>Ga0194126_10006916_pt1 | contig 15942 bp, 12 predicted proteins | sample TA2KigC150mmetaG_FD_148641 | JGI IMG/M metagenome (GOLD analysis project Ga0194126, IMG submission 148641) | Freshwater microbial communities from Lake Tanganyika, Tanzania - TA2015035 Kigoma Deep Cast 150m | ecosystem: Environmental > Aquatic > Freshwater > Lake | place: Tanzania: Lake... | reverse complement strand
GGGCTATTCAATTGACTCCAGTAGCCACAAGATGTAGTATGTTGGGGTATGGAAGATTACCCAGGACAATCGCCGAGTTTGAATCAAAGTTTTCTTCTGAAAAAGCATGCAGAGACTATCTCTTCCGATTGCGTTGGCCGCAGGGTGATCATTTGTCCTCGGTGTCAGGCTACCAAGGCTTGGCCAACCAAACGCCATCTGTTGGTTTGTGGCGCCTGTGGCTACCAGGTATCTATGACGGCTGGAACCATCTTTCAAGATACCCGCAAGCCGCTGGGTATGTGGTTTCGAGCTATCTGGTTTATAACCACCTAAATTGAGCGATGGGCTTTTCCACTTTACTCATGTTGAGGACAATGGTAAAATTGGGACATGCAAGAGGCCCAGCGTCCAGATTTTCCCAAAAACTTGATGGAGTTTGCAGAACGATTTCATAATGAAGATGCTTGCCGAAAATATCTCTTTGCGCAGCGATGGCCGGAGGGATTCCGTTGTCCTCAATGTGGCCATGATCACGGATGGCTCAACAAGCGATGGCTCGTGGAATGTTCTAACTGTCACCATCAAACTTCGTTGACTGCAGGAACCATCATGCACGGCACCAGGAAACCGCTGCTGATGTGGTTTCGCGCCATGTGGTGGGTTTGCACCCAAAAACCCGGAGTCAGCGCCGCCGGCTTGAAACGTCTTTTGGGTTTGAAAAGTACACAAACTGCCTGGGCCTGGCTTCATAAACTTAGAAGAGCAATGATTCGCGCCGGCAGAGAGAAGCTCTCCGGGAGAGTTCAGATTGACGATGCTTTTATAGGGGGCGAAGAACCGGAGGTTGCCGGTAGACAAAGTTTGAAGAAGTCCCGAATTGCCGTAGCGGTAGAGATCAAAGAAGCAGGCCGAGGACTTGGACGCATTCGGATCCAGCAGATTGTCGATTTTTCGGCTTCGAGCTTGGTTTCCTTTACTATCTTCAATGTGGAGTCTGGAGCGATCATAGAAACCGATGGATGGAGAGGATACAATCCCCTTGAGGAAATGAGTTTCACGCGGGTTATCCTGAGAGCCAAGGACTCTCCCGAGAATCCACTGCCCCATGTCAATCGGGTTGTTTCTCTTCTGAAGAGATGGCTGCTTGGAACGCACCAGGGAAGGGTTAGCAAGAAACATTTACAGCATTACCTCGATGAGTTTGTGTTTCGACATAACCGAAGAAAATCAAAAGATGTCGGGTTGTTATTCCAAAGGATGTTAAAACAAAGCGCTGATACCGGCCATACCCCTTATAAAATGCTCGTAACATGAGCGAAGTGGAAAAGCCCATTGAGCGATTCAAAACTGGGTAGTGAAAATTCAGTACTTTAATGTATCCAACGAGATCATTTTGGGGTTGAACGCCCTCGAAAATTGCCCTTTGAAATTAAGAAGAGGCCAAACGTGTATCACCAGGGGGAGCCCCCCGGTGAAAAAGCCGGAATTACCTAATGATCAACCCATACTTCACCCTTGGCTTTTGCCATGAGCACCGGACCCAGGATAACAATGCCCGGCTTGTTTAACTCCACCAGGCCCTTAGGCCCAAACAAACTGGGGTGGAGCGCCGCTCTTGGCCCACAGGGCGGCAAACTGCAACTGCTCCATGGCAGAAGCGGCCACCTTGAGGATAATCTTGCCGGCATGCCGGACAATTTTGGCCGCCACGTCAAGGAGCCGGCGCCGCATGGTAGTGGCATAAGCCTCCACTGGAATCACTTCCCCGCAGACGTCCTCCTTAAAGCACTCAAAGAGAAAAAAGGCCACCAGCATGGTGTAATAAAGAGCCGCATTGGGCGCAAACCGCAAAAAAGGCAGCTCTTCAAAGCTGAAGTCCTTCAAGCCGCGATGCACCAGTTCATCCGCCCCGCGGCTATGGTAGCCGGCGATGATGCCCTCCGGTTCCAGATAATGCTCCCCTCCCGCCGCAGCCAGGCGTTGGTCAATGGCCTGACCCATGCCCATGTTGGTATAGAAGATGGTCAATGGCCGCGCATAATCCAACAACCGTTGCCGGCCCTCGGCCACCGGCCGGCACAGAAAGGCCCGGCGAAAGGTCTGCCAAGTTCCCCGGCGGTCCCCCAGTTCCAGATAATCCCAGACCTGCTGCCGGTTCCGGTATTGCTGCCACCGGCCAGTCTCAGTTTTCTCCGCCAGGGCCTTCAGCTCTTCATAGACCCGGCCCCCGCAGATATAGCCGATCTGCAACTTTTCAAAGCCCTGAAACAGGTCCTGGTCAAAAAAGCCGGCGTCCAGCCGCATGATGATGGGCACTTCTTCTCCGTAATGCTTACGGATGAACTTGACGATATGCTCGACCATTTTGAGGGCGGTGTCCCCGTCATTGCTGTGTTTGCTGCCGCCTCGGAACACGGCGCCGATAATCAGGCCTTCCCAGGTCAACTGCAGGGGTTGAAACCCCTTCACTTTTTTATATGTCGGCTCCACCCCATGGCGCTTCCGGGCCTCATCATTATCCATCACCATGGTGTCCATTCCCAGGACCACCACCTTGGGCTGCCGAATTTTAAGCCGCCACAAAAACAAATGCTGCAACAAGTAGCGAAACAACCAGATGCGGACTCAGGAGAAGGCGCCAAAAAATCTTTTGACCGCATGGGAAGAGAGCATCTGTTCAGGATCCGTCTCAAGGGCCGCGGCGTAGCCCTCATCCTTTTTCAGGGCATCGAAGTAAACCAGGTGGCGGCTGGTGCCATCCCACAAGAAGCAAAACACCTGCTTGAAGATCTCGGACACCGGCTGGCCCTTGGCGCTTTTGCGAATGGAGCCAAACAGACGTTCCAAGACCGGATAAAGGGCTATGTTTCGCAAATAGCGGACAAAAAGGGTCAGTCCACCCCTGGAGGTCAAGGTCTCAGAAGTTGCCTCAACTCTATCAATAACGTGGCGATTTTTATTTCGACTATTCATAGTAACGCTTGTGACAACCTTTCACCTATTGGGTTTGGCTGAGCAAAGACGGATCGATTATTTGCCCAGTAACATCAATAGGTTATCATGTTAGCAAATAACGTGCAAGCAATAAATCGCTCACTTTAGGAACCAATCAAAAGACCGGCGCCAGTGCGTTGGGTTTGCAAAGACTGCTCGGACTTGGCAGTTATCACACGGCATGGACTTGGCTCCATAAACTGAGGCGCGCCATGATCAGACCCGGACGAGATCGCCTTTCGGGACTGGTCGAGGTTGACGAAACCTACATAGGGGGAGAAAAGCCGGGCAAAAGAGGGCGTGGCGCTTGGGGAAAAAGTTTGGTAGTGATTGCTGCCGAGAAAGATGGTGAACGTATTGGCCGGATTCGGCTGGTGCGTGTGCCCGATGCCTCTGCCGAGAGTTTGGAGGAAGCTGCAAGGCAATCGATAGTTCCTGGAAGCGTCATTAGCACTGACGACTGGAAAGGCTATAACAAATTGAGCTCTCTTGGGTATGCCCATAAAGTGGTGCGCAAAACAGCAGAAGTTGGCGACAACTTGTTGCCCCATTGCCACCGGGTAGCCTCCTTGCTTAAGCGCTGGATACTGGGCACCCATCAGGGTGCTGTAAGCCATGACCATCTTGATTATTACCTTGATGAATATACATTCCGCTTTAACAGGCGTACCAGCCGCTCCCGAGGCAAGCTATTTTACCGCCTGGTCCAACAGGCTGTTGCCATTGAGCCGACACCCTATAAAACGATGGTTAAAAAGGCAAAGAAGATTAACTCCCTAAAACACAAGATATAGTGGTAACTGGAGTGAACTGAATACCCCTATTAAATAATGGGGGTATGCACTTCACTCCCGTATATACTATATGTTGTGATTGGCTCCCCCGATAATTTTACTGGCCGTAACTGGTTCAATAGCTACGGCTTGTTGAACCAGGCGGTAAAATAGTTTTCCTCGGGAACGTGAGGTTCTGCGATTGAACCTGAAGGTAAATTCATCCAGGTAGTAATCAAGATGCGATGTTTGCACAGCCCCTTGGTGAGTTCCAAGAAGCCAGCGTTTCAGCAGAGAAATGACTCGATTGGACAGGGGCAAAAGGTTCTCTCCTATGGACGCATCCTGGCGGATCACCTCATGAGTATATCCGCGTCGATCCAAGCCGTGATACCCGGCCCAGTCATCGGTACGAACTATACTGCCCGGCACCACCATTTCTTGCACTGCTTCGCCCAAGCTCTTTCCAGAGGCATCGGGGATGCGACGAAGACGAATACGGCCAATTCGGTCTCCATCCTCTTGGGCTGCGACGAGCACCAAAACTTTGCCAGCGGCCCCCCGGCCCCGCTTACCCGGCTTGCTTCCGCCAATATAGGTTTCATCAACTTCCACGGCGCCACCGAGGCTATCCCGGCCGGGGCGGACCATGGCGCAACGCAACTTATGCAACCAGGTCCAAGAGGTGCGATAGCTTCCCAGCCCCAGCACACGCTGAAGCCCCAAGGCACTAACCCCAGGTTTTTGATTGGTTATGTACCACATCGCTTGAAACCAAAGCTTCAGCGGTTTTCTGGTATCTTGAAAAATGGTTCCTGCTGTTATAGAGGTTTGAAGATCACAAGCGGTGCACCTATACAAACCCCGGTTCATGGCCCAAAACCTCTCGTAACCACAGCGAGGACACCGAAAACCCTCGGGCCATCTCATCCGGAAAAGATAATCGATACAGGCTTGTTCCGAAGCAAATTTTTCTTCAAATTCCTGCACAATCCTGGGATGGGCTTTTCCATTTCGCTCATGTCATTGTTCTTTATTTTTAGGAACAACATGAGATTATTGACAAAATAGCGATATAAAACGAACCAGAATTAGGGGTTTGGGACTAATTTTGGCCATGCCCCATCGGCTGTTCGAAAATAGCCATGAGCTGATATTTAACTTAGATTATCCGTAGTTACGTTTATAGGCTTTGGGCAAAAACAACTATTTTCAGAGTTATCGGACATAGAGGACATGAGTAAAGTGGAAAAGCCCATCCTGGGATATTCCTCCATGAGGAAGCATACTACATATTGGGGTCACGAGAGTCAAGTGCATAGCCCCATTAAATAATATGGCATGCATACCCTTAGAAAAGCTCAAAGGAGGTGCGCATGCCAAGGTTGCCCCGTCATGGGCTGTTTCCGATGCTTTTTGGAAGCGTGTGAAGCCACTCTTACCGCAACCGACCAGGAACCCGAACAAATCTTATACCCGGAAAAAAGGTGGCGGCAGAAAGCCGTTAGATTATCGTAAGGTATTTGAAGGTACTGTTTATGTTCTTCGCACCGGCTGTCAATGGAAGGCCCTCCCCAAAGAGATATACGGTAACCCCAGTTCCGTTCATGCCTACTTTCGCCAGTGGGAAAAGGCTGGGGTATTCCTGGCCATGTGGCGAGCCGGGCTGGCGGAATATGATGAAATGGAGGGCATATCCTAGTCCTGGCAGAGTATAGATAGTGCCATGACCAAAGCACCTTTGGCTCGGGAGGCGGTTGGTCCGAGCCCAACAGACTGGGGGAAAAAAAGGAAGCAAACGCCATCTGCTGATGGAAGAGCATGGCGTCCCTCTGTTGATCGTCGTCACTGGGGCGAATAGACATGATGTAACTCAACTGGAAACCGTATTGGATAGCATTGTCATTAAGCGACCAGAGCCGGCAGCAGACAAGCTTCAGACAAGCTTCAACATCTTTGCGCCGACAAAGGCTACGATGGTAAGCCTGAACACTAAAGCATAGTCGACCGGGATTATATCCCGCATGTCCGGCGCCGCGGCGAGGAAATCGAGGTGAAAAAGATCGTTCTCGTCTACAGTGCACGTCGATGGGTTGTAGAAGTTTGTCATTCATGGCTTAACAGGTTTCGCAAGATTCTGGTTCGTTATGAGAAAACCCTTTCCAGCTATATCGCCTCGCTCCATTTAGCAGCAGCCATAATCTGCTGGCGAAAAATTGGAGTTAATTACGGATAAGCACTAAGTATGTTCCGTCTTGATAACGCTGATCAATCGCGGTTGGCAGACGTTAAATCCATTCTCCGATTTGCTCGCCTTGATTTGCTCGCCTTAACCTTTCCAACTTATGAACTCTTGTCAGCTACTACCAGATAGCCGATGGCGAGCAAGCGATTGGTTTTCATGTGATTTCTGCCGCGCAGTCTGGCCAGATGACAATAAACCGCGGTTATGAAACGCTCTGTGCTGGCTAGGATCGGTTTATCCCGATGCAGCAATTCGGTGTTGAAAATGGGATAAGGCTTATACCAAAAAGCCTCGACGATATTGAATCGGGTATTCCGGAGCATATCGACACAGCTTTTTAAGGGAAAGTGAACCCGTTTGTAGTCGAGGCGGCCGTATATCCAGTTGATCAGACTCTGAGTAGACCATTTGGCAGGGGCATTATAGGAAATCAACCGCCCTTCCGGTTTCAGCAAGGTGTTCACCTTCCGCAAGAGGCCGGGCAGGTCTTCCAGATGCTCCATCAATCCCACGGAAACCACCAGGTCGAAGGGTTTTTCAAAAGAAAGGCTGTAGATGTCCCCGGTGATAAACGTCGCCGGTATGCCGGCGAAATTACCCCGGGCCAACTTGGTTGCCTGTTCTTCAATATCGACCAAGGTTACATCCAATCCGAGGGTCGCTAGATAGCGAGATAGGGTCCCGCGCCCGGCCCCGATTTCCAGGGAGCGCTGGCAGGTGGCCGGCACGAATGAGCGAACCGTGTCCCAAAGGCTCAGGGCCACGAATTGACGCTGGGTTACGGGTATTTGGCCTGGCTCCAGATTGAGCCTGTTTTCGGCCACTGACCAACTCTGTCCGAAGGTGCGTTCATCGACGCAGGTGCTATTCTCGGTCATAGGCTCTGCTAGTTCCTCATCAGCTCAGATAGCGAAAGGATCATTCCCGTCGATAATTCGGTAAATTGACAGCCGCATAATTTCAGCGGTATCTCACTCAGACCGCCCCACCCAGTCCAACATGATCTTTTCGGTCATCCAGAGACGGAATTGGTCGGTGATTTTGATGCCCTCCCAGGGGAGCATCACAATATGTCCGACCCGGTCCCCCAAAAGCCGCCCCTCTTCAATGATCTCGGTGCGGGAGAGATAAATAGCACCGTTTTCTTTGTAAATGGCCTCCCTCTCCAGACGAACGTTCCGATGTGAGTTGGAAATCCGTTTCAACCCTTTTCTGTCATGCCGGTAAAAGAAATCCAGCTTCTCCTCCACGCTGATCACCGAATCGACATCAAAAATGGTCAGGGTGTCAATTGCCTTGTCGATATGGCGGGCTCGGCGCAGGGGTGTATTAGCATACAGGATGCAGACGGCATCCGGGCGGTATGCCTCGGAGTCTGCCATATAGTTCAGCACGTAGCGCACGATAGCGTGCATCCGGCTGGTAGATTTGCTGAGATCCTGCGGCCTTAGGAGTGGTTCCACCTCTGGGAAAGAAGCTCCATACTCCAGGACGGCCTTATCGTCCGATGCCAAGACCAATCGTTCCAGGCCATTACACTTTGTGGCCTCATGGAGGGAATACCAAAGGAGAGGTTTCCCGGCCAGTTCCACGAAAGGCTCAGCCTGGGGATAGACTGACCGGCTCACTACCGGAATTAACCCCAACACCCGGGGCCGCTTGCTACCTTTTGAGGTATCTACGAACCGTTGCTTGATCCGACGCCTGGTCTCGAGTATCTTCGCATCATGTTTGGTGAGACTGGCGGGATGGCGGCGATAGTAAAAGAGGGGAATGTTTACATTGTAAGGCTGGAATCTGTCCGTTGCCCGGAGCCATATGTCATATCCGTCCTGGCATTTGAAGTCTTCACAATACCCGCCAATTTCCAGTAAGCACTCTTTCCGAAACATGGTACAAGCGCCGTGCGCAGGCAGGTCCAGAAGCTCCACTTCTTCCCCCACCTTCTGCCGGCGGACAATTTCTATCACGTCGCCATTTTCGTCGACATGGTAATAGTCAGGATAAACGAGGCCGACCTGCGGTTTGGTTTCCAAAACATTTGAGAGCACGAGAAGCATGTTCTCGTCCATGTAATCATCGGCATCCAGGCGGACGATAAATTGGCCGTTGGAGAGCCGCAGCGCAATGTTATTAGTGATATTCAGTCCCTTGTTTTCTTGCTCGATTATGCGGATTTTGGGATCCTGCCGGTATTGATCCAAAATCGACAGGCTGTCGTCGGTCGAGCCATCATCAATAATAATCAACTCCCAATCCATCATCGTTTGGGAGAATACACTCTGAATAGCCTGGTTTAAAAACCTGCCGTAATTATAATTGGTAATATAGACGGTCACTTTCGGCTTTTTCAGCATTCTCGGCTCACCGTCCCGTGCTTATTTGCTTTGGCTAATTTGAATCCGGGAGAATTGGGAGGATCTCACCCGCACTCCGGAGCGTCATGACTCGGGCCTGTTGTCCGGCTATTGATTTGGCTATCTCGTAAGCCGCAGTCAAATCGGGAGCCCAGTGCATTCCGAGGTCGGCAGCCTCCGGTTCTTTGATATGCTGAGAAACCAAAATGGCCCTCAGCCGCTTGGAAATTATCCTGCCAATCGCAACCAACGTATAGGCCAGGAGTTTCTGATCAAAACGCCCCCGGATCACTTCTTCACAGAGAAAATCGGGATTGGCAAAACCCAGACGCGCAAAATCAGGAAATTGAGGCGCCACTCCCTCCGGGCAATCGGCCGGCAGAATAACCACTCCACCGTCCTCGCATACTATATCTGCCGAACAGATGGCCTTGATGGCTTGCCGCAGGTCGATGTCGGTGGGAAAGGCCTCGGCAATGACAATGGGGCATTTACCGGGCACGTTCACTCCATAGACCTGGCGGCACGCCTGCACGCCCCGCCGGTGGGCGCTCTCCATATCCCCCGCCGCCAAGTGGAAGACGCGGTCTCCGTTAAACAGCACCGAGTTGACGATAAAGGCCAGGCCGGCCTTTCGGGCCACGGCGTTGATGGCCTGCCGCACCGGGTTATCCAGCGCACCCAGGATCTCGGCCATGGCAAAGTCCAGGGCCAGCCAATGGGTATCCTCCAGGGTTTTTTCCCCGCAGACCCCGGGCATGATGGTTTTGCCGCCGCCCGAGAAGCCGGCCGTCGCATGGGGCACGATCGAGCCGATGCTGATCAGCAGGTCCGCCGCCAAAATCCCGGAGTTGATGACGACTTCGAATCCGCCCTCACACCTGCCCATGGAAACAAGCTGGGCAGGATCATCCCAGGCGTGGTTGTCGATGCGGTACCGGCCGGCAATCCGGCGGCCAAACTTGGCCTCTATTTCCGCCGCCGTCATGGGACGATGGGTGCCCAGCCCGATAAGCAACCGGATGCCGTCGTCACGGATTCCGGCGGACTCGAGTTCGCCCAGCACCGCTGGCAAAAGGCGGTGCAGCGGCGTGGCCCGGGTGTTGTCGTCCGTGACAATCACCACCTTGCTCCTGGCCCGGGCGAGCTCCCGCAACGGGGCTGAATCGATGGGCGCGGCCACGGCCTGGTGGACCTCCCGGTCCGTCCAGCCGGCCCCGCCCAATTGCCGGGGCCCGAATACCCCGCTGCACAAATGGTCCGGGATATTCAAGTCCCCAAAGATATGCTTGGTCAGACGGATTTCCATCTCCCCCCGCTAACTCCTTGTAGGTCCATCGGATCAATCATCCAACATGTGCCAAAAGATCCGTTGGTCAGGGGCGATGTCATCTTTGGCGCGCCTGCCGATAACCTTATCCAGTTCGCCGGCGTCCAGGCCGCCGGCCGGCCGCTTGGTACCCAGCATCCCGGCGGTGATCACCTGGCCTTTGAGGATGGGGCACTCCGCCACAATACTGCGGCGGGCGCTTTCCCAGGCCTTCTTTTCCGCCTCGGCGATCCCCAGGGTTCCCTGGCCCAACAGTTTCTCCGAGAGCCGGATGTTGGCCACCATCTTCTGCAAATCTTCCGGATTCACCGCAAAAAAATGTCCGGAGCCGGTCATGCTGCGGTCGAGGGTATAGTGTTTTTCCACCACCCTGGCCCCCAGGGTCACGGCCGCCGCCGGGCCTACCATATGGGGGTCCGGTTCGGTGTGGTCGGAAAGGCCGATGATCATCCCCGGGTAACGCTCCATCAAGGCGCGGATCCTCAGGAAGTTGGCGTCTTCGTAGCGCGTGGGGTAACTCAGGGTGCAGGCCAGTAAAATGAGCTGATAGTTACCCGTGCTGAAGACCGTTTCCACGGCCCGGTCAATCTCCTCAGGGGTGCACGCCCCGGTGGAGAGCATGACCGGTTTGCCGAACTCTGCCACCAGGCGGATAAACCGGACATTGGGAACCTCGCAGGAGGCGATTTTGAACACCTCCATGCCCAAATCGTTGAGCATCCGGGCATTATCCTCATCAAACGGGGAAGAAAACGGGATGATCCCGTGTTCCCTGGCATAGGCGAATAATTCCCGGTATTCTTTTTCACCGAAACGATCCAGCCGGCGATAATAATCGGTTTGGCGAATCGTTTCATTGCCCCAGAAGGCCACCGCTTCCTCGGTAACCAGGCGTTCGGCCTTGTAGGTCTGAAACTTGATGCCGTCAGCCCCGGCTTTGGCGGCTGCGGCGATCAGCCGTTTGGCCAGCTCCAGGTCGCACATGTGGTTGCAGGCCGCTTCGGCCACCACGAAGGCGGGCTCGGATTTGCCGATGCGTCTGCCTCCGACTTCCACGGCCTCGGCGCAGGCAGAGAGGTTCCGCGAGGCCAGATAGAAGTCCAGGGTGGTATGGATGTTGGTGCAGTTATCAATCAGCGTGGTCGCATATGGATAGGGATTTGCCGCCAGCGCCGTCCGGGAAAGCACCTGCAGGGAGCCGTTGCGCTGCCCCTGTCCGTCCACCGTGAACAGCACCCCGGGTTGTTTCTGCATCACGTAATCCAGGGCTTCGTCCAGGCAGAGGTGGCGATCCGGGTTATCCGGTTGGATCCCAACGATATGCGTGATCCGTTCGTCACCGATGGTGCGGAAGGCATGGCGGTACACTTCGATGAGGGGCGTCTCCCCGCCCAGCTCAGGTCCCCGCAGGATGACCTTGACCCCTATTCCCTTGGAATGTCTGGCGATTTCTTCTGAATTGGTCGAGACGAAAATTTCCGCAATCCTGGCGGAGCTGCGGGCAAACTGGACCGCGTGCTCCACCAGGGTCTTGCCGTTAATTCTCAGCATGTTCTTATTGACCAGGCGGGTCGATTCCCCCTTGGCCGGTATTACTGCCACCAACATTCCTCTGCCCCCTTCAAGAACCATGTATTTCTTGACGTCCGTTCCCGGGAATCACCCGAGGCGGGTTCGATCGGTTCGGTTGACGGCTCTGCTCCGAGTCCTAGAATTGATCCCCCGGTGATGAATTATGCTGGTGTCCATTTCTGTCCGGCTAGGCCCCAGCCGATTGAGTTCAGTAGTCGCCTCAAACTTTTTATCATGATTGCCCGAGAACCTGGCTGCGGCAATTTCTGCCGCGGGTATATGCTTGATGTAGGACTTACCGGCGTTGAGAGCCTGAACCTTTTCAGGGTCCGTATCAAACCCCAGAACCCGAAAGCCCTGTTTGGCAAAACGCAGAACCAGAGGCAACCCTACATAACCCAAACCAATAATGCCTATGCAGGCTTCCTTTGAGAGTATCTTGTCTTTTAGATCATTTTCCACCATGACCACCATTTCATTTCACAAATGAAGAATAATTGTTCGAAAGCTCCAAATAACTCCCGCTCCCGCACAGATTTCTATGGGAATTTCAGATGAGAAGGCACCAAGGGCGATACCTTGTCAGAAGCCGGATTCCTTGGATTCCTCAAGGCTGCATCGGGTGCCGCCTGTTCGCTTTTGCAGCATTCGGATTTCAGGATGTATTTGATTTGTTGCTGAGGGATATATTCAGAAAGGATCTCTCTGAGTTTGCCTCTGATAGCAACGGCATCGTGAGTACCGGCAATATGATGAAGCTCTTCCACAGCCTTATCAAGCCATTGCGTAAACTCGCTCTGGGTCTTTCTGCCGTTCCAGTCGCCATTGGAGCGGAGCACCAGGATTTTTTCATGTTTGGTGGCAACGATCCCCTCCCCCTGAGTGATGAGTTCTTCAAATAGCTTTTCTCCTTCCCGCAACCCGGTAAAGACGATCTGCACGTCTTTGCCCGGTTCCTTGCCGGAAAGCCGCACCAGCTCCTCTGCCATCTGGGCGATTTTGACCGGTGTGCCCATTTCCAGGATAAAAATTTCTCCCCCCTCCCCCAATCCTGCGGCCTGGAGGATGAGTTGGGCCGCTTCGGGAATCGTCATAAAGTAACGGGTCACTTCGGGGTGGGTCACGGTGATGGGGCCGCCCTGCTCCAACTGACGGCGGAACAGGGGCAGAACCGAGCCGGATGAGCCGATAACATTGCCGAAGCGCACCGCCATGAAGCGGGTGCCGTTGCCGTGCAGGGCCTGGACCATCAACTCCGCCAGGCGCTTGCTGGCCCCCATGATATTGGTGGGCCGTACCGCCTTGTCAGTGGACACCAATACGAAACGCTCCACTTTATATTTCACCGCCAGTTCCATGACCACCTGGCTGCCTAATACATTATTGGAGATCGCTTCCCAGGGGTTTTGTTCCAGCATGGGCACGTGCTTGTAGGCGGCGGCGTGAAAAATCAGTTCCGGCTGGTAGCTGCGGAATACATGCTCCATCAAGGGCTGGTTTTGCACACGGCTGAGGATGCACCGGTAGCGGGGAAAATGCAGTTCGTGTTGAAGTTCCATCTGGATGCCGTAGAGATTCGCCTCGTTGGCTTCCACCAGGATGAGTTCCGCCGGCTCGAAGCGGGTGATCTGGCGACACAGCTCCGAGCCGATGGAGCCCCCGGCGCCGGTGACCAGCACCTTTTTACCCTGCAAATACCGGCTGATTTCCGTGGTATCCAGGTTCACCGGCGGACGCCGCAGCAAGTCTTCGTATTTTACATCCCGCAGATTCTTGACGCTCACCTTGCCGTCGATGATGCCGCCGAGATCCGGCAGGGTGCGGTAGGGAACCCCGCAGCTCTTGCAGATCTCCGAGATGCGCCGCATCTGGGGGCCGGTGGCGGAGGGGATGGCAATGAGCACTTCGTCGACCTGTTCCCGTGCGATGACTTCCGGAAGCATCGCCACGCCGCCATAGACTCTTACTCCGTGCAGACTCCGTCCCCACTTGGTGCGGTCATCGTCCAGGAACCCCATTAAGTTATAATTGAGGGCGGGATTGTCCAGAATTTCCCGACACATTTTTTCCCCGGCGTCGCCGGCGCCAATGATAAGGATGGATTTTCCTTTGGGCTCGCGTTTGCTGCGGTTGGGGAGATAAGAAGGCTGGAGGCTGATGAATTTGTTGAAGGGTCTTGAGTAAATGAAGCGTATGCCCAAACGCAGGTTACCGCTCAGTATTAACGTCAGGAGGCCGTCCATTAGAAAAACCGAGCGCGGGACGCCTTGAAGGCCATAAATATAGGATGTAGCAATAAGGTAATAGAACATAGAAACTAAGCTGGCCTGCCCCAGCCGCCCCAAATCCTTTCTGCTGGTGTAGCGCCACATCCCCCGGTATAAGCCGAAGACAAAGAAGATAACAACCTTGCCGGGCAAGAGAAACGGCAGCAGCCTCAAAATCTGGGACTGGTAGAACGGCTCCAGGACAAAGTCAAACCGCAGCAGATAAGCGCCTATAAAGGCCACCATGAAAACGAGGAAGTCGGCTGCCAAGACGAGATAGAATCGTGTATTGTGGAATTGGGCCAGCATAGGTGCGCAAACCGCTGCGTGATACAGATGTTATTTAGAAGATTTTTTATCGCTGAAACTGATGCGAAAAAGGAACTATCTACATTAGGTTAGGTTTAGAAATATTTAGCCTACACCTCCATCAGCTGTTATCGGTGTGCTGATCACCATAGTATTTGGAATAATACTTATAATGATAATGGTAGTAATAGCCGCCATAAGGATGGCCGTAATAGCCCACGCAATTCAACACCGCACCCAGTAGGGGGGCCGGGGTTAAGAGCTGGTTTGCCAAGCGGCCGGCTCTCTTATGGGTGACATTATGCCTCGTAATCAGCAGAACTCCGTCAACCAGAGCGGAGACAAACCGGGCGTCCGCAAACCCCAGCACCGGCGGAGTATCGATAATAATGTGGTGATACTGTCTCCGCAGTTGTCCCAGAAGCTCCTTAAAGGTCTCAGAGTTAAGCAAATTAGTGGGGTTGGGAGGCCTTGCGCCCGCAGTGATGATTTTCAGGTTGGGGATAATGGTGGGGCGAAGAATCTCTTCCAGGGTGGCGCTGCCCGTCAGGTAATTGCTCAGGCCGGGTTGTGAATCCAGTTGGAAAATTTTGTGAAGCCGGGGTTTCCTCAGGTCACAGTCGACCATGACCACCTGCCGTTCATTCAAAGCATAGGATGAGGCCAAATTGGAAACGAGGCTGGATTTCCCTTCGCTGGGGTTAGGGCTGGTAACCATGATGGCGCCAGGAGGCCGCCCCGAAGTGGAAAGCATGATGGAAGAGTAGACATGGCGAATGGCCTCACTGACCATGGACTGGGGTTGCTTATAGACCACCAAATCCATATCCCCTGCCTTCACATCGTCCTGGCCGCTCCTCTGGATGTGCGGAAGGTAGCGCCTGATCCCCAGGGCGGTAGTCCTTTTCCCGCGACTGAGACTCATTTTCCCGTTGCTGCTTAGCAAGGGCACAACCCCCAGCGACGGCAAATTACAAGCCCTTTCCAGGTCATCCACGGATTGGATTGAGTCATCCAAATGCTCCAGCAATAAGGCCAAGCCGACGCCCAAGGTCAGGCCCAGGACCGCAGCCAAGCCCAAATCGCGCTTGGTTTTGGGTTTGAAGGGCCTGTCCGGCAGCCGTCCCGGGTCGATGACCGCTACGTTGGAAGGTACCATGGTGCCGGCAATGTTGGCTTCCTTAACCCGGGCCAGCAAAGCCTGATAGAGCTGTTCATTGGTCTGGGCGTCCCGTTTTAGGATCTGAAAGTCGGTGAGATTATCCTGAAGTTTGGCCATTTGGCCTTTTTGATCCTGGAAACTCTCGTTAAGCAGATTCTCCGTACGGTTGGCCGCTTCATAATCCGCCTTGACGCTTTCCTGGAGGCGCTGGACCTCAGCTTGAAGGCGGCTCTGCAGTTCGGTGAGATTGGCCCGTTCGACCAGAAAATCCGGATGCTCGCCCCGGAACACCTTCTGCATGGCCGAAACCTTGGCCTGCTGGGCCACCAACTGCTGGCGCAGTTGGGCCACCAGGGGATTATTGACAATCAGCGGCGCATTGGGGCCCTTTTCCTTAATCTGCTTAAATTGCGCCTCCTTGGCCATTTTTTCGGCCTGGGCCCTGGTGAGCAGGCTGCTCAGGTCGATGAATTTCTGCACCACCACGTTGTCTTTGTCTTCCAGGGTATAAATATCTGTCTTTTGCCCGAATTTATAAAGTTTCTTTTGGGCCTCTTGCACTTTGGCGGCCATTTCCTGGAGCTGCTTGTCCAGCCATTTTCTTACCAGGGCGAAAGACTCGTTGCGCCGGTCGATGGAGAGATACATATACTCGTCGGCGACAGCATTAACTACCTTTTGAGCCATGGCCTTGTCGGGAGATTGAAAGGAAACTTCCGCCAGGAAGGAATTGCGAACCGGGGTGACCTCCAGTTTCTTCAAGAACCTTTCGATCATCAAATTTTCGATTTCGGTCTCGCTTTTATCCGGGTCCTTTTCCCGGATGGATTTGAAGTCGGCATGATCCTTCAGATTCAAGGCATTGATGACCCGCTGAGCCAGGGATTGGCTTTGCAGAATCTTGTATTGGGTCTGCTGGAACTTCTCCAAAGAATCGCTGCCGGTTAACTT
>Ga0194126_10006911_pt1 | contig 15946 bp, 15 predicted proteins | sample TA2KigC150mmetaG_FD_148641 | JGI IMG/M metagenome (GOLD analysis project Ga0194126, IMG submission 148641) | Freshwater microbial communities from Lake Tanganyika, Tanzania - TA2015035 Kigoma Deep Cast 150m | ecosystem: Environmental > Aquatic > Freshwater > Lake | place: Tanzania: Lake... | reverse complement strand
AGACTTTTCCAGCCGGCAGCGCCATTTGACTGACAACAATATCCTCGCCCACCGGCCTGATATGCGACCAGGGAGCGACTGCCGCCCGGACCCGGATCAAGGCGGGTTTCCGGGCATCTTCGGACAGGACCTGGTCCCCGTCCAGCGATTCGACATCCTCTATCGGGATCACCGCGTCGAATGAAGTTGGAATCGGGTCGCCTGTATCCAGGTATCGCGCCTGGGAACCAATTTTTAATATCTTTGGCGATGAGGGGATGGCGCCAATTGTTTCCATGGAGTGGACGGCGAATCCATCCATGGCGGAGGCGTGATAGTGGGGGGAAGAAATCCGGGCCCAAACCGGCTCCCCAAGGGTCCGGCCGAGGGCGTTCTCGGTCAACGGGATGGTTTCGCATCCTAATACCCCCCATAAACCGCCAGCCTCCAGCGCAGAACGGAAATGCTCCCAAGCTTGCTCCAGGGGTATGTCATGTAAATAGATCGACATGGTTCAATCCAAAACCGATCAAATCAGGAAAACTTCGACCGTCTCCCCGGCTTCCAGCCCGGTCGCATCCGGCGCAATCCTTACCAACCCATCGGCAGCGGCCAGGGAAAAGATGAGGTTGCTCTTACCAAAGATGGGTTCGGCTGAAACGACTTCCCCTTTCCGGACCAGGCGAACTGCCACCCAGTCCTCCCGGCCAGCCTGGGAGGGGATGTTGCCGCCCAATCGAGCGCGGACTGAAGGCGTATAAGTACGCCGGGGGGCGCCCGACAGGCGCTGGATCAGCGGGACAACGATCAACCCGGCTATCACCAAGGCGCTGACAGGATTACCCGGTAACCCAATGACTGGCTTATCATCGCAGACTGCCAGGATGGTTGGTTTTCCCGGCCGGACATTCACCCCATGCACCAATACACCAGGCCGTCCGAGAGAATGGATTGCATCAACTGTCAGATCGCGAACACTTGCGGACGATCCGGCTGTAATCACCAACATGTCACAATCCACAAGGCTGGCAGCTGCAACCTCCTTCAATTTTTCGAGGGAATCTGGCACGATCCCTAACAAGACCGGCTCCCCACCAGACTGCTCGACCAAGGCGGCCAGGGTGTGGGAATTGACATCCCTAACCTGCCCAAGCGCAGGCGAGACCCGCGGCGGGACCACTTCATCCCCGGTGGAAATAATCCCTACGCGCGGCTTTATGGCTACGCGACACTCGATTATCCCCAGAGCCATCAACCCGCCGATTTCTGCCGGTCGGATGCGTGTCCCTGGCGGGATGATGATCTGCCCAACGGATAAATCCTCGCCACGCAGGATAACATTTTCACCAACCATAACCGGCCGGAACACCTCTATCTCGGAACCAGCCGTCTCCTGGGTATACTCCAACATTACCACCGAGTCGGCCCCTTCCGGGAGCATTCCACCGGTATGGATGAGAGAAGCCTGGGTCGGCAGGAGGGACACCTCCGGCCGGCTGCCCATTGGCGTTTCTTCCGCCAGATTGAGATATGCCGGCTGGCTGTCGCTTGCCCCATGGGTACTGGTTGCCCGGACTGCATATCCATCCACGCTCGAGCGGGAAAACTCAGGCAGGTCATGCGGCGCAATCACCGGGGAGGCGGAAATCCGCTCGAGACAGTCCACGGTATCGATCAACTCCGCCGGGGGGATGCGGTCCGGCAGGTTCTTGAACAGGCGATCCAGGGCCTCGACAGGAGGGATCAAATGGAGAAACTCAGGCATGAGGGAAACCTCAAGAAGCTCAACGCAACCAGAAAGTCAAAGCCTGGAAGTATACCGTCAGTCCAAAGACTGAGGCGGAGAGGGCCAGGATGAATTTCCAGACCGGTCTACCGCCACGGGCAATACGTTGCAGCCAGTGGATTTGTACCAACCCCAATGGAAACGTCAGCAATGCCGGCCAGGTCAGCGACCAGGGGAATCCGAGTAACGGTAGGACGGCAAACAAGAGATAAGCGGCTCCGAGCAACGCATGATGGAGCGGGATTGCCTTCTGCCAGGTGAGGCGTGTCAGTAGCGTGTGGCGGGAGTATTTTACGTCCGATGCAAAGGTTGGAAATTCCGAAACCATTAACCAGGCCAAGGCAATCAATACCAGCGGGAATGTGAACGCACCCAGCAAACGGTGGCTTTCTCCTGCCTGGAGCAGGAAAGCCAACGCAGGAGCCATCCCTGCCAGCAACACCGCCTGTACGAACTCGCCCACCCCCTTGGCTGAAAAAATGAAAGGCGGGACGGAATAGACCACGAGCAGGATGAATATAACGGACATCAAAATCATCGATGCCGTTTCCAATCGTCCTGTAAATGCCAGGTATACTGTCAGTCCGGCAGCAAGGACAAAGACGGCGGCTGCTACCTGGAGTAGTACTGCCCGGTAGGCAGTCCGTTGGCGGGGAGTCTCATCGGGAGTGTATGGTTTCGGCGACAGGCGGAGGGATTCACTCACGAGGTCGCCGCCTGACAAAACCAACAACAGCCAGAACAACCCCAATAGCATGGCCTCTGGATCGGAAGAGAATCCGAGATAACGCGCCATCCCGACGCCCAGTAGGTATGCCAGGGCGGCCATGAACAGGTGCAGGGGACGCGCCAGTTGCAGAATCGATTTGAACATCATCTCCTATCGATCCAATCGCTTCAAGTCCCGCAGGTGCATCAGGTTGTGTAATGGGACCATTTTTATCATCTCGCCCAGGCTGGTCTCACCCAGGGCGGGATGCCTACCTTGCTTCGACAGGTCTGAATCGGTTACGCCACTCACCCACTCGACCATGCTCCGACGGGCTTCCTGGAAATCATGGAGCAGATTGGCCGGGGGAACCGAGTGCAGTTCTCCCACCTGCCGTATATTGAATTCGTCGATCGAAAAGCCATCCGGCAGACCTGAACCCATCTCGACTATGGACTGAAATAGCGCCAGGAAGGATTGCTCAGCGGAGACGAAATGCGCCAGGATATCGCGCGCTTTCCAGTGGGCGCCTTCAGTATAGACATCCTGTTCCCATTGGGCAGGATCGTACGTGGAAAAATAAGCGGCCACTTTTCGACCTTCCCGATCTAATTTTTCTGCCAGTAACCGTGCATCTTCCGCCATTGGTTCTCCATTTCAGGACTATAACAAGTCGTAGCCGCCATCCACATCCAGGATGTGGCCGGTTATGTATTCGTTGTCAAGCAGGAATTCCAACGCAGACGCAATTTCTGCAGATGCAGCCGGACGCCGGAGCGGCAGGCGCGCCACAAGACGCTCCCATGCCTGCCTGGGCAATCCCGCCCCGGGCATTACAATGCCCGGGGCGATGGCATTCACTCGTATGCGTGGCGCGAGGCTGCGGGCCAAGATACGCGTCAGCGATTCGAGCGCTGCCTTGCTGACTGTATATGCCGTGAAACGAGTCCATGCCTTGCCGGCCCCGATATCAGAGATATTGACGATCATGCCTTTTTTCATGCGTTGAGCGGCCAGTTGGGCGCAATGGAAGGGCGCCGTCAAGTTCAATGCCAGCGTCCTTTCCCAGGTATCGAGTGTCAGTCCCTCGACCTCGCCCGCCGGCATCATCGCAGCCGAATTGACCAGTGCCTGCAATGGGCCGCGGAGTCGGTCAATGACAGCAAAGAGGCTGGCGATTTGTCCCGGATCGGTCAGGTCGGCTTGGTGCAAGGTCGCAACCGCGCCGCACGCCTCGAGACTGGCTGCGGTCTGTACTGCCAGTTCCTCCGATTCAAAGTAATGCAGCAGGATGTCATACCCGCGGAGCGCCAGTGTCTCGGCAAAAACCCTCCCCAGGCGGTGGGCGGACCCGGTCACGAGCGCCAGCGGTCTTGTAGTAGCCATCATGGACCTGTTTTACCACAAAGGATGCCAGGGCACAAATCCGCTAGCGCGCCGGGTTATTATCTTCTCAGGAAGTTCGATATAAAGAACCAAAGATTTGCCGGTCTCTCAGCCAGACGACGGACGAAATATGGATACCAATGGCTACCGTATGGTACATAGACGCGCACCGGGTAGCCTTCTTTAGCCAATGTCTCCTGCAGGTCGCGCCGGATGCCATAAAGCATCTGGATCTCCAGGGCACTCTTCGGTAATCCGGCTTTTTCAGCGCAAATCTTACCGAATTCGATCCGGCTGGCATCGTGGGTTCCGAGAGCCGGGATGGGCGGGATGCGGCCATCAGCGCTGAGGGTCGGTGCACCTGCCCCGGCGGAGTAATCGATCATCAACTTGGTCAGCAGGTCGAAATTCGCATCAACATCCTTCTTTTTTGGATAAGCCAGTTCGGGCGGTTCCTTGTAAGCCCCTTTGACGAGACGGAAACGGCAGCCCTCCCCCAGCAATGCGCGCGTATCCGCTTCCGTCCTGTATAGATAGGATTGCGCCACCAGTCCCAGGTTCTCATATCCTTTTTGACGCATGGCGCGGTACAACCGGATAGTCTTATCGGTGTAGGGCGTATCTTCCATGTCCACCCGGACGTAATTCCGGTATTGCCTGGCCCGCTCGAGGATACGCTCGAGGTTGGCGGCAGCGACGCGCTCGTCCAATCCAAGGCCGATCTGGGTTAATTTCAGCGAAACATTAGCGCGCGCCTCGCAGCAATCAATCTGGTCTAGCAGGGCGAGGATATCATCCGCAGCCTGGGTTGCCTCTTCAACAGTCGATGTATGTTCTCCCAGATGGTCGAGGGTGGCATTGATCCCCAAGCTATTCAGTTCCCCCACAACCCGGATCGCGTCCCGGACGCTCTCGCCTGCTACAAAACGGGAAGCGACGCGCCAGGCAAATCTCCATCGGGTCACCAGCCGCTGCGCCCAATTTGCCTTGGAGAGATAGATCAGGAATGAACGGAGCATGGATGGTCTCACTTTCGGATATGAGATTTCATTCACAACGCCTGTTTATTCTAGCACAATCCGCCATAAGTGACTGTGTTATACTAACCGCCTTGATCATCCCATTCTGAAGGAGGTCTCGTGCGCAACCGGGGTTCCAGTTTCTTCCTTCGCATCGGTTCATTGGTACTCATCTCCCTGGCAGCCGTGGTTGCGGTTTTCCAGTTGGTCAGTTACAGCCGCCTGCGAGGGAATTATCCCTATGGCCTGACTGTTGCCAGGGTCACCATCGGTGGATTGGATCCCCTTTCCGCCCGGCAACGGCTGCTGCAAGTCTACTCGGTCCCGGTGGAGATGTATTACGGAGAATCCATCATCCAATTGGACCCTGCGCTGGTAGGCTTCGAACTGAACGTGGAATCCATGCTGGCAGCAGCTGACTTGCAACGGACCGGCGCCTCCTTCTGGGGTGGGTTCTGGAATTACCTCTGGAACCGCCAATCTTCCGAAAGTGAAATCCCGTTGGTCGCAAGCGTTTCACCCGACCGCCTGAGGGAATACTTCCTGACCGAGATCGTGCCGCGCTACGACCAGCCTCCCACACCTGCCCAACCGATCCCCGGCAGCACGGAATTCACTCCGGGGAATCCCGGTTTGACCCTGGATGTCGAACGGGCGGTGATCCAGCTCGAAGATGCCCTGCGCTCCCCGACCGAGCGGACTTTCATCCTGTCCACCCAGCGCACTGCAGCCGGGCGGCCGTCTCTTCAGAACATGGAAGTACTCCTGCAACAGATCCTGGCGACCAATGATTTTGCCGGCGTGGCGGGAATCTACCTTCTCGATCTGCAGACCGGGGAGGAGATCCATTTTGGTTACCTGGCGGGTAACGAGATCCCGGTCAATCCCGATATCGCCTTCTCGGCATCCAGCACGATCAAGATCCCGATCATGGTATCGGTCTACGAACATTTCGGCGGGCAGTTGGACGAACAGACCGCGAACCTGATCCGGGAGATGATCCAGGCTTCCAACAACGATGCATCCGATGCCCTGATGAAAATCATCGATCCGGCACGGGGCCCCCTGGTGGTGACCGAAAAGATGCACACTCTCGGAATGGTAAATACGTTCATGTCGGGATTCTTCGCCCTTGGCTCGCCCCTCCTGCAATTCTTCGAAACTCCCGCCAACCAGAGGCTGGATGTGACTACTTTCCCTGAAGTATACAGCCAGACTACACCGTCCGATATGGGCGCCATCCTTTCCGATATATATCTGTGTGCCCAGAGCAACGGCGGCGCCCTACTGGCAGCCTTCCCGGGGCGGTTGACGCAGGAGGCCTGCCGCCTGATGGTCGAGTATCTCAAGGAAGACAAGATCGGAGTCCTGATCCAGGCTGGCGTACCGGAAGGGACGGCTGTTGCCCACAAGCATGGCTGGACAACCTACAGCGGGATCATCCAGGATGTCAGCGACGCAGCGATCGTCTACACGCCCGGCGGGAATTATGTCCTATCCATATACATCTATGACACAGAAATTATCTGGCCGAACGCATCCCTCCTGTACGCCGAATTGTCCCGCGCCGTCTATAATTACTTCAACTTACCCGGGCAGTAATCTCCAGCAGCCTGTCACTAGCCACAATCGTTATATAATTCGAGCATGAGCCATACCCTCAGCCTCTACCGGATGCAGCAGACTGATTCCCAGATCGGAAAAGTGCACTCACGCCTGGAGGAAATCAAGAAATTGCTCGAAAACGACGATGTCCTGCGGGCGGCATCCATGCTGGCAGAGGCAGCCGGCATTAGGGTCGATGAAATGGAAGCATCGATGCAACAGGCAGAGGCGACCGTGCAGCGTCAGCGGATCAAGATCGAACAAGCCGAAGCCAGTCTCTACGGGGGGACTGTCCGGAATCCCAAGGAACTGCAGGACCTTGAAAACGATGTAGCCGCCCTCAAGAGGCATATGTCCCTGCTCGAGGACAGGCTGCTCGAAGCCATGCAGGCATCCGAGAATGCCCAGGCCAACCGGGGAATGACATTCCAGTCGCTGACGAACGCGCAGGAACAGGCTGCTCAATTGGACACAGCCCTGCACCAGGAACAAATGGAGTTGCTGAAAGACCTCCAACGGTTGGAAGCGGAAAAGAAAGCCATTTCCGGTTCCGTCCCCGAAAACATCCTGGTTGCCTACGACAATCTCCGCCAGCAGCGTCGCGGCCTGGCTGTCACCCGCATCCTCGACCAGAACTGTGAGGCCTGCGGGGCAACGCTGACGCCTGCCCAGCAACAAATCGCGCGTTCTGCCTCCCAGACGCTGAACTGTCCATCCTGCGGCCGGATCGTATACGGCAATTGACCTGCCATTACGGCAGGAGGCGACCATGAACTTCCGATTTCCACAGCTCGACGACCGCTCGTTCTGGCTTGGCGCAGCCGTTGCCAGTGTCTTCTGGTGGGCGCTGGGCGCCCTGCGCCCGGTCGCCCGGCAGATCGGAGAAAAACACCGCGCCAATCGTGATAGCAAAAAAGGACACGGCACGAGCAGCGTCGAGGAACACTATCGCAGGGTGGTTCTCCAAAGAGCCCAGTCGCTGCACCTGGCTGCGCCATTGTTCTCGCTGGAGGAGGTGGTACTTCCACCGCGTTTGATGGCGCCCCCAGTTCGGATCGAACCTGGCTCACCCGTCGATGATGACGATATCGTGGCGAGCACAATCCCCTATCTTCCCGGTTGGCCCGAACTTTCGTCCATCTACCAGGGGCCTACTCTCAGCCTTTCTGAAGCCCTCTCTGGCGATTCCGACATCGTATTGACCGGGGCCGCTGGCGCCGGGAAAACAGTTGCCCTGGCCTGCCTTGCCTCTGACCTGGCACGGCGCAACCTGGTCCCCGGGCTGGCTGACGATACCCTGCCGATCCTGATCCACGTTGCCGACCTGGCCCTGCCCCTTAAAAATGACGCCGAAGCCCTTCGCCCGTTGGTGGATGCAATCGCCGAAACCGCCCATATGCGTGACCTGCCGCGCATCCCGGATTTCATCCAACGTTCTTTCCGGGAAGGGCGCGCCCTGTTACTCCTGGATGGGAGCGATGATTTGACGCCTGACGGCCTCGCGCCGGTGATCGACTTCATTAAAGCCATCAAGCGCCTCTATCCGGGGACCCGCATCGTCACGACAGCCTGCCCGGATTACCTGGATGGCCTGGTCACACTCAATTTCGTCCCATTCAGCATGGCAGCCTGGGGTCATCGCCAGCGGCTCGAATTCCTGGACAAATGGGGCGACCTTTGGACCCGCTACGTCTCCGTCGAAGCCTGGGCGCAATCCGGTCCACAACAGGTCGATCCCCTCCTGCTCGACAACTGGCTGATCCATGACAACGAACCGGCGACTCCGCTGGAGTTCACGCTTAGAACCTGGGGGGCGTACGCCGGCGACCTGCGCGGATCCAAGCCAGCCGAAGCCATCGCTACCCACTTGAGGCGGTTGAAACCCCCCGATGCGCCCTTCGAAGCGCTGGAGATGCTTGGCTTGCAGGTAAGCCTGGCAATGGAGCCGGTCTTCGATCCACGCCGTGCCCGCGATTGGATAAAATCCTTCGAACCGGAAGAAACGCCTGCGCCAACCGGCTTGGATGAAAACGACAAGAAGGAAAAAACAAGAACACCCAGGAAGGATAAACAACCGGCTCCGTCCCTGGGCATGCTAACCAAACTCGCAAATAGCGGTTTACTATGCCTACACCGCGGCGGCCGGATGCGATTCGTCAACCCGGTCTTCTGTGGTTACCTGGCCGGGAAGGCCCTGACAAGCGGGAATGCCGAACGCATCCTTTCCCAACCCTCGTGGAGTGGGAGGAATCTATCCCTGCGGTACCTGGCGATGCACGGGGATATCGGACCGCTAGTGGAGCGTTTGTTGGAACAGGAAGACCAACCGCTTCAACGCAACCTGTTCTTGGCCGCCCGCTGGTTGAAGGACGCCCCCAGCCAGGCGCCCTGGCGTGGACAGGTTATGTCCGGCCTCGCCAGCCTGCTCCAGCAGGAAGGCTTGCCGCTTGGATTGCGCGGGCAGGCAGTTGCTGCTTTCATCCTTAGCGGCGACCCTGGGGCGGCTCTCCTTTTCCGCCGCATGTACTCCATCGATTCTCCTGAACTCCTCCAACTCTGCGCTCTCGGCAGTGGCGCTTTGCAGGATGTCAAAGCCATCGAACTCCTCAGCGGGCTGCTTTCGGAAAAAAGCCCGGGACCGCGCCGCGCCGCCTGCCTGGCGCTGATCGCAGTCGGTACAACTGAAGCGCTCGAGGCAATCGCATCTGCGCTGTTGCACGGCGAGGAAGATCTGAGGCGAAGCGCTGCCGAAGCCCTTGCCAACCACCCTGTCGAAGGACACCCCATGCTGAGAGATGCCGCTGCGATGGAAGACATCCTTGTCCGCCGGGCGGCAACCTACGGCCTGGGCCGCATCCGTAAACCCTGGGCCGATCAGTTGCTGTCAGAACTCCAGGTGGAAAAGGAATGGATCGTCCGTACCTCGGCCACCGAGGCGCTCGACAAACGCCAGCGACCCAACCCGCACATTCCGCAAAGGCTTCCGCCTCCGTCTGAATCTCCGTGGTTGATCGAGTACGCCGGGAAACAGGGACTTGGCATCTCGCCGGATGTCCCGGCAACCGACATCCTTTTGACAGCCCTTCGCACCGGAACAGCCGATGAAAAATTGGCATCGCTGCCCTACCTGCGGATGATGCCATACGAGGGCGTTTTTGGCGCCCTGTACCAGAGCATGTACGGCGGTGAACCGGAACTGCGGGAGGCGGTTTTCCAGACCTTCCAGGAGATGGCCGCCCGCGGTGTCGAAGTTCCGGACCCGCACCAGTTCGGAGTTGGCTGATGTTGATCGCCAATGCGCACATTATCACCTGGGAGGAACCCAACCGCATCCTGCCGGGTCACGGCATCCTGGTCGAAAACGGCCGGATCGCCGCTATCGGACCAAGCGCTGATCTGGCGGCTTCCCATCCGGGTGTCGATACGATCGATGCGCATGGTCAATTTGCCATGCCCGGGAATATCTGCGCCCACACACACTTCTATGGTGCATTCGCCCGCGGCCTGTCAATCCCCACTCCGGCCCCGAGAGATTTCCTGGAAATCCTGAGGAAACTCTGGTGGCGGCTCGATAAAGCGCTTACCCTGGATGATATCTGGCTCTCGGCCCAGGTCTGTCTGCTGGATGCCATCCGGCATGGAACGACATTTCTGGTGGACCACCACGCCTCCCCCAATGCAATCGACGGTTCTCTCGATGTCATCGCCCAGGCCGTGGAGGAATCGGGATTGCGCGCCGTCCTGTGTTACGAAGTCACCGACCGGGACGGACCGGAAAAGATGCGGGCAGGGATCGGCGAGAACCTGCGCTTCAACCGGTCGCTCGAAGGAAACCCTCGCCCCTTGCTGGCAGGGACCTTCGGCTTGCATGCCTCTCTGACCCTGTCGGATGCAACCCTGGACGAATGCCGCGCCGCCGCCCCGGCCGGGACAGGATTCCATGTCCACACCGCCGAGGCGGATGCCGACCAGTACGATTCCCTCGCCAGGTCGAACTTGCGGGTTGTGGAACGCCTCCACCGCCATGGCATCCTCGGACCCCGTTCGATCGCCGCCCATGCTGTGCGCATCGAACGCCGGGAGATCGAGATCCTCGCTGCAAACCGCGCCTGGGTCACGCACCAGCCACGGTCGAACATGAACAACGCTGTTGGTTGTGCGCCTGTGGAAACCATGCTGCAAGCCGGGGTGCGACTCGGCCTTGGCAATGACGGTTTCCCGAATGCGATGTGGGAGGAATGGAAAACCGCCTACCTGGTTCATAAAATCTGGCACAAGGACCCGCGCCGGATGTCTGGGATCGATATCGTGCGGATGGCGATCTATAACAATGCCAGCCTTGCCGGAGAATTTTTCCCACAACTGCCGATCGGTCGCATCCAGGTCGGCGCGGCAGCCGACCTGATCCTCGTAGACTATCAACCCTTCACCCCCTGCACCCCAGACAACTTGCCGTGGCATATCCTGTTCGGTTTCCATGATAGCATGATCACATCTACGATTGTCAACGGGAAGATCCTGATGTTCGACCGGCGCATCCTGACCATGGACGAACAGGCAGTCGTAGCCCATGCCTGTGAAGCGTCCGCCCGGGTCTGGCAGCGGTTCGAAAAATCCTTTTCCGGAGAAACGAATGATTGACCTCGATTTGGCAAGTATTGCCGTCCTCGGCGGGACAGGTCGTGAAGGTAAAGGTCTGGCTTACCGCTTGGCAAAAGCCGGATATAGGATCTTGATTGGCTCGCGATCTCCTGAAAAGGCCGTTGCGGTTGCTGGAGAACTCACCAGCCTGTTGGGGCCCGGGGCAGATGTGAGAGGCGCCAGCAACCTGGAAGCCGCCCGCCTGGCCGGCCTGGTTGTGCTGACTGTCCCGTATGCTGCCCACCGCGAGACCCTGGAATCGATCCGGGAGGCTGTCTATGGAAAGATCGTGGTGGATGTCACAGTGCCGCTTGTCCCACCAAAAGTGACCATGGTGCAGATGCCGCCGGCCGGCTCTGCCGCCCTCGAGGCGCGCCAGGTACTTGGCGAAAGTGTGTCTCTGGCAGCCGCCTTCCAAAACATCTCCTACGAACTCCTGCTCACGGACGAACAGATCGAATGTGATGTGCTGGTCACAGGCGATAGCAAGGCCACTCGCGCCGCGGTACTGAAACTCGTCCACGCCGCCGGCCTAACTGGGTGGGATGCCGGCCCGCTCGAAAACTCGCTTGTTGCGGAAGGGATGACCAGCATCCTGATCGGTTTCAATAAACAATATGGCGCCACTCACGCCGGCTTCCGCATCACAGGTGTCCAGCGGGAGGAGGGGGCATGACCCTGACCCTCACTCCCCTGCCCGGCATCCCACTCATCCTCCCAGGCGACGATCTGGGCTCGATCCTGATGGCTGCGACCCAGACTGCGCACATCAACCTTGACGACGGGGACGTACTCGTCCTGGCGCAAAAGATCATCTCGAAGGCGGAGGGACGCCTGGTGAAATTGACCGGCATAAAACCTACCGCCAGGGCGCGTGAGGTCGCAGCCCAGGCCCAGAAGGACGCCCGGCTGGTCGAACTCATCCTGAGGGAAAGCCGTGAAGTGTTACGGGTCACACCTGGAACGATCATCGTGGAGCATCGCCTGGGTTTTATTTGCGCCAACGCCGGAATCGACCACTCCAATGTCCAGGACCCTGAGGGGAATGACGAAACCGTCCTTCTCCTTCCCGAAGACCCCGACCGCTCTGCTCTGGAGATCAGGCGTCTCTTTAAAACCATTTGCGGCTGCCGATTGGGCGTCTTGGTGATCGATTCGCACGGGCGCGCCTGGCGGCAAGGAGTGAGCGGTGTCAGCATCGGCATATCCGGCCTGCCTGGCATCGTAGACCGGCGCGGCTGGCCCGACCTCTATGGCCGCCGGCTCAAAATCACCACCATCGCCGCTGCCGACGAACTGGCGGCCGCGGCATCGTTGGTAATGGGCGAGGCCGCCGAGAAGACCCCCGTTGTGCATGTGCGCGGTTTTCCATACCCTCTCCGTGAAGGGCGGTTATCTGAACTGATCCGCCCAAAGGAAAAGGACCTGTTCCGATGAACGATAGCGATCCGCTCCACCATTTCCTGCGCACCCGACGCACAGTGCGCAAATTCGCCCCGCGCCCGGTCAGTGAGGAAACCCTGCGACGCATTCTCGAAACCGCCACATACGCTCCCTCCGCCCGGAACCGCCAGCCCTGGCAGTTCACAGTCGTTTCCAACATGGAGACGAAGCGGAGCCTGGCTGATGATCTGGCAGCTGACTTCCGTCCGGACCTCGAACGCGACGGCCTGCCGGAGGTCGAGATCGAAACCCGGCTGGACCGTACCCGCCGGCGCATTCTCGATGCCCCGGTCATCATTGCACTCAGCCTGAATCCAGACCGGGTGGATGCCCAACCAAACAGGAAGCGACAGGAGGCTGAACGCAGCATGGCTGTCCAGTCGGTGGCGCTGGCGGGTTTACAACTGATGCTTGCCGCCCACGCAGAGGGACTCGCCTCAGTCTGGACCTGCGGCCCGCTCTTCGCCCCGGACGCCATCCGCTTCCGCCTGGGTCTGCCAGCCAACTGGCAACCCCAAGCCATGTTCTTCCTGGGCTATCCTGCCGAGACGCCCGAAGTTCCTGGACGCCTGAATGTGGAAGAAGTAACAACCTTCATCCGATGAAGATCGCCGTGCTTTGTGGGGGTGTCGGCGGCGCCAAGCTCGCAGACGGACTTTCCCGCGCCCTGCCGCCCGAAAACCTGACCATCATCGTCAATACTGGCGACGACTTCGAACACCTGGGGCTGCTCATTTGCCCGGACCTGGATACGGTCTGTTATACCCTGGCGGGGATTGCCAACCCGGAAACAGGCTGGGGCAGGGCAGACGAATCCTGGAACGCCCTGGCAGCCATCGACTCCCTGGGCGGCCCTTCCTGGTTCCGCCTGGGCGACAGGGATTTGGGGACGCACCTGGAACGCACCCGCTGTCTCGCGCAAGGGCAAACCCTATCGCAGGTGACCTCGGGGTTCTGCCGCTCCTGGAATATCCTTCCCAATGTCATCCCGATGAGCGACCGGGCCGTGCGCACGATGGTGTCCACGGAGGCGTATGGCGAACTCACCTTTCAGGATTACTTCGTGCGGCGCAGGTGTGAACCGAAAGTCACTGGATTCCGCTTCTCCGGGGCTGAACATGCGCTCCCGGCCCCTGGGACGCTCGAAGCCATCGAAGCCGCTGATGCGGTCATCCTGTCCCCGTCCAATCCCTGGGTCAGCCTGGACCCGATCCTGGCATTGCCCGGAATCCGTTCAGCGGTGGGACGCAAACCGGTCGCAGCCGTTTCATCCATCATAGGCGGGAAAACCGTCAAGGGCCCCGCCGCAAAAATGTTCCAGGAACTCGGCTTCGAGCCCTCCGCCCCGGCCATTGCCCTGCATTACCGGGATATCCTCGATGGTTTCATCCTCGACCAGGTGGACCTGGCGCTCGGAGGCGATATTCGTCCGCTAGGCATCCAAGTAGCCGCCTTCCAGACATTGATGAATTCCCCGGCCGACCGTCGCCGGTTGGCTGAAGATGTGCTAAACTTCATACCGAGCATCCTATGACCATCTGGGCGATCGTTCCCGTGAAGCCTCTCCGGCGTGGGAAATCGCGGTTGGCCGGGTCGCTGTCCAACGAACAGCGCACCGACCTGAACCGCCGACTGCTCGAACATACCATCGGCGCCCTCTCGGACATGGAGGAGATCGGCCAGATCCTGGTCGTCAGCCGGGATCCTTCCGCTCTGGCCATCGCTCGCGAGCGCGGAGCGCGCACGTTACAGGAGGATGGAGCGCCCCACCTCAATACCGCCCTCAGCCGCGCCACAGCCGTCTCCCTGGCGCATGGGGCGCATGGCGTCCTGGTCCTGCCGGCGGACCTGCCGCTCCTGGACACGAACGACCTGCGCTTGATGGTCAAACGTGCCCGGCCGACCCCTTCGGTAATCATCGCCCCCGACCACCGTCGGGACGGCACCAATGCCCTATTGATATCGCCTCCTGGCGCGATCGGGTACGAATTTGGCCCCGGCTCCTTCGAACGCCACTGTCGGCAGGCGGTTGCCCGCGAAGTTCGGCTCGAGGTCCTCTCGCTGCCTTCCCTTGCACTCGACCTTGACCTGCCCGAAGACCTGGCGCTGCTCGACGGCCTGGAAGGAATGAAGATCAAATGACCTGGAGAAACTCATGAGAACCCGCGTTGCACTCTACCTGCAAGATTCCCATGACCTGCGCGATGGCCTGGATTACGTCCGTTATGCCGAGCAGAGGGGATTCGAAGCCGTCTGGCAGGCGGAATCCCGCCTCGTGCGGGACGCCATCGTCCCCATGGCGGCTTATGCTGCCGTCACAGACCGCTTGAAAGTCGGTTCCGGCGTAATCAACAACTGGACGCGCAACATCGGCCTGCTAGCATCCACCTTTCTGACCCTCGACGACCTGGCGCCTGGACGCATCGTCTGCGGCATCGGCGCCTGGTGGGACCCGCTGGCAAAGAACGTTGGAATCGACCGGCGAAAACCCCTGACGGCGATGAAGGAGACGATCGTCGTTCTGCGCAGGCTGCTGAACATGGAACGCGTCACCTACCACGGGGATTTCGTGCACGTGGACGGCATCGAACTGGACGTGGTTCATGGACGACGTGAACCGCGCCGGGTCCCGATCATGGTCGGCGCAACCGGCGACCAGATGATGGAACTGACCGGGGAAATTGCCGACGGCGCAGTGTTGAATTATTGCGTCCCACCCGAATACAACGACCGCGCCCTGGAATTACTCGCCCGCGGGGCGAAGAAAACCGGGCGGGATTTCGATGATATCGACCGGCCTCAGTTGATTGTCTGTTCGGTTGCCGAGGAACACGATGCAGCCATCGAGACGACCAAGATGCTCTTGTGTCAATACCTTGCACAGCAGCCGCATATAGCAAAGGCCAGCGGCGTTTCATCGGATGTGGTTGGAAAAATCCAATCCATCCTCGGGTGGCCGGCGACAAGAGAACAGATCGAAAAGGCTAAACACCACGTACCGGAAGAACTCGTCCACCGTATAACCGCCTCGGGCACTCCGGACGAAGCGCGCCAAAAGGTGGAGGAATATCGCAGGCGTGGCTGTACCTGTCCCATCCTCTATCCAGTCGGCGGGAATGTAAAACTTCTGGTGGATACCTTCTCGCCGTGATAACCACCGCGCCGATCCTACCGCCAGATTCCGAAATCGGTACTATAATATGCCCTTGCTCTCGCCCGGCGAGGGCATCTCTTTTGTGAGAAGAAAATGTTACCTGAAAACCAAGACAGTTCCCCCATCATCCGCCGCGCCACAGACCATACGCCTCGTCGCGATTGGCAGCGCTGGCTGATTGGCCATCCACTGGCTACAGCCGACGCCCCGCACCAGACAATTGG
>Ga0194126_10006908_pt1 | contig 15947 bp, 20 predicted proteins | sample TA2KigC150mmetaG_FD_148641 | JGI IMG/M metagenome (GOLD analysis project Ga0194126, IMG submission 148641) | Freshwater microbial communities from Lake Tanganyika, Tanzania - TA2015035 Kigoma Deep Cast 150m | ecosystem: Environmental > Aquatic > Freshwater > Lake | place: Tanzania: Lake... | reverse complement strand
GTAGATTTCGTCAAGGATTCCCTCCCCGTAGGGGTTTTCGTCGGTGGCTTCGTGCGTGATGATGACGAATTTACGGGGCCATTTTTCTTCGACAAGAATCCCGTCCGGGGCGTCGGTTTTGATGAGCCGCCACTGGCCGGCGTCGTCGGCCTTGAACCATTTGCGGGGGCGCTGCTTGATGCTGATGGGTACGGTTTTGCCGTCGATCACTGCCCAGTTGATTTCGAATGGGGTAAAGCCGTATTCGCGGGCGGTGATGGCTGCTGCGATGATGTGCTTGATGTTCCAGCTGCGTGCGAGCTGCTGGAAGAAGTCGGCGCGCTCTCCCCTGCTGGTTGCGTGGGTTACGTCCCAGTCGAGGCGTTTGATGCCGTCGCGGTACCGGCGGAGCGGCCCGGCTACGTCGGGCTGCTTTTTGGTGATGTCGAAGATGTCGATGGTTTTGCCGATCTGCTTGAGCACTTTTGACGGGTGCGGGAGCAGCTTGATGGCCGTGACGTTTTCGGCGTAGCTCCTGACGGCGACGTCCTGTTCTATGGACGCTTTGGTGATGTCGGGCATGGGTGTGTCGGGTTACATTGATTCGGTCATTGCTCGGCGGTCGAAGGTTTCGCCGGGGTGGCCTATGCCGGTTATGGCGGTTGTGCCGGGGACGTGGATGGAGTCCGCGATGTCTGGGACGGGGTTGTCACAGGCGTGGACTGCTAGTGATATAGCGGTGTAGTAGTCGCCGTGGCTGTTTTCGTCGGTTTCGTTTTTGCTGGCTACTATGCGTGTATTGCCTGCTCCGGTATCGACTTTCTGGATGCTGTGGAAATCGTCGCGGACGGTATCGTCCGATGGGTAGCGAAGCATTTTGTCGAGCATGAGGCCGAGGACTGCATAGGCAAACTGTTCCTTGATCCTCGCTGTGGCGTCGATGCGCTCCACTACGTACGTGCCGTGCCGTTCCTGCAGGCGCTCACCGGTTTCGTTGCCGAGGCCGCGGTTGTCCATGCAGCAGCGGCGGAAGGTGCGCGTGCGGATCCACGTTGAGGCGCAGTCCTGCTGTGCCTGATACCTGAAGTTGTCGAGCGCGGCTATGGCCCGGACAAAACGGATGCCGGCAACGACTTCAATGAGGCAAAGGACGGTGTAGTTGACGTTTCTGCCGACGTCCATGCCGAGGTAAAAGTTGCCGGTGCCAAGGGTGTCGGAGGCAAAGGCGATTTTTTTGAACCATGCAAGGGCTTCGAGTTCCTCCCCTGCTCCGGCAAATTTTTTGACGCCGTCCTCAGGGAAGAAGAGCGCTTCGTCGTATTCGCACTGGCTGATCTGGTCGAAGGTGAAGAAGCTCCCTTCTTCGTCTTCGGGGATGCACATGTACTCCTGATTCCATCGCCGGATTCCTTCTTCCCGCTCAAGATTCTCCAGCCATGCGCGGCGCTCTTCGGCGCTGAAGGGGCGGCCTTCGATTTTTTCGAGCATGCCGTCTTCAACTGCTCGGGTGATGGGGATAGTGTGGAGCGTCCAGGTTGATTTGTCGAGCAGCCCTTTTTTGTACTTAACAATCAACTTGTTGAATTCACTGTTTTTGCCTTTATGGGTGGAGCAGATTGTAAAGGGTTTTTTCCACTGGCGACTTGGCAGGAGCGAGTCGAGGACTTCTTTCTGCTGCTTGTGCAGGGCGAATTCGTCGGCGATTTTATAGCCTCTCCATCCGCGCATAGCGTCGGCGTTGCTGGAGAGTGCTACAACTTCCCGGCGGTTCGGGAACTTGATGCCGTAGGTGCTGACCTTTTCGGTTTGCCCGGTGTCGGGGTTTTCGGCTGATACTTCGCTTTCGAAAACTGCGTCGGCGGTGCTTTTGATGAGGCGGAACAGTTTTGCCCATGCGGCGGCGTCCTGGACAAACTGCTTTGCGAGCAGCTTGGTTTTCGTGGCGACAAAGGTGTCTTCGCGCCCTTCGTCGCCGGTGATGCGCTTGGCTTTGTAGGCAAGAGCCCAGCTGATTCCTTCCTGTCGGCCTTTCTGGATCAGCTCGGCGATGTAGTCGCTTTCGATGACGTCGAGCTGGAAGCGCAGGAATATCTTGTCGAGCGACAGCGTGGTGTACTGCGAGATCTCGCCGGGATGTAAGGGTTTTTGCTCTTTCATCTCAGGAGCCCGAGTTGAGCGAGAGTTTTTGTGATTTCGTCGTTCGCGGCTTCGAGTCGGTCGGCGGCGGCGGCTTTGTCGGGCTCGGTGTCCGGCTGGCGCGGCATTTCAGACTCCGCTTTTTCATACCGCTGCATTTTGCCCATGATGTCGGCAAATTTGGCGATGGTGTAGAGCTGCGCCTGACTTGGCGCTCCGCCGTCGGTGTAGGCTCTGGTTGCATCGTCAACCATGGCGTGCACAAGATCGGCTATTTTTTCGCGCGTTTTGGTGTCGCGGTCGAGCCGGCTTTTTCTTTTGCCTTCCCAGTTGCCTTCTTTTGCCCACGTCCGGATAGTTCTGGCTGTGACGCCAACGGCAGCAGCGCAGGTCTCCTGGTCTTTCAGATCCTGCACGTACATCCCCTCGGCTATGACGTAAAGCTCGGCTTTGCTTTTTGCCTCGTTACCCATAGAGTTCGGTGTGTAGCTGGTTGATGTCTTTGTCGATGGTCCTGATTTGCTGGCATGTGGCGTGCAGGTCGGTGGCGGCCTGCAGCAGTTTGCCGGTATCGAGGGCCGCGGCGTCGGCAATGGTGTCGGCTTTTGTGAGCACGGCGATAAGCAGGATGTCGGCCTGCTCGGCAAGTGTGCGGCGCTTTTCGGCCAGCTCGGCAAGCTGCCCTTTTTTCTTGAGGCGGAGGTCTGTGAGGCTCATAATCACTTGTTGATGAGGTTGTGGCAACGATGTTCCAGGATGGTGCTGGTTTTCTGCAGGAGTACCTGCAGGGCCTGATCCTGAGCTTTGATGCTGTCTACAACGCGGCGGACAATGTCGATCTGCTGGCGGTTGTCTTCGATGACGCTCATGAGGATGCGGCGGTCGGAGTCCTTGTCTTCCCGGAGAGTGTCGATAACCTTGTGCAGTGTCTGGTTGTTGGCTTCGGTCTGGCGCTGCTCTTTGTTTGCTTGCTGCCTGATGTAGATGACGAGCGCCCCTACAACGAGTACCAGTCCGAAAAAGAGCAAAGTCGAAATACCGAGGTTGTTGGCAAGAGTGTTTGCGGCGTCGGTTACTTCTGAAACCGGGACTGATGCGGTCGCGTCGGATGCGGGAACTGATAACAGCATAGGGTTATGGTTGGTTTGCGATACAGTTTCAAGGTAGGCGCAAAAGCGGAATAAAACCCGGGGAGTGGCGTCAGCAAAGGTTCTCGTTGATTTTGTTCGCGCTGGACTTTGTGGATTGCGGTGGTAAGTTGCTTGCTAAGTGAGGACGGTTCCGGAGTTCCGGAGGTGTTCTTTTGTTGCCGCCAGCCCCTGCTGCTTTCCCCCGGCAGGGCTGGATTTAACAACGATTAAATGAGCAAATAGTGAAGACCAAGCCTGAGTTTAAGCGTCACCGGATTTTTGCAAGCGGAGTGCACCGCAAGGATAAACCTGAAGAGGCCGTTTGGCCGGCTGAGCGGGTGCGGTCGCTTTTTGAGCGTTCGAAAGAGCTGTCCCCGGCTCAGATACCCTATACCTACCGTCATCCGGAAAACGGCTTGCCGGTGCTTGGCTGGGCTGATAAGGATTCGCTGGAGGTTGTGGAGGAGGGTGGCCGGACTTTTTTGACGGTCGTTCCGAAGCAGTTGGCCGTGGAGTTTATGCAGGGTCTTAAGGATGTTGGTTATGATCAGGTCAGTATCGGCATCGGGCAGAAGGGCGAGATTGTGCATATCGGAGTAACGGATCAGTTTCGCACGGCGGTTTCCGGGCTGGGGCCGGTGTTCGAACGGTCGGAATCGATTCCTCCGGTGTACGTGGAGGAGGTCACCTTTGAGGCTGAGGATCTCGGTGGCGGGCTTGACAGCTCGTTTGAGGTGAGCTGGAAGTGGCAGTTGCAGAGCTGGATGAGTGACGTGGCCAGCCTGTTCCAGCGGATGCGGGAGCAGAAGATCGAGGCTGACGGCCTTGAGGCTGCGGATAAGTTTCTACCGGCCTACGTGATGGATTTTCTTAAAAGGGATTTGCCTGCCGACGAACCGGCTGCGGCGGAGCCCGTATTATCAACCTTTGAATCTGATGATATGACTGACGAGCAGAAGAGGGAGTTCGAGCGGCTCCAGGCGTTCGAGGCGGAGCAGCTGCAGAAGGCTGCGGATGAATTGGTGGCGTCGCGCAAGGCTGCGGTGGTGCAGTTCTGTGCTGACCATCCGGAGCAGGTGACGGATAAGATCAGGTCTCAGGTTGTGGCTCTCCTGACTGCTTTGCAGCAGGTAGAGGCTCCGGCGACGTTTGAGGCTGGCGGTGCGCAGGTGAGCAAGAGTGCGTTTGAGCTTGGCTGTGACCTTATTGCCGGTATGCCGAAAGCGGTGAGCTTTGAGCGTGACGTTGCTGGCGGCGGTGGACCGGGAGCGGAGGCGGTATCGGTTGATGAAAAAGCCGCGGCGCAGCTGAAAGCGCAGTTTGATGCGGTAAGGGGGAAATAGGAAATACAACAACACACGAGAGAGGTGCCGGGCGGAGGGAGTGCAATTGCCCGATGTTCCCCCCGGCTTGAATTTATTTGACAACAAAACAACGAGGGTTGAATTATGCTTTTATTTCAGGCTTCCCAGGGTGACGAGCTCACCCAGATGGTGCTCACTGAGCTGCGCAAGCACTGCCCGGCGCTTGAGTATCTGCAGTTCTTTTCAGACAGCGGATCCGGCGCTACTGAGCGGTATGGCGACGATATTGATGGAACTTTCGGTAACCGATCGATCGGCGAGGGGTTTGGTGCTCAGACGGTTGCTCCTGTTTATGGCACTTTTGCGCTGAAGATTATCGGTAAAACGATCAAGCTTGATGTTGCGTACGAAGAGCGTGGCGGAGATGTGCCGAGCGAGTTCCGCGTGAAGCTGAAAAATTGGGCCGAGAATGCCGGGCGGGACTTGATGAGCAAGCTGCTGAACGATAACGCGACAACGGACGCCGAGCAGTTTAATGGTATCCGAAAACTGATTGCAGATCTGGTTACGGCAGGCGATACGACCAGGGTAATTTCTTCGGGGGCTGCTGGTATGCAGGTTGTTCTTGGCAATGATAACACGGCCAAAACCGCGCAGCAGAAGTTTGTCGAGAAGATCGAAGAGCTGTGTGATGCGGTTGACGGTGGACCGAACGTCATTATGATGGATCAGCGTCTGCTTACCAGACTTTCTACAATCGCAAAGGAGCAGTGTTCGATATCGCTTAACGAGTGGGGGGCGACGATCGGAAATTTCCGTGGTATTCCGATTGTGCCTACAGGGCGAAAGTACGACGGGTCGCGAATTATCCCGTACTCGGAAACGGTTACTACCTCGACGGACTGTACGAGCGTTTTTGCGTTCCGAAGCAGTGAAAAGGCGAATCTGACGGCAATGACGACCCCGGTTGGAATGAAGGTTTACCCGATGGAGAAGTCTGACAACTTCTACTCGGTTATGCCTCAGCTGCAGATGGATCTCGGAGTGCTTTCGAAACGCTGTGTTGCAAGGCTTGAAGGTATTCGTCTGACCTGATGCAGTACATCGATCAAACATATCTGGAGGGGTTGCTGCCCCTCCGGAAGATTGTTGAGCTGTGCGACGATGCGGGCAGCGGCGAGATGGATGCCTCCGCTCTTGCGGCTTTGGATTCGGCTTGTGAGGTTGCTGTGCAGGAGTTGCATTTGTACTGCGCGGGCCAGTACACCCTGCCTTTTGATCCGGTGCCGGACGGGGTAAAAAGCCTGACGGCTCAGTTGACGGTGATTTACCTGTACCACCGGCGTATGCCGGACTCGGTGCCTGATTCGATTACGGCGAAGCATAAGGCTGTGCAGGAGCAGCTCAAGCGGATAAACGCTCGTACGTTTTTGCTTGGCGTTGACGAGGCTGATGATGCGGTTGCGGCTGCCCAGGGGCCTCAAGTGCCGGAGACGCCACAGCGGTTTGGTCAGGGGTTTATGGGTGAGTTGCTTGATGTGTAAAAAGAGGCGTTTTAAGAGCGCTGATCGGGCAAGTGGCAGATCGGGACGTCTGGAGGGGTGTTTTTGGCTGCTAAACGCCCGTTTAACGCTATAACGAGGAGATAATTCGATGAGTGGCGACGGGGAGATATTGAATGCGAGGGTTGCGGTTTCGGGGTTGAGGGTGTCGGCCAGGTGCAGGCAGTCTCTGAAGTTGACCGAGGATTTGTCTTTGACTGCTTATCCTGACCCGGCGACCGGTGGTAAACCCTGGACGATCGGGTACGGGCATACGGGTGGCGTTCGGCGAGGGATGAGGATATCGCTCGCTCAGGCGGAGCAGTATTTGACGCAGGATATTATGGCCGCTGAGCGGATTGTCCGTCACGCTGTGGCGGTGCCGATGACGCAGGGTGAGTTTGATGCGTGTGTCCATTTTGTGTTCAACGTCGGGCCGGGAGCGAAGGGGGTTAAAGATGGGTTTGTGACGCTCAAGAGCGGCAAGCCTTCGACGATGCTTCGCAAAATCAATGCCGGCGATTATGCCGGTGCGGCTATGGAGTTCCCGAAGTGGGCTTACGGCGCCGGAAAGGTTATGGGTGGGCTGGTGTCTCGCCGGGCGAAAGAACGGCGAATGTTTGAGGGGGCGTATGGAGTGGCTTGATTAAACTAAACTGTTGTGCTATGAAAAGGTGGTTTTTTGTGCTGGTTGTGACCTTGGTTGCCGGGTGCAGCTCGCTGGGGATTGTGAAGCCGAAGTCTTTCGATGACGCGTATGCGTACGGACTGGCGACAAATGCGGCTATCAGGACGGCGGCTCAGTCGGCCTTGGAGACGGGTGCGATTGGTGTGGACGCGGCGGAGTATGTGCTGCTGGGGACTGACGCGGTGCGTGTTGCGCTCGATCAGGCGTATGCGGTAAAAGCGGCAAACCCCTCCAGTGCTGATGAGCAACTCGCTGCGGCTTTGAGTTCGATCGATGTTTTGATGCAATTCTTAAAAGCAAAAGGGGTGTCGCTGTGATGAGTATAACGCAAGGTATAGAGATCCTGATGGCGCTGATCGCCTTATCGGGGCGTGTTGTAGGTATGATTTCGAAGGTCACGAAAATCATCCGCCAGGCTCAGTCTGAGGGTCGGGAGTTGACGGATACAGAGACACAGCTTATTCGGGGCATTGATGACACTGCTCGCAAGGGGCTGACTGATGCGATTGCAAAGACGAAGGGGGCGTAATGGTTACGGAGAGGGTATTTGTGGGCCTTGAGCTTGATGCTGGCCAGACCAGTGATGGGTACAGGATTAACCTGGGCGACCTGGGCGCGTCTGGGGATTTTGGGTTGCAGGTTATCTCTGCAGAGCCTGTTGTGCTGTATTACCGTGCTTCGGCTTCTACGGATGATGAGGGGGCTGTGGATGGTGGCGGAGTGTTGTGCGAGCACGAGGGCGGGATAGGTACGGTGATGTACTGGCCGGTTATTATGCCGGCGGCGGTGATCTGGGTTTATGCTGAGGCGCCTGCGGATGGGGATGGAGCTGAGGTTACTGCAACCTTAAACGTGTTTTGATTATGCCGTGGCCAGACAGAAAAATATCTCTTGATATCGCCGGATTGCAGGGCCGTGCGGATGTGCTCGAAGAGGCCGTCTCAGATCTCGATATGCGCGAGACTATCGGTCTCGCGGTACACAAGACAACAGGCGCAATCGTTCGTATAGGCAATAAGAGTACAGTTTCGACGGGAAGCTATATCGGCGACGATGCATCATCGCTGCTTGAGCGGTGCTCGCCGGTGGTACTTACTGATGCTGGCGTCGAGTATAAGGAGATAAGCAAACTCGATCTGACGAGGCACATCGATGGAACACCAGTCGCGCTTACGGGTGCGACTGGCCAGTTGATGGTAAGGCACTCTGCAGGTTTTATTCGCCATGCAGACATCGGGGATTACGTCGTCTTCGCGGTGTCGCCCCGGTATCGATCTGGTTACGATCTCGATCCGGCGTTCCCGGACGATGAAACTCCTTTTTACTCCGGGATATATGAGGCGTCAGCTGTCCCTGGAGACACGAAACTGTCTTCGATTTGTCTCGATCCGAGAGATGGAAGCTCACCAGTCTGGCCGCTTACGTCGCGGACTTCAGACGAGTGGGGCCGTTCGTCGATGACGGCTGAGGCAGTGCGCCTGCTTGCCGCCGATCGAGGGGCGGGGTGGACGACTGAGAAATACCACTGGTGGGCGTGGCGGACGTTACTTGCAATGATAGCCTTCGGGTCGATGAATAGCCAATCCTTCTGTGGCACTGGACGTACCGGGTTAACAGGAGGCGTTTGGAAGCGAGACATCGACGATACAAACACAGGCTATATCGGACGATGCGGGCTGATGAATGCGCAGAGAGGCTATGCTGTGCAAGTTGCGACAGGGTTTTTAGCTGCGGGATCTCGGGTTATGTGGGTGGAAAATAGTTATGGAAACGTCTGGCAATCATTGCCGGATGTGCTGGTCGATGCGGCAAATGCCGGGTCGGTCAAGCTTTATGTCAAAAGCTCGCCACCTTACAGTGTATCGAGCCTGACTGGATATGAGGTACTAAAAACCCTTGCCGGCTCTGACATCGTTCTCCCCGGGACGAGTGGTTATAAAGGCACTCCTGTTCCGGGACAACCGCTGCATTCCGCGGCAGCAACCGGTGATAGTACAAAGTTTCTGGGTGACAATTTTTATGTGGCCATAACGGGGGCGTTGCGCGGCGCTCTGGTCGGTAGCACTTCGTATAACGGTACTGCGGCGGGCGCGGGCGCGTGGACTTCGGCGTACGCGGCTTCGCATTCGAGTACGCATATCGGTTCTCGGGCGGGCTTCCAGAAATCGTAACTCGGATCGCGTGGCAATTTTTGTTCTTTGGTTTCTGTGGTGAGGTGGCCGGTTGCGCGGCGCTCTGGTCGGTAGCAATTCGAATAACGGAACTACGGCAGGCGCGGGCGCGTGGAATTCGAATAACACGGCTTCGAATTCGAATACGAATATCGGTTCTCAGGCAGGCTTCTGGATTTGGCTGCAGAGACCGTGCCTCTTGGCAAAAAACAACAAAGGCCCCGATGATGGTACTGGTAGAATAATCGAAGGTTCCGGGGGCAGCAGGAAGTATGAAAAGGGTTGGTAAGGTTTGGGCTGAGGTTTGTTCTTTGGAAAACATCGAGAGGGCTCACGATAAAGCGCGGAAGGGAAAGTCGCATTATCAAGAAGTGAAGATGGTTGAGGGTGATCGGGAAAGGTATTTGGCGAGGGTTCGAGATATGCTTGTGACAAAGTCTTATCGAAACTCGGCTTATGAGGTGATGATAGTTTCTGATGGTCAGAAAGAGCGGAAAATTTGGAAACTGCCTTATTTCCCTGACAGAATCATTCATCACGCGATTGTCCAGGTTATGGAGCCGGTTTGGATTCGATCGCTTATCAGGGATTCTTATGCGGCTATACCCGGGAGAGGGGTACACGACGGAGTTAAGCGGGTTCGTGAGGCGCTGGAGGATGAGGATGCTACGCGGTATTGTTTGAAAATGGATGTGAGGAAATTTTATCAGTCGATTGATCATCAAGTCCTCAAAGGTGTGCTGCGAATGAAGATTAAAGATCGCGATTTATTGTGGTTGCTTGATGAGATTGTTGATAGTGCTCCAGGAGTGCCTATCGGAAATTATACGAGTCAGTATTTTGGAAACCTCTACCTGTCTGGCTTGGATCATTGGATAAAGGAGTCTCTCGGGGTTAAGTATTATTTCCGGTATTGCGATGATATGGTAATTCTTGGCGCAGATAAAGCGGCTCTTCATACGTTAAGAGTAGGAATTGATATGTATTTGCGCGATCAATTGCGGCTAAAAATGAAAAGTAATTGGCAGGTTTTCCCGGTTGATGCTCGAGGTGTTGATTTTTTGGGTTATAGGTTTTTTGGGAAATTCACTCTTGTTCGAAAATCTATCGTGAAGCGGTTTGTTAATAGCGTAAACGCTGGGCGTACAAACTCCATCCCGGCATATAATGGATGGTTATCGTGGGCGGATACACATAATCTTGTGAGGGTATATGGCTGTAGGCGTCGGGTATAGTTCGGTTTTACCGGCTCTCATTGAGCAGGTCGGTGATAAACTACATTTTCGGTATAAGGTCGTCCCTCCAGATCCGGATAGTGACGATCAGTCGTACCGGTTCGATTACGTGCTGCTAGATCTTGATGTGCATGCTGCTTTACCTCCATTGGGGCTTTACTTCTCGTCGGTTTCGGAAATCGTTGCGGCGAGACACGCTATGAGCGAAGAGGTCGGCATTCTGCGCAAGACGCTTGCTGGCGTGATTGCTCAGGTTGATGCGATTGTTGCTGGAGGAAACGTGCCGGCAAACTCGTATGCGGAGGTATTCGCCGGGTATAATGCGGGTGTGGAGTCGGTCAAGAGCGAGATTAAGGAAAGACTTGGTCTGTGACGATGGAGCGCTTTTCGGATTTTGCTGACGCTCCTCGTGTTTTGGACGGCGATAAAATCAGGATTGACGAGGTGCTGAACCGTGAGCTGACTGTGTTGGGATTCCGTGTGGCGAAAGGCAAGCATAAGACGGACCGGTGTTTGACCTTGCAGATAGAGATTGACGGCGGGCGGCGAGTAGTGTTTACGGGTTCGGAGGTGCTGATATCGCAGATGGAGCAGTATGGTGCACGGTGCCCGTTTGTGGCAACGATACGCAAGATAAATACATATTACACGTTGAGCTGATGAGTGATTTGTTGTCGTTTCTGGATTGGCTGCTGTCCGTAGGGATGTGGCATGTATTTACGCCCGCCTGGCAGTGGATTGTGCTTCCTCTCATTGGGCAGGAGTGGTATGTTGATCTGGCCGACTGGGTTGGTCGGACGTTTCCCGGGATGAATTGGTAAAACGGAGTTGGGGATATGACAATATCAGCAATCGAGACCGCTATTAAATTGCGGTTAAACGCCGATCTCACGGCGGAAAATATGCCCGCTCTCGGGTGCAAGGTTGAGAGCTTCCCGGACAAGCCGGACATGACAAAGCTCAAGATGCTTGCCGCAAATGGTGGAGCGGTGATCGTCCGTTACGTTGGGTCGAAGTATGGAAAATTGCTTCGTGAGCGGCAGGATCGGTCGCTGACGTTTGAACTGATTGCGGTTACGGAGTCTCTCGCTGCGAGCGGCAGGCATCTTGGCGGCTATGGCATACTTGACGCTGTGATCGAGCGTATGCAGGGCTTTGTGCCTGAGGGTTGCGTTTCGGGTGCGGTTTTTGCTTCGGATACTTTTGTGGACGAGGATCTGGGTGTGTGGCAGTACGGCGTGACGGTGAGTTTTGGTGACCGGGTCGGTGTGCTGGATGATGCTGCTGCGGTGCCGGAGTCTGATCACGTCCGCGAGCAGATTCTTCGTCGCGTGCTTTCGCTGCTCGATGGGCTGCCGACGACGGGCGTAAATGTCCGGCGTGGGAGTATCCCGTTGCTGGATCCTGTAGCGATGCCGGAGTTGGTGGTGAGGATTGGCGGGGAGCGTCCTTATCAGGATGGAGATAGTATCGGGGCATCGATGCGAGTTGCGGCATTACAGGTGATGATTTGCACGCTTGGGGATCATACGGCGGAGACCTCTGCGGTAATGACAGAGGTTGAGGCTGCCCTGTATGGTGATATCGACGGTAATCGACTGTTCGGCGGTACGGCCCGAGGCCTCGGTGTTGGGCCGGTATCGAGCAGTTTCGAAACAGGAGGGATTGTTGAGTACACAAAAACCCTGGTCACGTATGACGTGGCCTACAAAGTGGAGGATGGGGATGCCGAAACAGCAATCTGATGGCGTGGATGATAAGGTACTTGTTGATGTGCCAGCGCCCGAAAAGGCGCCGGAAGCAATGGTGCAACTGGTTTGCCCACACGACGGCAAGACGTACCCTTGTTACAGGTGGGCGGCTGAGGCGATGACGGCAATTGGGTGGCGGTTGCCGGAAGAGTGAGTTTTTTTCTTTTAACTGTAAAAACACAGGATGGTTATGGCTGCTATTACAACCAATCTCGCCGAGTTGTACATCTCGACGAACAAGCTCAAGGGTGTCGTTTCTCTTGTGCAGAAAAATGCGGACAACGTCGTAATCCTCAGCGAAGAGCTGACCGACGGACGGTCTGCTGTGCTGGGTCTCGATTCGCCCCGTGATGCTGTATATATCGAGGGCGAAATAGAGATAGACGACACCGATACAACCGGTCAGGTTGCTCTTGCAACGGCAAAAGCATCGAAAGCCGCTGTTGCTTCGGTGGCGTTTTACCCGAACGGCAAATCGACCGGCGCCAAGAAGTTCTCGGGTTCGGTTTATGTCGTCGCGATCCCGAATCTTGGATCGACCGGAAATACAAGCAAGACGCGAAAAGGAAGTCTTAAGCTTGTGTGGTCTGCGACCCCGACAGAAGGCGTCGAAAGCTGAGTTTCAGCAGGTTTTTAACGGGTATTTAATAATGTATAATTCAAAGGTTTGCTATGGCTGATTCTATCCATTCGCCCGCGTTTACTGAGATCGCGGATTTTATTGCAAAACAGGGACGCCGCGAGGTTTCTGTTGCTGGCTTCGGTGGCCGCAAGGTATATTTCAAGCCGTTCGCTCCACATGCTAAAACGCTTGCATTAAAGCTTGTCGAGCCGGGCGATTCCCAGAGCGCGCTGAGTGCCGCATATGTCTGTGTCAATGCGCTCAATGAAGATGGTACAAAAATGTTTCGTCCTGAGGATTTTGAGAGTATGAAACACTGGAACGTCGGAGACACATTTGATGACCTTGCAAGGCAGATGAACTCGTTTACCACTCCCGAAGAAGCAAAAAACTCCTGAGCCGCCACCCGTGGATAAGGTTTGTCGTGCAGTTGGCTGACAAATACGGGAGGCCGATTGCTGAGATTTTGGATGGGTTCTCTTATGAGGACTTGACATTCCGGATGGCGCTGGCTGAAATTGAGCATGAGGAACAAGAGGAAATACGAAACCGATGAGCGTTGACCAGTTGAGAGTAGACGTGCTGTTCGAAGGCAGCACCTCCGGGTTGCCGGTACAGGGGTTTGCCCGTGACCTTGACCGCGTTGATGCGGCGGCTGTTCGGGTCAACCGCTCGTTCGACGCAGTCGGGAGGATGGCGACGGCGGCTCTGGCGACGGCTGCAGCCAGCGCGGTGGTTGGGCTTGGTGCGGCGTTGCGGAGTGCGGCTGACGAAGCGGTAAAGCTGGAGAAGGGCGTACGCGAGATTGGTACGCTCATGGGCGGTCTCTCGAAAAATGAGATCAGGCAGATGTCGAAGGAGCTTGGTACGCTTGCTGTTGCGAGTGGCCAGGCTGTCGGGACGCTGACGAAGGCTCGATACGACATCGTGTCTGCCGGTTTTGGTGATGCGGCAAAGTCGCTCGACGTACTCAATACGTCTGCCCGGCTTGCTGTGGCCGGAGTTGCGGAGGTTTCGGTTACGGCTGATTTGCTGACGACGACGCTCAATGCTTATCGGCGCCCTGCCGAGGACGCGGCGGATGTGTCGGACGATCTGTTTACTATTGTTCGCAATGGTAAAACGACCATGACGGAGCTTGGCTCCAGCATGGGCGCGCTGATTGCGACGGCTGGCCCGCTTGATGTGTCGCTTGATGAGGTTGGCGCTGCGCTGTCAACCTTGACGGCAAACGGCCAGAATACAGCGATGGCGTCAACGGCGATATCTGCGGCAATACTGGAAATGTCGAAACCGAGCGATGCGCTTGTTGCTGCGCTTGCTGCGGTAGGCGTTGAGTCTGAAAATCTGATCGAAACGGGTGGCGGCCTTGCGGGCGCGATGGCGCTCGTGCAGAAGGCGTCGGAGGGGACGGGTATTTCCGTTAACAAGCTTGTGCAGCGCGAAGAGGCGCTGCGGGCGGTTTTGCCGCTCACATCTGTTGCTGCCGAGAAGTTTTCGGGAGATCTGGCATCAATGAGTCAGAATGCCGGGGCAGCGGATAAGGCGTTTGGCGAGATGGCTGAGAGCGCTGATTTTCTTGGCAAGCAGACGAGTGAGGCGTTCGGAAAGGCTCAAAGGGCAATTGGTGGGGCGATTATCGAGAGTGAGATGTATCGTGAGTCGCTGGTTCTGGTCCGTGATTTTTTTGTTGAGTTGACGGATGCGTTTGAGGATGCGGCGGATGGGTCTCAGCGATCCGGATCGAGCGTGACGACGGCAATTGTGTCTATCGGTGAGGCGGCTCGGTGGTCTGGTGCTCAGTTGTCGTGGATGTGGCAGCAGATCGGTAGCCCGTCGGTGAGCGGGTTGGGGAATGCTGCAGCAGCTTTCGGAGCTCATGGTGGTTTTTTGAACCCATTCGGGTCAATCCCTGCGGCGCTTGAGCAGTATAATAATACAATAGCAAATGAGGAGAGGAAGCGATCGACTGCGGCAAATGCCGGAGGCTCATCTGTGCTCGATGCGATCAATCGCCTTAAAAAAGGATCGTCTGTCGCTGGAGCACCTCCGGGCGGTGACGCTCCCGGTTTTAATGGCGGTGGAGGAGGGACTTCCGGCGTAGCTGGTGGAGGATCCGGACGCTCGGAAGTGGAAACGGCTTTTGATCGGTGGTGGAGCCGCACACAGGAGGAGGCCGCCGAGGCTGCAGTTGCGGCTCTTATGTTCAACCAAGAGCTTTTTGCCATTGGTCGCCAGTTCGAGGAGCTTGGACACATTTTGCAGGATGACGTAAACCTGCAGATGGATCAGTTGCTTGAGCGGACTGAACTTTTTGGGCGCGATCTCAGCGGTGTTTCGGCGTCGCTTGATTCGCTGCTTGATAACCGTGCCGGGATGTTCGGTATGCCGGAAACGGCTGCCTCAATTGCGTTTCGGGATGAGCAGTACGGCAAGAAGGTAGAGGGTACCACGTCGGCCATTTATGAACTCGGGTATCAGCTTGAAGATTCCGGTATATCTATCCGCGGATGGGATAGTTTCGCTCAGAGCTACGAGTCTCTTGCGGAATACTTTTCGCCCGCAAATCAGTCGCTGGAGGCGGGTAAAAACTATACCGGGCTCTATAAAGGGGTCGGACTGGCGGTTTCGGGTATCGGACAGGCCATTGGTGGCAGCATCGGCGATGCCTTGTCGTCAACGGCATCGTTGGCTTTGGCCGGATTGTCTGCTGCCGGCCCGATTGGGGCTGTGGTTGGTGGTGTGGTAGGGCTTGCGAGTTCGCTGTTTGGTGGTGGTTCCGATGAGGAGCAGGATAGGGCTAACCGGGACAATATGCGCCGCCAGATATACGATAATATGGTGCAGTCGGCATTGTCTGGCGGTACTGAGTCACAGATGCTTCTACGGGCAACAGGATACGATTATGACGTATTAAAAAATTATCCTGATCCTGGTTATCCTGGAATCAAATTTGCGCCTGGCGTGCGCCTTTTTGATGACCGCGGCGAGAAAGAGCTCCAGGAACTACAGGAAGCACTCGGCGTCCTCGACCAGGCTGGTCAGTCCATGCAGCAGTATGCAAACCCCCAGTTGCTGCGGGATCTCGATACCGCGGCCGTCCTGCTTGAGTATAGCGTGGCGCAGGTAGGCGATATAGCTGAGCTGACCGAAGCGTATCAGGCTCAGCTGATTATGGCCATTACAGGGGTTTCGGCTGATACCTTACAGAGTGCTGTCCTTGATGCTATCGACAATAACTCAGCCGCCGATGCAGGTGCGGCTTTCGTCGAGAAGTACGAGGAAGGGATCAAAGCATCAATCCGAAACATGGCGGTGAGCCAGATGGTGTCGGATATGATGATGCCTGCACTTACCCCGATTTTGCAGGGGCTTACAGCGTCGATGATG
>Ga0194126_10006903_pt1 | contig 15957 bp, 17 predicted proteins | sample TA2KigC150mmetaG_FD_148641 | JGI IMG/M metagenome (GOLD analysis project Ga0194126, IMG submission 148641) | Freshwater microbial communities from Lake Tanganyika, Tanzania - TA2015035 Kigoma Deep Cast 150m | ecosystem: Environmental > Aquatic > Freshwater > Lake | place: Tanzania: Lake... | reverse complement strand
TGACTGATTTTTTGTGCAATTATTTTTGCCCATTAAAGTTCCCCATTGTGCAGAATAAGTCGAATAGTGACTGTTATTTCCTGCTAAAGCACTTCCAGTTGTACCATTTATACTTGCATTCCATACAATATTCCAATTTTCATCATATAAGATTGGAATAGACATATTTACATCTGCACTTTCATTTAATCCTGTCTGACTAGTCGAACCCTCTGTATAGGGCATAGAAATTAAAACATAATCATAAATTGTTGGTCCATTTCCCCCAAATCTCATTGCAGAATCAAAACTTCCAGAGGTGCTTGTTGTTGCAGAGTCATCGAATAAAGCGTCTGGAGGACCCGAAGCTAATAAATCTACATTAACATAATGAACAACTATGCCTGAAGAGACTAAACCCATTCTAAAACTAAGTGCTCCTCCACCAATAACAACAGAAAGAGGATTAAAATTACTGACTCCTGTAGTTGAAGCTAACTCACAACCAGCCCCAGGAATTGGAGAATCACAGCTTGAATTAGATTTATACAATGCAATAGAAATTCTATCTGCAATATCACTTCCATCAATATCTCCTGGATTAAATGAAGAAAGAGAAATATTACTATTAGAAATTATTTGGCTGGCTGTCCTTTGAGATAGTCTTTTTGGAGCATAATTTTGAGTATAAACATTAATCTCCTGAAGTCCAGTAACATTTAACATTGGAAAACTTAATGCTGGAGCTTCAGAACTATCAATATCTTTTTCAAACCTAATACTCATTGCCCCGTAATTAGAATAATCCAAATCCATTTCAAAAAAACCATCCATGCTTGAAATAGTTGAATTTGTAGAATTAACAAGAGTAAAACTCTGTAATTTTAAACTAATATTTTTCTGACCCTGATTCATGCTATAATTTGCATTTTCTCCAAGCATACCATAAAGTGTAAAATTGGTTTGTGTATCTCTTCCAGAAGCAAGACTTATATTTCTATATCCAGCATAATAACTAGAATTCTTAGCAACAGCCATCAATAAAGCAGTTCCACCTTCAGCCAATATAGGCAAAGTAATATTATAAAAACCAGTAGTGAGATTATAAATATCCGTCCCACCTGTCCAAGAGCTTATATTATAAGGCATACAATGTGAAATAGAAACCCTATTTCCTGGCTGAACAGTAAATGCAACAATAGAAAATTCCTGCCAGCCATATATTCCTGAATAATTAATATAACCAGTTACTCTTCCAAAAGTCTCTGTGGTGTTAATTTGCTTATGTATTGTTTTTGTTGTATAATTATAACTAGATAATCCATCTGAAAAATTATATGAAATATTTGCAGAAAAATTAGTCCACCCATAATTAATAGGCATGCCCTGAAGGGGGAATATAGTTATTGAATAATTCCTATTTTTAGGAACATAAGTTACTATTTCGCTAGTTCCATTTTGAGACCAACCATATGCCACTTCGCTACCTAATTTAGAGTCCATAATCATATAATTAAAATACCTTCTTCCACCACTACTATTAATAGCTGTAACATTTATCGCTCCCGCTTCAGTAAGATAAAAATTAACATTCTGAATCATAGAAAACTCTGAAACAGGAAAACCCGGGATAGTTTGCCCAACATATTGAACAGCACCCGTAGTTATATTTGTATATCTTATCACAGGACTATACATCCAACTACTATTGGAAGTATAATTTATTGAGAATCTTCCGTTTTCATCACTATAAGTATGATTATAATAAAATAAATCATTTTCCATACCATTTCCAAAATCAGTCATAGTAAGATTAATTAAAGTTCCATTGAGAACATTTCCATTTGGATCCATAATAGTACCATTAAAAACATAGAGAGTAGCAGAGGCTAATGAAACACAAAAGAGAGTAAGAAAAATCAAAGATACAAATGCAATAAGAATTTCTTTTCTTTTCACCATCTTTTTCCTATATTTATTACTAAACACCAGTATATAAATCTTTTTTTTAAAAATGCTCCTGCCTGCTTAAAAAATTCTCTAATAATTTTTAGTGCCGTCAGTAGCATAGCATTTCACTTTGTTCAATGCTATTATGCTCCTGCCGGGATTCGAACCCGGGTTTCATCCTTGAGAAGGATGCGTCCTTGGCCTCTGGACGACAGGAGCCTATAATTTAATGCTTAAAGAAACATAAAAGGCTTTAAAAGATTAACTAAAAACAGAAAAGGATAAGAATAGAAGGCAAAAATAACAATCACAACTACAAAATGCTTAAATACCCCTCCTGTCTTAAGTTTGCATGGTAGAAACAGTAGTTTGTCCAAAATGTAACAATACAGGCAAGGTAAAAGAAAAAGATGGAACAATTCACATTTGTTTTGATTGCCTCTTAGCAGGGAGATTAGACCAACACGATAAAAAGCTCAAGAGTGCTGAAGAGCTAGGGATAAAGTTATAATTCTATTTTTAATAAATTAATTTAAATTTATGGAATAGCCCCGCCAGGATTTCTGAAGTTTCGTAAGAAACGAAGAGACAGAAAATTCTTAATTTTCTGGACGTTCGAATCCGACTAGATAGCCCCGCCAGGATTCGAACCTGGGTCGCAAGCTCCAGAAGCTCACATACTTGACCGCTGTACTACGGGGCTCTATTATTCTCAATAAAATCATAGACTCGAGATTTAAAAACATTTATAAATCCACTTTTTATGATAATCCTATATTACAATGAAAAGATCATCAAGACGTTGGAAAAAGAAAGGACAAATGAGATGGAAATGGCAGCGAAAGCGCCTTAACGAAGAGAAAAGAAAAAGAAAGATGCATAGGGCTCGTTCTAGATAACTCTTAAGAATATTATATTTTTGATTATAGCAATCTTTATAATACTCCAAAAAAGTATTTAATTATCTAAAAAAGACACGAAAACAAAGTAAAAAAGATGGCAGAAACACATTCAATTTGGACAGAGAAATATCGCCCTATTAAGTTTGATGAAGTAGTAGGACAAGACGAAATAGTCAAAAGAGTAAAAAATCTAACTAATTCTTTGAATATACCGCATATGCTTTTTGCAGGAGCAGCAGGAACAGGCAAGTCAACCTTAGCAATTATTGTTGCTCGCGAGTTATTTAAAGAATATTGGAAAGAAAATTACTTGGAATTAAATGCAAGCGACGCTAGAGGTATTGATGTTATTAGGCAAGAAGTAAAAAACTTTGCAAGAACAAAGAGCCTTGGAAGTGTCCCATTTAAAATAATCTTCTTAGATGAGGCTGATGCTTTAACAAAAGAAGCCCAACAAGCCCTAAGAAGAACAATGGAAAACTATACTAGTACTTGTAGATTTATTTTATCTTGTAACTATTCCAGCAAAATCATTGACCCAATTCAATCTCGTTGCGTTGTTTTTCGTTTTAAATTATTAGAAAGAAAGGATATTGATAAAGTAATGAAAAGAATCTCGGATAATGAAAAACTTACCCTAAGTGAAAAAAGTATAGAAGCAATTTACGAAGGAAGCGAGGGCGATTGTCGTAGAGCAATTAATCTTTTACAGGCTTCTGCAAGTATTTCTCCTAATATAACTGAAGAAATAGTAAATATCCTTCTATCTAATGCTAAACCAAAAGATATCAAGGTAGTTTTAGATTATGCACTAGCAGGAGATTTTGAAAAAGCAAGAGAAAAACTTCTTGAAGTTATGTTAAAGGAATCTATTTCCGGAACAGATGTAATTAAAGTAATTCAAAAAGAAATCTGGAATCTTAATATTGACCCAGAATTAAAAGTTAAATTAACAGAAAAAACAGGAGAGGTAGAATTTAGATTAGTGGAAGGTAGTGATGAGTTTATACAACTTGAAGCATTGCTAGCAAGTTTCGTTTTAGCAGGACTTGGTAAAAAAACAGGTTTGTAAAATGAAAGAAACTTATATTTTTCTAAATCGAGAAGATGTTGAAAGAAATAGGGCTTTCTTAAAAGCGCTCTGGGAATCTCAAATTCCAGCAATTTATAGACAATTTTCAAGAAGTAAAGATATAATTCAAATAACACTTGAAGAATTTATTGCGAGTATGCAAGAACCCAGGAGCACAGATACTAATCCAACAAGATTAGTACTAGGTCAAAAATCAACCCTATCTAAAACAGGAAGACTAATAAGATTTTTAACAGCAAACTCTTGTAATGTTGATGCTGATTTTTGTTGCGATTGCACTCCCCAAAATTTACGAGGAGTAGAAGAATTATTCCTAAGAACTTATGAGAAAGATTTTGCCTCTTACCCAAATAGATATACTGAAGAGGGACAAGAAGGAGAAAGAAAATGATACCTTTATTTGAAAAATATCGTCCTAGAAAGTTTATAGAAGTCAAAGGACAAGAAATTCCAGTAGATAAAATAAAAGCATTTCTATCTAATTTTAATAAAGACTTAACAAAAAAGAAAGCAATCTTACTTTATGGGCCGGCAGGTACAGGAAAAACCACCCTTGCTATTGTTGCAGCCCAGGAATTGGGTTTTGAATTATTTGAGTTAAATGCAAGCGATTTGAGAAATCGCAAGAAACTAGATGAAGTTCTTAAACCATCAACAGAACAATTATCTTTATTCAATAAAGGAAAAATAATACTCGTAGATGAAGTTGATGGAGTTACTTCAACAGAATATGGGGGAATAGCCGAGTTAATTGCTTTAATAGAAAAAACAAAGTTTCCAATGATTATTACTTGCAATGATATTTGGCAAACCAAATTTAATCTTCTTAGAACTAAATGTGAGATGGTTGGGATGAAAGAAGTCCCATATAATGTAACACTTGATATAATTAAGGAAGTATGCAAAAAAGAAAACAAGTTTATAACAGAAGACTTAATAAAAGAGATTTCAGCAAAAGCTCGCGGAGACCTAAGGGCGGCATTAAATGATTTACAATCAGTTATGAATATCCAAGGCATGACTTTAGAAGAGATATCAATAAGAGAAAAGTCTCAAGATATTTTTAATGCACTCAAAGAATTATTTAAAATTAGAACAAATCAAAATACTTTAGAGATATATAATAATGTTGATTTAGAGCTCGATCAAATCTCCTTATGGGTAGAAGAAAATATTCCAAAAGAATATCGGGGGGAAGAATTAGCAAAAGCTTTTGATGCCCTAAGTAAAGCCGATTTATTTAAAGGAAGAATATACAAACAACAATATTGGCACTTCTTGGTTTATCAAAATTTCTTTTTATCAGCAGGCATCTCAAGTGCCAAGGGAGCAAAAAACCTATCTCCAAGATTTACAAAATACAACCCGCCATCAAGAATATTAAAAATCTGGATGGCTAATCAAAGAAATGCAAAAAAGAAAGCAATAGCAATGAAATATGCCGAACTAACTCATACAAACAAAAACAGAGCAATGCGAGATTTTAATCTCATCGCTTTAATGATAGATGATAATGCAATAAGATTAATGCAACTTGAAGAGCCAGAAATTGAATTTCTAAAAGAAAAACAGCAAGAGCTTAAAGCCCTAGCCTCTGCTTAACAATTCCAGCCCCATCATAATAAATAAATTCACGAGTCATTTCTTGAGGTAAAGTAATAACTTCTAAAACTCGGGCATTTTTTAAACCATAACTCACCTTCATAAAGTCTCTAAATAAACCAACTTTTAAACTAAGACTTACTCTTTCGCCATCAACAGGATTAAAGTTTAAAACAACTTGCCTAAAAATCCCTGGCTTAATTCCTTGCTCTAAAAAAGTTGCTAAAACTCTTCTATAAACTGCTCGAGCCATTCTTTCACTTCTTGGATAATTATCATAATTATCTAAAGCCAAAAGCAATCTTTCTGGCGGAGCTTGTTCAAGATTTTTACTAATTTCGCGTTGAAATAAATTCATAAAAAAATATTAAAAACAAGAGTATTTATAGGTTTCCAATATCTAAAGTCAAGCATAATAAAATCCAGGTTGTCTTCCACTTCTTCGCTGGGCTCTTTCTGCTCGTCTTAGTTGGTCTGGAGTAAAATATTGTTGAGGACTCGAGCCACTTCTATTTCTAAATCTTGCATACTGGACAAATACATCAACTACTCTATCGGTTTCCCTAGCTAAAGAATCGGTTTGCCCTCGAGTTAAAGTAACAACCCTATTAAGACGAACCATAATAAAAATAAATACCTAAGGTTTAAAAGTATTACTATAAAAAATAATATAATTAATTATCAGCAACTGCCACTAGTTGTTGCTGTAGCAGTAGACATTGCTCCTTCACAAGCACTAGGTGCTTTGTTAAATGCGCTACAAACCGCACTTTTATAAGCTTCTGCGTTTCTCGCAGCACTAACAATTACGTCATTTACAACAAGAGAAGGCGAACCAGTAACTCCTAATTCTTGTGCTCTTGCAGAATCTTGGCTGATTAAACCTGCTCCTTCTGAAGATACGCAAGACATTATTTTATTAGAGTCAATTCCAAGAGTTTTCATTAAAGCAACAGATTCTGTTTTATCACAATCTTCTGTTCTTGTTGAGCCACATTTAGGATAAACCTTAGCTACAAATTGAATAGCATAGTCCCAATATTTAGCAGGCTCGTATTTCTGCATACAAGCTTGTATTTTGTTTTGTTGAGTTTCATAAGCACCATGCCCGTCATAATACAATACCACTTTAAAGTTAGCTGAACTTCCAAGAGCTTTTGCAACTTCCGCAAAAGGACTAAGAGCAGCCACCCCATAAGGGCAATAACTCCAAATAAATAATTCGCTTACGGGTTTGTCAGTTTTAGGAACAGAAGTTTTTGGATTTGTATTTCCATTGGTTTTAGTATTAGCTGAACTTTTTATCTTCTCAGCCCCAGCTAAAAAGTAATTTCCATCCCTAGTAACATAAACTGGGATTTCTTGTCCTTGATAGCTAACATTAACCTCATAAATACTTCCAAAACTTGAAACAGAAATAAGTGTAACACCGCCGCCTGTTTTTTCATTTAAATAAGAAACAAGTTTATTGGCTGCTTTTGTCTTTGGTGTCCAATTAGAGAAAGAAACAAGAAGCATTATAATAACAATTATGGCTAAAATAATGCTTATAGTCATCCAAACATTAGATTTATTTTTAAAAAACTTTTCAACTCTTTTCTCTTCGCTCATAATCTCTTTTTCTAAACTCGCCATGAGAGGATAATAATTGATGAGTTTAAAAACCTTATGAATTACGGAATTAATTTAATAAATTGATTAAGAAACAATTAAAAACATCTTATGTTTATAATATTTGTAAAAAAGAATGGTATATGATATTATTATTGGCCGAGACAAAGGAGATTTGAAGAAGTTTGGAAATCGAGGATTAGTTTACATTGGTAAAGGTTATGTTACTATGGGAGCCTATACTTCTTTAAGTAATAATATTTGGTTAGATGTAGCAAGGAGCCATGTAATTATGATTTGTGGAAAACGAGGTTCTGGAAAATCTTATACACTTGCAGCAATAGCTGAGGAGCTATGTGATTTAGATAAAGAAGTTTCTCAAAATATCGCCCCATTAATATTTGACACCATGGGAATCTTTTGGACAATGAAATACAAAAATGAAAAAGAAGTTGAGCTATTACAAGAATGGGACTTAAAACCAAAAAATCTTCCAGTAAATATTTGGGTTCCTTATGGATATTATAAGGAGTACGAAAAAAGACAAATTCCTGTTGAAGGGAAATTCGCAATAAAAGCTTCAGAATTAAGTGCGGAAGATTGGCTTTCTGTTTTTAATTTAAACATAACAGAAGAAATAGCCATAATAATTCAAAAAATACTTGATGCATTAAAAGAACTTGAGAGAGATTATGATATCGATACTATTATTGAAGCGCTCCAAAATGATAAAGCAGAAGAAAAAATAAAAAACGGAGCAATAGCTTTATTTCAGGCAGCCAAGAGTTGGGGGGTTTTTGCTATGCGTGGGCAAAAAGGAACAGAAATTTCCGAATTAGTTGCAGCAGGGCAATCAAATATACTAGACATTAGTTGTTATTCTTCTATAGGAAAGTTTAATGTTCGTGCTCTAGTAATTGGAATAGTTTGCAAGAAATTGTTCAATGAACGTATGTTATCTAGAAAAAAAGAAGAAATGCAAGCCCTACAACATGGACAAGACTACTTAAATCAAAAGAAAAAAGAAAATCCATTAGTATGGCTCTTTATTGATGAAGCTCATGAATTTCTGCCAAAAGAAAATCAAGAAAAAACAGCAGCCAGCGATGCCCTAATACAAATTTTAAGAGAAGGAAGACAACCCGGAATTAGTTTAGTTATGGCAACTCAACAACCAGGAGTAATTCATAGAGATGCAATGACTCAATCAGATATAGTTTTAAGTCATAGGCTAACTGCTCAACCAGATATAGAAGCCTTAAACAGCATAATGCAAACTTATCTTCTTGAATCTATTCGAAAGTCAATGTCAGACCTTCCAAGTCTCAAAGGTTCAGCGATTATTTTAGATGATAATTCAGAAAGAATTTATCCTATTAGAGTTCGACCAAGATTCACTTGGCACGGCGGCGAAACTCCAAGCGCCATTAATGTAAAAAAAGAAATCTAAAAAATTCCGTAATTATTATTGAAAAGTACTTCCCAATGGGTAGTTAAAAAAGCCGAAAATAGAAAGCTTTAAATACCCTGTTTTTTATCAAATTCTATAGATTTTCTAGGTGTTTAAGTCAAAAACAGAAAACGGCAAATGCTATTGACAAAAATCTGGAAAGTATAAATAAAAAACCTAAAAAATAAAAAATGAACGAAACACGAAGAGATTTAATGAACGCACAAATATTTAGTTTAGTCCATGCTATCGAGAGACATCCTGCTATAGGAAATGTTGCAGGATTGAGAGAAGCAAAAGACAGAGTTTACCTAGCATGGAGATTCTTTCAACCTTACGAGGGTATGAATCAAGATGTCGAATTACTAAGACAACATATGGGGGAATTATAATGGCACCGCAAGGAGATATAATGAGAAGAAGATATGCAGATGCTCTTGCAGGATTCCCTCAAGAAAAACCCCGTATACCAGAAGCAATGCAACGAGAACTAGACCATCCAGAAAATGAACCTGATGCTTATAAAAGAAGAATTCTTGAGATATTACATTATCATCAAGGCAGAGCAAAAAATAATCGAGTCCATCCAAATTCATTAGTAAATTGGTATATCTTACTTAGAACACTAGAGGATTCTGAAACCTATCAAGACAAAGACATATTACACAGAGAGCAAACTGTTCTTTGTCTAGAAGAATTAGAACAAGAAAGAGATGCAATAGAAGGAAGAGATGCAAGAACAGCACGAGTTGGCGCAGCTATTTAGTTTAAAACTCTTATTTCTATTCTATATCTATGCTCATAAGGAGCAATATCTCCTGCTTCTAAACAATTAAGGATTTTAATTTTTCTTTTATTTCTCTTAGCTTCTTCTTCAAGTTCTTCTAGCATGGTTTGTTTTTTCGATTCAGGAGAAAAACCATAATAAATAATAATTGAATTTTTCTTAGCAACTCCAAGAGCCTGTGAAAGAAAAGTTTCTTTAAGATTTGGTCTAGGCATTATAATAAAATCATATTTTAATTTTTTGTTTTCTTTTAGTAATTTTGGAATTACTTTCTTTACATCACCTTGAAGATGTTCAATTCTATTCTCAAGCTTATTTATTTTAATATTTTCAAAAGCATACTTGGCGCAATCTTTACCAAGTTCTATACTGACAATTTCCTTAGTTTTTGCGTGTTTGGCAATAATAATAGGAAAAGGCGCGACTCCTGAAAACATAACAAGGATAGCAGGATTTTTTACAGAAGATTTAGTAATTAGTCTGGCGACTTCTATTCTTTCATTTGCAAGTCTTGGTGAAAAATAACAACTCTCAACATTTAACTTAAATCTACAACCACTTTCAACATAAATTGTCTCTTTTTTCTTCTCGCCCAATAAAAATCTAGTTTTGATAGTTCTCAATCTTCCTGAAACCTTGTTTGTTTTTTCAAGAACAGTTTTAACACATTTATATTGTTGCATTAACTCTCGAGCTCTAATAGATTTTTCTTCTTTACTAACTCCATCCACAAACTTAATTATTGCAATATCTCCAAGAATATCATAATTCGCCATCTTTACCTAATTAATTAAAGAAAATTCTGTTTTTAAGCTTACCTAAAAATATTAAAAACCTTTATAAATCCCAAAGACTAAATAAAAATATAAAAGAGGCAAAATGGCTAAAATATTAGGTTATATAATCTCCTTGGTGGGTTTATTAGTTATTCTATCTAGCAGTAAAATTGCTACTCTTAGTTTTTTAAGTTCAATGCCAAAAGCCATGATTTATACGGTAGTTGCAGGTGTTGCATTAATAGTCATTGGACTTCTCTTAGTTTCTGAAAGATCTTCTTCAAGCAAAGTAAAACAAGCATCAGAAGAAGTACCTATTTACGAAGGCGAGGGTAAGAAAAGAAAAATAGTAGGATACAAAAAGGCTTCTAAGAAATAAAAATTATATTAAAAAACAAGAAATATTTAATGAGCGTAAAGATGTTTCTCCCAGAATTTTTTGGCTTTTTCTAATTCCTTGATGGCTCGCTTTTTGCTTGGTCCGGGAATACTAGAACGATTAATAACGTCAATTCTACTATCTATTTCAGCTATCTTTTCAACAGCACTATTTTCCTGTGCATAGTTTAACATTTGTTTTACAAAATATTTGTGTATTGTCCCATCTATAAAAAAGAAAACAAGAGAAGCTATTGCTGTCCAGAAATATACTGCAGCATATAATGGAATATCAGCTGTGCTCCATAATCCCATATAAACTACTAAGAAGAAAATCCAGCCCATTTTTCTTAAAGTAGGACTATCAAAAACATTATGTAAGAAAAAAAGATAGATGATGAAAGGAATTCCTGAAGTAATCGCAACCCCAATTACTTGATAATTTAAAATTATAGCCCCAAGCCATTCTACACTAATAAACCTTATAGCAATTAAAGGAACAGCAGCGGTTAATATCTTTAGAACAGGTTTGTTCTCTTCAAACATTGGTATCTTACTTAGAGAAAGATAGACAATTGAAGCCAGTATAACAAAAAGCAAAAATCTTTCAAAAACCAAATATCCAGTATAATACTCGCCCCCAAATAAGATTATAAAAAAAGGTTCTGCAAAATCCACAACAGCATCAATTACTTGTTCACTACCATATCTCAAGTCAATATAGCTTCCAAAGCCATAAGCAGAAACCAAACTAACACAACTAATTAAAAGCAAGGATAAAATCAAGCCAAGTTTTAAAACACCTATTTTTTTATTCATTCTATTTAAAGAAGAAAAGAGTTTATAAATATTTCTTAATCCTCGATAATTCAAACATAAAAATAAAGTATAATCGAGCCAACTAAAAATATAAAATTAAACCGCAACTTACATTTTCATTTTTGTAAGTTGGCCACCAATAACAGCCAAGTCTGCTTTCGCTCTTGCAATTAAAGCAGGATCGCCAGAACTAACTGCTGTTTCATATCTATCTTGAGCTTCTTCGTATCTTCTTAATAAGTCTAAGTATTTTCTATACTGAGTCACGCTCATGGCTTTTTCTGCCTTCATCTTATTTTTCAATCGCATAATTGTTCCATCTAAAGTCATCATCACAAGAGAAGCAATAACAATTACAGGATAAAGATTCTTAGCATCACCCAAATCACCATATCTTAAAAAATAAATAAATAAGAATACTGCTCCAAAAACAGCCCAGGAAATTCTTCTTGCAGTAGGAGTTGCAAATACATTATAAACAAAAGCACTGAAAATTAAGAAAGGAAAGATTACACTCATAGTAACTCCAAGAGTAGTATAAGGTAATAATATTGCAGCAACAAAACCGCCTGTAATAAATCTAACCGCGAGTATAGAAACTACAGCAGTAACTACCCACTGAATTTTATCATTTTCTCCAATCAAAGGTATTTTTTCAAATACAACCCAAACCAAACAAAAGATTAAAATTAAAAATAATACTTTAGAGAACAATACAGAGCCAGTATCAAGAGTACCTGAAGCAGCAGTATCGCCGATAATAAACTTTAGAGTTTCAGATTCGCCAAGACCAGTAAAAGCACTGCTCAAAGCATTACCCAAGGATTCAAGAGGATCAGCACTCACAACCCCAATTAATAATGAAGATAAAATCAATGCACCTAATAATAATGCTACTCCCTTTTTCATATTTCTCATAGTAATGGGCCCTTTATAAATATTTCGCAATTTTTGTTTTTCGGAGAAGAATATTCAATATCATCAAAATATTTAAAAACTCTACATACGAGGTATAATCAAGAAAAGAGAAATAAATTTAAGAAACTTAAAGTGAAAGGAGGTTAATAAAAAGAATGGCAAAAAAAGCAGTGGCACCTGCAGCAGCCCAACCCTCAGCAGGACAAGTAGCAAAGAGTGGTTTCGGTTTAGTTAAGGGATTGATATTTGCCGTAATAGCTATAGTAATACTAATCTTTGTATTTTCTATAGCAGATAATCTTCCAAAAGTAGCAGTAGATAAAGTTCAAACAACAATAGATATTGATGCGTGGTATTGGAAGGCCCCAGGATTCCTTTTAGGAATAACTGGTTCAACTACACTTGAAGCATTTATAATACAATTAATGGTATTCTTAATAATATTTGTTGCTATATCAGATATATTAAGTATGTTTAGCACATTTTCTTCAAATGTATCTTGGATTATCGGATTTGCTCTGGCAGCAATTGCAGGAGTTAGCGGAATAGTTAATACAATAGTAGGTATATTGGGTATAACTGCGGGAATAGGTGCTCTAGGAATTTCAGTTATTATAATTGGTTCTTTAGTTGCAGCAGTAACTCTTAATTTAGGTTTGGGTGGCTGGGCAAGAAAATGGAGAATGCAAAGACAGCTAGAGGTAGACGCAATCAAATCTACCAAAGGTGCAAATTCTGCAGCTAGCGCGATAGCAGGATTAAAAGAAGTCAATAGAGCATTTAAAGCAGGAGAACTCGATTAATTTTTTATTTTTATTCTATTTCTTTTTTATTTTTAACAATGTGACACAAGTCTCAAAAGTAATAATAAGAACAAAAATAACAAACAAAGATAATTATTTAAACACCCAAGAATAATTATAATAATGAAAAAAAAGAGAAAACCGAGTAAACAAATCCCAGTAAAAAAGTCGGGTTGTAAAAAAATAATTTGGATTATTGGACTAATAATTCTTTTAGTATTAGCGATTTTAATAATTAATAATTTTGATAGAATAACTGGAAAAGCTATTGACCCTAATAATATAGAAGACCCCTTGGGAATCGGTTTGAGTCCAGAGGATATTCCAGAAAATCCTGAAGATGCAGCTCAAATGGGCAGAGATTATCTAAAAAAAGAATGGAAAATAATTCTTAATAAAAGTGAGTTTTGGGGGCCAATGATAAGAGCCTATGATCGGGCTTCTCCAGTAATCAACCCCTTATCCAGATATAGCATAGGAATGCAACCCGAATTCAGCTGGTTGTATTTAGTAAATTTAGTTGTGGGTATAACCCTTATAATTTATTTATATAGAGTATTAGATATTTTTTCAACCTTTTCAAAAAATGTTTCTCTTATTATCAGTCTGGCTCTTTCCGTTATATTAGCAGTATTCCAAGTTCAACCAAAAATAAGTGCGGGAATAGTTGCATTAATAGCTACCCTAACTCTTTGGTGGGTTCAATTAATAGTAGTGGTGTTAGTAATGATTGCTTTAATTTATCTAGATGCGGTTTCAGGAGGCATAGAAAAAAAATTAGAAGAATGGAAAGAAAAAAAGAAAAAAATGTTAGAAGAAGAGCAAGAAGTATTGAATAGAGCTAGATTAAAAATCGCAGCAGATAGTGCCGAAAAAATAACAAGGGAACTAGGTAAAGGAGAAGAATAAAAATAAAGCTCAATTAAAACAAAGTCCGTTGTTTCTTAGCTTCATTAATTTCTCGAACTTTTTCGAACTGGCTTTCAATCCTATCTTCTGAAAAATCATGCTCAAGCATTATTTCCTTAACCTTTGCAAAATCAAACTTTTTAAATTCAATTTTATAATCCTTATCTATTGAGGGATTCTTCATTAATTGAAAAATCTCGCGCCAGTCAAAATCAATTTTATATTTATCTTGTTTTTCAAATTGAGTTATTTTTTGAAAAATCTCGGCGGGAGTTTTATATTCTCTAACAAGTTTGAGTGCTTTTTTAGGTCCTATGCCCTTTACACCACCCGGATTATAATCTGTTCCACAGAGAATTCCAATACAAATTAATTGCTCTTGCGATATCTCGAGTTCCTTTAAAACATCGCGCAGAGTTATCAATTGCGGAGTTATTTCAACATATCCACTCGAGGTTTTTCTTTTTTTAGCAAGAGTTAAATTTTGTATTAATCTTGGAGTTTCAAACAAAAGACAATCATAATCCTGACTTGCAATTGCATAAACCTCATCTTCTACTCTTGAAATATAACTTGCTTGAGCCTCGCCCTCGCCAGGAGCTTGAATAACACAAATTCCCATTGCTTCTAAAAGTTTTTTACTCTCTTCAATTTTATCATTATCTAAATGAGTAAGTTGTTTTGCGTATCTGCCCATTGCTTCAACATCTTCTTCATCGATAGCTTGCTCATACTTTTCTTGAGCCAAATGTTTAGCCTCAAGTCTTTTTTCTTGGGTAGCTCTTTTTAATTCAGGATGCTTTCCATCAAAAACATACACAAGCTTTATCCCTTCTTGCAAAAGATTTATGTTTCTATAAAAAAGTCCGGAAAGATGACTAGTAACTCTGCCTTTCGAATCTTGTAAAGGAGTTCCATCAGGTTGTCTAATCGTACTAAGAAATTGATAAATAACATTAAAAGCATCCACTGCAAGAGTTTTACCTTTAAGACTTTCAAGTGCTATCTCTTTTTTAGGGATTATATCTGATATTTGCAAACCCATAACGAATAAGAGAAAAGTAAATATTTAAAACTAACCATGCCATAAAAGATTATGAAAAAAAGCGAGAAAATTCTTTTAGCTATTAGTGCAATTAGTTTGGTTCTATTTTTATTAGTCTTAGTAAATTTATATCAAAATAGTGCTCTTAAATTAATAGACTTGAAAATAAATTCAGCAATTACAACCATTCAAATTCAAAGTTTAATAGAAATATCAAAGGTGGCAGGAATAATTATAGACCCGGAACCAATGATTATTTTTGGTTTAATTTTATCAGTATTAGTTTGGTTTATTTACTCCAAAAAGGAGTCTGCCTTATTATTTTTCTCAATGTTATTTTCGGGCGGTTTGATCTTAATGATAAAAGAAACCTTAAAAATAGCAAGGCCTGAAAATTCCTTAATACAAAATACTTTTCTATCTTTTCCAAGCGGGCACACAACAATTACAATAGTGCTGTTAGGTATTTTTTGTTATTGGATACTTAAAAGCAAAAGAAAAAGATTCTACAAATCCTTAGTCTTAATCGCATCAGCCCTAATAACTCTAATAGTAGGGTTTTCTAGAATTTATTTGAACGCACATTGGTTCAGCGATGTTTTGGCAGGATTATTTTTAGGGACTTTTATTCTAACAACAATTTTACTAATAAAAATTATACTCGGTAAAAATAAAAGAGAGAAAATTTAAAGAATAAAAATTATCTTTCACAAACCTGTAATTCTCCTTCATACCTTCTAAGAACCGCCGCCGAATCTTCTTCATCTGCAACTTGTTTAAAACCCGGATTATTCAAGCGCAAAGATAACGTATTTGGACGAGTTGCTAATACTACTAAATCTGCAACAGGAATACGTGCTTTTTTTAAAATATCGTGAGCCATACCCAAACAATCCTCTTTCCATTCTTCTCCTAATTCTCGGATATTATCGTAT
>Ga0194126_10006899_pt1 | contig 15962 bp, 10 predicted proteins | sample TA2KigC150mmetaG_FD_148641 | JGI IMG/M metagenome (GOLD analysis project Ga0194126, IMG submission 148641) | Freshwater microbial communities from Lake Tanganyika, Tanzania - TA2015035 Kigoma Deep Cast 150m | ecosystem: Environmental > Aquatic > Freshwater > Lake | place: Tanzania: Lake... | reverse complement strand
CATCACGGTGGAAGACCGCGAGCGCCTGTCACTGGGAAACAAGACGGTGGAGTTTATTCATACGCCCTGGGTCCACTGGCCCGAGACCATGTGCGCTTATCTTGCCGAAGATCGCATTCTATTCTCATGTGACTTTTTCGGCTCACATATCGCGACTACGGATCTGTACGCAATCGATCAGCCGCGCGTGTACGAAGCTGCGAAGCGGTATTTTGGCGAAATTATGATGCCGTTCCGCGCGATAATTCAAAAGAACCTCGCCAAGTTGAAAGACCGGCAAATAGATCTTATCGCTCCGAGCCACGGTCCTCTTTACGACCGACCGGGATTCATCATGGATGCGTATGCGGACTGGGTCTCGGATCAGCCCAAGAACATAGTGGCGATCCCGTATGTTTCCATGCATAAGAGCACAAAGAAAATGGTAGAACATCTAGGGGCCTCACTTGCGGAAAAAGGGGTCACGGTTCATCAATTCGACCTCTCGGTTTGCGATATCGGTAAGTTGGCCATTACTCTGGTTGACGCTGCCACTATAGTTATCGGCGCCCCTACGGTGCTCATGGGAGCGCATCCGTTGACCGCTTATGCCGCGTTCTTGGCCAACATTTTGCGACCGAAGGCCAAGTTCGCGTCGATTATCGGCTCGTACGGCTGGAGCACTAAGGTTGTGGAGCAGATTGCCTCAATGATCCCGAATCTGAAGGTGGAAGTGTTGGAGCCGGTTTTGTGCAAGGGCTATCCGAGCGACGAGGTCCTGGGTTCCTTGGAGAGACTTGCTGCGACTATCGCGGACAAGCATGCGGAACAGGGCTTTGCAGCGCCGGGTAGCGTGGAGATTGCCCATAGCAAATAACGAGCGCCAATACGCGATCGGACGAGTAACCCGCGGGTGACATGAAACCTTCGCCGGATTTCGTCGTCTTGGAGATCCCCCCATATCCCATATGCGTTAAGTTAAGCAGCCCTGTTCTTTCGTCCGTCATTCCCGCGGAAGCGGGAATCCAGTCTTTTCAATATGTTCTGGACCCCGGATCAAGTCCGGGGTGACGGGATGCATTTGAGTTAACTATTTGAAATCACACGCCAAGATCCTTTAAGTTAACGCCTATGCCCCCATATCCCCCTTTTGAAAAGGGGGAAAAGCGCTACATATGCGCTTTCAGAGAAGGGAGCAGAGGGATTTCCCCTCGGATAACCGAAGAGGCGCTGCTTCTCCGTTCGTTTCATAGCGCCTTCAAAGGACTCGCTTGAGCCGATTCCGTCACTTGGGCCTGACGGCGTTTCTTGCTTCCAAATATCCGGTGAATTACAACATAAAAGAGCGGAATAAAGAGAATCGCCAGGGATGTCGCGGTGATCATGCCGCCGAGGACGCAGGTGCCGATGGCCTTCTGCGCTCCCGCTCCGGCGCCGGTGGCCAACGCAAGAGGCAGCACGCCGAAGCCGAACGCCAACGAAGTCATGACGATCGGGCGAAATCGAAGTCTTGCGCCTTCGAGAGTGGCCTCGATTAACCCCATCCCTTCTTCCAGTTTGGCCTTTGCGAATACGACGATCAGGATCGCGTTCTTGGTGGTCAACCCCAAGGTGGTGAGAAGCCCGATCTGGAAATAGACATCATTGGGCAGCCCCCGAAACGATGAAGCCATCACCCCGCCGATGACTCCCAGGGGAAAAGCCATCACGATTGAGAAGGGCAAGGTCCAGCTCTCATAGAGAGCCGCTAGAACGAGAAAGATCACGAGCATGGAAAATGCATACAACGCGGGCGCCTGGGCGCCGGCCAACCGCTCTTGGAAAGAAATCCCGGTCCAATCATAGCCGATCCCTCGGGGCAATTTCGCGACGAACTCTTCCATTGCCTTCATCGCCTCGCCGGAACTCCTCCCCGGGGCCGGCTCGCCCCACACGTTTACCGAAGGAAACGCGTTGTAACGTTCCAACTGCGGAGATCCGGAAGCCCAATGTCCCGATGCGAAAGAAGAAAAGGGCGCCATTTTGCCCGATGTGTTGCGCACATAAAGTTTTTTCAGATCGTCGGGCAACATGCGGTAGGGAGCGTCCGCCTGCACGTACACACGCTTCACTCGTCCGCCTTGAATAAAATCGTTGACGTAGGCGCTGCCGAAGGCCGCCGCGACAGTATGGTGAATAGCGGTAATGGGGAGCCCGAGAGCGCCCGCCTTTTCCCAATCCACATCGACCCGATATTCAGGCACGTCTTCCAGGCCGTTGGGCCGAACTCTGATCAATCTCGGGTCATGCGTAGCCATATCGAGGAGTTGGTTGCGGGCCGCCATCAGGTCCGCGTGGCCGAGGCCGCCGCGGTCCTGTAACTGAAAATCGAAACCCTTGGACTGGCCCATTTCAATCACGGCGGGCGGCGGAAAGACGAACACCATAGCGTTACGAATTCCTGAAAAAACCTTCATGGCCCTTCCGACCACAGCCTCGGCCTTCAAATCCGCTCGCTCCCGAAGCTTCCAGTCCCTCAGTTTGACAAATGCCAAACCCACATTTTGTCCCCTGAGAGTAAAGCTGACGCCGGAGACCGTCATTATCGACTCCACCGCCTCCTTTTCCTCCAACAAAAAATAATCCTTGGCCGTGTCCAGGACCTTCTGGGTCTGCTCCAGAGTGGAGTTCGCAGGGAGCATTGCCTGAACAAAGAGGACTCCCTGGTCTTCATCGGGGAGATAGGCGGTGGGCAGGTTCCGAAAGAGGAATCCCATCGACACGACAATTAAAATGAATACAAAAAGGTATCGCAGCTTTTTCGTCAGGAAATCGTTCACTATTTTCAAGTATAAGTCCCTGCCGCTGAAAAACGATCGATTGAACCATCGGAAAAACGGTCGCAAGAAAAAGATCGCATTTTCCGACGCTTCATGTCCTTTTGCCACCGGCTTGAGAAGGGATGCGCAGAGGACGGGGGTCAGAATCAAGGCCACAACAACTGAAAGAAGCATGGAGGCGATTATGGTCACGGAAAACTGGCGGTAGATGACGCCCGTCGAGCCGCCAAAAAATGCCATTGGACCAAAGACGGCGGACAGCACCAAGCCGATCCCGATCAGAGCGCTGGTGATTTCGTCCATGGATTTAGCGGTGGCCTCTCTGGGCGAAAGCCCCTCGTCGCGCATGATCCGTTCCACGTTCTCCACCACCACAATGGCGTCGTCCACCAGAAGGCCGATGGCAAGCACCATGGCGAACATGGTCAGCATGTTGATGGAGAACCCGAAGAGCCCCAGGACCGCAAAGGTCCCCAGGATCACCACCGGCACAGCGATGGTCGGTATGAGGGTGGCCCGGATGTTTCCCAGGAAGAGATACATGACGAGGAAGACCAGCAGGATTGCTTCAAGAAGAGTCTTAACCACCTCATCGATGGCCACTTGGATGAAGGGGGTTGTGTCATAGGGGTAAATGACCTTCATTCCCGGAGGGAAGTACCGACTCATCTCTTTCAGTTTGGCTTTGATCGCATCTGCCGTATCCAGAGCGTTGGCGCCGGCGGCCTGCCGGATGGCCAGGGCTGCGGCGGGTTTGCCGTTGTAATAATTCACGATATCATAGAATTCGGTGCCCAGTTCCGTGCGTCCCACATCTTTCACCCGAACGATGGAACCGTCCGGATTCATGCGGATGGGGATGGCCGCAAACTCTTCAGGGGTCTTGAGGAGGTTCTGGACAACAATTGAAGCGTTCAATCGCTGGCCTTCCACCGCCGGCGCGCCCCCGAACTGACCGGCGGAGACCTCGACGTTGTAGGCCCGCAGCGCGGATATGACATCTTCGATCGTGAGGTGATAGTTGGTCAGCTTGTCCGGGTTCAGCCAGACCCTCATGGCATACTGGGAGCCGAAAACCGTAACCTCACCCACTCCCGGGACGCGGGCCAGCACCTTCTCCAGGTTGGATTGGGCATAGTCTCTCAGATCGTACGCATCCATGCTCCCGTCTTCCGAGACCAAGCCTACGATGATCAACCAATTCCTGGTGGATTTGTTGACCGTGACTCCCTGGCGTTGCACCACCTCGGGAAGGTTCGCCATGGCGAGCTGGAGCTTATTCTGGACTTGAGCCCAGGCAAGGTCCGGATCGGTTCCCGGGGCAAAAGTCAACTGGATGCGAGACGCGCCTGCGGAGTTACTGGTGGCGAACAAGTAAAGCATCTTGTCAAGGCCGGTCATCTTCTGCTCAATGATCTGGGTAACACTGTTCTCAACCGTCTCCGCAGAGGCCCCCGGGTAAATGGAGTCAATGGCGATTGAGGGCGGAGCGATGGGGGGATACTGTGATATGGGCAGATTGTAGATCGCCAGGCCGCCCGCGACCATCATAATGATGGCGATGACCCAGGCAAAGACAGGGCGATCCAGAAAGAATCTCGATAGCATCGAGGGCCTCCGTTAATTCGCTTTTCCGGTCTGCCGAGAGGGGCTCCCAGGTTCCGCGTCGGCTTTCCGAGAGGCGTCAACGTCAATAACCTTAACGGACACCCCGGGCCGAACCTTTTGTATACCCTCGACCACCACACGATCGCCGAGTCCTAGACCTGACGAGACAAGCCACTTGTCGCCGATGGCGCGATCAAGGGTAAGCGTCCGCTGCTGAATCTTCCCCTCCGCGTCTACGATGAGCGCAATAGGGTTACCCTTTGGATCGCGCGAGACCGCCTGCTGAGGAATAAGGATGGCACGCTCGTTTACGCCTTCCTTCACAACCGTCCGGACGAACATGCCCGGCAGAAGAATTCCTTCAGGATTTGGGAAGACAATCCGTAAAACGACGGAGCCGGTGGTCGGTTCCACCGTGACATCCCGAAACTGAAGCGCGCCTTCCAATGGATATGCCGTGTGGTCTTCCAGGATCAGCTTGACCGTGTTCTGGTCCTTTCCGTTTTGGTGAAGGCGGTTGTCTTCCAGGCGCCGCTTCAGTCGCAGCAGTTCGGTGGTGGATTGGGGCACATCCACGTAAATGGGGTCCAGTTGCTGGATGGTCGCGAGGGGCATGGCTTGATACGCGGTCACCAGGGCGCCGTCGGTCACGTTGGATTTGCCGATACGTCCGGAGATGGGAGCGGTGACGCGGGTGTAATCCAGATTGATGCGGGCCGTCTCCACCGCCGCTTTCCAATACTGAACATCGGCTTCGGCCTGTTTCAAAGCGGCCTCTCTATCGTCATAATCCTGCTGGCTCACAGCTTTTTCGGCGAGTAAAGTCTTGTATCGTTCGGCTTTGGACCGGATCGCGGGCAGATTGGCCTCCGATTTCGCGAGAGCGGCCCTGGCGCTGTCGAGCGCCGCCTGAAAGGGCGCGGGGTCGATCTGATACAACACTTGGCCGGCCTTGACGTCGGAACCCTCCGTAAACAGGCGTTTCTGAATGATGCCATTCACCTGTGGTCGGATTTCCGCAATGAGGTAAGCGGAGGTGCGTCCCGGCAATTCAGTGGTGAGCACCAGCTCCTGCGCCCGGACTGTTACCGCGGCTACTTCCGGGACAGGGGGCGCGAGGGGTTGCTGGCCGCGACCGCATCCGCCCAGCAAAAGGCCGCTCAGCGCGGCCATCAAGACAGCGCTCCACGTAAGCGCTCCAAGAACCGGTTCACGGGATTGCATCAGAGACCTCTCGCTTTCTCCTTGATGCGGTGTCGGCCGGCAATCGCTTCTCAGCGCGGCCTCCTCTGTCAGAGACGGGGTAAGAATCATTCAGAGACATTGTGAAAATCCCTTTGAGATTATCCATAATAACGCGGCGAATCGCATCCAGATTCTCAGGTTCGTACCCTTCCCAGTTCAGGCTCCGTTTTATGGCGCTCGGTGAGATGTGGAATATCTGGATTTCTCCCATGATAGCAAAGACGCGAAGCTTCACGTCCTGATCGTCCCACCCGGGGGCCACGATGCGTGCCGCCAAACCGAAAAGAGCGTTCTCCAAAGGTCTCATGAAGCCTTCAAAGAGCACATCGAAAGCCTTGGTGGGAGAGAGTTGTTCACGGACGATAATGCCGAGCCATTTGTCTGTCTGAGGAGCACCGAGGAACCGGGTAATAAGAAATTCCAACAACTCACTGAGGAGACTGAAGCTCTGTTCCTTATCAAGCGTCTTTTTTTTCAGAGCTTTTTGGACTTTAGCGAGTTGAGGTCCAATCACTCCGTCCACTTGCTCCACGATGTGGTCTGCGACAGCGAGGTACAAGCCCTCTTTGCCGCCAAAATAGTAAGTTATGGCAGCGAGGTTGACCTGAGCCTGTTCTGCGAGCATGCGGGTGCTCACCCCGTCAAAACTGTACTTACCAAACAGGTCCAGGCCTGCCTCGATAAGCCGTTTCCGTGGTTCGACAGCGGTCCAGCCTTTTTTCGTTCGATAAGCAACTGAGCGGGAAGGCATTGAAGCTCCAGCGGAAGACATATTCGGCAGCGCGGGTTGCTTGGATTGGAGCGTCGTGGGGCGCCGGTTTTCTTCTCTAAAACATAGCATATTGGTGTGGTAAGTCAATCGTTTGTTTCATAAAGAACTTTCCCCATTGTCGGTTCCCACCGACTACAGCCACGTTCCATTACTCATCAGATCGTTACTCTCGTCCAGTTACCGGGGAATGTCCCGGCGCAACTGTAATTGTGATGATTGCACAAATGCAGTTGACGTCGGACGGCATCTGCACTGAACATGATGACGGCCGCGAATGACCTTCAGGTCCCGCTGGTGGTGAACCTTGAGCAACCTCCGCGACGTAAAGCCTCCCTTGATAGACACTCTTTTTTTCTTGACAACGAAGCCCCATTGCAGGATCCATGGACATATGTCCAACCATCAATACGACATTGGACGGTTTTCCGAAATCTTCAGGGCGTTGTCAAACCCCAACCGCCTCCGTATCTTCTTGCGGATGCTTTCATGCTGTCCCCCCGGAACGAAATGCGCCACTGACATGGCATTAAGGCAGTGTGTCAGCGAACTGGGCAAAGGCCTTGAAATAGATGCTTCAACTGTTTCCCACCACATCAGAGAACTCCGCCAATCAGGCCTCATACGCGTAGAGAGACGCGGAAAGAACATGTTGTGTTGGATTGATCCGGAAACAGTGCTCGACACAGCGAAGTTGCTGACTGGGGGCTCGTTGCTCGAGTGTCTCGAAGAGGATGAATGTCTCAGTGCAGGAGAATGCAAATGAATGATTTGACTTCGGAGGAAAAAGGGAAAAGCTGTTGTGCGCCTGAGGATGCTAGAGCCGCCTGTCGCCAACCAGTCGCCGGAAACTCATCTGCGTGCTGCGCTCCCGAAGCGGCGCCTTGGAAAAATGGAAAGACCCTGGTCTCAGTGATCATCATAGTGGCGGCAATCGGGGTTGGAGCCAATTCATTCTTGAATACAAACTCTGCCCAGTCCTACACTACAGTTCCTGCTAAGTCCTTTTCCGCAGGGCTCGCGGAAATACCGGCTGTGACGGTACAGAATACCTCTCAAGGTAAGCCACAACCGAAACAGGAAGATATTTCCCTCAACCGAGTCCTGGATTCATTGCAATCTCTCGACTCGCTGGCAGCGGACAAAGATGTGGTGTTTCTGGTGCTCCCGGGACAGGCGCAGTTCTCCTCTTCCCCGGTTCCGAAGCAGTTGGGGACGGTAGCGAACAATCTGTGGAAATCGGGACGAAGGGTTGGAGTGTTCACGCTCAACAACAGTGCGCCGGACCACACCCAACTAGCGCGTCGTTTCTCGGTCAAGGCTTTTCCCTGTGTAATAGTTTTGGGGCGACAGGGCCAACCGTCCGCTGTGGCCGGTGAGATCACTGAAGCCGGCTTGTATAACGCGTTCGTTTTGGCATCAACACCCGTTGCTTGCTGTCCCGGCCAGAGCAATGCATCCTGCTGTCCGAAGTGATGGAGTTTGGCGATGCTCGAATGGTCTGCCGCTATTCTTCAGTCATCGACTTATTCAGTGGCGGTTTTCCCCGCGGCTCTCATGCTCGGAATAGTAGGATCTGTGACCTCCTGCTGCAATCTTCCGGTTCTTGGGGCTATTGCCGGATATTCGGGTACTGTCGGACATGACACTGATCGCCGCACCCTCCTCGTGGCCGCTCTCTTTTTCATGCTCGGAACTGTCGGAGCCTTCGCCGCTTTAGGAGCAATCAGCGGATTTGTGGGCCAAGTTGCGGGAGCTTCGTTGGGGATGTATTGGAAGCTGTTCGCAGGATTCGTCTCGGTCTTGTTTGGACTAGCTACTTTAGGTCTTCTCCCGTACGATTTGGCCAGGCTGGGAATTACAGGGAAAGCCTGGCAGATGAGGTCATCAGGGGCAACAATTTACGGTCTTGCGGTAGGTGGAGGGGCTACCGCCTGTTCCGTGTGCTGCAATCCGATTCTTCCGGTAGCCCTTGCGGTGACCACTTTACAGGGACATGCCCTCTGGGGAGCAGTTATTCTTACGGTTTTCTCGATAGGGTACAGCTTGCCTATGGTCGGCCTTCTTGTGGGAATGGGCCTGGGATTAAGAAGGTTGACCTCAATGGTTCAGAGGATTAGCCCTGTAATCCAAAAAATCGCCGGAACTCTGCTCATTGTCCTCGGGTTCTATCTCTTGGGGATGTAATGATAATCACGGTCCGCAGTGAAGGAATTGCCGGAAAAGTTGCAACGATACTTCAATTACAAGAAGCAATCCCGCAGCTTCATCTGTTGTGCGTAATCTGTGTGGTCAACTGAGAAGTGGGGTCCCCGCCCTCTATTCGCAGGCAAGACTAACGAATGATATCACTTTAGCGATGTGGTGTGCGACCGAGGGTCCCGCAAAAGTCCCGCACTCGTCATCTTGAAAAAGAAAAGCCGCTTGGCCGCGGTAAGCTAATCAAGCGGGATTCTGTAAGATTCGTGGTGCCGAGGGCCGGAATCGAACCAGCGACACAAGGATTTTCAGTCCTCTGCTCTACCGACTGAGCTACCTCGGCGCGCTGTTCATGTTAATGATTCGGTCAGGCAGTGTCAACGAATTTTGCGGTTCGCCCGCATCGCTCCCTGCGCGGGTGGAGGGCGCTCCGGGCAGCTCCTGTTCAGTCCCGGCTCTTCAGGAAATCGTGGGCATGGTTGCGGATACCCTTGTTCTGGAGCATGTGGAACGTGCGCATCCGCTTCACGTGTATGGGATTCAGCGATCCGAGAGGAATGTAGACGAGCTTCCTGCCCATGCTCTTCGCAAGCTTCTTCCACCTCCGGGTCGGAGGCTTAGCCGCCACGTATACCACGCCGGGCTTTTCCGAGTATGCCAGGCCGGCCACCAAGAGGCGTTCGTGCCTGGTAGGAACAAAATCAAAGCTCGGATCGCGCCAGATGTCGTACATGCGGAGCGGAGGATAGGACAAGACAAACCCGCCATGCTCCATGCGACTGATCCCGGGTCCCACCACATGCGCTCCGGGAACCGTGGAGTAAAACGCCATGTCCGATTCCTGGGAATGCTCGCCGAGCCAGGTCATCTGGAACGGATAGCTCACGCTCTTCTCATCTTCGTCAAAGATCACGACCACAGAGCCGAATTCCAGACCGCCCCGATCTTCGGTCTTGACATACAGCCGATGTTCATGGAAGCGGCGCAGGGTTTCGCGGATGTCCGGGCCCTGACCGAAGTCTGAAATAAAAGGCTCCGCGTCGGTGAGCCCGGATTGAAGGATATGATTCGCGTGTTTCATCAACGCGCCGCCCCATTTTTCCACTTCCACGTCTTCGGGCGGGTAAGAGCAGATGTCCACCTCGTTCGGATCCGCGGTCTCCCACTTGCGTTTGAGGTGCTCTTTCCACTTGGTGGAGGTCACCGCCTTCATTTTGTATTTCCGTGGCGCGCGAAAAAGAGTGCGGAGCTTCTTGTGCAAAATGATCTTATGTCCGTGAAAGAGGAGATTGTCTTCATTCAATTCCACTGCGGAGGGATCGTACGGATCGTTTGCCCAGGAGTAGTCGGAAAGATACTCATGGACATGGTACGCGAAGTCTTCGTCCATGGCGCTGCGCGCGGCCGCGACCAGGTGATACATTTCAGGCAGGAGCTGACCCTTGAAGCCCAGCCACTTACGGAGAAACCTGGCCCACGTCAATCGCACATACTCAGGAACCGAGTCACGAGTTTCCTTCGCGTAGTACGCCGCGGCTTCCTCCATCAGCGAAAGGATCATATCGTGGCGATTGGTTGGAGGAGGCTCTTCGGGATTCCGGCGCCAGTTCTCGAACGCTTCGATGATCCGGGGTATTTCCGTAAAGCCCTTCTTAAGTGATTCCGGATGAACAGGCGCCAATACCGCGGCTTTGACTCCGGTTTTCATGAGCGGCAATGCCTGTGGCTCACCGAGACGACCCGCGATTCCCGGAACGTGCGCGAGCCCACCCACAAAAAGGACACGTTCGTGCTCGCCCGCGGCCTCCTGAAGGCGGGCTGCCATGAACGATTCCCGTCGGGCGTTGTCCTCATCGTTTCCGAATGCTTGCCCGTTCTTGGCAATGAGCTCCAGGAACGTTCGTTGCCCCAGCCGATCGACCAGATACGAGTCAGGCAAGCGGTCGTGAAAGAGCGGGTACCGCAAGGGCAGGGGATCGATGAAATGGAGCGGGATTTCTCCTTCCAGCGCGGACCGGACCGCTTCCTGCACGCCGTCCGAGCCTTCCATGATGAGCACGGAATTCTCATCAGAAGCTGTCTGATACAGGATCACGGAATGATGGGGCAGCCGTCGCACGCCCGAAACGATCTCTTTGCGCAGGGCGTGAGGAAGTTCCACGCAGATGCAATCAGGCTCCTCGTGACGAATGACGGAATTCACCGCTACCGCAAACTCGATGCGGTAGTGGAGCACGCCCGCAAGAGTAATGTTCCCGTGCTGAACGAGGTCAGACCACTGTTGGCCCATCAAATGCGCCACGGTTCTCTCCGGTGATCTGAAGGAAGGATTGATCGACCGCTGTGCGGGTGTCCATCTTGGCGTCACGCTTCATGAGCCTGTGAGCGAAGCGCGCGATATTGAGCCCATCCCGGACGCTCAAATCTTCATCCCGGACATGAGATCGCTGAAGAATATCCACGACCTGCTTGATGATCTCGTCACGGGGTCCTTCAAGTTGGGTGCGGAGAATGCGGAATTCCTCTTCACGGGTGGGGTAATCCATGTGAACAGCCGGCTGGAGCCGCGAATGGATGTATTCGGGGACCTCGAACGTGGACGCGTCTTCATTCATGGTCACGCAAATGCGAAATTCGGGCTTTGCCTTGATTTCCACACCCGCGACGATTGAATAAACGCTGCGGCGCATATCGAGAAGCGGAGCTATGGAAGCCCAGCTTTTCTCGCTCATCCGATTCCCTTCGTCCAAAAGGCAAATCCCGCCTCTCACCATCGCGGAAACCAGCGGTGACGCTACGTAACGGATCTTGTTGTCGTCCGCGATAACCGGCGAGATGATCAGATCCTCGGGCTTGGTGTCCACGGTGCACTGGAAGATATACAGGTCCTGTTTCATGACCTTGGCCGCGGTGATTGCCAGAGAAGTCTTACCCACTCCGGGTTTGCCGAGTATCCGAGGCTGCATGGGCGGGTCTTCCGCGTCGTCGGCCCATGCGGCGATCAGTTGCCCAAGAGGCTCCTGCATACCCACCCACTGAACATCCAGCTTGGGAGGATCCATCAAGTGGATCTCCACGCCTTTGACGGTTATCTTATCGATTTGTGCGGCCATGTTCTCCGTCCGGTTCTCGCCCGCCTGCGCCGTATAGGGGGCGTGTTGAGCGCTGCTGCGCTGCTGTAAATTCAATCCGATTATGATTCTAAGGGAGCTGTCCAGGGGTGTCAACTGCGCCCAGAGCCGCGGTGGAACCACCCAGTCGCGCGGGGCAAAAGAAGGTCTCGGCTGGTGATCGTTACCTTCTACGCCCCGAGAAAAATCCCCCTTTAGAAAAGGGGGAACGTGGGGACCTCCCTTTCCAAAAGTGGAAAGGGGCATAGGCGTTAAAACAGGATTAGCCTCTGGGGCCGGACATTCCCCATCACCCTGCCCTCTCCCGCCAGGGGAGAGGGTTTCCGGAACCCCCCTGCCTCGATGGGAGGGGGAAGGGGGAGGGTGATAACACCTTGTTATCACAGAGACCCATTTCTCATTTGAACGCCTATGGAGGAAGGGGGATTTTCGACAAGATGCTCACCACATGCGCTAAGACAGGACGCGCTCTCCTACACCCACCGGGCAAAGATCACATTGCTGAGCAGGCGGCCTCGGGAAGTAAGCGCAAGACGGTCGCGGTCGAGCGTGAAGAGGCCTTCTCCGGCCAGGTCTCCAATGGTGGCCATGACGAAGTCCTTGGCATCCACCTGGTAGCGTTCGCCCAAGATGTCAAGGTCCAACCCTTCGACCAGCCTGAGACCCATGATAAGCGCATCTTTGAATCGAGCCTCCGGAGTTAGCTCGGTCAACGAAGCCCGCGGCAACGTCGCCCGATTGAGCGCGGCGACGTACTTCGCGGGCTCTTCTATATTCACGTATCGCACTCTTCCGTTCATGCCGGTCGCGCCCGCGCCCAGGCCCAGGAAGACGCGGTCCGTCCAGTACTTGAGATTGTGCCGCGAGCGCTTCCCTGGCTTGGCGAAATTGGAAATCTCGTACTGCTCGTACCCTGCTCGCTGAGCCAGGGAAACGATCTCTTCGTACATGTCCGCGACAAGATCCTCATCAATAGGCGGGATCTCGCCGCGGTATAAGAGGCGCTCCAGCCGGGCGCCGGGTTTGACTTCCAGCAGGTATGCGGAGATGTGCTCGGGGGCAAGCTCAAAGACCTTTTCAAGAGTAACCCGGAGCCTATCAAGCGACTGGCCTGGAAAGCCGGCTAACAGGTCCACGGAGATGTTGTCGAAACCGGCCTCACGAAGCTCCCGGAACGTGGACACAGTTTCGGATGCAGTGTGCGGACGCCCCATAGCCTGAAGCTCCTCATCATGGAATGATTGCACGCCGAGGCTGGCTCGATTGATACCCGCGGCTCTCATCTTGCGGAATGCGTCCGGGCCGGCGGTCGCGGGGTTGATCTCCACGGTGATTTCAGAGTCAGGCGCGATCCGAAAGTAGGACTTGCACCCGTCGATCAGCAAGATCAGACGCCCCACTTGGAGTATGGAAGGGGTCCCGCCGCCGATGTAAATGGTGTCTGCGTGAGAAGTTACAAACGGCGCCTGAAGATCGCCATTCGAGCCCCATAGCTTCATTTCCCGCATCACCGCGTTGACATAGGGCTCTTCCTGCGCGGGATCGTGCGCAGTTGTGGCAAATCCGCAGTACACACACCGGGAAAGACAAAAAGGGATGTGGATATAAATCCCGAACGGTTGATCATCCTTGGGAAAGGCCGGCTTGAATTGCTTCATGAGAAGGCACTATAGCGAATGGCATTGAAACCCGCGCCATAAATCAGCCTGCCCCATCCCCTTCTCGTCCGGGGAGGGGGTCCGAAAACCCTCTCCCCTGGAGGGAGAGGGCAGGGTGGGGGGGGTCGGGCTTCGTTCAAGGCCGCAGGTTTTAGCGCAGATGACTATAACGATCCCGTGGCCTGTGACCAATCGATGGTCCTTTTCAAACCATTCTCTCAATTAAAGATCTTACCACAGGGTAGGGCGGCCAATGGAAGACACGTCCTCTTGAAGAACGAGCCGTTCCCCAACACCTATTTTGACTTCCCTATTCAGTAGTGTGAGAAGCCGGGAAGAAATGCGGTATCGGACGCGTGTCCGTTGCGGCATGCTGCGACATTCCTTCACTTCAAACGACACAAGGCCGTCGGACCTCCGTTCAAGAGATCCCCAGCCCGCCCCACCGGGCACGTTGTCGTGTTGAAAGCGCATAGGTGTGACGGTCGGTACAAGGTCTGCCTTTGACCCTTCACGAGCTGTCGTTTGGTACCATATCAGTCCCAGATGACGTGCGGGGATGCGCTGGCCAAAGCTGTCTCAAAGCTACGACCCCACTCCCAATCGTGCGAGTAGCGAAGAAGGTCCCACCTGGGTGGCCCCGACGTCACACGTCGGGGTCGCGAAGCGACAGGAGGCGAGGACCGTAAGGCATCGAAGGTACTTCCAAGACGCGTGGCCACTGGGTTCACGAAAATCGCTTCTTGTGCTTCGGCGCCTGAGGGCAACCCTGAGTTCGCCACGATCCTCAAGGTTGTAAAGGCGCTCGGTCTGCGCCTCCATGCGACTCCCCAGTGACGTTTAAGTCCCCGACTCTCCGCATGGGATGATGTTCCACCGCCATGCGGGTTGCGGCGGAGTAGGAATCTCCCTCACTTCGGACGACGCAAGGCCGTCGAACCTTCGTTCAGGAGATCCTCAACCCGCCGTAGTGACCATGTCATCCTACTGAAAACACAGAGGTGTGGCGACGGGGGGCATTTCTGGTGTTGACTCATGTGAGCTTCGGCTCGCGTAGCGGGATTACCGGATGAGACAAGCGCGAACAAATCACCCGCGAATGGGAGGATCGATTACTGCCTTGAAACTCACCACTATGCTCGGGCCACGGAGCGATTCAGTTCGCGAGACTGCCTTACAGTCTCAATTTCTTTGTTTTCTGCGGCCTCTTTCGTTTCATATACTTCTTGAACTCCTCGATCTTCAGTATGAATCTGCCCACTTTTGTCCGAAAGTCCTCGTCCTCAAGACTACTTATCAATATGGCGTTTGTTGGTTTCCCTGTTGGCCAGTGAATGTCTATCAAACCCTCGTTCCGACATTCGAAGCGGTTATACGCCATGAACCTTTTCTTACCTCCGCCGCCGCCGGTAATGTTTACATTCCCAGTGTGAGCCACATAAGTTCTGTCACCTTCAGGGTGATCCCGGAGGAACATCCCCGCGATCCGGAGGTTTCTACCCACGTAGGGGAAGTTGATCTCGCAATTGATATCGTGATTGGCCGTCAGTGCGGGACGCGGTAGGCCGAAGGCATTCCAGTATCTATTGGGAAGCACGTTAAACGTTGCCCAGAAACCAACATCTGCATGCCAGAATAAATCAGCCAGAACGGTTTCTCCCTGAAAGCCCACCTTGCACTCAGGGTACATCTGGGCCCCTTCGATCAGAAGGTCTCGAAACCTCTGTTGCGCCTCAGCGATCTGTATTTCTTCAACCAATGGAAAGTATGTCATTTTTCACTCCAAGCTCTAGCGTGAACAGGGCACAAGTCTTTGTCGATTCACGACAGCACACTTTCAAGGCAGAAGCAGGTCAGTTCGTGAGCCGTACCATTCCGTTGACAAACCTCGGTCAACCCGCATTTTGGGCACAGTTGTTGCGGCAGGTCCTTCTCAGCGATATCAATGGTTCCCGCGGCCTGGTGCAAAGGCAGTAGCAGCTTGAGGTACTTCCCGGCAACGAGCCTGTGGAGGTTGTCCTTCTTCTTGAGACCGAGCCACTCAAACACGCCACGGTTGTTGCGAGAGGTATTGCATGGCTTGCAGGACCACACCATGTTGTCCGCGCTGTCAGGCCCTCCGCGACTTCGCGGAATGAGGTGGTCCATTTCAAGCCCGGCTGTGTTGCCACAGAACACACACTCTTTCAACAATTCTTGCTCTTTCTCCCACTCTCTGATGGTTCCGGACATGGTCATTTCGCCGTCGCGCAGATCTTTGAACCTGTTCGTTATGAACTTTCGTTGAGTGGCGCCCTCCAGAGTTCCGTAAACGCTTCTGCATATGAGTTTTGTGTACTCGTAGAGCTGGTTGCAAAACCTCTTATGGGCACTAACCGCGCGAAATCGCGCACGATTTAAGTGCTTGTTCTTTTAGAAGAAGTTGTGTATTTGACTCGCCGGAGGTAAGTCCGGTGAGCAAACGTGTCGTGTATCTGACTGATGAGCAGTGGAAGAAGATTGAGCCTCTCATACCCAAGCCTCCCCCTCGACCGAGGGGAGGCCGTCCCAGGGC
>Ga0194126_10006898_pt1 | contig 15965 bp, 16 predicted proteins | sample TA2KigC150mmetaG_FD_148641 | JGI IMG/M metagenome (GOLD analysis project Ga0194126, IMG submission 148641) | Freshwater microbial communities from Lake Tanganyika, Tanzania - TA2015035 Kigoma Deep Cast 150m | ecosystem: Environmental > Aquatic > Freshwater > Lake | place: Tanzania: Lake... | reverse complement strand
CCAACTCCAACGCGTGCGAAAAGTGCAGACCCACCCAGCGCCAAAAACGCAAAGCGGACTCGCGCCCGCAATCATGTCGCGGAAAAAATCACAATCGCGCGGCGGTGGGATGAATAAGACGGGTTAGATGTAGGATGCTCACGTCGTCTCGCGCGTTCCGTAGTTCTTGAAGCGCTCCACCGTGCGCATGATCTCGTCGTCCGAAAGCACGACGGGTTCGCCGGCGAGCGCGCCGAGGTAAAAGACCTGCGCCAGCGCTTCGAGCTCCACGGCGCGCCATAAGGCTCTGCGCATGTTCACGCCAGTCACGATCGCGCCGTGATTGGCGAGCAGCACGCCGTCGCGATCTCTAAGACCAGCGACGACAAGCTGCGACAGCTCGGCCGTGCCGTAAGGCGCGTAATCGACGCAGCGCACGGTCGGTCCGCCGAAAGCTGCGATCATGTAGTGCACCGCCGGAATCTCGCGCCGCAATGTCGCGATCGTCGTCGCATAGGGCGAGTGCATATGCACAGCGGCGTTCACGTCCGGCCGCACGCGATAAATGTCGAGATGAAAACGCCACTCGCTCGACGGCGGCAGCGGACCCTCAAAATCGCCATCGCCCGTGAGCGGCATGCGCGCGATCAAAGCGGGGGAGAGTTCGCGGCTTGGAACGCCGCTCGGCGTGACAAGCGCGGCGTCGCCGACCCGCAGCGACAGATTGCCCGCGGAGCCATGGTTGAGACCCAGCCGCTCCAATTCCTGCGCGGCGTCGACGATCGCCGCGCGCGCGTCGCATTCGTTCATACGGAAGCCTTACTGGCGAGGCGCCGGCTATGACAAGCGCGGACCCGAGGAGGCAATATTGCGCGCTTCCGGGTCGCGGCATAGGAGGAGCGTCCCGGCCGGTAGCTCAATGGTTAGAGCCGGCCGCGAACCAAGGACGCGCCGCCCAATCCAAGAAATTTAGAGCGGGTCATACCCTCAAGCGCGGCAGAAACTATGCCAATAGAGCTGCGGCCGAGCCCTTGTCTCGACCGCAGTCTCGTCGAACCGCTCGTATTGCGAATTCCGACGCAAGCCGGCCGGGGATTCCGATTTCATTCCGGCCACCGTTCCGATTTGAAGCCGGCCACCATTCCGAGATGAAGCCGGCCGCCTGAGAGGGTTTTGGTCCTCTTTTCGTCTGCTGCCCTCAGGTCAGCAACTTTGGCATTCCGCCTTGTCGAGATCGACGAGGAGAACGGGATGCCGGCGAAGAGAGAACTGACCATGCGACAACTGAGGCAAATGCTGCGGCTCGCCCACGAGGGGATGAGCGCGCGCGAGATGGGGCGCCGGCTCGGCGTGGCGCGCAGCACGATCCAGGATAATTTGAAGCGGGCGACGACGGCGGGTGTGAACTGGCCGCTGCCCGAGGATTTGAACGACGACGCGCTGGCGAAGCGGCTATTCACGCATGCCGGCGTCAAGACGGGGGCGCGCCGCCGGGTCGAACCGGACTGGGCGGAACTGGCGCGGGAGCTGAAGCGCGCCGGCGTCAACATGATGATCTTGTGGGAGGAATACCGGGCCACGCAACCGGCAGGTTATGGCTACAGCCGCTTTTGCGATCTGCTTCGCGGCTTCGAGCGACGACTGACGCCGGTGATGCGGCAGCACCATACGCCCGGCGACAAGGTCTTCGTCGACTATTCGGGCAAGCGCATCGGTATCGTGAACCCCGCCACGGGCGAGATCCGCGAGGCGGAGATTTTCGTCGCCGTGCTCGGCGCCTCGAACCTCACTTATGCGGAAGCAACCTGGACGCAGAAGCTGCCGGACTGGACTGGGGCGCATGTGCGCATGTTCCACTTTTTCGGCGGCGCGCCGCGGCTGCTGGTTCCCGACAATCTCAAGAGCGGGGTGAGCAAGGCGTCGTTCTACGACCCCGAGATCAATCGGACCTATGGCGCGCTCGCGTCGCATTACGGCGTCGGCGTGCTGCCGGCTCGGCCGAGAAAGCCGCGCGACAAGGCGAAGGTCGAAGCGGGGGTGAGGTTCGCGCAAAGCTACATTCTCGGGCGGTTGCGGCGGCAGACCTTTTTCTCGCTTGGCGAATGCAACGTCGCCATCGCGCTCGCCATGGAGGCGATGAACGGCCGGACGATGCGCAAACTCGGGATCAGCCGTCGTGATCTGTTCGAGAAGATCGAGCGGGAGGCGCTCTCGCCCTTGCCCGAGGCGGATTGGGAATACGCCGAGTGGAAGCTCTCGCGCGTCAACATCGACTATCACATCGAGGTCGACGGGTTCTTCTATTCGGTCCCGCATGCGCTCATCCACGACGAGGTCGACGTGCGCGGCACGGCGCGCATGATCGAGATTTTCCACCGCGGCAAGCGCGTCGGCCTGCACGAGCGGCGTTACATGGGCCGCCGGCATGGGACGGACCCGGACCATATGCCCAGTTCACACCGGCGTTACGCCGATTGGACGCCGGACCGCTTTCGTCGCTGGGCCGCCAAGATCGGGCCGAACACCGAAGGGTTGATGGTCGCCGTCCTCGCGAGTCGGCGCCATCCCGAACAAGGCTTTCGCACCTGTCTCGGCGTTCTGAAGCTTTATCGCGGCGTGGAGCCCGCGCGCGCCGAAGCCGTCTCCGCCCGCGCGCTCGAGATCGGCGCGCTCAATTGCAAAAGCGTCGCCTCGTTGCTCGCTCGCAAGCCTGCGGCAGCCGCCCGGGACGACGGGCCGGCGACCCTGTTCGATCACGCCAATTTGCGCGGCCCCGGCTACTACCATTGAGAAGGAACTTGTCATGCTCGCTCATCCCACCCTCGATCAACTGAACACGCTCGGCCTTTACGGGCTCGCCAAAGGATTCAAGGAACTCGAACACAAGCCCGAAGCGCGCGGCCTTGAACACGCCGAATGGCTCGGCCTGCTCCTCGAATACGAACTGACGCTGCGTCGCCAAAAGCGCTTCGAAACGCGGTCTCGCGTCGCCCGCCTGCGTCATCCGGCCAGTGTCGAAGACGTAGACTACCAGAGCCCGCGCGGACTCGACCGCGCGCTGTTTCTCAAACTCTCCGCCTGCGACTGGATCACTGAGCGCCGCAATCTGCTGATCACCGGGGCGAGCGGGCTCGGCAAGAGCTGGCTCGCCTGCGCTATTGGCCAGAAAGCCTGCCGGCAGGACATCTCCGTGCTGTATTACCGCGTGCCGAGGCTCTTTGCCGACCTCGCGGTCGCTCATGGCGATGCTCGCTACAGCCGGCTGCTGCGCTCCATCGCCCGCGCCAAGCTATTGATCCTGGATGACTGGGGGCCGGAAGCGCTCAATGCCGACCAGGCGCGCGACCTCTTGGAAATTGTCGAGGACCGCTACGACGCGGGCTCCCTCGTCATCACAAGCCAGGTTCCCGTCGACCGTTGGCATGACATGATCGGCGTGCCGACAATCGCCGACGCCATCCTCGACCGCGTCATCCACAACGCTTATCGGATAGAACTTTCCGGCGAGAGCCTGCGCAAACGGCGCTCGGCGACGGCGAAAAACCAATCCGCTTGACCGCGTTCGAAACGCGAAACATCATCCTAACTGATCTGCGGCGCAGCGACGCCGGTGGCCGACATCAAATCGGAACGCCGGCCGGCTTCGGATTGGAATAGGTGGCCGGCTTCATTTTGGAATGCATGGCCGGCTTCGTCGGTATGCCTGAGGGTTCAAATAGGTCCCGCGTCATAAAAGATGAGTCAGCCTGACGATTGCGGGACCTATTTGAAGCCGGATTGAACGAAGCCGCGGCGAGATTGGCGACAATCTATGGGCGCTCGACGCGCCGGGCCGGATTTGGGCGGCGCGGCGAACGATTTGAACGTCTCTGCGGATCGAGGAGAGGCCCGCCGAACAACCTGCGTCGCGCGATTGTGGCGGCGGCGCGCGCGATTTTCGTCGCGGCGGGCGTTTGCGATTGAAGGAGGACGGCGTCGAAACTCGCGCCACAGCGTTCATGCCCGTTCGGCGCGATCATTCGTCCGTCGAAGGTTGGGGATGTGGATAGGCTGCGTCCAATCGGCGTCATGAGGTGTCGTATCCGGGTGTGGTGTTCGGCGTCGGCGAAGAAGGGCGAGGCCACGAGCCGAGTTCGATCATGCGACCGCCGCAGCAGGGGCAGATGTCGATCCTCTTGCCGGTGAGCATGGCGTAACGTTCGCGATAATCGGCCGGTTCGATGGCTGGCGGCGGTTCCGCGACATCGAGCGCCGCTCGGATGCGTGCGAGTTTTCGGGCGCGACGGGCGTTGGCGAGAAAGCCGAAGTGACGAATGCGCCGGAATCCTTTTGGCAAGACGTGTATGAGGAAACGGCGCATGAACTCGCCTGCGTCGAGGCTCATCGCCCTGGATTTGTTGTTGGCGCGATAATCTTTCCAGCGAAAGCGCACGACGCCGTCGTCGCAGGACAGCAGACGGCCGTTGGCAATTGCAACACGATGCGTGTAGCGGCCGAGATAGGCGAGCGCCTGTTCAGCTCCTCCGAAGGGTCGGCTTGGCGTAGACGACCAACGGACATGCCGGAGCGGAGCAAGATATCGAGCGAACTCCTCAGGGGCGCGCAGCGCCGCAAGGTCGCCGAAAAAATCGAGAACGCCGGCGTCGAACGCCGCGTCCAGACGTTCAAGAAACAAGCGACGATAAAGCCGGGACAGAACATGCACGGGCAGGAAGAAGCCGGGCCTGCAAGCGATCCAGTCTCCACCCGGCCCGAGTCCGCCGCCCGGGACGATGCAATGCACGTGGGGATGATGCATGAGCGTCTGTCCCCAGGTGTGCAGGATCGCGATCATGCCGGTCTCGGCGCCGAGATATCTCGGATCGGCGGCGATGATGCGGATCGTCTCGGACGCCGTCTTGAACAGGATATCGTAGACGAGCGCCTTGTTCTGAAGGGCGATCGCGGCGATCGGCGAGGGCATTGTGAAGACGACGTGGAAATAAGCAACTGGCAGGAGCTCGGCGCGGCGATCGGCGAGCCATTGAGCGCGCGCCAGCCCCTGGCACTTGGGGCAATGGCGGTTGCGGCAGGAGTTGTAGGCGATGCGGATCTGCCCGCAGTCCTCGCATTGTTCGGCATGCCCGCCGAGCGTCGCCGTCCGGCATGCCTGGATGGCGGTCATCGCGCGGCGCTGGTCAATGGACAGCCGAGCGCCTTGCGCCGCGCGGAACGCGGCGCCGTAGCGACAGAAAATATCCGCAACCTCGATCTTCGGGCGCATGTGCGCCGGCTATTCGGGCGCGATCAGATCACACGAGAGGCGGTCGAAAGGGCTCGACGTGGCGGCGATGAGATTCGTCGCAACCTGCGCATAGCGCGCCGTCGAAGAGAGATCGGCATGTCCGAGCAATGCCTGAATGACGCGGATATCGACGCCCGCCTCCAGAAGATGGGTGGCGAAACTGTGCCGCAACGTATGCGCGGTGACGGGCTTTGCGATCTTGGCGCGCGCGCGCGCCCTGCGGCAGGCGTCTTGCAATGCGGCCGTGCTCACATGATCTCCGGGCTCCTGTCCCGGGAATAGCCACAGGCTTGGCCGCGCCCGACGCCAATAGGCGCGCAGAATCTCGAGGAGGCGCGGCGACAGCATGGCGTATCGCTCTTTGCCGCCTTTGCCCATCTCGACGTGGATCAGCATCCGTGCGCTGTCGATGGAGGCGACCTTCAGACGCGTCACCTCCCTGACCCGTAGGCCCGCTGCATAGGCGGTCGCCAGCGCGACACGGTTGCGGAATCCTTCGACACCTTTCAAAAAGAGCGCGGTCTCCTCAGCGGTCATGACCGCCGGAAGTCTCTCGGGCTCACGACCGAAAACGATCCTCTCGATCGCCTCCTTCTGTCCCAAGGTAACGCCATAGAAGAACCGCAGTGCGCAGGCGACTTGGTTGATGTGCGCCCAGGAATGCTTCTGGGCGACGAGATGAAGCTGATAGGCGCGGACCTCCTCCATGCCGAGCCGTTCTGGGGAAGAATTGAAATGGCGACTGAACCTCGCCACCGCGTAGATGTATGATTGCTGTGTCGCCTGCGACAAGTTACGGATCGTCATGTCTTCGATCATGCGCTGGCGAAGAGGGCTCGTTGTAGCCATCTGGGGCTCCTGTGCTGAGAGGGGTCGATGTGACGATCACATCCTCTCAGACAGGAGGCTTCACTTCAGCGTTCTCGCCGACCCTCCCGCGTAGCGGGTTCGTTCAATCCGCACTTTGGAAAGAGAAGCTTCCCCGTCACGCGCCGGAACGGGAGCGCCTCGTCGGAAACAAGATCATAGACCTTTCGCTGCTTTACCCGCAGAAGGGCCGCCAGCTCGCGGGTGGTGAGATAATCCGTCATCTGCGTGTCCTGCGCGCTGGGCAAAAATAACATAAAAAAACATAGACCAGAAATGCCCGCACGTCTTTAACCTCCGGGAATCGGCGCGTAGATAGGCCTGAATTGCGATGCATTAATTTTGCGCATGACTCCGCGAGAGTGAAAATTATACACTAAAAAAACACATCTCGACGCGCCCCGCTCATGTTGTGGGCCGGAAGGAGCCTTCATGATCGATCTACGCAGCTGCGTCCTTGCCTTCTCGATTGCGATGGTCGTGACGACGGTCGGCGCGGAAGCTCCAACAACCTCCACGCCTCAGGGCGGACGGACCGCGCCCCCTTCCGTCACTATATTCGCCGCGGCAAGCCTCAAGAACGCGCTCGACGCCGCAGCCGCGGCCTATAAGGCCAAGACCGGCGTCGAGGCGACGATCAGCTATGCGGGGTCGATGGCGCTGGCGAAGCAGATCGAATCGGGAGCGCCGGCCGAAGTATTTTTCGCGGCTGATGTCCCTTCGATGGACTATCTCGCGGAAAAACATCTCATCCAGCCGAAGACGCGCGTCGATCTACTTGGCAACACGCTCGTGCTGATCGCGCCGCGCGCATCGAAATTGGATAAGGTGGCGCTGACCAAGGAGGCCTTCGCAGCGGCGATCGGAACAGGCAAAATCGCGACCGGAGATGTCGCCTCGGTTCCGGTCGGCAAATACGCAAAGGCGTCGCTCGACAATCTCGGTCTCTGGAGCGTCGCGGAGTCGCATTTCGCCTTCACCGACAATGTTCGATCGGCGCTGATGTTTGTTGCGCGCGAAGAAGCGCCGCTTGGAATCGTCTATTTGACCGACGCCAAATCCGAGCCCAAAGTGAAAATAGTCGCCACTTTTCCGGCGACCTCGCATCCGCCGATCGTCTACCCGGCGGCGCTGACCGCAAGCGCCAAGGGCGACGCGGCGGCGAAGTTGCTCGACTTTCTCAAAGGAGGAGAAGCGAAGGCGATCTTCGTCGAGAAGGGATTCCAGACATTAAATTAGAGCGCGGCTCACGAAAAAAGCTGACCCCGCCTTTCCAAGGCCGCGCGTGAGGCGCCCATCTCGGCTTGCGTCGCCGGCGACCCGACGAGCTTTTTGGAGCAATTTGTGCGCTGAGCGACTAATCCACGCGCCACGCGTCGATGCGGAGACAAGAATGCCCTTTTTTCACATATTGCGGACGCTCGGGATATGGCGCTACCTCACCCGCAGCGAACGCAGCTCTTCAGATTGACGCGGGCGGCGTCCGCCGGACGGTAGGCTCTGTGTAATTGGAAACATAATGATGAAGATATCGGCTCGAAATGTCATCGACGGCGCCGTCAAGGAAGTAAAAAAGGGCGCTACCACCGCGCACGTGTTGATCGATGTCAGCGGCGCGACTCTCACCGCCGCCATCACCAATGAATCGGTCGATGAGCTGGGTCTGAAGCCGGGCGTCAAGGTGAAGGCCGTCATCAAGTCTTCCGACGTCATGATTGCTGTGGGTTGACCCCAAGGAGCCGCCCGGGGAAGGGCTCTGGCGGCTCCTCCAGCGTTTGATGCTTAAGCACGTAAAATAAAACGCGAATAGCGACTTTTTCCCAATCAATTCTCGGGCGTTCCCACGTGGCGACGCCGCCCGAAGCCGGGACTGGCCAAAGCCTCTCTGTTCGGACAATATATAGCGACTTGTTCGCGGCTCGCCGCTCGCGGGCGCGGGCGGCGCCAATCTTGCGCGCCGAACAATTGTCTGGGGCAGCGAGCGCAGATCGCTTCATCTCGCCAGGACCATGGGTTGCGGCGGCTCTCCCGCGCCTTTTCGTTCGCCGGCGAAATGAAGAGAACGGTCGATGAGGCCCTGACTTGTGAAGGCGAGGCGTGACGAAGAAGCGCCCAGCAACATCCAAGATCGCCAAAGGACGCCGCATTGAACGACATTTCTTCCGCCGGCTTTTTCGAACTGTCGCCCGCTGAATGGACGGCGATACGGCTCTCGCTGCGGATCGCGACCGTGGCGACTCTCGCGAGCCTGCCCTTTGGGATCGCGACGGCCTATGCGCTGGCGCGCTGCCAGTTCCCCGGCAAAACCCTCGTCAACGGCATCGTTCACCTGCCGTTGGTGTTGCCGCCGGTGGTTACCGGCTTCGTGCTGCTGATATTGCTCGGGCGCAAAGGGGTTTTCGGCCCCTCTCTCGCGCAGATCGGGATTGTTTTCTCCTTTCGCTGGACCGGCGCGGCGGTGGCCTGCGCCGTCATGGGGTTCCCTTTGATGGTCCGCGCCATGCGCTTGTCCTTCGAGGCGATCGACCGTCGCTTGGAACTGGCGTCCGAAACCCTTGGGGCGAGCCGCCTATGGACGTTCTTCCTGGTCAATCTCCCGCTTGCAGTTCCAGGAATTATCGTTGGCGCCATTCTCGCCTTTGCAAAGGCGCTGGGAGAATTCGGCGCGACCATCACCTTCGTCTCCAATATTCCTGGCGAAACGCAGACGATTTCAGCCGCGATCTATAGCTACACCCAGGTTCCGGGCGGCGATGAAGGCGCGATGCGTTTGACCATTGTCGCGGTCTTCATCGCGCTTTCCGCTCTCGTGGCGTCCGAAATCATTCAGTGGCGCGCGCAGAAGCGTCTTGGAAATATCGGATGATCGAGGTCGACGTCAGAAAAAAGGTTGGCGCGTTTTCGCTCGATGTCGCTTTCGCCAACGGCGCGGGCATAACCGCGCTGTTCGGACAATCCGGATCTGGAAAATCGCTGACTTTGGGCATCATCGCCGGACTGATGAAACCCGACGAAGGATTTGTCAGGCTGGAGGGCGAAGCGCTCGTCGACACCGAAAGAAAAATATTCGTTCCGGTGTCGCGCCGACGCATCGGCCTCGTCTTCCAGGATTCCAATCTCTTTCCGCATCTCAGCGTAAAGCAGAATCTTTTATACGGCCGTTGGTTTGCGCCGCGCGGCGAACGTCGGATTGATTTCGACGCCGTCGTCGAAACCTTGGGGATTGGCAAGCTTATTTCGCGTTCGCCGACCCGTCTGTCAGGCGGCGAGAGACAGCGCGTGGCGATCGGCCGCGCCTTGCTGTCCTGCCCGAGGCTGCTGCTCTTGGACGAACCGCTGGCGGCGCTCGATATGCAGCGCAAGCTGGAAATCTTGCCGTTGATCGAACGCGTCAGGGACGAGTTCGATGTCCCCATCGTCTATGTCTCCCATGCCGTCGAAGAAGTGGCGCGTCTCGCCGCCTGCGTCGTCATCGTCGATGGCGGACGTGTGAAGTTCGTCGGCGATCCCGCCGAAGCCTTCAATCGTCTGGCGCATATGCCGGCAACGAACCGTTTCGATCGTTCCTCCGTCCTGATGGCATCAGTTGACGAAACATCCCCGGCCTATGGATTGACGAAGCTCAAGCATCAGTCGGGAACCATGTGGATCAAAGGTTCCGCAGGCCCATCTGGCAGTCTGGCCCGCGTCATTGTCAAAGCGACTGACGTCATATTGTCGCTTGTCCCGCCTCACGAGATCAGCGCTCGAAGCGTTCTTCACGGCAGGGTGGCGAACATCCAGATTGAAGGGCCGATCGCGACGATCGAGATTGAGCTCAAAGAGGATGGCCCGCTTCTGGCGACGATCACAAAAGGCGCTCTGGAAGATCTGGCCCTTAAGCGGGGCTCGCAAGTTTATGCGTTGTTCAAGACGGCGGCGCTCGACGAGAGGTCGATCGACGTGGCCAATGCTTGGGGCGACTGAGTTGTGGCGCCCATCTCTCGAAAGATGCCGTCGAACTCTGGTTGAACGCCGCGCCAACGCCAGTTTTTAGGGGCGTCTCACCCCCGCGTCGGTCAGTCTCGTGCCCGTAATTGGGGCTTATCGGCACATCCGCTGAAATGCATGGACTGCGTCGCGCGCCGCCTTCATTGTGCTCTCGCGCGGAGCGGCGACGTGGATTTCACTGTTGCGGGGTAATGATCGACTCAAGTTCCAGCCGTGTCGTTCTGAAAAAACCTCTTCCTCCCGCGCGCGAATGATATTTGTGGCCGATGGCCGAGCAAAGTAATTTGAACCATTGATCTGCGTTCAAATGGACGGGAAGGTCGGTGATATGCCCGATACATCCGTCTGGCCGGAAGCGGACGTGGATGAGAATGGGCTTGGTCGTCTCGGCGTCATCGCCTGTCGGACCTGATGGCGACGCCATGCCGCCGTCGCGAAGAGCACTGATTGCCGCCATCTCGCATCGTCTCCGGTTGCGGGCCATCATTATGTACAGAATGTAAATAACGATCATTCGTAAACAAGCTTAAAAATTGGGCAGAGCGCTTGGTTTAAATCGGAGACGAATCAAGACGCGGCGGCTAGCCGGAAGCCTGCGGCGATCCAGTTGCGCCAAAACAGCCGAGCGGCTTCATGCGTCAAGCGCTGCCTTGGCGCCAAAAAATTCCGCAAGCCGCCATCATCCTGACTCATCCAACGTGAGAGCATTGACTCGGCGATTCGAATTTAGGAGCGCGACAATGAACGCCTACCGGTCGAGTGAACCACGCTACACCATTGTGATCTCAAAGAACGGCAAGGAACTCGGCACGCTGCGAGATCGTGGAACGAGCCAAGCGCGCAGCTCCTTCGGCGGAGCCGTCGCGCGCTATAAAAACTCAACCGACAGCCATCGGGTCGAATTTTACGACGGGGCTGATTTGATCGAGGTCTGGTCGAGCGAGGAAGGATACAAACCACTTTCCGCCTAAATTGCGGCTTGCGGAAACCATGGCGATCAGCGTTGGACTGTCGTCGCTGACGCTCGATCTGTCGACGCGCGGGGAAACGATCCGCTCCTCCAGCGTCATTTGAGTCGATCGTCAACGTCGTCGCTTGGTTCATCGTCGCGCCAAAGACATGTTGATGGGCCGGCGACGCCGAGCGTTGAGTTCGTTATTCGCGGTAGAAACTGTACGCTTCGAAACAAATTTAAGTCAGCAAACATACCGGAAATGATTCCCCTGAACCAAGCGACCGCCGGGCATGCTGTTATATATGAAAAGAATATAACGATGGCCCGAGTCTTGCTCGGCCGACTCGCGAGGAGTTGGCGATGGCCAAAATGCGCGGGCATGGTTTCCTGACGAGCGAAGCCGAGAATTTCGCCGTGGTTCTCGGGACAAACGAAATCGCCTCGGCGATCGCCGTCCGACTGCGCTGGGAGGGCTTCCGGGTTGTGATGAGCCATGATCCGTTTCCGCCGGTCATCCGGCGCGGCATGGCGTTTCACGACGCTCTTTACGATGATCGCGCCGAAGTTGACGGCATTGTCGCGCAACACGCCGAGACGGCGATGGAGATCGTCAACATATTGGCCGAGCCGGGCAAAGTCGTTGTCACGCATCGACAGCTGACGGACGTCATTACGTTAAAGTCGCCGGCGGTCGTCGTCGACGCGCGCGTGCAGAAGAATCGAACCACCCCGGATTTGCGTGGCCTCGCCCGGCTGACCATCGGCGTCGGACCAAATTTCGCGGTCAGCCACAACTGCGACATCGCCATTGAAACACATCCGGCGAACGCCGGCGCGCTCACGGAAAAAGGCGAAACGCGCCGCGCCGACGGCGTCGCGCGGACGTTGGGCGGCGTTGGAAAGGAACGTTTCGTTTATTCGACCTGCGCGGGCGTGTGGCGGACTCCGCTCGACGTCGGCGCGCTGGTGTTTCGCGATTTCGTGCTCGGCTATCAGGACCGAATTGCCGTTCGCGCGCCGATGGACGGCTATCTGCGGGGCATCGCTCGCGACGGCGTCCTTGCGCCGGCCGGCGTGAAACTTGTCGAGATCGATCCGAGAGGGCGTTCGGCGCGCTGGACCGGCAGCGACGAGCGCGGGCGAAGGATCGCCGATGGCGTCGTCGCGGCGCTGGAAAAGGCGCCAACGCGGCGCCGCCGGTTGCGAAGGGAACTATCGAAACTTCATTAGATACAGGGGCGCAATGAACTTTCCCGCCAAACGCATCGCCGCGCTCAGGGGCGCAACGAGCCACGAACGGCAGGGCGCGCTTTCGGCCTTCGCGCGAGAGGTTCAGTCTCAGGGCTTTCGTGTTGCAGGCGTAATCGAGCAATCGGCTTGCGGCGACGCCGGCGGGCGCCAAAGCTTGAGCGTGGTGGAGATCGGTTCGAGCGAAACCATTCCAATTTCCCAGGAGCTCGGCGCGGGTTCCCAGGCGTGCAATCTCGATCCCGGCGGATTGGCGCTTGCCTGCGGACGCATAGAGGCGGCGATCAATCGCGGCGTCGACGTTGTCGTTCTCAGCAAATTCGGAAAGCTCGAAGCCTCGCGAAGCGGCCTTTGCGACGCCTTTCGTGCGGCCATTCTCGCCGACATTCCCATCGTTACGGCCGTCTCCCTGTCGATTTCGCGGCAGTGGGATTGTTTTGCCGGCGAACTGTCGGAATATGTCGAGCCCGACATTGCCGCTTTGGCGGTCTGGTGGCTGGGCCAGTCTGCGGCCGCGGCGGCGATTGCGGATTGATCGCCTGGCTGGCCGATCCCATTGACGGGTGGAACGGCGGAGAAGAGTGATGAGTGCAGACGTCAGTTCCTCGGACTTTTTCAGGGCCGCCACGAACGGTTTCAGCGAAACGATAAACGCTTGCCGGACGCGCCCGGAGCTGGTCGCGCTGCTCTGCGCGCAGGCCTTCGATGGTTTTGCGCAAAATGTCGCAATTCAATCGCAAGGCGAACCGGCGCTCGCCTGCCACGGAGAATGCGAGGCCTGCTGCCGCCTCCGCGTCGCCGCGACAGCTCCGGAGATATTTCTTCTGGCGCGCTTCGTCTCGGTTAACGCCGCAGCCTTCGCCGAGCGCGACGTGATGCTTCTCGAGCGCATCGCCGACGCCGATCGGACGATTGGCGGGCTTTCCGAAGAACAGCGAATGTTGGTCCAATATGCCTGTCCGCTGATCGAAGGCGGCTTGTGCCTCGCCTATAAGATCCGTCCGCTTGCCTGCCGCGGTCACGCGGCGTTCGACAAGGCGTCCTGTGTTGCGGCTGCGCGTGGCAAAGACGTTGAAACGGCGGTCTCCGCAGCGCATCTCATGGTCCGCGGCCTCGTCCAGAACGCCTTGATGGCGGCGCTGCGGCGCGCCGGACTGGCGTGGGGCCTCTATGAAGTCAGCAGAGCGCTTCATGTCGCGCTCTCGGCGCCGAATGCGCTCGAACAATGGATATCTGGACGAGATCCTTTGGCGCTCGCCCGGATTCCCGAATTTGATCTCGTCGAGGCCGGCGCGATTTTTGACGCCGCCGGCGAATGAAAGCCGAATATCTTCGGTCCTTTTCGCAGATTGATGTCCTTGGCGCGCTCCCGAACCGCGGAACGCGACAGTCGGGCCAAGCGGCGCTAAGCTTGCGCAATTGAGTTCGATTTGAGGACGATGGGCGAAGCCTCGCGCACGGCTGAGAAGGAAGCGGGCGGCCGCGATTATTCATCGCGCCTTCTTCGGCTGCGCGTGTGGGGAATGGCGGCGGCCTTGCGGGCGTCGCTCGAGCGGGAACGCGCGCTGCGCCGGCCGTTTCTCTGGCTGGTCGTCGCCGCAGGCGCCGGCGTCGTGCTGTATTTTTCAGCCGAGCGCGAGCCGTCGCTGGCGCTTTCCCTCAGCGCGCTTTTTGCCTTTGCGGTCATTGCAGCGCTCACGCGCCGCCATGCGCGCGCGCATGCGCTGTTTCTTGCGCTCGCTTTTCTCGCGGGCGGATTCGCGTCCGGCGCCTGGCGGACGGCGCGGGTCGCCGCGCCGATCGTTCCGCGCGTCGGGATCGGCGAACTGACGGGCTTCGTCGAGGAGGTCGATCTGCGGCGCGCCGGCGCGCGCTTCATTCTGCGCGTCGCCAGCGCCGAAGGCCTTCCCGATGATGTCATGCCCGCCCGCGTGCGGCTGACGACGCGCGGCGACCCGAATTTTTCCGCCGGCGACTTCATCGCTCTGAAGGCGCGGCTGATGCCGCCGGCGCGGGCGGCGCTTCCTGGCGGCTATGATTTCGCGCGCGACGCGTTTTTTGCGCGCCTCGGCGGCGTCGGCAACGCGCTGGGCCGAATCGAGACGATGTCGCCGCCCGAACCCGCGCCATTGTCGCTGCTTTTTTTCGCGCGCGTCGACCGCATGCGCAATGCGCTGGCGATGCGGGTTTATCGAATCATCGAAGGCGACGCCGGCGCGATCGCCGCCGCGATGGTGACGGGCAAGCGCGACCTCTTGTCGGACGACGCCAAAAATCTCATCCGACGCGCCGGCATTTTTCACATCATCACCATTTCCGGCGTTCAGATGACGCTCGTCGCCGGCATTTTCTTCGTCGGCTTTCGCCGTCTGCTGGCGACGTCGCAAACGCTGGCGCTCAATTATCCGATCAAGAAATGGGCGGCGGCGCTCGCCATGCTCGGCGCTATTCTCTACGACATCGGCACAGGTTCGCGCGTCGGCACCGAGCGCGCGCTGGTGATGACTCTGATCATGCTTGCGGCGGCGCTCTTCGACCGGCCGTCGCTGTCGATGCGCAATCTGGCGCTCGCCGCGCTCTTGATCATCGCCTTCGAACCGGAGGCGCTGCTTGGCGCCAGTTTTCAACTGTCTTTCGCCGCGGTGGCGGCGCTGATCGCAGTCTACGAATGGCGCGATGAATATCTCGCAAAGCGCCGGATCGACGATCGCGCGCCGCAAACATGGTGGGGGGCGCTGCGCCAAAGCGTGGTCGAGCGCCTGTTGCACGGACCCGGCGCGGCGATCTTCGCAACATTATGCGCGACCTCGGCGACCGCCTCCTTCATGGCCAATGATTTTCACGAGCTGAGCCCCTATGTGCTGATCGGCAATCCGCTGACGCTCGCCATCATCGAATTCTTCGCCGTTCCTTGCGCGCTCCTCGGCGCCGCGCTCTATCCGCTCGGCCTCGACGGATTCATCTGGCGCTATCTCAAGATGGGCATCGATCTCGTGACCTATCTCGCGGGACTCATCGCCAGCGCGCCCGGCGCGAGCCTGCCGGTCAAGGCTTTCGCGCCCTGGGCGATTCTTTTCCTGACGCTCGCAGTCTTGTCGCTGGTGTTGTGGCGAACCTGGGCATGGCGCGCGCTCGCCATTCCTCTTGCCTTGATCGGGCTGATGGGCGCGACGGGCGGCGCGCCGTTTGATCTTGCCGTGCCGGCGACCGGAGATTCGGCGGCGTTGCGCTTGCCGTCGGGTCAGCTTGCGGTCATGGGCCAAAAGCCGAGCGCCTTTGCCGCCGAACAATGGCTGCGGGCGGACGGCGACGCGCGCCTGTCCGCGGACGCCAGGAGCGGCGTCGCCTGCGATGATTTGGGCTGCGTCGCCAAGGCGATCGACGGGCGCTTCGTCGCGCTCATCGCCGAGCGCGGCGCTTTTCTCGAAGACTGCGCGCGCGCCGCTGTCGTGGTGACGCCGCTCTATGCGCCCACGGGCTGTGCGGCGCCGATCGTCATTGATCGCCGCAAGCTTGGCGAAACAGGCGCGGTGTCGTTGAGATTTAGAGCGCTCCCCAGTTGATGTGAATCGGTCTGGTTTTGGGATTCCCATCGGGCTGGGAATGCGGGAGTCTGCGTATGGCTCTGATTTGGGAGGCGCA
>Ga0194126_10006892_pt1 | contig 15976 bp, 6 predicted proteins | sample TA2KigC150mmetaG_FD_148641 | JGI IMG/M metagenome (GOLD analysis project Ga0194126, IMG submission 148641) | Freshwater microbial communities from Lake Tanganyika, Tanzania - TA2015035 Kigoma Deep Cast 150m | ecosystem: Environmental > Aquatic > Freshwater > Lake | place: Tanzania: Lake... | reverse complement strand
CCATTGAGCGTGCGCAGTCCGTCTTGTTGGTCTGACGGGCACTGAGCCATGGCTGGTTCGGAAGGAGGTCCGCCATGCGCACGCCTCCTCGTACTCTCGACTTCCCGCGGTCGTCTCGCATCGCTGCACTCGCCCTGTCGGTTCTCGTCTCAGTTGCCGCTCCATCCGCTTCAGTCGCGCAGGACTCCGCCATCACGCAGGGCTGGGTGTCGTTCGACGGCATGACGCCGACCCCGGCCTCGCCCGCGATCGAGATCCTCTCCTCAACATCAGGCGAGCTCGTTCTCACGCTGACGGCCCCCGGCGCCGTCAGCGCCGCCGTCCAGGAGGGCGTTGCCGAGTACCACCGGCTCGAGTTCCCCGGCTACTCGCACAGCAACGAGGTGGGTCATCCGCTCCTGCCCGCCGTCCGGCAGCTCATCGCCGTCCCCAACGGGTGTGAGATCGAGGTGTCGGTCAGTCCCGGAGAACCGCTCCACTACCTCGGGACGCTCCTGTACCCGGTGCCTGCCACGGTCGTCCGGTACACGCCTGAAGGATGGGAGTACCTCGATGAGGAGTTCTCGCTCGACGAGGACGCGTACTCGTCGAGCGGATACTACCCGACTGAAACCGCGAGCGTGAGCGACGAGGGTAGCCTTCGCGGTCAGGGCGTGGCGCTTCTCACGGTCTACCCGGCCCAGTACGACGCTGCGGCGATGGATCTCAGGGTGTACCCGGACCTCACCGTGACCCTGAGGTTCGTCGGGGGAGATGGCGGGCTCTCGACGAACATCGGGCCGTTCGGCAGGATCGCGCGTGAGGTGGTGCTGAACTACCAGGGCATGGACGGCGGGCCGCGCCGGGGATCGGCGGGGCCGGGCAACTGGGGTGTTTGCGAGACGGTGAGCGCGTGCGTCGCCAACGAGACCGACTTCCTGATGGTCGTGCACGACTCGCTCATGGGCGGCAACGGGACTCCTAGCTGGGCCGAGTCGCTTGGGGTCCACCGGTCCGAGTGGAACGGCTGGAACGTGGCGATCGTGCCGAGCCCAGCGGTTGTGGCACGCCACGGCCAGGGTGTGATCTCCGATGATGCCATCAAGGAGTTCATCCAGGCGGTGTATGACTCGTGCGAGGCCGAGCACATGGAAGACGGGAAGCTGGGGTACGTGCTCCTTGTGGGGGACGCCAAGGACGCGAGCTGGGGAGGCGAGCACTACTGGCTGCCGGCGCATGAGGGGCCGCCGGGCACCCACTGCCCGTCGACTACGACGGACCACTGGTACGCCTGCGTGGAGGGTAACGACGACTACGGCGACCTCATGATCGGGCGGCTTGCTGCGGACCGCATATGGAAGCTCGGCTGGCAGGTGCAGAAGATCATCGACTACGAGGAGAGTGCGTCGTCAGAGGATGCCTGGCGCGACAGCGTGCTGCTCTCGTGTGGGTTCGCATGGAAGACGTGTCCGCAGAACCAGTGCAGCTGCTACGACTCGACCAGCTTCGCGACAAGCGTGCATGCCGCGTTCCAGCACGCTCAGGAGGAGTACTTCGGCGGCACCGCACGCGAGATCCACGCGCACGATCGGCCGGGGGCGTACTGCGCCGACCAGCGGCGGAGTACGAGGCTGCCGAATCGTGACGCCGTCAACGAGGGCCGCCACTTCGTGGAGCTCTGCGTGCACGGCTGGCACCACGAGGCGGATACGTTCACGTGGCAGAATGCCGAGGACCTCAACAACGCGGGCAAGCTGCCTTTCTGGATGAGCTACTCGTGCTTGACTGGCCGGTTCGACTGGGTTCCCGCACCCGGGGACACATTCCGAGACTGCCTCGGCGAGTACCTGATGCACCGGGGTCACATGAACGGCGCCGTCGGCTACCTCGGCGCCACCGAGCTCTCCAACGCAAGCGCCTGGACGCACCTGGGCACGTACATGTGGGAGGCGTTCTTCGGCAAGGGCCTGCACTCCCCCGGCGAGGCCATCGCCTACGCCAAGCTCAAGGACATGGCGATCACCGGCATTGCCGGCAACTCGTTGATGTTCAACCTGCTCGGAGACCCGGGGATCGACCTGTTCCTCACGGACGTCCCTGGTTACGGGGCCCGCCCCGACTACGTCGTGCGCGGCAGCGAGATGCGCGCGATCCCGGACGAGGCGGCGGTGGGAGACGAGGTCCACCTGCGCGCTCGGGTACGGAACAGGAGCAACTTCCAGCCGGACGAAGAGGTCACGGTGTTCTTCCAGATGTGCGAGGCGGACGGGTCTGACTGCAGTCTCGTGGACTCCCTGGTCATCGAGGACATACCCGCGTGGGGGTACGAAGATCTGGACCTGTACTGGATCCCTCAGGCGACGGATGTGGGACACCGCCGGTTCCGCGTGGTCGCGGACCCCAGGAACGTCCGCGACGAGCTTCACGAGGACAACAACGCCGGGATGATCGACGTCGCGGTGCTGCCCGAGGCGGACGGGTTCCCCGTTCACCTTGATGGCGAGGGCGGGTTCTCGCCGATCGTGGCTGACGTTGACAACGATGGCGAGCTGGAGATCGTCGCGGGGGTCCGGGAGCCCTGCAAGGTCGGCGCGTTCTCCTCGACGGGGTACCAGAAGTGGCTGTTCGACCCGGCGGGTGAGGACCCGCTGCGAGGTCCTCCGGCGTGCGGCGATCTGGATGGCAACGACAGCCTGGAGGTGGTGGTCTGCTACGGTGACTACGTCTGGGCGCTGCGCGGAGCCGGTGGGGCTCCGGCGCCCGAGTGGAGCACGATGCGGACGGTGACCGGGCTCTGCAGTGGTCCTGTGCTGGCCGACGTGTACGGGGGCGACGGCACGCTCGAGGTGCTCGTGGCGCGGGAGTATGAGGTGCTCCCCCGCATGTGGAGCGGTCAGCTCGTGGCTCTCAGGGGACACGCTGCGGGCACCCAGTGGTATGGGCCCGTGGTCGCTCCGCTGAGGCGGTATCCAATGAGCCGGCGCGATAGGTCCGGCGCGGCAGGTGACCTCGATGGTGACGGTCTGCCGAACGCGGTCTACACGTGCGCCTATGCAGACCCCGACACCATAGGACCACCCGACGCAAGGAGAGGAGACAGGTATCTCGCGCTGGCCCTGACGGCAGGGGGTGACACCCTGTGGACTGACGCCACGGGTGTCGAGGGCATGCCCGTGCCGCCCTGCGACCCCGTGCTCGCGGACGTGAACCCCGGATCCCCCGGGCTCGAGGTTCTCTGGGGTGGAAGCACCCTCAGGTGCGTGTCGAGGGAGGGGGATCTGCTCTGGGAGCTCGGTGTCTCCGGCCACCTGAGCGGACTCGCTGTCGGCGACCTCCATGGCTACGGGGACCCCGAGGTCGCGGCACTGGCCTACGGGTCCCTGAACAACGCCGACGACTGCATGGGCCGGCTCTACGTGTTCGGTGGCACGGGGGACACCGTGGCCATGACCGCGCTTGACCGCGCATCGAGGGCGGCCCCGGTCATCGCGGACCTCGATGGCGACGGCCGGTCCGAGGTCATCGTGACCTCGTCCTGCTACGAGTGGGTGTTGAGCGATACGATGCGGTGGATGTCGCACCTCGAGGCGTTCACGTTCACGCAGGCGGAGACGCTGGCACGGTTCACGGGGCTGCCAAGGCCGCTCCTGTTCCGGGGCGAGCTGACGTCATCGCCGTGCGTCGTTGACGTGGACGGCGACGGCCTCCTGGAGATCGTCCTTGTGGACGGCGAGGGCAACGTCCACTGCCTCGAGGACGGGGGATGGACCGGCGGCGCACCATCCCGCTGGTCCTGCTACCAGCATGACGAGCGGCGCACGGGGGTGTACGAGACCCCGGTGAGCGGCCAGTACCCACCGAACACCACCGCTTCATGGTGGGGCGACTACTACATGACCGGCGACGTCGCCGTGGACTCGACCTCCACGCTCATCATCCAGCCCGGCACGACGGTGCGCATGGCCCTCGGGGATGATCAGGAAGCCGGTAAGGACATCTACCGTGTCGAGCTGACCGCCATGAAGGGCCTGGGAGACGGGCTCCGGGTTGGCGGTGACCCTCTCCGTCCTGCGGTCCTCATGTCGGCTGCCGAGTCGCCGGAGCGTGGGGACTGGGCCGGCATCCAGGTGAGAGAACGTTCGACCGCTGTCATTGAGAACGTGGTCATCTCTCACGCTGAGAACGGCATCTATGCGCACCGGCCCCATGCGCTCAGCGTGATCGGCTCGTCCATCCTGGAGTCCGATCTCAGGGGGATCAGGTGCAAGGCTGACACGCTGTGGACGCAGGAGCTCACCGTTCAGGGGAACACGGTGAGAGGAGCGATCTTCGGGATCGAGATGAGCTACTGCGACGCCGACGTGGGCGACAACACGATCTCCGACTGCAGCGCCTACGGGATCCGCGTGACCGCGGACAGGGGTTCGCGCATCCACGACAACGACGTGGTGCGGCCCGCGCAGGGGTACCTGTCGTTCGCCGGCGTGTACGTGAAGAGCACGGCGGGCGCCCTGCTCATGGAGGGCAACACGATCGGCGAGGACGACTACGGGATCCCGAACATCGGGATCCGATACGAGGGATCGCTCTCACGGGACGCCGGCGTGATCAGGAGCAACGACATCGCGATCACCCCCTCGTTCGGCGGCGGCACGGGGATGTACTTCTACAACGCCAAGCCCCTGGTGCGGAGGAACACGATCACGGCCCCGTCGCTGCCGATCGGGTTCTTCGTGGGCGGCACGACATGGCTGCCGTCGCTGGGCGAGGCTGTGGATGGCAAGTGCACGGCGTGCGAGGAGACGACGTTGGGCGGGTGCAACCGGGTGCTGACCTACAAGGACCCCGCCGAGTGGTACGTGTACTCGGATCGCCGAGACTCCGTGTGGGCGGAGTGCAACTACTGGCATCCCACGCCCCAGGCGAGTCAGTTCCACGGGTTCGTGGCGTGGCGCCCGTATCTTGCTGACGATCCCGGGCAGGGACGCGGCGCGCCCGAGTCCGGAGGCGATGAGGAGCAGGACCTGCCCCTGGCGCTTGAGCTTCTCCCGAACACCCCCAACCCGTTCAATCCTGACACCGTGTTCAGGTTCGCGCTGCCGCAGGCGTGTCCGGTGCGGCTGGTGGTGTACGACCTTGCCGGGCGGCGGGTGAGAACACTCGTGGACGGGCCGGTCCCGGCCGGATGGCAGACCGCCACGTGGGACGGCAGGACGGATCGCGGGGAGCGTGCGGCGAGCGGGGTGTACTTCTGCAGGCTGGAGACTGGTGCTGGCGAGTTGTCAAGAAAGGTCGTACTCTTGAAGTAGGAGGTCGTGGCCATGGCGGGCATGGGTCCTGCAGGTCGGTGGTGCGTGCTGCTCACTGGCCTGTTGGTGCTGGGCGCAAGCGAGCCGGCGGCCGCGGGGAAGGTGACGCTCGCGGCCGCGGACGTGGGGTACATCGAGAGCGACGGTCCGGAGGCCGAGGGGCGGATCCTGGTGCGGTTCGAGCTGCCTGAGGCGTTCCTGACTAGCGAGGTTGAGTTCGCGGTGCTTGAGCTGCGGGCTCCGGTGTCGGCAGACGAGGACGTGAGCTGCGTGGTCGTTGACGCGTTCGCCATGACGGCGGGGTGGGACGGCGCGACGGTGAGCTGGGACGGCTCGTGGGACATTCCCGGCGGCGACTTCGACCTCACCGAGCACGCGGTGTGGATCGCGCGGCCCGGGGCACACTCCGTCCTGCGGTTCGACGTGACGGACATGGTGAGCGGTTGGGCTACGGGGACGGTCCCGAACCACGGGCTGGTGCTGGCGGTCTCTCCAGGCTGGCCGGGAGCGGTCGGGGCCTGCGACTCACACGGCGCGGCGGGCGGGGCTCCGGTTCTGAGCGTGCGCTACACGCCGCGCTCCGAGGATGGCCGGTGAGGCGCCGCCGTGGTCCGGCCTCGCTGCTCCGGAGATGCACTGCAGGACCGCGACGAGGACAGGAGGTGATCCCGATGGCACGAACTGCGATCGGTGTCGTGATGGCGGCGATGTCGCTGCTGTGGTCGGCGACGGCGGCGGGACAGTCCGCGGTGTACTGGACCCCGGCGCATGAGTGGGCGCCTACGGGGCTCTTGGGGTGCATCGCAGCCGGGGATCTCGATGGTGACGGTGATGATGACCTTGCCTCCTTCAGGTGGGGCGGGGTGTACTGGAACATGGGATGTCCCGGTCCGCCTGCATGGCAGCTGCAGGCGAACGTGTTCCCCGACGCGCGCCCGTTCGGCTGCCACGGAGGCGAGGGCACTCTGGGCGACATTGATGGCGATGGGGATCTCGATCTCATCTACGGCTGCTACGAGTGCTGCAGTCTGCGGGTGTTCTGGAACGTGGGTACCCCACAGGTGCCGACGTGGCAATACGGGGGCGCGGTTCCTGGGAACCCCTACGCCGGATACTACTCGCTCGTCTGTCTGGCGGACATCGACGCGGACGGAGACCTGGACCTTCTGGGTAGGAACGGCGATGGCATCTATGCGCTCATCGCGTACGAGAACGTCGGCACACCCTGGGCACCCCTCTGGGTCCGCCTTGGCCTCATACCCGAGGTATACGGCGTGAGCGACTCCGTGCTTGCGGTGGGGGACATCGACGGTGATGGCGATCTGGACATCGTAGGGGGGTCGTACAGCAGCCGCCTCAAGTGCTGGGAGAACGTCGGGACGCCGCAGGCATGGAGCTACGTGCGCAATGACGCGATGCTGACAGGCGTGGCGGCGACGATCGGCGTGACGGGGGTTGCGCTTCTCGACCTTGACTGCGACGGTGACCTGGATCTGGTCATCGTCGGGCGACTCGGTGCCGTGTCAGTGTATCTCAACGAGCAGATCACGCCCGTCGGCAGCGGGACATGGGGGACCATCAAGGCTCTCTACCGCTAGCACGCTCCACATGCCGTCCGCGCAGGCGGCGGCTCGGGTGCCGTACCGAGACAAGCGGCCCTCCCGGCCTCCCGGGAGGGCCGCTTCATGGTACCGGTGCAGGGATTCGAACCCCGGACGCGCGGATTATGATTCCGCTGCTCTAACCAACTGAGCTACACCGGCGTGTCTGTCTTGCGGCCGGGTCGGACCCGGCGCCCACCCATGATGATAGCCAAGGGCCGGGCGCTCGTCAACGCGCATCCCTCAGGCCCGTCACATGGGCCTTCCGGAGACCCGGCGCATCCTTCTCGCGCCGCTCAGCATCATAACCGTTGAACCCCCGCAGCGCGGGCCCTAGGCTCTCGGGGGGCGGAGGTCGGGCGAGCCCGCGGCGGGGGTATCTTCGGGGCCGGGGCATGGCGGGCCCCGGCCGCATGACGCAGGGGGTGTCGCAGCGATGAGATTGGACAAGTTCACGCTCAAGGCCCAGGAGGCCGTGCAGGCCGCGCAGAACCTCGCGGCCGAGCGCAACCACCAGGAGATCACGCCGGAGCACCTGCTCCGCGCGCTCCTGGAGCAGCACGAGGGCATCGTCATCCCGGTGCTCCAGCGCCTTGGAGTCGACGTTTCCGCGGTTCGCGACCGGCTCGAGAAGGAGATCGACACGTCGCCGCAGGTGTACGGCGCGGCCGGGCAGTCCTATGCGTCGCCCACGTTCCAGTCCGTCCTCGGCGCCGCGTGGAACGAGGCGCGCCAGCTCAAGGACGAGTACGTGAGCACGGAGCATCTGCTCATCGCCATCGCCGAGGAGCGCGAGTCGCCGGCCGGCGCGATCCTCCGCGAGTCGGGCGCGAGTCGCGAGAACATCTACAAGGTCCTCGTGGACATCCGCGGAAGCCAGCGCGTCACCGACCAGAACCCGGAGGAGAAGTACCAGGCGCTGGCGCGCTACAGCCGCGACCTCACGGACCTCGCCCGCGCAGGCAAGCTCGACCCGGTCATCGGCCGCGACGACGAGATCCGGCGCGTCATCCAGGTCCTCTCTCGCCGCACGAAGAACAACCCGGTCCTCATCGGCGACCCGGGCGTGGGCAAGACCGCCATCGTCGAGGGGCTCGCGCGGCGCATCGTGGCCGGGGACGTGCCGGAGGGCCTCAAGAACAAGCGCATCCACGCGCTCGACGTCGGCTCTCTCGTCGCGGGCACGAAGTACCGCGGCGAGTTCGAGGACCGGCTGAAGGCGCTCCTCCGAGAGGTACAGGAGGCCGAGGGCGAGGTCATCCTGTTCATCGACGAGATGCACACGCTCGTCGGCGCCGGCGCGGCCGAGGGCGCGGTGGACGCGTCCAACATGCTGAAGCCCGCGCTCGCGCGCGGGGAACTGCACGCCGTCGGCGCGACCACGCTCGACGAGTACCGCAAGCACATCGAGAAGGACGCGGCCCTCGAACGCCGCTTCCAGCCCATCCTCGTCGGCGAGCCGTCCGTCGAGGACACGATCGCGATCCTCCGCGGCCTCAAGGAGCGCTACGAGGTGCACCACGGCGTCCGCATCAAGGACGCCGCCATCGTCGCCGCGGCCACGCTGTCGCACCGCTACATCGCGGACCGATTCCTGCCCGACAAGGCCGTGGACCTCATCGACGAGGCCGCGTCCCGGCTGCGGATCGAGATCGACTCCATGCCGCAGGAGCTGGACGAGATCGAGCGGCGCGTGATCCAGCTCGAGATCGAGCGTGAGGCGCTCAAGAAGGAGCGCGACGCGGAATCGAAGGAGCGCCTCGCGAAGCTCGAGGCCGAGATCGCCGACCTTAGAGAGAGCTCGGCCGAGATGAAAGTGCACTGGGAGAACGAGAAGGGCGCGATCAGGGCCATCCGCGACACGAAGGCCGAGATCGAGTCGGCGAAGGCCGAGTACGAGCGCGCCGAGCGGCAGGGCGACCTCAACAAGGCCGCGGAACTCCGCTACGGCCGCATCGCGTCGCTCGAGAAGCGCCTCGAAGAGGAGAACGCGCGACTGGCCGAACTCCAGAAGAGCCAGCAGATGCTCAAGGAGGAGGTGGACGAGGACGACGTCGCCGAGGTCGTCTCATCGTGGACCCGCATCCCGGTGTCGCGGATGCTCGAGGGCGAGCGCGCGAAGCTCCTCAAGATGGAGGAACGGCTCGGGATGCGCGTGGTCGGCCAGGACGACGCCATCCGCGTCGTGTCGGACTCGGTGCGCCGCGCCCGCGCGGGGCTCCAGGACCCCCGTCGCCCCATCGGCTCGTTCATCTTCATGGGGCCCACCGGCGTCGGGAAGACCGAGCTCGGGCGCGCGCTCGCGGAGTTCCTGTTCGACGACGAGGACGCGATGGTGCGCATCGACATGTCGGAGTTCATGGAGAAGCACTCCGTGGCCCGCATGATCGGCGCGCCCCCCGGGTACGTCGGCTACGAAGAGGGCGGCTATCTCACGGAGGCGGTCCGCCGGCGGCCGTACTCCGTCGTCCTCATGGACGAGATCGAGAAGGCGCACCCCGACGTCTTCAACGTCCTCCTCCAGATCCTCGACGACGGCAGGCTCACGGACGGGCAGGGGAGGACGGTGGACTTCACGAACACCATCGTCATCATGACCTCGAACGTCGGGAGCCAGTGGATCCAGGAGCTGGGCGGCGGCGACCCCGAGGAGATGCGGCGGCGCGTCACCGAGGCGCTCCGTGCCCAGTTCCGGCCCGAGTTCCTGAACCGCATCGACGAGGTGGTCATCTTCAACTCGCTGGACCTCGACGAGATCAAGGCGATCGTGGACATCCAGCTCGGGCGGCTGCGCGGGATGCTCGCCGAGAGGAAGATGGACGTCGAGCTCACCGACGCGGCGCGCGAGCTGGTGGCGCGGGAGGGGTTCGACCCGGTGTACGGCGCGCGGCCGCTCAAGCGGGCGCTCCAGCGCGACGTCCAGAACCCGCTGGCCGTGAAGATCCTCGAGGGGGAGTTCACGGAGGGCGACACGGTCGTCGTGGGCGTGAAGGACGGGAAGCTCACGTTCAAGGTGAGGCGTTAGCGTGCCGAAGCGGTGCTCGGGTCGCGCCTAGCTCGACGTGATGGTCGTGAGCCTGAGCAGATCGAGATCCACGGGCTTCCGCTTCTCCCAGGTCTCGACGAGCGGCACGAGCGTGAGGCGGTCGCACAACACGCCCGCCATCACGTCGGTCTCGCCGGCCAGCAGCGCCTCGACCGCCGCCCGCCCGGTGCGGCTTGCGAGCGTCCGGTCGAACGAGGTCGGCGCGCCGCCCCGCTGGATGTGGCCGATGACGCTCACCCGGCAGTCGATCCCCAGCCGCGCCTTCACCGAGTCCGCGACCGCTTGGGCGCCCCCTTCGCAGGCCCCCTCCGCGACGACGATGATGTAGCTCGTCTTGCCCCGTCGGTGGCCCTCGTCGAGCGCGCGGCACACCGCATCGAGGTCCACAGGAACCTCGGGCACGAGGATGACCTCGGCGCCGCCCGCCACGCCCACCTCGAGCGCCAGAGCTCCGCACGCTCTTCCCATCACCTCGATGAAGAAGACCCGGTCGTGCGAGGCCGCGGTGTCGCGGATCTTGTCGATGGACTCAAGCGCGGTGTTGGCCGCCGTGTCGAAGCCGATGGTGAAGTCCGTGCCGAACACGTCGTTGTCGATGGTGCCCGGCACGCCGACGACGGCAATGCCGTGCTCGACGGTGAGCGCGTGGAGCCCCCGGAACGTCCCGTCGCCGCCGATGCCGACGAGCCCGCCGATCCCCGCCTCCCGGAGGCGCGCCGCCGCCTTCGCGCGGCCCTCCGCGCGAAGGAACTCCTCGGAGCGGCTGGTCTTGAGGATCGTCCCGCCCGTCTGGATGATGTTCGAGACGGACCGGGCCGAGAGCGACTGAAAGTCGCCCGCGATCAGTCCCTCGAACCCGCGGACGACGCCGGTGACCCGCGCGTCCGCGGCGATGGCCGTTCTCACGGCCGCCCTGGTCGCGGCGTTCATGCCCGGCGCGTCGCCGCCGCTCGTGAGCACGGCGATGTGGCTGATGGAGTCCATCAGATGGCCTCCGCGTCGTGGTGGAAGAGAGAGCTACCTCAAGAGGATCAGCTTCACGGTGGAGCTGGATCCCGGAGCGTCCATTCTAGCGAAATAGACGCCGGCCGCAACGAATTCCCCGCGCGCGTCGCGGCCGTCCCAGACGGCCTCGTGCGTCCCGGCGTCGCGGAAGCCCGAGGCGAGCGTCCGCACCAGTCGGCCGCTCACGTCGTACACGCAGATCGCCACCTCGCCCCCGGGAGCGGGGACGTGGAACGCGAGCGTCGTCGTGGGCGTGAACGGGTTGGGGGTGTTCTGGCCGAGGGCGAAAGCGATCGGCGTGTCACCCTCTTCCACCGACGCCGTGAGGGTCGCCGGGGGCGAAGTGAGCCACGGTGCGTAATCGACTCGGCCGATGAAGGACGCCGGGTTGGGCGGCGACTGGCCCCACCAGTTCCACAGGGCCTGCAGACGCACGGACGACGCCTGGTTGGCGACCGCGGCCGTCGCGTTCCTCTCGAACGAGTTGTAGCCGGAGCCCGAGGCCGCGCCGCCTCCGAGAACCGGGTTGGCGCCACCCTCGGCGGAGACCCCGACGCCGTTCGAGACGAACTGGCAGCGGCTGAACGCCGGGAACGCCTGCTTCGTGCACAAGGCGCCGGAGAACGCGTTGTCGCGGATCGTCGTGTTCGAGATGAGCGGCGAGCAGTTCTTGATGAGGATGCCGTGCCGGGCGTTCGACACGACGACGCAGGAGTCGATGACCACGGTCGACAGCCTGTGGCAGGCGATCCCGTCGCCCTGCGATGACCCGCTGAACGTGCTCGCCGTGATGGCGTGCGTGGCGCCATCGCGGCACACCAGCCCCGCCCTGCGGTTCTCCGTGAACAGCGATGCCCTGATGGTCCCGCTGCCGCCGGCCAGTCGCGCTCCGAGCGTGTCGGAGTCCGTGAACGCGCACGCCGACGCGGTCAGCGTGCAGTCGTCGAGGTGCATCCCGACGGCGTTCTGGTTCACGGTCACGCCCAGGAGGGTCACGGTGGACTGCATGCCGAAGATGCCTACCTCGGCGTTCTCGATGCGGCAGACCGCAAGCTGCGCCGTGGCTCCCGGGAGAAGAACGACGCCGTTCCACGTGCCCCGCGGCCCGGAGGCTCGCATCGTGACCTCCGCGGCGGCGGATCCGGCTGCGACCAGTGTTCCTGCAACCTCGAGCTTCGGCGACGCACCTGATGCGAACGCGAGACTGGTTCCCGGCGCGAGCGTAAGCGAGGCGCCCGCAGGCACGATGACGTCGCCCGTCACCGTGTACTCGCCCGAGAGCGTGACGGAGCCGTTGATCGTCCCTGACAGGGGCTGCGCGTACGCGCCCGTCCTCGCCGCGTTGCGTCCGGGCCCGGCCCACTCGACGGGGCAGCCGGCGGCTCCCTGGAGGCGGAGCATGAAGAGCATGCCGCTGCTCGTCGCAACGGCGATCTCCGCGACGCCGTCCCTGTCGATGTCGCAGGCGAAGGGAGAGCCCGGAGCTCCCGGCACCGGCACCGCTGCGATCTCGGCGCCCCGCGAGGACAACACGCGCACGAAGCCTGCCTGTGTAGAGACGATGATGTCGGGAGCCCCGTCTCCGTCCGCGTCGGCCACGGCGGCCGAGCACATCGGCCTGCCAAAGAGAGGCGCCGACCAGGAGACCGTGCTTCCGGCGAGGAGGTAGATCGTCCCGTTCTTCGAGCCGGCCACGATCTCCGGGACTCTGTCCCCGTCAACGTCCCCGAGCGCGAGAGAGCACACGTCCGAGTCGAGGGGGACGTTCCAGGCCACGCTGCCGTCGTCCGCGTTCACGCAGTACAGCTTGTTCGACGCCACGATGACCTCGAAGCGTCCGTCGTGGTCCACGTCCCCTAGCGCAAGCGCGACCACCGGGCTCGACGAGACCTGGACCGGCCCCCAGAGATGCGTGGGAGGGGAGGCCGCCGTGGTGAGCGCGCCGATCCGCCCCTGGCTCGTGCCGTAGATGATGTCCGGGCGGCCGTCGAGGTTGATGTCCCCGACGACCGGCGACGCCGTCGGCTTCGCGCCTTGGGGAAGCGGGCGAACCCACAGCTGCTGCCCCTGGCCGCTCAGGGCGAGGATGTCGGACGTCTCGCCGAAGAGGCCGTACGTGGCCAGGAGGATGTCCGAGATCCCGTCGCCGTTCACATCCGCGAGGACCGGATAGCCGACCGGGTCCTTCGTGTGAAGCGTCCACAGCGTGTCGCCGTCGCCGCTGAACGCGGCGACTCCCAGCCGGCGCGTGGCGACAACCTCGCTTACGCCGTCTCCGTTGATGTCGCCGATGGCCGGGGCGATCTCCGGCGTGAAGTCCAGAGGGTGCACGGCGCCGGGGGACGCCCAGACCTCGATGCCCGACGGCCCTACGGCGCGGACGCTCGCGTTCTCATCGACGGTCACGGTTCGGAACTCGTTCCCGAGCCGCCCGATGGCCGCGCTGTGCAGTCCGATGCCAAGATCGACGGGGAATCCGGACGCGTGACGGTACACGTAGAACCCCGTGGCATGCGCATTGTTGCTCTCGTTCGACTCGGCGATCAGGCCGTCCGGGTCGGCCGCGATCTCGACGGTGTGCGGTCCCGCCGTCCGGTCCGGGATGGTCAGCACCGCGCTCTCCGATGACCACCCTCCAAGGAACGGGATGATCGCATCGCACCGATACTGCCCGGCGGGCGACTGGCCTGTCAGCCGGACCGCGACGTTCGACGCCGGGACGGCGCTCTGGTTCGTGACGGTCACCGCCACGGTCACGGTGGAGTTCGTGCCCGGGAACGCCGGCGACCACGCTGTCTCATGCGGCTTGAGCGCAAGGTCCGGCGCGTCCGTCGGCGGCGCGTCCGACGCGAAGATGAGCGTGGGGTCGCCGAAGAGGTTGAAGTGCCGGACGTAGTTCACGTTCTGGTCGCCCTGCAGGTGCAGGAGCTTGCCCACCGCGATCGCCTCGCCGATGAAGAGCGCGTGCTCATCGAACATCGCGCGGTAGATGCTCTTCGTGAGCGTCCTGAACATCCCGCCGTCGCTGGCCCGCGGGGCCGCGAGGCAGGCGACCGCCCCCTTGCCCGGCGCGTTCACGAGCTGCTCGGCCAGGCAATCGTACGAGCCGTTGGCGTCGGGGTAGGTCGTGTTGTCGAACCCCCCCGTCGCGCACGCCATCGAGAGGACGATCGGCAGTCGGTCACCGTTCTCCATGCCCGCGATGTGCGTCGTGTTGAGCGTGCGGTCCCACAGCGACACCCAGCCGTCGCCCGCGAAGTTCACGATGAGATGGCCGTTGTTGAACTCGCGCGTGACCGCGATCGCGCACGCGTGGTCGCTTGCGAAGTCGTGTCTGTAGATCCGGCCCACCTGGAACGAATCGGGGATGATCTCATCGTACTCGTTGAAGAGGGCGACATACTCGCTCTTGAGCGTGTAGAACATCCCGCCGATGAGGAGCACGCTGCTGCTCCACTCCTGTGTCGAGCTGACGGGCATGTAGCCGGTGCACTTCGTGACGACCGCTACGAGGTCGGCCAGGTTGCCGACGGAGAGCCGGCCGATCATCACATCCTCGAAGTCGTCGTCGCCGCTGACGCAGGCGTAGTAGTGGTCGGAGGCCACTTCGTTGCCTCCGTAGCCGTTGTAGGCCGGCACCATCACGGTCTGGTTGTCGTCGGCGTACGCGTCGCCGACGAGGAGAACGAACCCGAGGTGGCCGTCGCCGAACCCGGCGGCCGACCGGCTCTCGTAGACCTGCCGGATGAGGTCGCGGAGCGCTTCGGGCGTGAGCGCCGGGAGGTCGCCCGCGGAGAAGATCGACACGTTGAGGCCGAGGTACTCCGCGTGGTGGAGCGCCAGCGCCCGAAGCGCGGGCGTGCTCGCGAGGTCGGCCGCGGCGACGATGAGCACGTCGGTGCCCGCCGCGGCGCACTCCGCGGCGGTCGTGCAGTACGCGACATCCCCGCGCGCCCCGGCGCGCGCCGCGGCGGGCGGGCGCCACGGCGGGGCGACAGGCTCGTAGTTGAGCAGGGTCCTGGAGCAGGCGTGCGCGAAAGGCCCCGTGTCTCTTGACGCCGCCCCCGCGGCGCCCTCCAGGGCGATCGTGATCTCGAGCTCGCCGGCGCGCCGCGAGGGACCGCACGCGCCTGCGAGAGCCGCAAGGTCGAGCCGGACGATGGCGACCGTCTGGTCGCGGAGCTTGCCGATGCTCTCGATGCCGGCGACGGAGGCCGCGGCGCCCTCCGAAAGCAGGACGTCGCCCGTCGGGGCGCGGACGGCGATGGACTCGATGCTCACGGTCGCGCACTCAGGCAACGCGACGAGTCGCCGTACGACCGCGTCGGCGCCCGAGAGCAAAGACACAGGCCGGCGCATCATGTCCGCGCCGGCCTCAGAGCTTCCGTCCCAGTCGAGCTTTAGCGCAGTTCTTGTGAGTCCGAACGGCCCCCTCGGTGGACCCTGAAGGAAACGATCGGCCGCGAGCACCGACGAGGCGGCAACAGAATCCGCGACGAGTGCTGAACCGTTTTCCCGAGGGCCTCCTGCGTACGATGCGAGCGAGATGAGGAGTGCTGCGAAGCCCGCCAGGCCAGCGATGGGCCGATTGCGCCGCCCATCCCGTGGCCCGGGGCTCCCTCTCTTCTTCACGGGTTGCCCACTCTCGCGCCCGGGCCGCTACCGCCCTTCCGAAGCCGGGCCCGGATCATCTCGACCCAGGCCCGGCGAACCCATCAACACAACGTCACAGCGTCAGGTCGTCACGCGCGCTACTGATAGAGGGCCTTGATCGCGCCCCAGCTCTTCGCCTCGACCGGCGTGCTGCAGTCCTCGAGCCAGAGGTACATGCCGAACGCCCACTCCTCGATGGTGCCGGGGCAGGCCTTGGTGTACGTGCCGTAGTAGTTGCCCGTGCCGCACATGCCGTCGTAGCAGCCCGTGCCCTCGCGGATGATCACGACGATGCCCGCGAGGCTGCCCGTGCAGAACTCGCCCTCGTCAAGGACCATGTTGTTGTTGAGGTCCTGCACCTGGATCTGGACGGAGCACACGCC
>Ga0194126_10006887_pt1 | contig 15984 bp, 14 predicted proteins | sample TA2KigC150mmetaG_FD_148641 | JGI IMG/M metagenome (GOLD analysis project Ga0194126, IMG submission 148641) | Freshwater microbial communities from Lake Tanganyika, Tanzania - TA2015035 Kigoma Deep Cast 150m | ecosystem: Environmental > Aquatic > Freshwater > Lake | place: Tanzania: Lake... | reverse complement strand
CAGAGCGGGCTCCCACGCCGTTCGGCTGAGCTCACGATGAGCAATAAAAAGAAGACGGGAGGCAGGTCTTTTGTTTGTAGGAAAAGTCCTAGCGTTTCCCTACCCGCAGTATCGCCAGAAGTGCCTGGCAGCGGGGGCGGATTACTTCTTCGACAAGGCCACCGAGTTCGAGCAAGTTGCCGAAGTGCTCAAGCAGTGGCAGGCGAAAACCGCCGCAGTCTCATAGCCGGCTCAGGAAGGAGGTTCAACAAACGAAAGACTACACGGAGCAACGGCTGGTCATTGGAGGGGATTTCAAATGGGGACACTTGACAGGTTTTGGCTAAACCTGTCAGGTCTTGCAAAGAGAAAGGGGAAGGAGAAGTGAAGACGATGAACAGAGCTTGCATCATGCTGCTTGTGGCGGTTGCGCTCTTGGCGGCCTGCGGGCCGCAAGAGGTCGAGCAGCCGCCCGACCAGGTGACGGTCCAATTGAAGTGGGTGCACCAGGCCCAGTTTGCCGGCTTCTATGCCGCCGACAAAAAGGGCTTCTATGCCGAGGAAGGCATTGATGTCACCCTCAACGCGGGTGGCGTCCACCTGCCTCCTGACACCAACATCGCCAGCCTCGTCGCTGGCGAGGCTGATTTCGCCATCGTGGGCGGCGATCAACTGCTGGCGGCCAGGTTCAGGGGCCAACCCGTGGTGGCCATCGCCGTGCTCTTTCAGAGGAACCCGTACGCCTATGCCAGTCTGAAGGGCTCGGGAATCGAGCGCCCGCAGGATCTGGTGGGGAAAAAGGTCATGGCTGCGCCTGATGCAGAGATTCAACACCAGGCCCTGCTCCGCAAGCTGGGCATAGCCCCCGACGCCATCGAGCGAATCCCATACCAACGGGACGTGACGCCACTGGTTACGGGCCAGATAGACGCCCACCTGGTGTATCGGACGGGGCTTGGTCTGGCCTTCGACGAAACGGGATACGAGCTGAATTGGATGTGGTTGGAGGATTACGGCATCCGTTTCTACGCCGATACCATCGTGGCCAGCGAGACACTCGTCCAGCAAAACCCGGACCTGGTGGAGAGGTTCCTGAGGGCAACCATCAAGGGCTGGCGTTACGCCATCGAAAACCAGGCCGAGGCGGTGGACCTGACGCTGCAATACGACCCCACGCTGACCAGGGACCGCCAGGCGCGAATGATGGCCACGCAAACGCCCCTCATCCACACCGGTGTAGCGGAGATAGGCTGGATGGATAGAGGCGTATGGGCGGGAATGCGAGACATGTTGTACGAAGCAGGCATTGTTGCCCAGGAAAGGATAAAGCAAAAGGCCAGAGACGTCGCCAAGCAGGTGGAGGAATACATCAAAGCCCATCCTGGTATGACGCTTAAAGATCTGCAGGATGACCCCAGTTTCAGGGATATCGTGATACAGCCCATCGGCGAAAGCGGATACACATCAGCCGCGGACGCCAATACGGGACTGCTCTACTTCCACCCTCGTAGAGAACTGGAGAATACCACGTCGGCTGAGGCGGTCAAAGAGCAGTTCCCTGAAGCGTGGGCGATAGTGGACCGGGCAGTTGGCCCAACCTGCCAGGAATCCTCTGGCTTTTACCTGTTCGACGATGCTGAAGGTAGAATAGCAGAGAAATACGTGCACATAGCGTGTGCAGATGCCAGGACAGCCGACGGCAAGAGCCTTCACGTTTCCGCTTCAACCTACGTCGAAGAATACGCCCCGGCCCTTTCAGAGAAGGAAATAGAAATTGACGAAGCATTTACCATGCAGTTCCTGAACAACATATACGGCAAGGCAGAATAGGGGGTGACGATATGGGATTTCTACAAAGAAGCTTAACGGCCAAACTGTCGGCTTTCTTCCTGCTGCTGGCTATCGTGCCTCTGGCTGTTGCAGGCTATATGGCCTATGACTCAGGGCGCCAGAGCATAGCCAGAAATGTGGAAGCTCACCTGGAGAGCGTGGCTATCTTGAAAGAGCAGGAAATCCAGACCTGGGTGGAACATCTGGAACATGCCGTGGCCTGGCTGGCGGCAAGTCCGCAAATCGTAGATGATGCCACCGTGTTGGCCCGCTATGCGACTGATACACGGCAGTACCTGGCCGCCCACGATTCCCTGGTTGCCGAGCTCGACAGAATGGCAGCCCTGGGACACACGTCGCTGGTGTCTCTCCTGGACGGCGCCAGCGGCCAGGTAATCGCCTCCTCGGACACAGCCTGGGAGGGCAGATTCGGGGACGCGGAGCCATATTTCATCCAGGGCAAGCAAGGTGCCTACGTATCGGACATATTTCACAGCCTGAGCCTGGGCCGGCCAACGATGGTCGTTGCCGCTCCGGTCAAGGATAGCAGTGGGCGGTTGGTGGGCGTCCTGGCGGCTCACGCCGATCTGGAACCTCTGAGCGAAGTCATGCTGGAGCGGAGCGGCCTGGGCGAGAGCGGAGAGACGTTTCTGGTCAACAGGTCCAATCTGTTGCTGACGAACACCGTGTTTGCCCCCGATGGCGCCTTCAAGAAGTGGATATTTGGCCAGGGGGCAGAGTTGGCACTGGCAGGCAAGAGCGGTGTTGGGCAGTGGGTAGACTACCGTGGGAAGCCCGTCATTGGTGCCTTCCGATGGCTGGACGATAGAAAGCTGGCCCTGATAGCCAAGCAAGACCAGGCGGAGGCTTTTGTCCCCATCGTCGCCCTGCGCCACACCATGCAAGGGATCAGCATTGCTGTGATCCTGAGCGCGACCTTGCTGGCCGTGTTCTTCGCCCGCACCATCACCCGGCCGCTGCGCCAACTGGTCGAGGGCGCGGAGGAGATCGGGCGGGGCAACCTGGACTACCGCATCGAGGTGGGGGTCAGGGACGAGATCGGCCAGCTCGCCCAGGCGTTCAATCAGATGACGGAGAACTTGCAGGCCATCACCGCCTCTCGTGACGAGTTGAACAGAGAAATCGCTGAGCGGGTGCGGGCGGAGGAGGCGCTGCGGGAGAGCGAGCAGCGCCTGAGCACCCTCATATCCCAAACCCCGGCAGTTATCTATTCGCTCATCGTTAGTGATGATCTGCCAAGAATAACCTATATCAGCCAAAACTTAAGAAATGTACTGGGCTTTGAACCCGATGAGTTTATCGATAACCTCAAACTGTGGGGGGAATGCCTCCACCCCGACGATGCCCCAAAAATCCTAAATGCAAGTCTCCAGTTGCTTAAAGAGGGCAGGGTAACCATTGAGGAATACAGATTTCAAGATAAGCAGGGCAAGTATCACTGGTTATACGATGAACAGCAGTTGATTATCCATGAAGACGGCACCCTCGAAGTAATTGGAGCCTGGCATGACATCACCGACCGCAAGCGGGCGGAGGAGGAACTCCGACAAAGCTACGTGCAGTTACAGAGAGCCTTGGAGGGAACGGTCAATACCCTGGTATCAGCCATCGAGATAAGGGATCCCTATACGGGCGGCCATCAACGGCGGGTGACCCAACTGGCCTGCGCCATCGCCAACGAGATGGGCCTTCCTGAGGAGCAGATCGAGGGAATCCGCATGGCCGGGCTGATTCACGACCTCGGCAAGATCACTGTGCCCGCTGAGATTCTCAGCAAGCCCAGTGAGTTAACCGAACTCGAATTCGGCCTCATCAAGATGCACCCCAAAATCGGTTACGATGTGTTGAAGGAGATGGACTTTCCATGGCCGGTGGCCCAAATCGTGCTGCAACATCACGAAAGGGTGGATGGTTCTGGTTATCCTCAGGGTCTATCGGGTGAGGAGATCATCCTGGAAGCAAGGATCCTGGGGGTAGCTGATGTTGTTGAGGCTATGGCCTCTCACCGGCCTTACCGACCGGCTCGTGGCATAGACGAGGCCCTGGAGGAAATCTCACAGGGTAGGGGCCGTCTCTATGATACCGAGGCGGTAGACGCCTGCTTGAAGCTCTTCACCGAGAAGGGGTTTGAGTTAGAGTAAGCGCCTGCCGAAGGCTAGCTGCAAGCGATAGTGGGGGCAAGAGTTCCGGCTCTTGCCCCTTGTCGTTTTGTGAGGTATAATGGAACTCGACTGGAGGCTATCTCATGGAGCCATCCCTGTCCACTATGTGGATTCAACAGCGCTTCGATAACCTCAGCGATTTCTTCGCTGCCGGTAATGCCATGGGCTTCGAGCAGTTTGAGCTGGGACACACCGTCAGGACCGAGATGCTCAGGGGAGTGCAGCCAGGCCAGCAGACGATTTCCAGCTCGCCGGCACGGGTGAGATGGACTGGCCTATGATCGCCTCTCACCTGCCTGCCCAGGCCATCCGCACCTGCGAATTCGATTGGCCCTACAGCGAGGAAGAAATCGTGTCCGGAGTGAAATACCTGCGCCAGGTAGGATGTCTCTAAGAACAGCAGCGGGAGGTAGGAACATGCGTATGTCAAAACTTTTCGGCCACACCTTGCGCCAGGCGCCCTCCGAGGCCCAAACTACGAGCCACCAATTGCTTCTCAGGGCTGGCATGATCCGCCCCTCGGCCCCAGGCATATACACCTACCTGCCGCTGGGACGTCGCGTTCTGCACAAGATCGAGGAGATCGTGCGCCAGGAAATGGAAGCCATCGGAGGACAGGAGTTGCTAATGCCCCTCACCCTGACCAGCGAGGAGGTCGTGGGTGACCTGTGTCGGCAGGAGCTCGCATCCTATCGCCAACTGCCCACCCTGATCTATCAGATCTACCCTAAGTTCCGCGACGAGTACCGCGCCCGAGTGGGCTTGATGGATGCCCAGGAGTTCATAGCGACAGAGGCCCTCAGTTTTCATCCCGATGCAGAGGATGTAAACGGCTTTTATCCCCAAATCTACCAGGCTTACGCGAACATCTTGCAAGCCTGCCAACTGGAGACCATCGCCGTAGAAACCGAGGACGGCCACGAGTTCATCGTCCTCTGTGAGGCAGGCAGGCACACGTTTATCTTATGCTCCGAGTGCCCCTATGCGGCTCACGTCGAGGAGGCAAAGTTCGCCAAGCCGGAATCGCCACAGGAGACGGAAAGAGCAACTGAGAAGGTAGCTACGCCAGACTGTACCACGATGGCCGCATTAGCCAACTATTTAGGCGTGCCCCTCGACAAGACCCTGAAGGTTGTCTTCTATGCAACAAAAGAAGGCGAGGTGATCATCGCTGCCATTCGAGGCGACCTGAATATCAACGAGACCAAACTGAAAAATGCCCTGGGCATCGCAGACTTATACACGGCTACCGAACGCGAGATCCTGGCTGTGGGCGCTGTGCCAGGCTATGGCTCCCCCATCGGGGTACGAGGCGCAAAATTGGTGGCAGATGATTCAGTGCTGCTGGGCTGCAACTTCGTGGCCGGGGCCAACCAGGATGGCTACCATCTGCTGAACGTCAATTATCCCCGCGACTTCCAGGCCGACATCCTGACCGACATTGCCCAGGCTCAGGCCGGCCATGCTTGCCATCGTTGCCGCAGTCCACTGACAGAAACACCAGGCATTGAGGTCGGGCACCTGAAGGGTAGCGAGACTATAGGAGCTACCTACCTTGACCAAAGTGGAAAGGCCAAGCCCATAGTCATGGGTTCCTACGGCCTGGACCTGGCGCGGCTGATGGCCGCCGTGGTGGAGCAGCATCACGACCAAAAGGGCATCGTCTGGCCCGCCCCTATCGCTCCCTACCAGATCCACCTGGTGGTCTTGGGAGCGAACGAGGAGATAGTGGCCAAAGCAGACGAGATCTACGCCGACCTGGAGGGCCTGGGCTACCAAGTCCTCTACGATGACCGCAACGAGAGTGCGGGGGTCAAGTTCAACGACGCCGACCTCATCGGTGTCCCCCTGCGCCTCACCCTGAGCCGCCGCACCCTTGAAGAAAACGCCCTTGAGGTCAAGCTGCGTTGGCAAGAAGGTCGTGAAACCATCGGCCTGGACGAGCTTCGCGATGAGATCAAACGCCATCGGGCGTAAAAACACCGCCCAGTCCGTTGAATCCTTCAATCCGTTGTGACTTGCGCGATTTGTCCAAACATGGTATAATATAATTGCTATACGAGTTTTATTGGAAAAGTGGGCGGCCCCCACTTTTCTTGCTATCAGAAAGTCCGTCAATTTTAAGCTAGCAGGAAACAAGGGGAATCAAGACTTGAAAAAGAACGAGTTCGTAGTGGCCTTTGACCAGATCTGCAGCGAGAGAAACCTGGACAAGGAAGTGGTCCTGGACACCATCGAGGTCGCCATATTGACGGCTTACAAGAAAGACCACGGTTCAGCTCAGAATGTCACGGCCAAGATAGATCCGGAGACCGGACAGGCCAGGATTTACGCTACCAAGGAGGTGGTAGGGGAAGTCCAGGATGAGCGCTTTGAGATTTCCCTGGACGAGGCCAGAAGGATCAAAGAGGATGCCCAGTTGGGTGAGTTGGTGATGATCGAGGACACCCCCAGGGACTTCGGGCGCATCGCGGCCCAGACGGCTAAACAGGTCATCTTGCAGCGCATCCGCGAAGCTGAGCGCGATGTCCTTTTTAACAGCTATGTCGAGCGCGAGGGGGAGCTCATCAACGGTGCTGTTCAGAACATTACGCCTCAAGGCGTAACCCTGAACCTCGGCCGAACTGAGGCTCTCCTTCCCAAGAGCCAACAGATCACTGGTGAGTACTACCGGCTCAACCAGCGGGTGCGGGCTTACGTCCTCGAGGTACGCAAAACGAACCGCGGCCCACAAATCATCGTCTCTCGCACTCATCGCAATATGCTTCGCCGCCTGCTCGAGCTGGAAGTGCCTGAAATCTTCAATGGCATAGTCGAGATCAAGGCCATCGCCCGCGAGGCGGGTTCGCGGTCAAAGGTGGCGGTAAGCGCTGTTCAAGCAGGGATAGATCCGGTAGGCGCATGCGTGGGCATGCGCGGGGTGAGGATTCAAAACGTCGTCAAAGAGCTGAGTGGGGAGAAGATTGACGTAGTGGAATGGAGCCCCGATATAAGCGTTTTTATCACCAACGCCCTGAGTCCAGCCAAAGTCATGAACACCTATCTGAACTACGACTTCACCGAGAGCAAGACGGCCACTGTCATCGTGCCCAACGACCAGCTCTCCCTGGCCATCGGCAAAGGGGGACAAAATGCCCGCCTGGCAGCCAAGCTGACCGGTTGGCGCATTGACATCAAGAGCACCACGGAGGCGGCCGAGGAGGCCCTGCAAAAAGCCAGAGAAGAAGAGATCGCCCAGGTAACTTCCGTAGCCGAGAAGAAAGACATCCTGGCCATGGCCGAGGCTATCCTGATGAGAAAAGAGAAGTCTCCGCCTACGGCCAAAGAGATGCGGGTGCTTAAAGAGGTGATTGATATAGTGGAAACAGCTACCGCCAAAGAGAGAGCCGAGGAAGGTGTCCCGATCGAAATGCTGGGCCTCAGTGTGCGGGTGTACAACTCCCTCAAGCAAGCGGGATTGGCCAAGGTGGAGCAGATACTGGCAAAGCTGGCTGAAGGCGATGAAGAGATGCTGGTCATGAAGAGCTTCGGCCCGAAATCGCTGACTGAACTAAAAGACAAGCTGCAAGCCACAGGCTTCATCCCTATCGAGAAAGTAGGAGAAGTTGAAGAGCCGGTGGAAGCGGTCGAGGAAGAAATGGTGGAAGTGGTTGCTCCGCAGGTAGAAGAAGTAGCCGAAGAAGTGGCGGAAGCAGCACCTGTCGAGGAAGAAGTCCTGGTCGAGGAGATGGAGCCGGCCGAGGAGCTCATCGAAGAAGAGGAACCCGTCTTGAAGTACGAAAAAGAGGAAGTATACGAGTACGAGGCCGAAGGGGAAGACGAATTAGCGGAGCGTCGAAAGAAAGAGAAGAAACGCGAGTTAGTCTACGACGAGGAACTAGGGAAGATGGTAGCCAGACGACAGCGCAAGCCCGGCCGCCGTCGCGAGGAGTGGGAGGACTATTATTAGATCGAGAATGCCTCGCAAACACGTACCGCAACGAACCTGCGTCGGTTGTAGACAGATACGCCCCAAGCGGGAGATGGCGCGCATCGTCCGAACGCCCGATGGCGGAGTGGAGATTGACGAAACAGGGAAAAAGTCCGGTCGAGGCGCTTACCTGTGCCGACACCAGGAATGTTGGGAGACAGCGCTGAAGCAAAATCGCCTGGAGCACGCTCTCAAAACCAGCTTGACCGATGAAGAACGTGCAACATTTAAAGAATTCGCTCATGGGCTACAGGCTACCGAGGAGTGAGAGGCTCAAGGTGGAAGATAGAACACGTGGAGAGCCAACGGGGGGTAAGGCGATGAGGAACTGACCTGAGCGTGAACTTATCTATCCCCTCGCTGTTAACCCCGTTTTTCCCCACATATACTAACACTCCGCATCTTTATCTCAGAGATTAAGGTCTTTTTAGAACTCCAGGCTAAAGTGTCATTACCATAGAGATTCACGGATAGCCCCGATTTTGGCAGGGTGGTATTTATTGCTGCACTACAACTTGAAAGTTGTAGTTTGTTCCAGTCCGTATCGCCAAACAGGCTATCTACTGCCCAAACTACATCATTAATGATGTAGTGTAGCTTTACCAACCACCGTCCTATTACTCGGTTATTCTCTCAAAGTGGCGCAGCGTAAGAATGTTAGTGCTACTGGGCATGGGAGCCCGTTCTGCTTCCATGATGTCAGTTTCTGCTGCCAATATAGGTGATCAGAAATGACCCTACCCGTGAATCCCTATACCACTTAAAGAGACGGTAACTTGCTGGGGAGTCTCCCCATTGCGCTCGCTCTGCCTGGCACGACTTCAGCAACCCACCGGCGCTAGTCGCCAGAAAGGGGATACGTATGAATGAAAAACGTAACAGGAAAGCCATCGTCATACCTGATTTCTTGACCGTCAGGGAACTGGCTGATTTGATGGAGGCCAGTCCTATCCAGGTCATCAAAGAACTGATGAACAACGGCATCCTGGCCAACATCAACCAGCAGATTGACTACGAGACAGCCGCCATTGTAGCAGAGGAGATGGGCTTCGAGACCAGGCCAGAGGCCCCTCCTGCTATCGTCGAAGAGATCCCCATGATTCCCCAGCCTCTCAAGGAGCGCATGTACGAGGGTGAGGCCCCTGAGGACCTGGAGCCCCGGCCGCCGGTGGTCACCATATTGGGGCACGTAGACCACGGCAAGACCACCCTGCTGGATGTGATCCGCCACACCAACGTGGTGGCTGGTGAAGCGGGGGGAATCACCCAACACATCGGCGCCTATCAAGTCGAGCACGATGGCAAGAAGATCACTTTCCTGGACACCCCAGGCCACGAGGCGTTCACCGCCATGCGTGCCCGGGGGGCCCAGGGGGCCGACATAGCCATCCTGGTGGTGGCCGCCGACGATGGGGTGATGCCTCAGACCCAGGAGGCCATTGACCATGCCCGCGCAGCAAGGGTGCCTATCGTCGTCGCTCTCAACAAGATAGACAAGGCCAACGCGAACCCGGAGAGGGTGAAACAGCAGTTGGCCGACGTGGGTCTGCAAATCGAGGAGTGGGGAGGCCAGACCATCTGCGTGCCAGTCTCGGCCAAGCAAAAAATCGGCATGGACGACCTGTTGGATAACATCCTGGCGATAGCGGAACTGGCCGAGCTCAAGGCCAACCCTCACCGCTCGGCCATGGGCACGGTCATCGAGGGCGAGTTGGACAAGAGCCGGGGCCCGACGGCTACTCTCCTGGTGCAGAACGGCACCTTACGGCTGGGAGATGCCCTGTTGATCGAGGATATCTCTGGCCGCATAAAAGCCATGTTCAACGAGCGAGGAGAGCGAGTCAGGGAAGCTACGCCCTCAACGCCCGTGGTTGTCCTGGGCCTCTCGGACATCCCTCACCCCGGTGACAGTTTCCAGGTAGTGGAGGATGAAAGGATAGCGCGGGCCATGGCTGCCCGTCGTGCCGATGAAAAAGAGCGAATGGCTATCCAGCCAGCCAGGGTGCTTAGCCTGGAAGGGATTCTAGATCAAATCAGGGCTGGGCAGGTAAAAGAACTCAATCTGATCCTCAAGGCAGATGTGCGGGGTACTATCGAACCTATCGTTAATTCCCTGCAAAAGCTGGGGGACAAGGACCTGAAAGTGAACATCCTCCACCAGGGAACAGGCAATATCGGTGAATCCGACGTCATGTTGGCCGTAGCCTCCCGGGCCATAGTCATCGGTTTCAATGTCACAGTAGACCCGGCCGCGAGCCGCACGGCGGAAGCCGAAGGGGTTGACATCCGCCTTTATGACATCATTTATAAACTGATTGACGATGTGGAAAAGGCCCTGAAGGGCCTGCTGGAGCCTGTTTACAAGGAGGTTGTCAGCGGCCACGCCGAAGTAAGAGCTATTTTCAACATCCCGCGCGTGGGCAAAATCGCCGGCGTCTATGTAACCGATGGCCACATCACCCGTAATTCCCTGGCCCGAATAAGGCGGAACGATCAACTGATCTATGAGGGCCGGGTCTCATCCCTGAAGCGCTTCACTGAGGATGTCAAAGAGATCAGGGAGGGATTCGAGTGTGGCCTGGGTTTGGAGGGCTTTCGGGACTTCGAAGAAGGCCACATCATAGAGTTTTACCATAAAGAAAGGGAGCTAGGATAAACCCCAACGTCCAAAATCCAAAGCTCAAAGCCTGACCAATGGTTACTCGTCGTCAGAAGCAAGTCAGCAGTCTCATTCAAAAAGAACTCGGCGACTTGGTGGAGAAAAAGGTCAGCGATCCGCGCCTCGACTTTGTGACCATCACCGCCGTCGAGATCAGTCCCGACCTGCGCCAGGCGCACATTTACGTCAGTGCCCTGAGAAATCAGCAGGAGGCAATAGAGGGGCTCAAGCATGCGGTGAGCTTTCTCCGCCGCGAGCTCGCCTCTCGCCTGGCCCTGCGCTATGTGCCTGAGCTCATCTTTTACCCGGATACCTCGATGCAACGCGGTGAGCGCATCTTTCAACTGCTGGAGGAAATCGAAGAGACGCAGGAAAAGCCGGGTCTGAATGTAAGCGATGGATAGCAAGGTGGGAAGGCAACCCATCAACGGCATCCTGAATATCGCCAAGCCTGCGGGGATGACCTCCCACGACGTGGTGGATCGGGTACGGCAGATGAGCGGCCAGCGACGGGTGGGCCACGCCGGCACCCTCGACCCCTCGGCCACAGGGGTGCTGGTCGTCTGCCTGGGCCAGGCCAGCCGGGTGGCCGAGTATCTCGTGGCCTCGGATAAGGTCTACCGGGCCCAGATACGCCTGGGGGTGAGCACTGACACCCACGACGCCGCGGGCGAAGTGACCGCCACGGCCGAGGTTAACGTCCGCGAGGAAGAGGTTCGAGAAGCCCTGGCTGCCTTCGTCGGCTCCATTCAACAGATACCGCCCATGCATTCGGCCTTGAAGCGCAAGGGAACTCCTTTATACAAGCTGGCTCGCCAGGGTATTACCGTGGAGCGGGAGTCCCGCTCGGTTGAGATTCACAGCATTGAGTTACTCGCTTGGACCCGGCCAGTGCTCACCATTCGGGTGAAATGTTCACCAGGCACCTACATCCGCGCCCTGGCCCGCGACCTGGGCCAGGAGCTGGGCTGCGGGGCCCATCTGCAAAGCCTGACTCGCCTGGCCAGCGGCCACTTCACCCTGGAACAGGCGGTGAGCCTGGACGAATTGGCGGAGGCTTTCGAGCGGGGAGATTGGCAGAAGTTCATTCATCCGATAGACGAAGCGCTGCTGGATTTTGAGCCCGTGGTCGTTGATGCCCAGATGGAGAAACGCATCCGGCATGGCCGACAGGTTCAGGGTCCTGACGCCCCTGGCCTACGCCGCGCCTATTCTCAAAACGGAGATTTGATCGCCATCCTGAGACACGACCCCCAGACAGGGCTCTGGCAGCCAAGGAAGGTCTTTACAGCGTCGTAGCGTCTTAGCGGCATAGCGTCACAGTGAGCGTCAGCCCTGCCGCTGAGATGCCGAGACGCTGAGACGCTAAACATGGAAGTAATTGACGACTTGTCCTCTGCTAATCTAAACAGCGACACTATTCTCACTGTCGGAGCATTCGACGGTGTACACCGCGGGCACCAGCACCTGATCCAGCAAATGGTAGAGGAGGCCAGGCAAGCAAAGCGATTGGCCGGCTTAATTACCTTCTACCCTCATCCCAACGCCGTGCTCTCGCCCTACAACCCCACCCGCTACCTGAGCACCCCAGGCGAGAAGGCCGCCCTGCTGGAAAGGTTGGGCCTGGACATCCTGGCCATCCTGCCCTTCGATCAGGAGATGGCTCAGACCTCCGCCCGGGACTTCATAGACCGGGTTCGCCGACACCTGCACATGATGGAGCTTTGGGTGGGAGCGAATTTCGCTCTGGGGCGCGCCCGCGAAGGGGACGTAGAGGCTCTGCGAGCCATGGGGCAGGAGCTGGGCTTCACTGTACGAGTCATCGAGCCCTTGACCTGGCGGGGCCAGATCATATCGAGCACTCGTATCCGCTCCCTGTTGCTGAAAGGGAAGGTGCGCCAGGCCGCTCAACTGCTGGGGCGGTATCCCAGCCTGGCCGGCGAGGTGGTGCGGGGAAGCCAGCGCGGGCATTGTCTGGGTTTCCCCACCGCCAACCTGGAGGTACGGAAAGAGCGAGTCGTCCCCGCCGATGGCATCTACGCCGTCTACGCCAGGCTGGGGAAAGAACGTCACCAGGGCGTGGCCAACGTCGGGGTGCGGCCCAGCTTCGAGATCGGCGGCCAGCGCATGGTGGAAGTGCACATCCTGGATTTCGAGGGGGAGATCTACGGCTGCGACCTGGTGGTGGAGTTCGTGGAGCGACTGCGCGACGAGCGACGCTACGACGACGTCGAGAAGCTGAAGGCCCAGATAGAACAGGACATCGCTCAGGCTCGCCTCATTCTAGCTCAAGAGAAACGAGTGACGAGTGATGGATAAAAGGTTCGAGGAGATTGAGCACACGGCCGACCTGGCCATCAGGGTCTATGGCCGGGACATGAGGGAGCTTTTCGCCAACGCCGCCCACGCCATGTTCGCCCTGATGGCCGAGCCTTCTGTTGAAGAACCAGCCCGCGAGCGAGAGGTGTCGCTGGAGGCCATGGACTATGAGAGCTTACTGGTTGATTGGCTGAACGAGCTCATCTATCTGCACGAGGTGGAGGGGGAGACCTACTCCCAGTTCGCCATCGAGACCATCTCACCTGAGAAGCTCAAGGCCCACGTGACCGGTGGGCCCACCAAGAGCAAGACCAAGGCCATCAAGGCCGCCACTTTCCACGACCTGGCCATCAAGGAGACAGCGAATGGGCTTGTAGCCACCATTGTCTTCGATGTGTAGGAGACAAGGGAATCAGGGACCAGGAAATCGGGGAATCAGGACACTGATTCCTTGATCACTGATTGCCTGATCACTGATTAAAGGAGGAAGAAAATGATCAACAAGAAAGACATGAAGCGAGTAGAGGAATACGTCTACGAGATTCCAAAGAGTTTTCGGGCCGACATGCGGGTACCGGCTCGCCTGTACGCCGACGAGGAGCTCTTAGAGGCGGCGTTAGAGGATCGCTCCGTGGAGCAGTTGGTTAACACCGCTACCCTGCCCGGCGTGGTCAAGTACACCCTGGCCATGCCCGACATCCACCAGGGCTACGGCCCACCCATCGGGGGGGTGATTCCCTTAAGGACCTCCGACGGGATTATCTCGCCCGGCGCCGTGGGCTACGATATCAACTGTGGCGTTCGGCTGCTGCGCTCTAACATCCTGGCTGAAGAGGTCAAGCCCATCATGGACGACATCGTCAACGCCCTCTTCCGAGGCGTGCCCAGCGGCGTGGGCCGCAGCGGGGACGTCCGGCTCTCCCATCAGCAGATGGATGATGTTTTAGAGAAGGGATCGGCCTGGGCGGTGAGCCAGGGCTACGGCACCAAAGACGACCTGGAGCACACCGAGGAGCGAGGGGGCATGGCCGGGGCCGAGGCGAGGGCGGTGGACCCAAAGGCCAAGAAGCGGGGCCGAGATCAGTTGGGCACCCTGGGCTCAGGCAACCACTTCGTCGAAGTGGCTGAGGTGGAGGAAGTCTACGACCCGGAGGTGGCGGAGGCCTTCGGCCTGTTTGTGGGCCAGATGGTGGTTTGGGTCCACTCTGGCTCGCGCGGCCTGGGCCACCAGGTGTGCACTGACTACGTGCGCGACCTGCAGCAGGCGGTGACCAGGTACGGCATCAAATTGCCTGACCGAGAGCTGGTCTGTGCCCCCTTCGACTCGCCCGAAGGACGCAACTACTTCGCGGCCATGGCCAGCGCTGCCAACTACGCCTGGGCCAACCGCCAGATCCTGTCCCACCGCGTACGTCAAATCCTGGACGACGTGCTGGCTGGCGTGGTCAAAGATCGGGAGCTAACCCTGGTCTACGACGTGGCTCACAACATCGCCAAGGTGGAGGAGTACCCCATTGATGGTAAGATCACCAGGCTGATCATTCACCGCAAGGGAGCCACGCGAGCCTTCGGGCCAGGTATGAAGGACCTGCCCGCCGACTATCGAGAAGTGGGGCAGCCGGTCTTGATCCCCGGCGACATGGGCACCGCTTCCTACGTCCTGGTGGGCACGACCGAGGCCATAGAGAAAACCTTCGGCACCTCCTGTCACGGGGCAGGGCGGGTCATGAGCCGCAGCGCGGCCAAGAAGGAGATCCGGGGGCAAGAACTGCGACGGGAGTTGGCGGAAAAGGGGATCGTGGTGCAGGGTGGTAGCATGGCTGGCCTGGCCGAGGAAGCCCCTGAAGCCTACAAAGACATAGACCGGGTGGTCAACGTGGTACACTCGACAGGCATCGCTCGCAAGGTGGCCAGGGTCGTGCCTATGGGGGTAATCAAAGGGTAAGCCAGGCGCAAAGTTCAAACATGTTTACGACAGTAGAGCCCTAACCTGCCCAGCAGGTTAGGGCTCATTATTTTATTTCATGCACTTTCGGTGGAATGTCCCGCGCGTGGAGGAAGCTAGATCTCCTCTTCCTCCTCTTCCTCCCACTCCTCCTCCCATTCCTCCTCTCCGAAAGCGTAGTCCAGATCGAGGGGCTTCAGGCTGATGACCTCCAGCATCGTGCCACACTCCGGGCAGTCAATGAACTCTCCCAGTTCCACCTTTTTGCTCAGCTCGATCGGACTATCACACTCAGGACACCGGGCCATTTTGACACCTCCTCAATTTTTGCCTAAAGTATAACATAAACTGGCCAGAATGTCAGTAACAAGTCGGTGAAATTTTGGTGACAAAACGGTTACACTTCGGTGAACGGTCGGTGACAGACGGCCCTCATTCGTCTGGCGGAGACAATCTATAGCCAAAACCTCGCACCGATTGGATGTAACGCTCTCCTCCCTCGGCGATGGCTTGCATCTTGAGCCTGATACGCTTGATGTGAACCTTGAGCAATTCGCGCGCCTCACTGTCCTCCCCCTGATAACCCCACACGTTTTCCAGGAGCTCCCGATAGCCCATCACCCGTCCGGCGTTCAGGGCAAAGGAGCCTAGCAGATTGAATTGAAGGGGGGTCAGGAGCAAGGGCTCATCGTGAAAAGTAACTTGCTTTTTCTCAAAGTCAAAGGCCAACCGACCTACCTTTAGAACAGTCTTCTCTTCGGCGAAAAAGCCGCGCAATCTTCGCCGCACTGTCTCCGCGTGACGAAGATGTTCGGGGCCGAAAGCTCGGATGCGCTCCTCAGATGGCTCAGTTCGGTCTCTGGAGAAACCTCCTGCTTCTTTCTGCCCTTCCTCCTTAGCCTGGGCGACGAGGAGGACGAGTGGCATATCAACGTCCTCCCGCAAGGTGGCGAAGGGGCGAAGCCCATCAACCTCCAGTAAGTCCTTGTCGAGGATGATCAAATCGGGCTTGTGTCTCCCGACCAGGGCTGGGATGGATAAGCTCTCAGGAGCAACGAAGACGCGATGCCCCTCCTGCTGCAAGAGATAGCGAAGACTC
>Ga0194126_10006882_pt1 | contig 15993 bp, 13 predicted proteins | sample TA2KigC150mmetaG_FD_148641 | JGI IMG/M metagenome (GOLD analysis project Ga0194126, IMG submission 148641) | Freshwater microbial communities from Lake Tanganyika, Tanzania - TA2015035 Kigoma Deep Cast 150m | ecosystem: Environmental > Aquatic > Freshwater > Lake | place: Tanzania: Lake... | reverse complement strand
CGCTACCCGCTCTACCACCGGCTCGACGTCGGTCTCGCCCGGAGCTGGACCAAACGCTGGGGCGAGATAACCGCCTTCGTCGACGTCATCAACGCCTACAACGCCACGAACCCGTTGCTTTACTTCTGGGAAGTCAACGAACAGGGGCTGCCGCAGCGGGACCAGATCGGGAACCTGCCGATACTGCCCACGATCGGCGTGAAGGTGAGGTTCTAGATGAAACGCATAGCGGACCAGATGTGCTGTCACTCCGGGGGGCGGGCAGCAGCGCTGGCGCTAGTGCTGGCGCTTCTTTTCGGGTGCGACGGAGGCCCGGACGGGCAGTTCGTACCCGAGCTTGCGGTCCACGCCCAGCTCCGGGTCGGCGCAACCGCGGCATCTGTGCAGGTCAATCGGACCTACGGCCTGGACGAGCAGTTCGACAGCACCTTTGCCGGCGCCGATGTGTGGCTCTTCCGTGCCGCCGATTCGTTCCGCCTGCCCTGGGCCGACCGCGACCGCTACGCGTTCGACTGGACCGGCTCCGCCCCGGCGATCGGCCCGGATGAAACTATCCGGCTACGCGTGACCCGTGCCGGGTTCGACACGGTGAACGCCTCGACGATCACTCCCTGTGACTTCACGATTCTCTATCCCGAAGACGGCGACACGGTGACGCTGGCTGACTCGATCGGCTGGAGCCGCTGCCCCGGGGCGAAAGGCTACTACCTGTCGCGTCGCTTTGAACAGCAGCGTCAGGAGTTTGTCTTCGACCTGGTCATAGCGAACGACTCGCTCGGCGACGACTACGACTCTTTGAAGGTGAACATCCCGCACCTCGCCTTCCTCTACGGCGACACCGCCGTGAGCCAGCGGCTCAGCGTCTACGCGGTGGACTCCAACTACTTCTACTGGGTCGACGGCGGGGGCGGTCAGTACGTGAACCGTGTGACCGGCGGGGTCGGTGTGTTCGGCTCAGCCGTGCGCCGCGACCTCCAGCTTTACCTCCGCCGCGACACGCTGCCCTAGCCGGCCCGGCGCGGCCGGGGCTGGACCATCACCGCAGCCGGAAAACCCGGGTAACTTCGCGCGGTTCCGACTCCGTCAGACCGCGGCCGATCTACTATCGCCAATCTGCAATCTGAAATGCCTCGTGGAAGCTTCCCGAAACGGGGTGCCTGTCGCTGATTCGTCCCCTGATTCGTCCGAGGCTCCGCGCGTGTCAGAACAGCGCGGGGTCCTTGTCGTCTGCTTGGTCTGAGAGCGTGAACCGCAGCTCCCTGTCGCTTGGAGCGATGCCCGAAATGGGAATGGCGACGAAACGCGAGGAGTCCGCGTCCCAGCACCGATCCACCAGGTGTATATACGGGTAGCGACGCTCGCGGACGATACCTGTTGCCTCGCGCGAGTCGGATACGATGCGGGCACTCCCATTCTCTATCAACAAGTAGTCGTCGAACGGCTGTCCCTCGACGCCGAAACCCGTCATCTTGATGCCGCATGCCCCTTTTCCACTGACGTAGGTCTTCCACGCTGCAAGTCTGATAGAGTTGTTGACGGCAGGATCCTTTGGGTGACGGGCGAGGTCTCTGATCTGAAACCCGGCCAGCGTGGCCATGATGCTGTCGTTTACATACTCCCGAGGGAGCAGCCTGAAGTCGACCCGGGTCGTGCATGCCGCAGAGACAGTCGCGGACTCGCTGGTTTCCGCGTGGAACATGGCGTAGGCGCCTAACTGGTATCTGCCACTGGCAAGCAGGATTGAGAATCGACCGGCGGAGTCGATACCCGAACCGAAGACGGTGTTCTCGACTATCACGTCCCCGCGCAAAGGTATGCCGCTCAGGGCGTCAACGACCGTTCCAGCAACTACTCCCATCGAATCCAGCGACGGTGAGACGCATTCCGCGGCGATGGGCATCAAGGAGCAACCCATCATCAGGACGAGCAGGATAGGGTTCCTCATCGCGGAGATGATGGACTGGCAGGTTTGGGTGCCAAATCGGCGGGGTTGGCGGCCGACAGCCTACTGCCTACGGCTTACGGCCATCGGTCCCCGGCTTGTCACGGGCGACCGACGGCTGCTCGCGAGCGGGAAGACCGGCTCGTACCGCGTCGTCGCGCGCGGCCGCGCGGCGCAGCCATTCCTCCACGCTGAGGCCATCCTGAATCCGCTTAGCCTCGGCCTCGTGCCGGACCTTGTGCAACCAGTCAATCCAGTCCAGACCGTCAACTTTCATTCAGCACCACCTGTTCGGGAGTCCTGATGCTCACCAAGGGGTAGCCTTCGCGCATGTTGACCGCATTCAGCCCGCGCGCGGTCCATTCATTGGCCAGATGCCTGAGGTTCAGTGACACAATCACCTCGGCTCTGCCCACAGTCGCGTAGGCAGCGTGGCGCGCATCGAGTCCCTCGGCTGGAGGGATGACTCCTTCTTTGATGTAGACCTCGGCCAGGCGAGTGACTTCAGTCTCGTCCGCGCGGAGGGGCGCAATTGTCGCCAGGAGTGAGAGTACCTGCGTTCTTAGTGGCTCCGCTGCCGCTATGAGCTCCGCAGACGTCACCGGTGAGGTCGCCGCTTCGAGCATACCAAGGTCTATCTGCCTGAATAGTTCCCGAACGGCCTCGCGTCGCAGTGCGTTCCGCGGTTCCGGGTCGAAGTAGAACCCGAAAACCGATGTCTCGATGTAGAGCAGCGGTCGATGTCTCACGTTGAGAGGATACCGCTGGCGCGACGTATGTCAATGCAGCGGCGGCAGTCAGGCAGGAAGACGGGGACGCGGGCAGTTCGAGAGTGAAGTCGAGACGCAAGTCCGAAGGGAAGGCGAGACGCAGGTCGGAAGGAACTGAGCAAGCGAATCCGCAAGGGGCCGCGCGAGGGTTTGAGCTTGGGATTACGCAAGGGATCGAGCAAGGAGTCCGTATGGTGAGAGGGGGAAAAGCCGCGCAGGTGAAATGGCTGGAGCCATAGCTGGAGGCGTAGCTTGAGTCGCAGCAGGAGCCGCAGTGGACGTCGTTGCTTGAGCCGTAGCTGGTGTCGTAGCCGGCATCGTAACTTGAGCCGCAACTGAAGCTGTTGCTTGAGTCGCGGCAGGAGTTGTTGCGTGAGCCGCAGCCGGTGTCATTGCAGGCATCACGGCGAGCGTCGCAGCAGGAGTCGTAGCACATGACGTAGCCGGAGTCATAGCGGGCGTCGTAGCCGGAACCGCAACGGGTGAAACAGCCAGAGTCGTAGCAGGACCTGCAGTCTGAGCTGCAACCGGTGAAGCTATGTACCCAGCGCAGGGGTGGTTTTCGAGCATCGTAGCATAAGTGCTTACGGTACCGTTGATTGCCGCGAGCTCCGGCACTGCCGGCCAATCTACGGCATTGTAGAATTGGCTTCCCGAGGCCGGTCCGGGCGTAGGACGGCTTGCGGCTTGCAGCCGGAATCTGGAGCACACTACGGGCGGGAATCCGCTGCCGAATCCCGCCCGCGGCTTGTGACCGCCCGCTCCGAAAGCAGTCGCCCGCCGGCAGGTTGTGCCGACGGGCGACGATGCCTATGAGCTAGTCTTCGACTTTGATGGCGCTGGACGGGCAGTCTTCGGCTGCCTGCTGCACGCACTCTTCTGCCCCTTCGGGGATGCTGTCAACCTTGAGCTTGGCGACATCGCCGTCGATTTCGAAGATGTCCGGGCAGCTGCTGACACACAACTCACAGCCGGTGCAGAGCTCTTTGTCTATTGATGCTTTCATGCGGACCTCCATTCAAGGCCGGCTGATACGGTCCAGCCGGAGCAGTTAATTCGTTTCAAGCGCTGTAATCTAGTGACTGAAACCGGTTTGTCAAGACTTGCGAAAAGAAGGGTGAAGGATGAGGGATGAACCCGGCAAGTGCTCGGTCGGGCTTTCCCGATTTCACGTTTTCCGGTCTTCGTCCTTTCCCGGCTGGGTGAGGAAGGCGTGGACGAAGCTCTCGATGTGCCCGTCCATAACTCCGACGAGGTCGTGGGTAGTGTAGTCAGTTCGGTGGTCCTTCACCTGCTGGTAGGGGAAGAAGACGTAGGAGCGAATCTGGTGGCCCCAGGCGATTTCGGTCTTGGCCGCTTCCAGCTTCTCGCGCTTCTCGTCCTGTTCGCGCTTGTGGAGGTCGTAGAGTCGGGAGCGGAGAATCTTGAGGGCGTTGGTCTTGTTCTGGAACTGGGAGCGCTCGTTCTGGCAGACGACCACGATATTGGTCGGGACATGGGTGATGCGTACGGCCGAGCTGACCTTGTTGACGTTCTGTCCGCCGTGGCCACCGGCGCGGAAGGTGTCGAACTTCAGGTCGCTGGGGTTGATTTCGACCTCGATATCTTCGACCTCGGGAAAAACCGAGACGGCCGCGAAACTCGTGTGCCGACGTTTGTTGGCGTCGAAGGGCGAAACGCGGACCAGGCGATGGACCCCGATTTCAGACTTGAGCAGGCCGAAGGCATAGGCGCCGCTGACCTCGAGCGTCGCCTCCTTTATCCCGGCCTCGTCGTTGGGCTGGAGGTCGAGCACGTCACACTTGAGGCCCTGGAGCTCGATGTAGCGGGTGAGCATCCGGTAGAGCATCTCCGCCCAGTCGCAGGACTCCGTGCCGCCGGCGCCCGGGTGAATCGAGACGATGGCAGCGCGGGAGTCTTCCTCGGAGCGGAACATCGCCCGCTCTTCGAGTGCTTCGAGTTCACGGCCCATGAGCTCGACCTGTGCCGCGAGCTCCGCGCGGGCAGCTTCGTCCGACTCGTCGAAGAGGCCGACCATCTCGGTTGTGTCCTTGATCTCGCCGGCGAGCTTGTCTACGCGGCTGAGCGTGTCGTTCAGTTCCGCGATGCGCCGCATGGTGGTCTGGGCGCGCTCGGCGGCACTCCAGAAATCAGGCTGGGTGCTGGCTTTGGTGAGTTCGGCTAGTTCGATCCGGCGAGCGGGCAGGTCAAAGAAACTCCTGCAGCTTGTGCAGGCGCTCGGCGAGGTGCTCCAGTTCGGGCGCCGCGCTGCGGGATTCGGCCATTAGCGGCTACGTCCGGACCACGAGTTGCCACGAAGACACGAAGGACACGAAACGGAGAATGAACCGCCAAGGACGCCAGCAGAAACTCCAAGAGGGCAGGCCGAATCCCGGGCCGCCTTCGTGCTTTCGTGGCTGGTCAATTCCGATCCCGGCTTCGTGTCTTTGCGCCTCTGTGGTAGGACCCTAGCCCGACCTATTCCGGCTTCGGTTCGGGTGCGGCCTCGGCCGGCGGGGTCTCTGCCGTTGGCTTGGCGGCCTTGGGTTTTCTTACCTTCGGCGGCTTGGGTGGCTTGGGAGCCGCGGCCGGCTTCGCAACCTTGGCCGGCTTGGTCGGGACGACTTCGCCGTACTTGCGGCGGAACTTCTCCACGCGCCCGGCGGTGTCCACGAGCTTCTGCTTGCCGGTGAAGAACGGGTGGCAGGCAGAGCAGAGGTCGACGTTCATCTTCGGTTTGGTCGAACGGGTCTTGACCACGTTGCCGCAGGCGCAGTGGATGGTCGACTCGACGTACTTGGGGTGAATCTTCGGTTTCATTTCACATCAACTTTCGCTCATCGCTTCGAGGAATTCCTTATTGTTGCGGGTCAGACGCATCTTGTCAAGCACGAACTCCATCATCTCGACCGGGTTGAGTTCGGCCAGCAGCTTCCGCATCACCCAGATGCGGTTAAGTTCGAACTCGGAGAGGAGCAGCTCCTCCTTGCGGGTACCGGAGCGCTGCAGGTCGATGGCCGGGAAGATGCGGCGGTCGGCCAGCTTCCGGTCGAGGATCAGCTCCATGTTGCCCGTGCCCTTGAACTCCTCGAAGATGACCTCGTCCATACGCGAGCCGGTTTCGACCAGCGCCGTCGCGATGATGGTCAGCGACCCACCCTCTTCGATGTTGCGGGCAGCGCCGAAGAACTTCTTGGGTTTCTGCAGGGCGTTGGAGTCGAGACCGCCGGAAAGGGTACGGCCGGAATGGGGCACGACGAGGTTGTGGGCGCGGGCGAGGCGGGTAATCGAGTCGAGGAGGATGACGACGTCGTGGCCGTGCTCGACCAGCCGCTTCGCTTTCTCCATTACCATGTCGGCGACCTGGACGTGACGCTCGGGTACCTCATCGAAAGTCGAGCTGATGACCTCGGCTTTGACTGAGCGCTCCATGTCCGTGACTTCCTCCGGCCGTTCGTCGATGAGCAGGATGATGAGCTTGACCTCGGGGTGGTTGGTCGTGATGCAGTTGGCGATCTTCTGGAGCAGGATGGTCTTGCCGGCGCGCGGGGGAGAGACGATGATGCCGCGCTGCCCCTTGCCCACGGGTACGAACAGGTCTTCCACCCGCATGGAGAAGTCGTTCTTCTCCGGCACCTCGAGCTGGATCCGCTGCAGCGGGTAGAGCGGGGTTAGGGCCTCGAACGGTATCCGGCGTCGGTCTTCGGACAGGGGAGTGCCGTTCTCGGTGTCGATCTTCAGGAGGGCGAAGTAGCGCTCGCTGTTCTTGGGCGGCCGCGCGCGTCCGACGATGGTATCACCGGTCCGGAGCCCGAACCGCTTTATCTGCGACGGTGAAACGTAGACGTCGTCCGACGATGGCAGGTAGCTGTAGTCGGGCGAGCGGAGGAACCCGAAACCCTCCTGGAGAATCTCGAGCACGCCGCCTACCTCTATGCCTTCGGCGCCGATATTCTTCTGGCGGGCGTCGGCTTCCATGATGGCCAGGACCAGGCCTTGCTTGTTGCGGTCCCGGTAGTCGGGGACGTTGAGCTTCTCAGCGAGGTCGAAAAGCTCGGATATCTTCTTGCGTTTTAGCTCTTCCTGAATCACTGTCTCTCCTTGTCGAGGCGGATGCTCCGGCTGTAGTATTGCTGCTCTGCACGGAGAAACGCCGGATTCGACTCAAGTTGCCAGGCTGACAATCGCTGCCCGGTCGTCGGGACTGCCGATCATACGCTCAGTAAACTGGGTTGGAAACCGGCAGACCTGATTCTGAACAGACTGGGATATCTCCTGATGGACAATAGGGTTCCCGGGTTTCCGGCTCACCCCGTCCAGAGAAAGTATAGACCCCTCCGCCTGTATGTCAAGCATGGACCACAGCCACCAGAGCTGAAACAGGAGCCTGCCACCAGGGCACAGAGACGCAACGAGGGTCCGGTCGGGTGTCAGCGGGCCGCTTGCCTGTCCGGCGGATTTGCGCTAGAGTGTTGTCACCATGAAGCGAATCATTGCCACCTTGTCGCTGGCCGCCTGCATTCTCATCGGGGCTGGGTGCAATGCAAACAAGGCGCCGGCGACACCCGGCGCGCCGGCCGGGCCCATCGTCGGGATGGTGGGCGATTCTCTGAGCTACCTGGTTGCGACCGCCGACCCGGAGTCGGATAGCGTCAGGTATCGAGTCGACTGGGGTGACGCTCTCGGTGACTGGTCTCGGTTCTTTGCCAGCGCAGAGTCCTGCACCGTGGGCCACACCTGGCTTGTACGCGATACCTACGCGGTCAAGGTACAGGCCGAGGACGCGCACGGCAAGGCGTCGTACTGGTCGCCTGCCTCCGTGGTCTCGATTGAGAGTCTCTGCCGGCGCTAGCGGGAGATGAGGTCGCCAGTCCGTCGCTACCAGTTCCTGGTTCTTGGCTTCACAACGCTGGCGGCGTTTGCGCTCGCGGGTGAGACCGGCAAGATTGCCGGCCTGGTGGCTGACGAGACCGGACAGCCCCTGATTCAGGCGAACGTCGTCGTCGCGGGACAGGCCTTGGGCGCTGCGAGCGACGTGAACGGGTACTACGTCATCCTCGGCGTGCCGGTCGGCACCTGCGCGGTCGAGGCCTCGATGGTCGGCTATCGGTCGGTGACCGTGACCGACGTACGGGTCGAGCCAGACCGGACCGCGCGAGTCGACTTCCGCTTGAGCGCGTCAGCCATCGAACTGCCCGGGGTCACGGTTCGCGCGGAGAAGCCGATGGTCTCGAAGGACGTGGTCAGCGCGCGGTACTCGGTCCCGGCCCGGGAAATTGACTTCCTCCCGGCCGAGTATCTGCAGGGCGGGATGGCCGTGTTTTCGCCGGGCGTGGCGCGGACCGAATCGAGCTACCACGTGCGCGGGGGACGGGCGACCGAAGTTGACTACCGGATTGATGGCGTAAGCGTAGTCGACCCGCTCTCGGGCGAGTTCGGCATCGAGCTCTCGCGCAGCGTTGCCGACGAAGTGATATTCATGCCCGGCGGGTTCTCGGCCGAATACGGCCGGGCGATGTCCGGCGTGGTCAACCTGATAACCGCGCACCCGAAGACCGAGCCGAGCGCGGCGTATCGAATCCGGTCAGAGAAGCCGATGCCCTACTACTACGACTTCGGGTATACGGACCAGGCCCTGCAGGCTCACCTGCCGGTGACGCGAGGCCTGCGGCTGTTCGTCAACGCGGGCGCGACGACGATGGACGACTGGGACCCGCGTCTGTTCCGGCTGCCCCGCAAGGAGCGCGCCGACTACTCGCTCTACGGCAAAGCGGTCGCCGACCTCGGGCCCAAGCTGAAGTTCACCGGCTCGGCCGCGGCGTTCCGCAGCCAGTTCGACCGGTACCAGTCGCAGTGGAAGTACCGGCTTGATGACTACCGTTCGGACCTGCGCCACGGCGACCTCGGCAGCGTCAGCCTGAGCTGGCTTCCCGAAGAGCGGTTCCTCGGCAAGATTCAAGTCTCCCGTTTCTACACCGACAAGACGATCGGGGTGAGGGAGCCGGGGCCGGTGAACATCTGGAAGGACTTCCAGTTCCGCGACACGAGCGAGTACGGCTTGCCGGTGATTGATGCGCGGAACCCGTGGCGAGTCAAGTGGAACCGGTATTGGTACTTCTACACCGATGGCACCTATGACCAGTACCGCCGCACCGCGACCGAGGCCTGGGATTCGAAGCTGTTTGCCACAACGCAGCTGACCGCGAACCACCAGCTGACTGCCGGTGCCGAAGCTGAGCTGTATGACGTATCGAGCCGCTGGTTTCGCTGGCCCAAGTCGAACGGCCGGTTCATTGACAACTACGAGTTCAGGCCGGTCGAAGTGGGCGCCTACGTGCAGGACAAGGTCGAGCACGAGGGTCTGTATGCCGACATCGGGTTACGCTTCGACCATTTCCGGCCCAACGCTACGTACAAGGACGACATGCTCGACCCGGACTCGCATGCCACCCGTAGGCCGGCGGCGCCCAAGAGCGGTCTGTCGCCAAGACTCGGCGCGTCGTTCCGTATGACCGACTGGCTCTTTGCTCGGGCCAACTACGGCTACTACCTCCAGTTTCCGCTCTTCTCGGCCCTCTACGACAACACTGTACACCCGATGCTCTTCCGCTCGACCTTCTACCGGGATTCCCTGCTCGTGGTCGGCAATCCGGACCTCAAGCCGGAGCGAACCCAGGCCTACGAACTCGGCCTGCAGGGCGAGGTAACAAAGGACCTGCTCCTGACCGCAAACCTCTGGCGCAAGGACGTGTTCGACCTCGTCGGCACGCGCGTGGTGCCCTCTCTGCCGCAGGCCTACGTGACCTACTTCAACATCGATTACGCCAAGCTGACCGGCGTGGAGTTCATCATCGAACTGCGGAGGAGATGGTTCAACGCCAAGCTGTCGTACACACTCGCATTCGCGCGGGGCACGAGTTCCTATGCGAACGAGGCGTACTACGAGTTCATCCAGCGTGGCGAGACCGTGCCCGCGGTTGAATACACCCTCGACTTCGACCAGCGGAACCGGTTCTTCGTGCAGGCGGATGCAACCGTGCCGGAAAAAGCAACCGGCACGAAGTGGCTCGATGCAGTGCTCGACAGCCTCGGCTGTCATCTGCTCGGGTACGCGGGTAACGGGTTCCCGTACTCGCCGCCCGGCGGCAAGGGCGACCCGGCAACGTGGAATACGTACACCGGGCCGTGGCGGTCGAACATCGACGCCGTCCTCACGAAACCGGTCAAGCTGGGCCGCGTGCGGATTGACCTGGTGGCCGAGGTGCTGAACCTGCTCGACATCCGGGACGTGCTGTACGTCTATCCCGAGACCGGCTCGCCGGTGTCCGACGGCGAGCAGTTCTACTACTTCGACTTCGAGTTCGTGCGCAACGACACCAGCGTCACGCCGCAGTGGTTCGGCAACCGCAACTACGACCCGGGACGCGACCCGAATCACGACGGGTACGTGTCGGCCGACGAAGCCCAGTTCGCGGAGTACAACCGCGTGGTCGCGTATCACAAGGCCAAGATCGACTGGGTAAACAACTTCGGACCGCCCCGCCGCGCCCGGCTCGGATTCACGGTCGGATTCTAGACCACCGGCTGCCGCCAACCGCAACAGGCGGCTCGATTTCCCTCTGTCCGTGCCGGGCCGGATGGGGAATGACCATCCGGGCGGCATTCGCCCATACGGCCGACGCGACTCGGGCTTGACAAGAGACTGGTGGAGGATTACACTGGCGTGCGGGGCAGGTCGGGGTAAGGAGGTAGCAGGTAGTCCGGTTTCCGCCAAGTCGTAGGCAAAGGAGAAAGGATGAATAGCGGCTTTCGGCGCGTTTCTGCAGTGATGGCTGGCCTGGTGTTGTCGGTCTCGATAGCCCTGGCCGGGTGGGAACAACTGACATCAGGAACAACGGCTGATTTGTATTCGGTTCATTTTCCTCAGGGTACGCAGGTAGGTTACGTGGTCGGCGATTCAGGCACTATTCTGAAGACCACTGACGGCGGCACGACCTGGAGTATGGGGTCACCAGGTACCGACAAGCTGTTGCACGCGGTCTACTTCTTGAACGACTCGAACGGGTTCGCCGTCGGCGCGGGGGGAACGGTGATTCGGTCTGGCCAAGGCGGAGCAGAATGGACCACGATGGCCGTTACCGATACGGACATGTTCAACTACGTGCAGTTTCCCCAGAATAGTCAGATCGGCTACATCGGCGTGCATCCCGTAGCCGGCGGCGGCAAGGTGCTCAGAACTACAGATGGTGGAGACACCTGGGCTTCGATTGCCGTGGGCTCTCCAACTGACACGTCCATCAGTGTCGGGATGGCTACCGATCTCATCGGCGTGGCCGTGGGCAGCAACGGTTTCGTCTACGGGACAACGGATGGATTTGGCACCGGCGCCATTCAGGGTCCCCAGACGACAGCGGACCTGATTGCCGTGGCGTTCTCTGCCGCTGATAAGAACAAGGGCTATCTCATCGGGAATGACTCAACGCAAGGGATCATTCGGTACACGGATGACGGCGGCGCAGAACTGTGGGACAGCGTGACTGTGACAAACCCAGTGGTCACAGCCCTCTACGGAGTCGACATCCCCGCCTCCAACATCGCTTACTTCTGCGGCACCGATGGGTACATCGGCAAGACGCGCAGTCCCACTCATGTCGAGAGGACAGACGTACCTTCGGGAGTCACTGCTACTCTGTACGACTTGTGCTTCCCTAATGGCGCGGACACAGGATTCGTGGTTGGGGCCCATGGGGTGATTCTGAGAACTTACAACGGCGGCGACTACGGCGCGATAGCTGAGACAGAAACCCCTGCAGCCGATTGGTCAGGAATCCGCATCGTCTCCAACCCGTCCCGGTACGGGATCACATTACACGCGGATGTCGATGTTGATGTCGTGGTGTTTGATGCTGTGGGCAGAGCGGTTGCGAGCAGGGCCTTGACGAGAGGTCTGAACTTCCTGCCGTTGTCCAAGGCAGGTGTGTACATGGTCCGGCTCACGACCGAGGGCTGCAGCATGACGCAGAAGCTGGTGGTAGAACACTAGGGAGTTTAGCGTCGGCAATGTCTCAGTTTCACCCTCACCCCTCCCTCCCCCTCAAGGGGGAGGGAGTAGAAGGGAGGGGTGGTGTTCCGCAATGCCGGTTTGGATATCATGACAGGTAGAGGAGGAAGGATGAGTTTCGGACTTCGTCTCAGTGCAGCGGTGACGGCAGGTCTGTGTTTGTTGGTCTCTACGGCCTCGGCCGATTGGCATCAACTCAACTCGGGTACAGCGGCCGAACTGATGTCGGTTCACTTTCCCGAGGGTACGCTGGTTGGCTACGCGGTTGGGACTGACCAGGCCGGCGGCGCTGCCATCCTGAAGACCACGGATGGCGGCGGAACCTGGACCCAGCAGTTTGCGCCCATCGTGAACGGACTCAACTCAGTCTATTTCACCAGCGACGACAACGGCTATGCCGTCGGCATCGCGGGAGCGGGAATCAGGACCACTGACGGCGGAGCCACCTGGTGGAATATGACGATTCCGGGCACCGACGTATTGAACTACGTCTCGTTCCCGGACAACGGCCAGACAGGCTACATCGGCGTCTACCCCCGCCACCAGGCCGGCAAGGTCATCAAGAGCACTGACGGCGGGAGCAACTGGTTCGAAGTAAGCGTGGGCGGTCCGATGAGTTGGTCCATCAGTTGTGGCATGGTGACTGACAACATCGGCGTGGCTGTCGGCAAAGAGGGTATGGTCTATGGCACCTCAGGTACAGCTCAGGATCCCCAGACGACAGCGGACATTGTGGCCGCAGCTTTCTCGCGTGCCGATCCGAACAAGGGCTATCTCATCGGCAATGACTCGACTGGCGGTGTCATTCGGTGCACGGATGATGGAGGCGCGACCCCGTGGGACAGTGTGCGGTGCCTTCCCATCACCGCCTGGTATGGGGTCGACGTGCCCACTGCGGAAGTCGCGTATGTCTGCGGCGTCGGTGGACGCATCGACAGGTCTTACAGCGACACCGTTTTCTATGGGACGGCTACGAAAGTCACCGCCGACATCCACGGCGTCTGCTTTCCCAACGGCGCCGACACCGGCTATGCGGTCGGCGTGAACGGCACGATTCTTCGAACCTATGATGGCGGATTTCCCTGGCTTCCGTCCCTGGCCGAGGGGAGAGGCCCGGCTAGGGCATGGGCCGGAATCCGCGTCCTGTCCAATCCATCCCGGCACGGTATCTCGTTCCACGCCGACGCAGACGCGGCCGTCACCGTATTTGATGCCATGGGCCGGGTTGTCGTGAGGCGGCCTGTGGCCAACGGCGCCGGCTCCATACCGGTTTCCAAGGCCGGGGTATATATGGTGAGGCTTGCGAACGGGGACTTCAGCACGACACAGAAGTTGGTTGTCGAGGACTGAACCTGGCCGCAGGGCTCTGCGGAAGAGCTCAGCAGCCGCGAGGCATAGGGCCGCCGGTGATGCTGACTCACCATACAGAAGGAGGCCGATGTGCGTAGCGTAGTATGCTTGGTCCTGCTGGTGCCGATTCTGGCACTGGCCGCGGGTGCGACCCGCCCCGGTACGGTAGTCGCGCCCGGCGTTTCCCTGCAGGCTGTGACCTCGCTTCCGGGTGACGGCGGGGCCGGTCAGTCGGGTCCGTCCGCAGCGCTGGGACCGAGCCGTGAGGCCCGGTTCACACTCGGCGTGGTTGACACCATCGGCGGAACGACGTATGACTACCAGGCGAACGGTCCCGCGTACCGGACGCTGATGCAGACTCCGGGCAGGGGTGTCCACGCTTCGTTCATGTATGCCCCGGACGCGGATACGAACTTCCCGAACCGCAACATCCGGTACAACTTCTTTGACTACGGCAGCGGCGTGTGGAACTGGCTCGATACGGACTTCATGTTGTCAGGCGTCGGCGTGTTCTCCATGCGCACGGGATACGGCTGTCTTGAAGTTGACACGGCCGGGAATGCGGTCATCTCCGCGCACCATACCGTCTCCGGTTCCAACATCGCGCCGATACTCGCCCACGACGCAGACGTGGGGGCGGGCATCTTCGATTACGCGCCCGGCGAACCGACGCTGGACCAGAACGTCTGGGTCTGCATCGGCGCGAACCTGAACGGCAGCTACCAGTTCGCGATCATTGACAATGTGAACCGGGACAATCTCTACCGGACCCGGATGGCGACGTGGCCGACATGGGAATCAAGGGTCAGCGTGCCCCGCCCCAACCCGAGCCGCTGTTCCCCTCCCACAACATCGCGGCATCAAAGGTCGTCGGGTCGAACAAGGCCTGCATTACCTGGGTCGCAGTCCCGGCCAGCGGCTACATGCAGGAACCGGGATTCTATTGCGAAACACGGGACGGCGGCGACAACTGGGACGTGCCGGTGGACATCGGGTTCCCGCCGGCCTTCAACCCGGGGTCGGAGACCCTGCCTTCCTACAGCGTCAGCTCGCTCTTCCCGTTCTACGACCGGTCCGACAACCTCCACATTGTCGGCAACGTCAGTCCGTATGTCCGCGACACCAACTGGGTCATACCCGGACAGATCTGGCACTGGTGCACGGCCAATCCCGATACCTGGAACCTGATTCACGTCGCATCACCGGACTCGTGGCTCGGGAACATTCCGAACAACTCCGTTGCCTGCTGTCGTCCGAGCCTTGGCCAGGACGACCGCGGCAACCTGTTCGTCGCCTGGGAGGAGTTCAGCGGGGTCAACGTCGAGCCGACCACGAATCGCCTCCGGGCCGACATCTGGTACTCATACTCGACCGACAATGGTGTGACGTGGGCCGCCGGGACCAGGATCACGGATGGCGGAGACGTAACCTACAGGTTCCCGTCAATCCTGAACCCCATCGGCGATACGGTCATGGTCGAGTACCTCATCGACCAGGTTGCCGGGTATTTCGTGCAGAACGCCGAGGGTGCGGCTACCAACAACCCCGTCGTGGTGCAGAAATGGGAGAACCCCGATGCCGTCGCCGAAGCACCGATCTCCACGCCTCCGGCCCGGATGGAAATCACGGCCGGACCGAACCCGGTGAGGGGTCGAACAGCGATGTCCTATGCTCTGCCGCGGTCCGGCGACATGTCGCTGGTCGTGTACGACGCCACTGGACGTCCGGTCCAGACGCTCGCCTCCGGGTCCCGTCCGGCCGGGCGCTACACGGCGACCTGGGATGCACGCGACGCTGCCGCCGGCATCTACTTCTGCACGTTGGAAAGCGGGGGAAGCAGTACCAGCCGAAAGCTGGTGCGGGTCGACTAGACCAGAGAACCCGTCGAACCAAGTCTGCCCGCCCTTCGCGGGCAGACTCTCTTTCGACTGGCCGCCTGTTGTTTGCAGGCAGCCTCGGGAGAAAGGGAGGCACGCCGGAGCCCGGGTGTCCCTGGCGTCACTGGCGGGCAAGCTCTGGGTTCAGGCCGGCTGTATCGGGGGATCGAGAGCTTGGGTCCTTGGTGACCTGGTGTCTTGGTGGTTGAATCCGGTCCGGCCTTTGCGGTTTTGCCACCCCCCTGCCCGAGTTTGCGGCCTGCTGTTTGACCCTTGCGGCTTGCGGTTATCCACACGCTTCCGGAACAACAACAAGACTAGTTAGAAGAACCTGTTGCTGCTGTTGGGATGTGGATGGATGTGGATAACTCCATGTCGCCTACGACATCTTCCTTGTCGAGTCCGGGGGTCTCCACTACAGGTTGTGGTTAGTTATCCACATAGTTATCCACATTCTATCCACACTTTCCACACCCACGGGGATTTGGGCGAACTACTATACGCTGTATCCACCGAGTTATCCACACCACTACATATAGGTATTGACATTGAAATCCTGTCCGGCATCTTGAGTAGATGGCCGACAAGAACTCTGCTTCATACGGCGGGCTACTCCCCCGGCAGTCCCGGGGCTTGCCCCCGGGATACGACCGATGGCAGAAGTCAGAGACCAGAAGTCAGAAGGCAGAATTGCCCGATTTCTCTCATTCAGGTTCCAATCGAGTTACGAGGTTCGGTGTTCGTGCTTCGGTTGAACATGGCTCTATCTGCAGGAGCATGTCCCTCGGTTAGTTGAAATTCCTAGCGGCTCCCACATCACTTTAGGCAACTCTCTCTGTTGCGTCAATTTCTTTCGGTGACGCGGACCGTTCCAGTGCACTCAGCAATGCGGGGATGTGCCGGTAGCCATCTACGCACCGGAAGTGCTGCTCGGCATGTAGCAGCCCAGCTACACACCAGCGCCAGCGCATCTCGCCAGGGCGCCAGCGCTTC
>Ga0194126_10006873_pt1 | contig 16015 bp, 18 predicted proteins | sample TA2KigC150mmetaG_FD_148641 | JGI IMG/M metagenome (GOLD analysis project Ga0194126, IMG submission 148641) | Freshwater microbial communities from Lake Tanganyika, Tanzania - TA2015035 Kigoma Deep Cast 150m | ecosystem: Environmental > Aquatic > Freshwater > Lake | place: Tanzania: Lake... | reverse complement strand
CCAGTATGCAGCCTGGCTGTTTAAATATACGTTTCTGGGTTTTCGGCCCTTACCCAAAACCTTTGCTTCATTTTTTTCTATATCAATATCGCTATTTTTAAGGTTTTCAACCTCGCTTACCCTTGTTCCTGTAGAATAAATAAATTCTATAAGCGCTCTGTCCCTTATTCCATTGGCAGCGCCTGCATCAATGCAGCTGAGCACTTTATTTATTTCAGGCTGTGAAAGGAATGAATAAAGATGAGCGTCTTTTTTTGGAGGTATAATATAAGAACTGATGCTGCCAGATAATATTTCATTATTTTCAAGAAACTTAAAAAAACTTTTTAAAGAAGAATATTTCCTTATGACTGTATTTTTTGAATACCTGGAAAAATCAATTTCTTTAAGATATTTTCTGAAATTTTCAAGGCTTATGGCCCCGGTTTCCGGGCTTTCTTTACTTCCGTGTTGTTTTAGCAGGTATTCAGTGAATTGTTCTATATCCTTTTTATAAGAAATAACAGAGGTTTTTGATAAATTTTTCTCATAAGTGAGATATTTTATATAAAGATCAAGGCTTTCTGTTAGATTCATTTTTATGTGTAATCACTTTCAATATCCTGCATTTTCTTCCTGATATTTTCACGTATGAGCGGCAAACTATCTATTTCTTTAAATACTGGGCTGCCTTCAATTTTACTGTAATCATAATCCATGGATTTTGCATACCCGAGACTGTCTTTCAGGGTATTAATTATATTTATAATATTATCCCTTATTTTATCTGAGCGGTAATCAGTTTTAAAATTTGTTTTTGAGATATCATTAAGTATCCTGTTCATTTCAATAAATGCATCATCAAGTATTTTATCAGTCTTTTTTTTACCAGGATTTTTACCGGAATCTATTAGCCTGATAAGGCTTTTAAGCTTTGAATTATAGATTTTATCGTAATTAAACAGTGCAAGACCAAGCTGGCTTTTTGGCTTTTCAGTTTTCTTTCTTCGAAAAATCATAAAAATTTACTCCTGTAATTTTTTATTAAAAGTATTTTTATCAAATAAAAAAATACTTAATTGGGCATGCCTTTATTTAATTTTATCACATTCTTACAAATTGATTTAAACTTTTTTCCTGTATTATATTCTCGAGCTGCAGCTCAGCAATAAAATGCAGTACTTCAGATATATTTAATTTTGAAAGTATTGAAATTTCTTCAACTGTTTTTGGCATATATCCTATAATATTATAAATGGCCTGCTTGCCGGGATTTTTAAAAGTAATATTTTTGTTTTTTCTTTTGCAGGTACTGTTATTACATGATGGCTTCTTTTCTGAGCTGCAGTTTGGGCTTTTAAAAAGGCAAAATTGATGTATTTCATTTAATATGTCATCAATGCAGCATACAAGTTTTGCGCCATTTTTAATTAAATGATGCGTGCCCTGGCTTTCCGGAAAAAATATGCTTCCGGGGACGCCAAAAACTTCCCTGTCCTGTTCAAGCGCAAAATCAGCAGTTATAAGGGCCCCGCTTCTTTCGGGTGCTTCAACAACTACAACACCCATAGATATGCCGCTTATAAGCCTGTTGCGTGCAGGAAAATTCTTTTTTAACGGTGGAGTGCCCGGAATAAATTCAGTGATAATACTGCCGTTTTCAATTATCTTGCAATAGAGATTTTTATTTTCGCGCGGGTAGACAATATTTATGCCGCAGCCAAGCACACCTATGCTGCCTCCAACTTCATTAATTGCGGCTTTATGAGCCCAGAAATCTATTCCGGATGCCATGCCGCTTACCACAGTTATACCGATTTTTGAAAGTTCTTTTGATATGTATGCCGCAACATCCCTGCCGTAAGCGGTGTTTTTCCTGGTGCCGACAACAGCTATACCGCCTTTAATTGTTTTAATTTTTGAGCCTTTGCAAAATAATAAAGGCGGCGGAAAATATATCTGTTTTAACAATCCGGGGTATTGCTTTTCTGAAATATTTAACATAAATGAATTTTCATTATTAAGAATTTTTTTTATGCTGCTTATGTCAAATTCTTTTTTTGAAAAGCCGCTTTTATAATTATCAGGATTAAAGATTTTATCATTATCTTTTTTATCGCCGGTAAAAAAATCAATTGTACTTTTTATATCAGAAAATCTTTTTTTGTATTCTTTTATAAAGGCAGAAGGGCTTATCTTCTGCTCGTATAATAAATTCAGTATGCGCTCACTTATGCTGCATTCGCATTCAGCATTATTATAGTAATTTTTAATATCCTGCAATCTGGCCCGTCCTGTAGTTTAAAGCTTCAAGAAGATGTGATGTTTTGATATTATTGCAGTTTTCAAGGTCAGCAATTGTTCTTGTAATTTTTAGAAGTCCTGAAACTGCCCTGCCTGAAAGTTTATATTTTTGAATTATTTTTAAAAGCAGGTTTTTTATTTCAGTTTCTGCTGATATCCAGGAATTTATGTATTTAATGCCTGCTTCAGAATTATACATGAAAGAAAAATTCTTATACCTTTTCGCCTGGATTTTATGGCAGTTTATTACTCTTTGCCTTATTATTGATGAAGTCTCTGCTTCTGCGGTTGAAATAATATCCCTGTCATCCAGTGAAGGGACTTCAACCTTCATATCAATTCTGTCCATTATGGGGCCTGAAATGCTGTTCCAGTACCTTGATATCTCTGCAGTAGAACACCGGCAGGTTCTTTTTTTATCTCCATTATATCCGCAATTGCACGGATTTGCAGCTATGATAAGCATAAAGCTGCATGGAAATTTATAATGAAGATTGTTTCTTGATATTATAATGTTTTTATTTTCAAGAGGCTGCCTGAGATCTTCAATAAGGTTTTTAGGGAACTGGTTAAATTCATCAAGAAAAAGCACGCCCCTGTGGGCAAGGCTTATTTCTCCCGGTTTAGGTGAAATGCCGCCGCCTGTAAGGCTTACCCTTGATATTGTGTGATGAGGGTTCCTGAATGGCCTTTTTTTTATCAGGATTCCGTCAAATTCCCTGGTAAGGCAGTATATTTTCGTAACTTCAAGACTTTCTGAAGTTGTCAAATCAGGCATAATAGTGACCAGTCTCTGCGCTATCATTGATTTGCCGGTACCGGGAGGGCCCACCATCATAATATGATGCATGCCTGCTGCTGCAATTTCCACTGCCCGTTTTGCCTTTAACTGTCCTTTTACTTCACTAAAATCAAGCAAGTAATCTGATTCATTTTTTTTATTGCTGCAGCTCTTAAGTGATTCAATATCCCGGGACTGCCTGGTGATAATTTTTTCATCTGCTGCTTTGCTCAATACTTCCCGGAGACTAATGCATCCTGCGTTTCCCGATTTTTTAACAAGACATGCCTGTGCAATATTTCCGGCAGGCATGAAAAAATACTTTCTGCCGGTTTTTAAAGATTCTTCTGCCATGGATATTATTCCTTTTACGGGCCTGAGCTGCCCGTCAAGAGATAATTCTCCTATAAAACTGCTGTTTTCTATTACTTCAACAGTTTTTAAATCAACTTGTTCGCTTGCAGCAAGAATTGCTACAGCAATGGGCAAATCATAAATTGCCCCTTCTTTCCTGATGTCAGCAGGTGAAAGATTTATGATGATTTTTTTCAACGGGAAAATAAATCCGCTGTTTTTTATTGCGGCCCTTACCCTCTGCCTTGATTCATTTACAGCCTTATCCGGAAGGCCGACTATTGTAAGCGAAGGCAGGCCTGCTGAAATATGAACCTCCACATATACTTCTATAGCTTCCACTGCTATTAATGCAAAGCTTGATAATTTGAAAAACATATAATGGCATTATATATGTATATATGCAAATAGTCAAATATATATTATATTGTTGGCATATAAAATCCCGGGATAAATATTTAAAGGGACATGATTATGTTTGTAATAATGCATTTATTTAATAATATGATATATTCCGGCAGCCCCAAAAAAAAGGGGGTAATAATTGAAATGTGAAAACCCGGTTTTTATAATTATTTCCCTGATTTTATCCGGGAAATAAAAGTTTATTGCTGACTGGCTAAGGTATTTATATGCCTGCCTGTTGCCTGATATTATGGAACCTGCCAGGTAAACAAATGTTCTTATATAAAAATGGTGCAGCTTACGAATTATCTTTACTTCAGGCTGGCCGGATTCAGCAATAATTAAGCTTCCCTGCGGTTTTAATACCCTGCGTATTTCATGAAGGTTCTTCAGCGCTGATGGATTTCTGTAAATCATATTGCGGAAAGCAAAAGAAATGCCGATACAGTCAAAATAATTATCATCAAAGGGCATTGCAGATGCATCTGCATGTATAAATGATATTTTATCTTTCACACCTGATTTTCCAGCTTTTTTTGATGCAATGCCAAGCATTTCCCTGCTAAAATCGCATGCAGTTATTTCTGAATCATTAGTGGACAGTATTGCAATTTTAACAGCAAGGCCGCCTGTCCCGCATCCAAGATCAAGGAATCTGCGGTGCCCGGTTTCCAGGCATCTGCTGACAAGATTTTTTCTCCACCTGCTGTCCATGCCGAATGTAAAAACATGATTAATCAAATCATAGTGCCTTATTATCCCGCCAAACATGGGTTTAAGAAATTCACCTGTTATATTATTATTTTCCATAATTAAAATATATTTTTAATTTATAAAACTGCAGCAAGGAGATATCCTATTGCAAGCATTAGCTGCGTGATAAGGACAACTATAACATTATTCTTCATTGCATTAATAATTGATCCGGGCTTTTTTATCCTGAATAATCCTATTACCGCCATTACAGAAAAAGGTATTGTTGCAAGGGAAATCAGTGTCCACACAGGCGCAATGCCGATTGCAGCATTGGCAATTATCCAGGCATAAACTGCAGCCGCCAGTACTGAATAAACGATACCGGCATTTTTTATACCCATGGTTATCGGCAGGGTTCTGCGGCCCCCGGATCTGTCTGCTTCAATATCTGGAAATTCATTTAAAAGAAGAAGATTATGCACAAGTATAAGTGAAGGTACAGCGGCTATAAATAATTTTAGTGAATATGTACCGGTCTGGACAAAATAAGAACCAACCACAGGAAGCATGCCCAGTCCAAGTCCGGCGGACCACTCTGGCCAGTGTAGTTTAAGTATTAAAGGCGAATAAAGCACCACGCAAAGTGCTGCAACAAAAAGAACAGGCAGCAGCAGCAGACCTTTGATTATTGTGAAATAAACTCCAATTGGGATTGCCATTAAAAGAGCTATTATGCCAGTCCATAAAACATGCTTCGGTTTCAAAAGCTTGGCCTTAAGCATTCCGCTGCCGCCGCTGAATGGGGTAACTTCGGTTCTTAAATCTATTCCGCTTTTAAAGTCGAAGTAATCATTGAATGTATTTACACTTATGTGGGTAAAGACAAGGCCAAGTCCTGCAAGTATTGCATGCCATGCATTAACAGTTCCCTGGTAATACCATGCTATGCTTGTCCCCAGGAAAGCAAGAATAACAGAAAGCAGCAAATACTGCGGACGTGTTTCAAGAAATAATAGCTTGAGCAATGCAGTGTTCCTTTCTTCTTAATTTAATTATATTAATAATTACAATTACCGGATTTAAAGAATTTACTTTTTTTTATTAAAAAAGTACTGATATATTAAAACAAATATGAATCAATGTAAAAAACATTTATATTATGCGGCCAGCATCTAAAATTCCGGGGCATTACTGGATTATATTATTAATATGCTTAAATGCTGGTTTGTTATTGCATACGATCACTGAAATAGCATCAAACCTGTAGTCGCATTCCAGTAGATTTTTGCAGCTTATATAATGCTGTGCCGCCAGGCAAATCTTTTTTAATTTGGGCAAATCAATTGATTCTTCCGGCTCCCCAAATTCTTTGCTCTGCCTGGTTTTTACCTCAATAAAATAAAAAATATTATCTTTAAAGGCAATTATATCTATTTCTCCATATCTGCACCGGTAATTATTCTCAATTATTTTATAGCCATTTCCCAGAAGAAATTTGCAAGCATGTTTTTCTCCATATTTCCCAAGTATTTTTTTTGGAATCATAATAGCTGTGTTAAAGATAACTATTTTTTAATAATTAATTTTAAATGATTTACGGTGGATTTTACAGAAACCATATTTTTTAATAGCTTCAATGTGTTTTTTTGTTCCGTAACCTTTATTATTTTCAAATGCATAATACGGATACCGGCCGGCATATTTATCCATTATGCTGTCCCTGATAACTTTTGCAATTATCGAAGCAGCAGCAATAGAAGCACAGAGCCTGTCGCCATTAATTATTGGAAAAGACTCAAAACCATATTTTTCAGTATTTACACAAATTGCATCAGTAATTGCAATTGAAGGCTTTATTTTTAACCTGGCCAGCGCTTTTTTTAATACAAGGACATTGGCACTGCCCAGGGAAATCCTGTCAATTAATTCCGGTGATAATCTGGCAACAGACCAGCAGAGGCATGACTTTAAAATTATTTTAAATAATTTTAATCTTTTAACGCCATTTATTTTTTTTGAATCATCAAGTCCGTCTATAAGCGGCGCATTCCTTTGCAAAATGACCGCTGCTGCTACAATTGGCCCTGCAAAAGAACCTCTGCCAACCTCATCTGCCCCGGCAATTAAATCATAACCGCAGCAGTAAAGGCTGTCTTCATAAACATAGAGATTATGCAATCTTTTAATTTCAAGAAAATCCATAAGACTGGCAAACACTATATTAAAAATGCGGTGCAAGTCTTTGAAAAACCGGCAGTTCTAATTATATGAACTTACTGCAATTTAATGAACCCGGCCTATCCTGGAAAATGGGCCATATATAAATATGACTTTTCCAAATATCGCTGATTTATCTATGGGACCGAATACCCTGCTGTCTGAACTGTTATTCCTGTTGTCGCCCATTACAAAAAAACTATCTTCATCCAAAATGAAACTCTCATTTTTATATGAAGGATAAATGTCTTCCGGAAGATAGTATTCTTCCAATTTGTCTCCATTTATATATATTACACCGCTTTGGGTAAAAGATATTTTATCACCGGGCAATGCAATTATTCTTTTCACAAGGTATTTTTCTTCAAACGGAGAGTTAAAAGCAATCAAATCCCCCCTCTGCATGCCACTGAATTTAAAAGCGATTTTGTTTACAATTACCCTGTCTCCAACCACAAGGGTTGGGGCCATTGATGGCGTGGGTACAACATAAGGTTCTATAATAAATATTCTTAAAAGCACAGCAAATACTGCTGCAATTGCTGCAACAATGAGATATCCAAGAAATTCCCTGAAAATACTCTTTTTATTTTTCGAATTCAACTTTTGATTTTTTACCTATTTTTTTCCTGAGGTAATAAAGCCTGGACCTTCTAACAATGCCTGTATTTAATTTTGTAATGGACGCAATCATTGGCGAGTTTACCAAAAATGTTCTTTCAACTCCCACGCTGAAAGATATTTTCCTGACAGTAAAAGTTTTATTGATGCCGGTGCCCTGTATTTTAATTACTATGCCTTCAAATGTCTGTATTCTTTCTTTATTTTCTTCCCTGATTTTTATATTAACTTTTACCTTATCGCCGGCTTTAAAATCCGGTATGTCAGTTTTTATATATTTATTTTCCACTTTTTCAAGTACATTCATCTTTTAAACTCCGTATTTTTAGATATTAGATTGATAAAATAATTATTTTTTAAGCCATAATAATCCGTAGAATTTATGTCAATAAACAAACTAACAAAATATAATTAATTTAAATGTTTTTGTCAAATAAATCAGGCCTTAATTTTTTAGTAAGTTCCAATGATTTTTCTTTTCTCCACTTTTTTATTTCTTCATGGTTTCCGTTAAGCAGCACACAAGGAACTCTTAAGCCTTTATATACTTCAGGCCTGGTGTATTGCGGGTAGTCAAGCAAATCATTTTCAAAAGATTCATTAAGAAGCGATTCTTTTTTGCCCACAATTCCTGCAAGCAGCCTTGTAACGCCGTCTATAATGACCATTGCAGGAATCTCTCCCCCCGTAAGTATATAATCTCCAATAGAAACTTCCAAATCAACTGAAAGCTCTTTTACTCTTTCATCAACACCTTCATATCTTCCGCATATGAGTATGATGTTTTCCAGTAAAGACAATTCTTTTAAAATACCCTGGTTTAGCTTTTTGCCTGCAGGTGAAAGGAGTATGACTTTCTGCTTATCTGCATTGCATATATTATTCTTTTCTTTGATAAACCTTACACAGTCATATACCGGTTGTACAGTAAATACCATGCCGGTGCCGCCGCCATAAGGCCTGTCATCGACTTTCCTGTGTTTATCTTCTGTGAAATCCCTGAGGTCATAAATATTCAGATTATAAATATTTTTTGTTTTTCCGTCTTTTATAACGCCATAAGAAGTAATGTTTTCAAAAAGCTGCGGAAATATTGTTATTACATCAATTATCAGCATTATTTAAAATGGTTTAAATTAATTATATGTATTCAGGAATAATTGAAAGATTTATTTTTTTTAACTCAATATCAATATTTTCAATATAATCCTCTATCATTGGTATCATTATTAAATTTTTTTTAAAATTTTTTTTATTCAATGTTTTTTTTAAAGGTTCAACAAAGAGCACGTCATTAGATATATAATTCTGTACTTCTGTAACATAACCTAAAAGAGTACCGCCTGGCGCGTAAACAGCGCAACCTGCCAGGTCGTCTATATGGTATGTACCATCATCAAGTTTTTTTTCGCTAATAAATCCGTAAAGACTTTTGCCTCTTAAACTCTCAGCTTCATTGCGGCTATTTACACCCTTGAATTTTATAACGGTCCTCGGCCCGTTTTTACCTGTAAGGTTTGCTGATTGTTCAAAAACCATTTCTTCATTTGCAGTTTCATCAGCATAAAATTTAATGTTTTTTAAAATACTGTCGGGATAACCGGTAAACATCCTTACATATACAAAGCCTTTAATCCCGTGAGGTTTACCGATTATCCCGATTATTTCAAATGAATTTTTTTTTCCTGACATAATAATTAATTATGTCCCAAACCTAAATTATCTTCGCTGCTTATGAAAAAATAAAAATTAATTATTAATTTTTCAGTCAACTATTTTAACTATTGAAGATTTTCCTCTTTTAGCAGAAGCTGCCCTCATTATTACCCTGAGCGCATTGGCAGTTCTTCCTTTTTTGCCAATGACTTTACCGAGATCGCTTTCTGAGACATGGAGTTTGAAAATTACAGTTTTGTCACCTTCTTCTTCCTCAGTGATTTCAATTTCATCCGGATTGTCAACAAGTTCTTTAACCATATAATCTAGCAGTTCTTTCACAATTTACCTCCATTTTGTTTGTATGACTACTGTTTTAAATTTACAATATTAAAAATCTTTTCAACAGTATCACTTGGCTCTGCACCTTTTTTTAACCACTCAATAGCTTTTTCCTTATCAAGATTTATACTTGAAGGATTTGTTTTTGGATCATATGTTCCAATGTTTTCAATAAATTTACCGTCCCTTGGCGACCTGCTGTCAGCCACAACAATCCTGTAATAGGGCTGCTTTTTCTTTCCTGCTCTAGTTAGCCTAATCTTTACACTCAACCGGTTATCCTCCTGATTTTATTCCTAATTATTCTTATCCTGTTTTTTTAATACTGTAAATTATATATTTTTATAAAAAACTTGCAAAATATTTTTTAAACTTTTATAAAAATTAAAAAGGCAGGTTAAAACCTTTGCCGAATTTTGTGAATTGCCTGGCTGCCTGTTGGGCCATCGAGAACTGTTTAAGGAGCCTGTTAACATCATTAACTGAAGTTCCGCTTCCTGCAGCAATACGTTTTTTACGGCTGCCGTTTATAATAAAAGGTTTTAATTTTTCTTCCATTGTCATTGAATTTATTATTGCTTCTATCCTGTCAAATTGTTTTTCATCTATATTTATGCCTGAAAGCATTTTATTCTTATTTTTTATTGGAAGCATTGAGAGGATTTTATCCATTGACCCTATTTTTTTAATGCTTTTTAACTGTTCCACAAAATCTGTAAAATTTAGTTCATTTTTTAAAATTTTTCTTTCAATCTCTTTTGCTTTTTTTTCATCAATTACTTTTTCAGCTTTTTCAATGAATGTAAGGACATCCCCCATTCCAAGTATCCTTGATGCAATCCTGTCAGCATGAAAAACTTCAAATTCATCAGTCTTTTCCCCGGTGGAAATGAATTTTATTGGTTTTTTTGTTACATGGTTGATTGAAAGAGCCGCTCCACCTCTTGTATCACTGTCAATTTTTGTAAGGATTATTCCATCAAATTCTATTTCACTGTTAAATTTTTCAGCGATATTTACAGCTTCCTGCCCTGTCATAGCATCAAGAACAAGATATACCTGGTGAGGTTTTATATGTTTTTTAATATCCTTAAGCTCCTGCATCATTTCAACATCAACCTGCAGTCTTCCGGCAGTATCAATAATTATTACGTCATTTCCGCCCTTTTTAAGGCTGTCAACACCTTCAAGCACTATTTCAAGAGGTTTTTTTCCACTGGCTGTAAATACTTCAATTCCTGAATGTTTTGCAAGGTCATTTAACTGTATTGAAGCAGCAGGGCGGTAAATATCAGCAGCAATCACTGAAGTCCTCCTGCTGTATTTGTTTTTTATAAAATTTGCAAGTTTTATTGTTGCAGTAGTTTTACCGGTGCCCTGAAGGCCTGCAAGCATAAATATTGTTGGCGGCCTTCCTGCAAAAATTATATCAGTGCTTCCGCTTCCTAGAATTTTAATTATTTCTTCATTTACTATTTTAATAACCTGCTGGGATGGTGAGAGGCTTTCAAGAATATTTTGTCCAAGCGCATTTGTCCTTACTCTCTCAATAAACTCTTTTACCACTTTAAAATTTACATCCGCTTCAAGAAGCGCAAGCCTGATTTCCCGAAGGGCCTCATCAAGATCGCCCGGGCTCAGCCTTCCCCTGTTTCTTATTTTATAGAACAGGTCCTCAAATTTTGATGATAAAAATTCAAACATTTATTCTCCTGTATTAAAATTTATTTTACGAAAAAAGCATTTCAGTAAAATTTGCAGGGTCAAAATTAGAGATATTATCAATTTTTTCCCCAGAAGTTATAAATTTTACAGGTATTTTCATTTCATTTGAAATAGTGAGCAGCACCCCGCCTTTTGATGTGCCGTCTGTTTTAGTGAGTATTATCCCTGTAAGAGAAAGAGCCTCATTAAATACAGCTACCTGGGCTTTTGCATTCTGTCCGGTAGTAGAGTCAACAACAATAAGTATTTCATCAGGTTCCCTGTTTATTTTTTTATTTATGACTTTTTTGATTTTTTTTAATTCTTCCATTAAATTATATGATGTGTGCATTCTTCCGGCAGTGTCTATCAAAACTATATCTATATTTTTTGCTATTGCTTTTTCAATACTGTCATACACCACTGCTCCAGGATCAGAATGCCTCTGGTGATGAACTATCGGCAAGTTTAAGAGTTCAGCAAAATGATTAATTTGTTCATAAGCTGCAGCCCTGAATGTGTCGGCAGCTGTAAGCAGCACGCTTGTGCCGATGTTTTTAAAATAATTTGCAAGTTTTGCAATAGTTGAAGTTTTGCCAACACCATTTACCCCCACAAGCATCCAGACAACAGGCTTATCCTCAACATTTATTTTTAAATCCCCGGCAGTTTCAGGCGTAAGCATATTTTTGATTTTTTCTTTAAGCAAATGCCTGATTATTTCAATATCATTAATATTTTCCATTAATGATTTTCTTTTAACTTCTTCAATTATATCCGAAGCCGTAGCTGCGCTGACATCATTTAATATGAACTGTTCTTCTATCTCTTCCCAGAAATCCTGGTTTGTCTTTTTGAATTTATTCCATATAAGGTTTATGTTTTTAATTAATTTCTGCATTTTTATTGAGGTTTTTTTCTGATACTATTTTTGACATTCCTGTTGACTGCATTGTTATGCCATATATCGTATCGGCAATTTCCATTGTTTTTTTCTGGTGAGTGATTATAATGACCTGCCTGCCTGAAGCAAATTTTTTTACCAGCGATATAAATCTGTTAAGGTTCATGTCATCAAGCGCTGCATCTATTTCATCGAAAACATAGAATGGCGAGTAATTGATTGAAAAAATAGAAAAAAGGAATGCAATTGAAACAAGAGCTTTTTCACCCCCGGAAAGAAGAGACAGAGGAACCATTTTATTATTGCCGATATCAACTTTTAAGTCTATGCCGAAGTCTTTCTCACCTTCAATTTCAATTTTCAAAAGAATCATTTCTCCTGCGCCAAGAGGAAACAGTGCCCTGAAATAATTTCCAAAATTTTTGTTTATTTCATCAAACCTGGATGTAAACATTTCTTCAATTTTCAAGTTTATTTCATGTATGAGTTCTTCAAGCTTTTTTTTGCTTTCAGTAAGATCTTTGTACTGTATATCAAGAAAATCATAGCGTTCTTTAATTACTTTATACTCTGTCGTGGCATTGGGGTTTATACTGCCATAGTTCTTGAGCTCAGTTTTTAATTTTTTAACAATTCTTTTTGATTTCTCAATGTCTTCTGAAGGCCCGTAATTTTTAAAAATATAATCAAGGGTCAAATTATAGTTTTCAATTATTTCCTCAGAAATATTTTTAACTTTTTCCCTGATTTGTTCACGCTGCAGCTCTGCCCTGTAAATTTCATTTTCAATGGACTGTTTTTTTAAACTAAGTTCATTTATTTTTGAAAGAAGTCTGCTTTCCTGCGTATTGTATTCATTAATATCTTTTAAAAGATTATCGAACCGTGCCAGGAGTATTTTCTTTAATTTAAGTGATAATGTGTTAAAGGTATCCAGGATAGTAAAAAATTTTTCCGATTCTTTCATTTTTTTAAGGCAGTATTGCCGGAGCAATTTAATATTTTCCAGGTTTTTTTTCATCCCGGTTTCAAATTTATTGATATCTTTGGAATTTACAAAGTCTTTTTTACTTCCCTCACTTTTAACAATCTCTTCATTTGATTCTGCATTTGTACCAAGGATTTTCCTGAAATAGTCAACAGTATCTTCAAGCTGGCTGTAATATCTTTCTGCTTCAGCCAGTATTTCACCTGCGCCGGGAGTGTTTTTTATTTTTATAATCATATCATTAAAGCTGCTTTTGAGTGCAAGGAGTTTTTCATAAGCTGAAAGTTTATTATCTTCAAATTCATTTCTTTTTGTTTTTTCAAATTTTATTTCGGATGCAGTGTTTTTTATATTCTCATACTGGTTTTCAAACATTGAAGAAAGCGTATTAAAAACCCTTATTTTGCTGCCAGTTATTGCTGAAAAATTTTCAAGCCTGTTGCTTATTTCATTAAAACTTTCAATTCTGTCTTTTAACTGGTTGAAAAGCTCCTGCTTTTTGCTAAAACTTTCTTCATATCTGTTTTTTTCACTATAAAGATTTAAAATTTCACCGGCGTATTTTTCTATTTCATTTTTTTTACTTTCATAATTTGCGCTTTCGCTATTCCATGAAGCATTTAAACTGTTAAATTCAGCAATAAAAAGTGACATCTCGGATTCTTTCAGGTCATTTAAAACTCCAAAATATTGCTGCGCTTTGCGCGATGCAAGTTCAAGGGGGTCAAGTGTCCTTTTGACCTCAAGCATTAAATCACTAACTCTTTCAATGTCTGTGCTTACCTTTGCAAGCTTGCTTTTTGATTTTGCCCTCCTGGTTTTATGTTTGGATATTCCCAGAATTTCATCAACTATAAATTTTCTGTCAAGCGGTTTTAATAATGCAAGCTCATCAATCTGGCCCTGGTTAATAATTGTGTACAGTCCTTTTCCTATGCCCTGTTCAGCAGTAATATCCAGTATATCCGTAAGCCTTACAGGTGTAGAATTAATATAATACTCGCTTCCGCCTTTGGTAAAAACTCTTCTTGTAAATTTAACTTCAGCAAAATCAAGGGGGAGGAATTTATCCCTGTTATCAAAAAGCAGAGATACTTCAGCTATGCCGAGCTCTTCATTCCTGCTCCTGAAGATTACATCATCCATTGAGGTTGCGCGCAATGATTTTGGGCTCTGCATGCCCAGTACCCATGAAAGCGCATCTGCAATATTGCTTTTTCCGCTTCCATTGGGCCCGACGATTACGCTTATGCCCGGCTCAAAAATCAGCTGGCTTTTTTTTGCAAATGATTTAAATCCTCTGAGAGTGATATTTTTCAGGTACAATTTTTATAAAACCTCAAGTTTTTACTAAACAGAAAGATTGTAAAGTGATTTCAATGCGTCTTTTGCTGCTTCCTGCTCAGAATCTTTTTTGCTTTTTCCCGATCCACGCCCTATTGCCTTTTTATCAAGAATAGCAATTGAGTAAAAAACCTTATCATGGTCGGGCCCGACTGCTTTATCAACATTATACCTGACAAGCATTGAATAGTCAGCCTGTATTATTTCCTGCAGGTAAGTTTTATAATCAGATATTTTGGGGCTGCTTGCTTTTTCCTCAATGATATCTTCAAATTTATCGAGGAACCACTGGCACAGAAAGTTTATCCCTTTATCAAGGTAGACTGCTCCAATAAAAGCTTCAAAGGCATCTGCCAGTATTGAATCCTTTGTTCTTCCTTCAGAAAACTCCTCATTTTCACTGAGCAGTATCTGCTTGTCTATTTTAATGGACCTGGAAAGAACAGCAAGTGTCTTACCCGATACAATTATGGCTCTTATTTTTGCAAGCCTGCCTTCATTTTGGAAAGAAAAGTTTTTATAAAGATAACTTGTGACAATAAAAGAAAGTACGCTGTCTCCTAAAAACTCAAGCTGCTCATTTCCCCGCGAACTGACATTTATTTCACGTGCAAATGAACGATGCGTCATACTCTCAATGTAAACCTTTAAATCAACAGGGTCCACACCAAGACCTATCAGCCAGCTTTTCAACCTCTTTCTAAGTAGTCCTTCTTCCATCAGGAATCTGTCTTATCTAAATATTTATTAAGTTTTGGATTATTATTAAAGTTATTTTCCTGTTTTAGCGTCTATATAGTCCAGGGCATCTTTTACGGTTACTATTTTTTCGGCATCCTCATCACTGATCTCTATGCTGAATTTATCCTCAAATGACATTATCAACTCAACAAGATCAAGAGAATCAGCACCAAGATCATCCACAAATTTACTTTCAGCCTTAATGTCTTCATCTTTTACTCCCAGGACATCAATAAGAATTTCTTTTAGCTTGTCAAAATTTTCCATATTGCCTCCTTAGCATTTATTTTTAACCGTTAATCTCTGAACTTATTTTATTGATTAAATCATTATTTAAGCTGTCCCTTGCAACCCTGACAGCGTTTTTTATAGCTTTGGCTTTTGAACTGCCATGGGATATTATTGCAATACCGTTAACTCCAAGAAGAAGCGCTCCCCCGTACTCTTCATAATCAAACTGTTTCTTCATTGATTTAAAGTATTTTTTCAAAATAAGAGACGAAACTTTAGTAATAAAGTTGGAAAGAAATAATTTTTTTATTTCCCCGAAAAAGAAACCGGCCATGCCTTCTATGGATTTTAGAAGGATATTTCCTGTAAAACCATCACATACGACCACATCGGCGGCGCCTTCAAAAATATCCCTGCCTTCCACATTGCCGACAAAATTCAATTTTGATTCTTTTAATAATTTAAAACTTTCCCGCGTTATTTCATTTCCCTTTTTTTCCTCAGATCCGACATTTAATAGCCCTATACGCGGATCTTTAACTTTAAGTATTTCCCTGCAGTAAACTTTACCCATTATCGCAAACTGCTGAAGGTAAACAGGCTTAACTTCAGTATTTGCTCCTCCGTCAATTAAAACAAACTTCCTGCTGCCAAGCGGTATAACTATAGCAATGGCCGGCCTAAATACGCCCTGGATTCTTTTCATATTAAAAAGAGCGCAGGCCATTGCCGCTCCGGTGTTGCCTGC
>Ga0194126_10006872_pt1 | contig 16015 bp, 17 predicted proteins | sample TA2KigC150mmetaG_FD_148641 | JGI IMG/M metagenome (GOLD analysis project Ga0194126, IMG submission 148641) | Freshwater microbial communities from Lake Tanganyika, Tanzania - TA2015035 Kigoma Deep Cast 150m | ecosystem: Environmental > Aquatic > Freshwater > Lake | place: Tanzania: Lake... | reverse complement strand
ATGCACCAGGCGTAATAGGCCACCACGGCTGGCTGATCGACGGGAGACACAACGAACAGCCTGGTGGTGCCGGTTCCATGGGCCTGCCGGGCCATCTCAACCAGCCAGGCTGTTTGCGCCTGGGAGCTACATTGGAATCCGCCGAGCTGATGGCTGGCCGCACCCCCATTCAGCAGCTCGGACTGTTGCGGGCTACTGAATGACCTGGTGAGAAAACACAGCTAGGCGACGGTGGCGGCCTGGATCTCCCTCAGCACCTGGGGCGGCTACATCGAGATACGACGGGAAATGGAAGGCAACGTGTTGGTCAAGCCAGCGGAAAACGCCCAATCTGTCGACTCCCACTCAAGCCATCCCTCCGTACTCCTCCAGCAGCGAAATCAGGTCTCGGACTCGCCTGGCGTTGAGGGCGGAGGGGTCAAGCTGGTGCCGGAGCTGGACGAGATTGCACTCAGCTTGGCGTTGAGCTCGGCGAGCCGCGCGTTCTCTTTCTTGATCTGCTCTGTCTCGCTCTTGATCTGCTCGGTCTCTCTCCTCACTCGCAAGGATTCGCTCTTCAGCTGCTCGATTTCTTTCTCGATCTGCTTTGATTCGCTCCTCAGCTGCTTCGTTCGCAGCCGCGAGGCGTTGATCTGCTTCTCGATGTCGGGATTGCGTCGCCAGTTGAGCGTCTGCAAGAACAAGCGCCATCGAGGCAAGGATGAACCACACACCCCATTGCTGCTGGAGCTGGAGGTTGATGCCTGCTGGGAGGGAGATGTGGTCATAGGAGCTGAGCAGGGCGATCAGGGCAACCACGAAGCCGGCATGGGCCTGGATGATTCCCTGGCGATCAAACCAAGGGGGGCGCTTGGAAGAATCTGGATCTTCCAGCAAGTCTGGCTCAGATTCGACAGGAGGGACGTCCAGGGCCAAAAGCAGGGGCCGGACAGAGCTCGATCATAGTACAGGGGAACTACATCGCGAGTCCGTGGCTCTGGGGTGAACTCAGCGGCGCTAACGAGGCCGCAGGCCTGCGCGCCGCGGCAGGAAACGCGCAGCCTGAGGCTCGGATTGCCGTGGTGGCTACGCCATTGGGTTCCCGTTGGCAGGAAGGGGGAAGAAATCCCCTCAGATCCGTAAGCAGCCACAGCCCAGGGCAATCTCTGGCCCCTGCACAGCCAACAACCCACAGCAGCACCAGGCCCCGCAAAGCTTGCAGCCCTACAAGCCGCACCCCGCCCGCTTGCAGACAGCGCCCTGCAGCACCAACCAACCGCCAACGGCGCTCACAAGGCCACTGAACTGAACGCCGCGACAGGCAACGCGCAGCCCAAGCAGACGGGAGCGCACTATGGGCATAAAGACATAAAGAACTCACAAAAAGCAGCAAACTCATGTCCACAACCCCTCCAACGCCTCACGCACCACCGGATTGTCGTAGCGAGCCAGGGGCTCCGCTATGTGTTCCAGCCAGATCTGCAGAGGCTGCCGCGGCCACTCCACTGCCTCCGCAAGCGGTTGCCCCTGCAACAGCGGCCGATCAAAGCTCAGCTCTGGCTCCGCAGCAATCAGCTGCAGGCCTGCCTGAGCGAAAGCAGCACGCAGGAGCTGATCGATGAACACCTCAGCCAGCCGTTCGCGCAGCCAGGACTCCGCTGGCGAGCTAGCCGTGGCCGCTCTGGTGGCTTGCGGATCAAACGCAGCAGGCAAACGCCACACCTGCACGGGGCAGGAGGGATGGCAGGCAGCCCACTGGGCCACCAGAGCTTCTGCGGCGGCCAGGCTGGATCCAGCCACGCCCTGGCGTTGGGCGGCCAGGTGGCTGCTGAGGACCACCAGGGGCACACCGGACTCAGGCAGGGCGTCCAGCGGCGTCCAGCAGGTCTGGATGTTGCGGCGCACGGCGGCGCAGCTGTTGGTCTGCAGCAGGGCTTCCGATCGCACGCTGTCGCCATGGATCAGACACTGGATGCCGTTGAGGTCTGGCAGGGCAGCGGGCGACTCCTGGCTCCACCACTGCAGGCCTGTGGTGATCCCCTGCTGCTCGCACCAAGGCAAAAGCTGCGGCTGCAACTCAGCCAGGCGATCGAGCGTGTCGCACAACACGAGCTGGCTGGGTTGGCGGCGAAGCAGGGCAAATAGCAGCGGCCGAGACGCGAAAGAGGAGGCGCCGGTGAGGGCGATGGCGATGCCCGAAAGGGAAGCGGGCATTCAGGGCTCGCTGCTCTCCTGACTGATGGGCACAGCCCCCTGGGCGTTGAACACCAGGCGGATGGTTTTGAAGAGGATCAGCAGGTCGAGCCAGAAGGAGAAGTTGCGGAGGTAGTAGAGGTCGTAGCTGAGCTTGTTGGCGGCGTCCTCAACGGAGGCGCCATAGGGATAGTTCACCTGGGCCCAGCCGCTGAGGCCGGGGCGCATCAGGTGGCGCAGGCGGTAGTGGGGGATCTGGCGTTCGAGATCCTGCTCGAACTCGGGGCGTTCGGGTCTGGGGCCGATCAGGCTCATCTCGCCCTGGAGCACGGCCCAGAGCTGAGGGAGTTCATCAAGGCGGGTGAGTCGCAGCAGGCGGCCGAGAGGAGTAATGCGGGAATCGCCCTTACCAACCCACTGGGCACCGTGGCGTTCAGCGTCCACTCGCATGGTGCGCAGCTTCCAGATGGGGTAAGGCTTGCCATCCAGACCGCTACGCAATTGGGTGTAGAGGACAGGTCCGCCATCCTGCAGGCGAATCAGCACGGCTGCTACAAGCAAAATCGGTGCCGTGAGAACCAGCAAACAACTGCTGACCATCACGTCGCCGAGGCGCTTGAACCGCAATTGCATGGTGCCCCGGATGAGTGAAAACTCCCCGCGCAACAGATCTGCATTGGTGAGGAGCTCGGGCGGAAAGCGCTGCAACACCTGTTCGCACCAGCCGACCAAGCTCAAGACCAAAACACCTTTCTGTTGAAGCTGCAGAAGCTGCTGTTGCTGGGCAACAGGAAGCGTATTGAAATCGGACACGAGAATCCCTGCGCAATCATCCACCTCCAGGTCTGGCAGATGATTCAGTTCAGGGGGCATGGTGAGATTCGCCGGCAAGCGTCGCCATACCATGAGGTTAGTCAGCACATTGAGGGTGTCCCTCGCGCCCAGAAGCAGCCATTGGTGAGGCTGTTGGCTATTAGCACGGATCACTCGTGTCAGGAGGGATTGGCTGATGCTGCTGAGAAAGGCAAATGCGAGCAGCAGGGGGACCAGGAAGCCGCGTGAATCTCTGACGCCAAAAGTGGCTACTGTGATCCCAAAATAGGCGAGATACGACCCGAGGCTGAGCGATAAGACCACTCCTGTGCGCAAGGCAAGGCTGAGCACGCGGCATCCATGGCCAACGGGTGCCACTTGATAGCGGCCGATTACGTAGCTACTCAGCATCCACAAGGTGACCAAGGCGGCTACGGGTAAGGACAGACCCGGCCAACTGCCAAAGCGGTACAGGAAAGCGGCTGTGTAGAGCAGCGAAAACAGGCCGATGTCGATCACGACAGCTGCCAACAATCGCTTGCGTGAGAGCAGCCACGGCAAACGCAGAAGCATGGGGATAAGCGGCCGTTAGGCGTTGGGCTAAAAACGATGGAGTTGGCACTCTGCCAAACTGATAAGAAAGGACGGCTCAGCGATTTATGCCAAGCGCAAGGCAATCGTCGAGCCTGTGAACGGTCAGATGAAGGAAGCCAGAAGTCTGCGGCGCTTTTTGCTCCGGGGACTAGAGAAGGTGGATACGGAATGGCACTTGATCGCTGCCACGCACAATTTACTTAAGGGCACCTCGAATAATCGGGATTCACCGGCAATCGAACGGCATTAAAAATGCCGCACTAGAAGCGGCACATGGTGCATAGGTGCACTACTATCTCATTTGACTGGGAAGCAAATTGCGAACTCTGTTGTCAGTGCGACGCAACTGCAGCGAGACTGGAAGTGCGCTGGAGATAGCGGAGGAAGTTGAAGGTGAGATTTTTGAGTCCCCACCAGGCTTCGGTTCTCGCCAGTCCAATTCTTCTGGTCATCTTTCCGCCCATCGACATTGTCATGCATCCAAAGACGTGCTCGACGCATGCTCTGATTGCGGATTTAATGCGATTCAGCTCTTTGGATGATTCACTAAGTGGATTGTTGCGAGCTCCCTTTTCGTGAATGAGGCTTTCGAATCCGCCGAGGCTCAACAGATCCTCAAAGCATTCACCTGAATAGGCCGAATCGGCCCAGACATAGTCATGCTCATTCTCAGGATCTAGGAGTTGCGGGAGCATCTGGCTGTCATGAATATTGGCAGGCGTCACTGCATATCGACGGATGAAGCCATGGTCGACATCGATACAGATACTGTTCTTGTAGCCGTAATGGTTGACTCCGTTCTTTTTGACCCAGCGGGCATCTAAGTCCTTCTGCCGCAGTCGATCTGGATTTTCATCCCAGCCCTCTGGAACCCTTCCTGCTTTGATTTCCTTGTTCTCGTCTCGGGTATTGCGCTGCTTTGGAACAGGGACAAGAGTGGCATCGATGATCTGACCGCCGCGAGCCTGCAGGCCCTGCGAACGCAGGTAAGCCTCGAACATCTCGAAGAGCTCCTCGATGACCTCCGCCTTTCGCAGTCTCTCTCTGAAGAAGGCGATCGTGGTTGCATCAGGAATGCTGTTCATCACGCCAAGACCGACAAACTCCTCGAAGGAGCGCCTGTCATTGACCTGAAATTCAACCTCTTCATCGCTGAGATTGAACAACTGCTGAAGGATCAGCATCTTGAAGAGGATCAGCGGATCAATCCGCTTTCGCCCCGCGTTGCTTTTCCGGTCTTGCGCATAGCCTTTCTCAAGTAGTGGTCGAAATGACTCCCACGGTATTGCTTCCGATAGCCGCATGAGTACCGGCTTTTTTTGCTGAAGCTTGGCGACTCTGTTCTGTTCGTCCCAGAAGCCTCTTTGACCCACAGCCTGAGCGAATCAGATGACTCATAATAGCGGGTTTCATCTGGCAATCACGCTCTATTCGGATTTTTCGAGGTGCCCTTAAGCTGTTCAGGTACAGGCGATCACAGCAGCAGGCGCTGGTATTGGCCACCGGATGAGGGTTCTGACCCTGGCATTCGGCAGGGCTACATCAGTCCCATGAGTCAGCACGGAATGCAGAGCAACGAGGTTCGCCAATTCGGTGGAGCACCTCGTTCGTGGTGTCAGCGGTGAGCAAGATCTGTCCGCGACAAACTCCTAGTCGCAGGTTTAAACATAGACAAACATCTACTTTCCGTCGCTTTTATCAGGTTTGCTCTAACGAAAGCGCAAATACGGAACACAAAGAGACTAGCGAATCATGCCGCGCAAATGCATCATGATCTCACTCAGCGACTTGCCGCGCAAAGACAACAAAGCGTAGATAAGAGTATTAAACAAAGCGACTTGCGAAGGCAAGCCAAAGCTGCGCTTGACTTCATATTGCCTAAGAAGTGTTGCGAACTTCCGAGAAGATCGGCTCGAAGGCGAGACGCTGTAGACAGCGAGAGGCTCACAAAGCCCGTAGGCCACAAGACCAGGATTGCGAAAAAACAACTTGAGCCAAAAAAGTTGGTCTTCGGGCCGAGACAAGGGCTCAATACCATCAGGAAGAGGGAATCCAGGAACAATTATCCGAGTTTGATCAATAGAAGATGTCAGTAGAGGTATAGAATTACGAATAAGGAGATCACGAGAGGTTAAATGGCGGGGTGGGTGACATATGGACGAACCAACAACAAGTTCTCGAGGATGGCACACCCGAAGGTAGGACGAAAAACACAGTGGCGATCCAGAAACGAGATGAGCGAATTCAATTCGCTCAAGATAAGGTGAAAACCAATAGTCATCAGAATCCAAAAAATGAATGAATTGACCAGTTGCTTGAGACAAGGCGATATTCCTGCAACCTGCCGGTCCGATATTCGAATCAAGCTTGTGGACACGAATACGGGGATGAGCCTGATAAAAGTCATATATAGAATCACTCGAGATAGTCGAACAATCATCTACAATAATGAGCTCCCAGTCTTGGCATGTCTGGCCAACAACACTCTGAACCGCTGTTCCCAAAGTAGCAGAACAGTTGAAAGCGGGCATTACAATAGAGTGCTTCGGCATCAGACTTCCAGGGCAATGTTTACGAGCAAGGAATAAACTAAGCAGATCGCCTGAGAATCACGAAAGAATTGCGCCTAGGAATCAGGAATAAGGGATTTATGCGAGAGAAAGGGATAGATGTCACACAGCTCTTAAGATACATTACAAACGGGAAATAATAGAATAGAGGGGCTGGTATAAAATACTTTATAAGCAAAGATAACTTGGTCAGAAATGAAATAGATCCAGCCTTGAGATCTTCTTTAACGGAATCCCATGACCTCTTGCTAGACGAGATTCCGCATAAAAAGAATATACATACAGGAAATGGGAGATAAATTAAGGTACGTGAGCTCTGAACTACAGATCTTTTCCAAATTTTATCTGCGCTAACGGTAAGGTTTTCATCATACTTTAAAGATACAGCCAGATCAATACTGACAAGCATCGATTGATGGTTGGGCTCAAAATAGCGCAGCCATGCTAATATACCATATACATGCCGAGACGGGAATCGCCACGCAAATCCTAAATGAGAAACTGTGAGTGCTTGGCCAAATACGCAAACTGCGGATGTACCGCAAGAAGATGCATACGAATAAAGCAGCTGAAGACTTGCAGAAGAAAAAAAGAGATCGCCAGAATTCATGTATATAACATAGTCGCCAACTAAAAAATCAGATATATAGTTTAGAGATGGATATATCCCATGAATACCCAATTCAAATGTAGAAAAATAGAATAACTTGAATTTAGCAGAGCATCTTTGAAGAAATATCTGAACTGATTCCATTAAAGAAGCAATACGTGAATCCGAAGATCCATCAACAATATACCAGAATATTTCGCCAGCAAACAACTGAGACGCAACAGATCTAAAAGTCCTTGAGAACTCAAGGCTATTGTTCTTGCATAGAGTGACAATACTTACTTTAGAAGATTTCATTGACGCAGAGATGATGAGAACTTTGATCTACTTGAATAAGATACTAGAGCGATGGCGATTAGTAGAGGTCCGAATACAGAAGGTGTTGCAGGAAGGCCGGGAATAATTAGATTTGCAACCTGAAATGACAGACCGATAAAAAGTAGATACGGTTTTGAATAATCTCTAAAATAAGGTGCATAAAGGTTGCGCAAACCTAAAATCAAAAGAGACAGAAGAAGAATAAACCCTAAAACACCATAATCATAAAAAATAAAATAGAGCCAACCAGTTGGCTTGATTAGAATTGGATCACGATCTAGTTGAAGGAAAGAGTCAATAATAACATTAGTAGGAAGCAGATTGTAGCGAGTGAGGGCACTCACAACATCTACAGGAAAGTTCCCAAACCAGTGGCCTGGAAATGAAAAGATTTTTTCAAACCCAAGAATCACAGAGGTAATTGCATAATAGAACCTAAATCCTCCTGCAATCAAGAAGCCAAAGAAGAATGATCCATAATGACCGCCTGTAACCTGCCAAAAGACTTGCGATAATTTACCAAAAGATAGAATTGGCAGAAGCTTTTCATAGAATAACATTGAAAGAATTATAACTACCGTTAAGATTGCTAAGACAGTGATGGAACCAGACTTCTGACGGAAAGAAATAGAAAAGCGGAGCTTGGCAGTACAGAGCAACTCAGGAAGAGTGATTAATATTGCAGAAGCGATCAGGGCAATGGCTGCAACAATAAGGGTAGCAAAAAATGTTACCGGAAGACTAAGTAAAATGACAAACAGGGAGACGAATGCTAGATACAAGGACAAAGAATATATTTTAGGGTTAAGATTTTCACTAGAGCTAAATATTCCAAGAATTGAGAGATATGTCATTGTGATGATTAAGGGAGATCCAGAAGAAGGCTCGGGGAAAAAGAAGGACGACCTATCAAAAGATGTGCGGCCAGCATGAAGAAAGAGAGTTAGAATTTCTGGATAAGTTTTATTGAGTAAGTATGAGAAGAAAAACAAGAATGAGACCATTAATAACGAACGACTCAACCATTTGACGGCTTTAAATGAGGAGAGTGAGGCAAGATACAAACCAATGGTTTCCCCCAATAAAACAGAACTGAAGAGTGGAACAATAAAAATGTATGATGTAGCAAGTGGGGCGAGTATCGAGGTAGCACCAGATTTGTAGGAAGGAAAAAATAATCCTAAGAATCCGAGAACAGTAAGCAAAATAAATAGAGGCCCAAAATTTCTGAAATGTCTCCTCCTAATACATAGAACGATAATAAGTAAAGGAAGTATGCTATTTTCGCCAACCCCAAGATACTTGATGTTGGGAAGGACATAAACGAGAAGTAGGAGGCGCAGAAGCATTGAATATGACAAGAGGAATGACTAAGAAAACTCTGAAAAGGCCGGTTTCGCGCTTTCAGTCGAACTCCATCTCATTAATGGAGACCTATACAGGATTTATTGCCTGACTACCGATTGAGGACTCTTAATGCAGCCTGAATTATCATCTTCTATCCAGGCTTTCCGACTTCTAAGCAAACTCATCCCCTGAATCAATGCCGTTGGTGGCTATTGTTAACTGACCTTGTAAAGGTTGACTTGGGCCAACAGCATTTTGGGCTTGTGATCGTTTTTCTTGATACGGAAATAGTGCGTCTTCTAGAATCAAAATTGACTTTTAATCAAACGAGAGAGATGTTTTAGGGAAGCTCTGAACCTGGCTGGCCGACACAACCGCGAGACCCGTTGCAACAGAACGGGTCTCGCGGTTGTGTCGGCCGGTGACTTTCAGGAAAGGTGTCACTCCTGGGCTGCCAATCAGGCGGCCTGAATTAAGGGTAGCTCCTGGATCGGATTGGTCTCTTCGATTGGCTTGTTGATCCACACCTCATCTGGTTGACGCCAGCAGCGGATGTGTCGGCTCCAGCGCGTTGGATTCGCCCTGCGGGCGTTCTCATAGACCTCAGCACGCTGCTTGCAAATGGCGATGGCCGATCCGCTGTGTCGCTGAACGGGTGTCACGAACTTGATGCCGCTGTGACGGTGCCGGTGGTTGTACCAGCCGACGAACGCGGCAACCCACTCACAGGCCTGGCCTTTGGATGCAAAGGGCTTGCGGGGGTAATCAGGCCGATACTTCACTGTCCGGAAAAGGGATTCGGAGTAGGGGTTGTCGTTTGAGACCCGTGGCCGCGAGAACGACCTGAGCACACCCAGTTCTTCCAGACGGCACTCCAGCGTGGCGGCACGCATGGCATTGCCGTTATCGGCGTGCAGGATCAGCGGCTGCTTTCGCCCCTTGCTGATCCGCTCCCTCAAACAAGCCCTACTGACCAGATCCGCTGCAATGGCTGGATCTTCACGCTCATCCACATCCCAGGCCACGACCTTGCGGCTCCAGACGTCGATCACCAGGTAGAGGTACAGCCAGATCCCACGCACGGTGGTGGGCAAATAGGTGATGTCCCAGCTCCAGACCTGATTGGCCCCTGCGGCCCGGAGTCTTGGCACTGGTCTTGATTCCTGTGGTGGCCGTGCTCGACCGCGACGGTGAACCTGGCCATGGGCGTGGAGCACCCGGTAGAAGCTGCTCTCTGAGCCGATGTACAGCCCCTGATCGGCAAGGGCTGGCACGATCTGACCTGGTGGCAGTGCGGCGTACTGGGGCTGGTTGCAGGTCAGCAGAATTCGCTGACGCTCTTCCTCGCTCAGCTTGTGCAAGACACGGCGTGGACTGCCTTTACGACGATCGTGACCACCGCCATCACCGATTAAGGCCTTCCGCCAGCGCTTGAGGGTGCGCAGGCAAATGCCCATCTCGCCGCAGGCGCTGACCAGGCCCGCACCCGCGGCATGAGCCTCGCTGATCAGCTCGATCGCCTTGCGCCGGTGAGCGCTGCTGGTCAGCCTTCCGCGTCCTCCGAGCAGAAGGCTTCCCACTTTTTTCGCAGCACCAATAAGGCCGCCATCTCCGCCATGGCCTTCTCCTTACGCTGGAGCTCCTTCTTGAGAGCCTTGATCTCCCGCTGGTCTTGGGCACGGAGCTTTTCCAGCTCCTTCTGCTCTTTCAAGGTCAGCACTGGCTTTTCATTGGCATCCTGGGCGGCCTGACGCCAACGCTCGACCTGCTCCGGGTACAGACCCCGTTCCCGGCAGTAGGCGCTGAGCTCTGTGGCATTGAGCCCTGCGGTCTCCAGCACCACTGTGAACTTGTCGGCAGCAGACCAGCCCTCAGGTTCCTTCTCGGATGCCGGCACCACCTCTCCCTGCAACCGCCACGCCTTCCTCCAGTTGTAGAGGGTGACCACGTGAATGCCCAGTTCTGCTGAGATCTGGGCCACGCTCTGCCGCATGGGCGGGCTCATCCGCCTCCTCACATCAGCCTTGACGGCCTCGCTGTAACGACGCATTGCTCATGTCCTCAAGCCCCCGGGTGTGCTGACGAGAGGGGTGACATCTTTCCTGAAACCGGGGGGGCCAGCCAGCATCCCGGGCTGCTGGCACTGCTGGGCTGGCGAGAACCAGCTCAGATACTGAGCTCGGCATGACTATTAATGAGCCCTGACTGGAATGGGATCGCCATCCGTTTCCAGTCTCAAGCTGAGCACTGAACTCAGTCTATCCGGTTTCTTAGAGGTTCCTTGACTTTAAGTCAGACCTAAACAAGGAATGGGACAGAAAGAGTATGTCAAAAGTATTTTTAGGAATAGCGACCAAAACAAACAGGGAAAAGCAGCAATACATACAGTGATTAGACGCGAATTGTCCTTAGGATTGTCCTGGCTTTCCTCAAGGGAACAGCTAGAACTCTATAAAGAAATCCAAAACGCTTTTTAAGTGCATAGAGGTTTCCGCTCCTGCGATGATAAAAAGCGAAGGAATCAGCACGTGTAGACGGTAGCACAAATGTGGGATGAGTTAATGGACCTAGAGCTTCAACTTCTATTTCAGCAAAGGCACTGGGAATCAAGGTGTGCGTACCATCATCGTTAAATCCGGCATTTTTTACCAAATTAACATTTGGCCATGCGTGCAGCGCATGATTCATCCAGCAGGCACACCACCATTGATAGTCCCAGGTATTTGTCTTACCTTCTAGGAACTCGAGGTCAAGGATTTCCGTCCAATAAAGACGCTCATTGGGAATAGCAAAGACATCATCAAACCGTTTTGCATCACGAAATTCCAACCAGCTCTCCTGTGCACTTGCATAATTAAGCCATGCCCTTCGCCATGTTGCCCAGCCCCAAGAATCACCGTGGATGCTGAAGTAATAACTAGCCGATCCTCTGTTGTGGCCAAGTTGAAAATTTGAACCGCAAATACTCCATATCCTTGTATCATTACGATAACGATCTAATAGGTTAGTGCAATAAGAAAAGAAATCGGGATGGGGAATGCAATCATCCTCTAGGATGATGCCCTCCTCCACCTGCTCGAAGAACCAAGTAATGGCACGGCTGACTCCCAGCCGGCAGCCCTGGTTTATCTCGGAATAGAGGCGTTTGATCTGGCAGGGCCAGTCGATCTCGCAGTCGATCACAGCACGGGTGGCGGCCACCTTCTCGGCTTCGCCAGAACGCTCGGGGTCAGGGCCATCGCACGCTACATACAAACGCGAAGGTGCCAACGGCCGGATGGCGTTAATCACCTGGCGCAGAGTGTCTGGGCGTCGCCAGACGATTAAAAGAACTGGTGTATCCATCATCGTAGTTGTTGTGAGCTGACCTGAAGCAGGTTCTGGAACCACACGATGGTGCGCTCCAGGCCCTGCTCCAGGGGGATCGTGGGCTTCCAGCCAAGCTTTGCAATGGCGAGATCAATCAAAGGCTGCCGCTGGGTGGGGTCGTCGGCCGGAAGGGGTTTCTCGATCAGTGGCAACTGCGGATTGATGCGCGCCCGCACCAGCTCTGCCAGCTGGCAGATAGTGAATTCACCGGGATTACCCAGGTTGATGGGGCCGGTGTGTTCTCCGACCATCAGCCGGATCAGCCCTTCCACCAGATCGTCGACGTAGCAAAACGATCGAGTCTGGCTACCGTCGCCGTAGAGAGTGAGGGGTTCACCGCGCAGGGCCTGTACGATAAAATTGCTTACAACCCGGCCGTCGTCGGGTAACATACGCGGTCCATAGGTGTTGAAGATCCGCGCCACGCGGACGTCCGTGGCGTGCATTCGCTGGTAATCGAAACACAGCGTTTCAGCGACACGCTTCCCCTCATCATAGCAACTGCGGATACCAATTGTGTTGACGCAGCCGCGGTAGCTTTCTGGCTGAGGATGCACCTCAGGATCGCCGTATACCTCGCTTGTGCTAGCCATTAATAACCGGGCCCCTACGCGGCGAGCCAAACCCAACATGTTGTAGGTGCCCAGGAAACTGGTTTTGGCTGTTTTAATCGGATTGAACTGGTAGTGCACAGGCGAAGCGGGGCACGCTAAATGCCAGATCCTGTCCACCTCAAGCCGGATGGGCTCGGTGATGTCGTGGCGGATCAGCTCAAAGCGTGGGTGGCCGATCCACTGGGCAATATTGGCTTTGCGGCCGGTGAAGTAGTTATCAAGGCAAATCACCTCCTCACCGGCTTCCATCAGCCGGTCTAGCAGGTGCGATCCGACGAAGCCGGCGCCACCGGTGATCAGGTTACGATGGGTCATTTAACTCAAATCATCTATAGAGGTTGGAAAGTGCTCGATCAACAGACAAGGCCTGAAACAGAGAAATGCGGTGCTATTTAGTGCTGACCAGTTGAAAAACGTGCTTTCGAGGCTCTTTCATATCCCTGAAGAACTTTTTAATCCTTGAAGCCAGCCTACGACTTACCGACCTGCGGTTAAGATTAACACCCAGGAACTTGCCCTTAAAAAGGGACGAAGGAGTGTATAATTGGAAGTCTGCCCCAAAGGTGGACATGTAGTACCCATAGGGCAGGGAAGAATTTTGGTCTACCCAAAGGGTGTCTATGTTGCCAATCAGGGCATCAAGCTCATCAATCGATAGGGGTTTATAGACAGATACGCCTATTTCGTCGTATAGCGTATCCGACATAATAACTACAGGCTTATTCCAGTACACCGCCTCGATGCCCACCGTCGAACCATATACAACCACTAAATCGCAAGCATCGACCAACTCGTAGGTATCAACAAACGAATCGCTTTTAATTAATGTGATATTGCGATGGTCATCCAAGAATTCTAAATTGTCCCACTTAGCCCTATCAACATCAGATTTATATTGGAGGTGAGGATGGTTTCTAATCACAAGCGAATGGCCATATTTATCGGCAGCCTTAGCAAGAGCGCAACAAGCCTCATCCTGGCCTTTCCATTCAAAGCCGGAGGACTCAAAAACTCCTTCAGTAGAAACATATTCATCTTCAGAGCTTGAAAAGAAACAAATCAGCCTTCCTTTTATCGAGCTTGATCTTGCCCTGGCTTGAGAAATTAACGAACCTGAGGCACCAGGAATCATGGATTCTTTAAATGATGTCCATCCTTGTTCTTTCCCGGCTCGTTGAGACACAAAAAAATTATCAGCAATCCCTAGCGCTGATGGGTTGCATTTTACTTGAGCCCATTGCTCTCGTATGTCTGCCTGAATTCTTATACGATCATGGGGTTGGTAGTCTCTAAGCGTGAATTTTTCTGCAGAGCATCCCCTTTCATGAAAGAAAATTGGCTTTGAGAGATGATTTGCAGCTAGCACAGCACCCTTCACAGACGCGAAACGACCATTAAAGATAATAATTGCATCATAGCCGCCATGATCTAGAAGATTGCTGATCAAACTGTAACACCTCGCAAATCCAATTGCAAGATTGTTAACAAGGGATTTGTGATCACCGGGATTAACAAGCGAATTGCCGGTTAGGGATACAAGAGAGCTGACCAGGGAAATCCCTAAGAGGTTGCTACCACAGAAATATGTATTCTGGAGAGAGCTTAAAGAGGTAAGAGACTCAGGTTCAAGCAGGTAGTCATCCGGGAGCTGAAGGTCGGAAGTATCTAGAATTGTGATGTTTACACCACACAACGAAGCATACTTTTGGGCCGCTTTTATACCCTTTTGGGCAGGAGTGTGATTAAGGCCGACCATCTTGCGAACCCATCCCATTCTTGATTGGGTTGAAAACTCGCAAACAGGCAAAATACTTCCGTAGTGCAAATAAGCTACTTCTAGATAACTTGGTGCTAGGCGCAAGGCAATCTCGAGACCCGTTTCAAGATGTGGCGTAGCATCCCACGCTTCAGCCACTAAGATACGGGAACAAGATGGGAGACTAGGCAGAACTAGGGGATCAAAGTTTCTGAACCGCATAATTAATATTTTACTTAGAGGACTTTAAATCCTTAGATTCTACCACTCAATGGGGCTTCCCGTCTTAAAGCCTTTTTGCGCCACTTTTCCAATTAGATACTTGTAAAATCGCGGAGAAAGACCATTGCCCGGTCTAACAATTCGCATATTTTTTTCTGTAAATACCTCGCCCACGGATATATCTTTTGAAGCATAGAGAGATCTTCGGAAGACCAGGCTCTTTTGCTCAGCTTCTGTAGGTCCATAACGTACCTCACCCAAGGCTTGCCAAGCGCGTTTTGTCTCGTTAGCTAGACAGTTCAGCTCAGGTGGCTCGAGCGAAAATGTTGCATCCACTCCTCCATCAGCTCGAGCGAGCGTAAAGTGCTTTTCGACAACTGTTGCACCAAGAGCAACAGCTGCCACGGCCACGCCAATTCCCATGGTGTGATCGCTGAGACCCACTTCGCAAGCGAATAGCTCTCGCAGGTGTGGGATAGTCCGGATATTGGTGTTTTCAGGGCTAGCAGGATATGTACTTGTACATTTGAGCAGCACCAGTTGCTTACAACCGGCATCGCGTGCGGCAGTGACGGCGTCGTCCAGTTCACCGAGGCTAGCCATACCGGTGGAGATGATCAATGGCTTGCCGGTTGCAGCTGCTTTTTCGATCAGCGGCAGATGATTGTTCTCAAAGCTGGCAATTTTGTAAGCCGGAGCACCAAGATCCTCGAGAAAGTCAACAGCCGTTTCATCAAAAGGCGAGCTAAAGCAGATCAGCCCGAGCTCACGAGCCCGCTCCATGATTGGAGCATGCCATTCCCAGGGGGTGTAGGCCTTTTTATAGAGGTCGTGGAGGTTCTGGCCAGCCCAGAGAGAATCGGGATCGTTGATCTCGAAGCTGCCGCCGCGCACGTCGAGCGTCATCGTATCGGCCGTATACGTCTGCAGCTTGATGGCGTGAGCACCTGAGGCGGCAGCGGCATCCACGATTGCTAAGGCCCGTTCCAAACTCTGATTGTGATTACCGCTCATCTCGGCAATCACAAAAGGCGGATGGTCTTGACCGATGAGGCGGCCAGCAATCTCGATCGTCATTGGGTGGGGGCAATAAAATCTGAGGTGGGCAGCAGGATCAGCATCGATGTTGTGCCATCTGCTAGTTGGCCGCAGGTCTGAAAACCCAACGGGGTGAAGAAAGCAGGGATGCGTGTGGTGAGGGTCACCATCGCTGGTCCTTCGGCTCCAGCAGCATCAAGCAGGGCTTGAACCAACTGCTGACCGAGTCCTCGGCCACGTGCGCTAGGAGCCACCGCCAGATTTTCGAGGTGGCCGCCCTTGCTGTGGGGGCTAAGCATCACCATCCCGAGAATGCTGCCGCCCTCCATGGCCATCCAGAGGCGCTGGCGACGGTGGCTGGCGGCCACCACCCTCTCGAACACATTGCGGGGTGGTCGTGTGTAGGAGGCATCCAGAAGGGTCTGAAGAGGCAGCCATGGCGCCTGATCCAAGGCTGTCTCGTGCAGGGTGATGGACGCCATCAGCTGCAACCCGCAAAGGCGGATGGCTGCGAGCTGACCCAGTGGAGTTTCGAGCGATAGAGGTTCGTTTGCCAGGCATGTCTATTTCTAACTATCCTTAACCCGCTTGT
>Ga0194126_10006871_pt1 | contig 16017 bp, 14 predicted proteins | sample TA2KigC150mmetaG_FD_148641 | JGI IMG/M metagenome (GOLD analysis project Ga0194126, IMG submission 148641) | Freshwater microbial communities from Lake Tanganyika, Tanzania - TA2015035 Kigoma Deep Cast 150m | ecosystem: Environmental > Aquatic > Freshwater > Lake | place: Tanzania: Lake... | reverse complement strand
TCGTATTGAAAGTTAATCTCATGAAATCCAGAATACTGTCCGTATTATCGAGCGCTGCTTGTAAAAACTGTTCTTGGATTATGCACCAGAATTATTGTCAAAATGACCAGCTAGGTGTTAAAGTATTTACTACTTACCAATCTTACATCATAAGTTATGTTATAATGTAATCTATTAAAAATATCGATTACCGTTTATCAATTGCTTAAATTGGGATCATTATGATATCTTTTAGAAGATGCAGCGACTACCCGCTCCTTACAACGCACAAAGGGAATGATCGAGCAGATTAATTGCAGTTTTGTAAGAAACTACAGATCAAAGGGAAGTCATATGTCATTTACCAGGGAGCAAATCGATTTACTTGCCAAGTATGATTCACCCACTATCTCAAATGCGATTGAAGCATTCAGAGTCCGAGACCCTACCGATGGTTATGCATCCAGGGATCTACGTTGTCAATTCCCAGATCTGGGCGCAATGGTAGGGTATGCTGTAACCTGCACCGCGGATAGCACAACTCCTGGCGGTCCTTACCCGGATGGGCAAATGTTGCTTTTCCAGGCGCTAGCGGCAGCGCCCAAGCCAGCGATCGTAGTGATCAAAGATATCAGCTCCAACCACAGGAAAAGCTGTCATGCTGGCGATATGATGATGACCCTGTTCCATCGGCTAGGTGCAGTAGGATTGGTAACCGATGGTGGTGTGCGCGACCTGACTGGTGTGCGCCATCTTGCTCCTGGCTTTCAGGTCTTCTCTCCGGGAACTGTGGTATCGCATGGCAACCCCACCATTGTCGAAGTGGGGGGCATGGTCGATCTATGCTGCTTAAAAATCCAACCGGGCGACTTGTTGCATGGCGATGAAAATGGATTGTTAACTATCCCTCTAGAAATCGCTCTCCAGGTGATCGACCAGTCCGAATATGTGTGGCAGTCTGAAAGCGAATTTATCTCCTATATCACAGACTCTAACTTCTCATTGGATGAAATGGCACGTCGTTTTCCGGAATAAGTGTATGGCGAGTGGTACTGGGCAATATGACTTCTCAAGATTTAGTGAACACACCTCGACTGATAGATTAAGTCAAGGGAATACCAGGATGTCAAAAAATCATGGAAAGGAGGTGTATATATCAAACCAATAACAAGATAATGACACCAATGGCAACTATCAAAATTAACCAAATAAGAGAAGGAGAATAAAACCATGAATAAGTCGCTAAAGCTAATTATCACCCTCATTTTAATGAGCAGTTTTATTGTGGCATGTGCCCCCCAAACGCCTCAAGAGACTGAGAAAGAGGTGATTGTCACGGTAGAAGTTCCCGTAGAAAAAGAAGTTGTAGTTACCAAGGAGGTGACTGTCGAAAAAATCGTTGAAGTACCAGCCGATCGAACCCGAATTACACTCTGGGTTTTTGCTTCGGAGGGTGGCGCCAAGTTAAATGATGGCGAGCTATGGTCCGATTTCTTCACCCGCGTGATTAATCAATTCGAGGATGAAAATCCTGGGATAGATATTGACTATGCATTTCGCGGTATTGAAGCAGGTGGGACAACAGCCCATATCGATGCTGCAGTTGCAGCCGGAAATCCCCCGGATATTTACTGGGACTCGAGATTTCGGATCAAGAAGTTTTATGAGCTGGACCTCTTGGAGGATATAAGCGGTGCGCTAACTGAAGCTGATCGAGCTGCCTACGAACCCGGGATTTTCAAAGACTCAGTAAGCGCGGATGGCATGGTTTGGTCTATCCCAGTCGATGCTGGCTTGTGGACATATGCCATCAATAAGACCCTGTTTGAGAAAGCCGGGCTATTGGACATGTTGCCCCAACCGCCTGATTATACCTGGACTACTGATCAGTTCCTGGATGCCTGCCGCGCCATCAACGATCCGCCAAATGTCTACTGCACTGCTTTCTTTGCCAAGACACCCTCTTTCGATGTTAGCTTCAACAACTTCTTGGGTGGTTTCCCTGATTGTAGCTTCTTTGACTTTGAGAAGCTGGAATATACGGTCAATAGCCCAGGGTGTGTCGAAGCGATGACCTTTATGCATACACTATTGGACGAGAAGTTGATTGTTCCTGGTGCTCCAGGTCTGGTGGATGATGATATCGATCCATATTGGAAGAATAAACAAGTTGCCATGGTAGGCGGATCCAACTGGTATTACGCTCAAGCTAAGACCGGTCTGGAAGATGGCACGCTGGAAGGTCCTTTTGAGGTTATGCTGGCAATGTACCCGAACAAACCAGGCGCTCCACCACCGGCGGTCGCTATGGGGGATCCACATGCTTTCAGTGTTTTCAAGCAAAATGACCCCGATAAGCTTCAGGCAATCCTGGACTTTATTGGCTACATGCAGCAACCTGAAATTGCATCTGAATTATCCGGCGGTTGGGGTGTGCTACCTGCCCGTCAGGATGCGCCTAATCCGTTTGGAGATGACCCCGAACAGTCCTTTTATGCAGATGCAGCCAAAAAATTTGGTGCTTACAATTTCTACTTCAATAACACTGCACCATGTAATTTTAGTGAGGTTCGTTTAGCGTGGGCAGAAGCCAGGCAGGCTTTCTGGCAGCCCGGTGCAAACATCCAGCAAATTCTGGATGAATTTGTCCAGCGCGCCAACAACATTGTCGCCGAATGTCCGTGATAAGACCGGCTACCGTTTAACAAATTGAGCTTTTTGGCTGCCCGGAAATTTCTGGGCAGCCAAAAAGAAAAGCTTTTAACATTCATGAGTGGAAACGTGACCATGAGAAAGCTTTTTCTCGTGATACATTCTCCGCGCTTTTTTATATCTACTAAACCATAAAAAGGTTTACCGATGGTGAATTCGAAATCGTTTCTAAAGGAAGTATGGAAGGGCCGTTGGGGGTATTTATTCATCACTCCGGGTTATCTTGCTTTTATCGTTTTCATGTTAGCCCCGTTAGTCCTGGCAATCAGCCTTTCCTTCACAAACGCAACCATAAATCTTAGCGCTCGAGTCAATGTTGGCTTTGATCAATATGTTCGCTTATTTAATGATCCAATTTTCATCAAAGCCTTGGGTAATACTGTTAAATATGTGTTGGTGGTAGTACCTACAACCGTAATCATTGCTCTGCTGATTGCATTTCTCATCCACCCGCTGGGGATGAAACCACAATCTTTCTTCCGAGGCGCATTTTACCTTCCGGGGGTAGCGGGAGGGGTGATCATTTCTATTGTCTGGCTTTGGATTTTCAATCCCACTTATGGTCTGTTTAATTATTTACTGGGACTGGTTGGGATAGAACCGATTTTGTGGCTGGCAGATTCTCGTTTTTCATTTTGGGCTGTTTGCTTGGTGGTGTTAACCTTTACTTTAGGGCAACCAATCATCTTGTTCCTGGCGGGATTAGCCGGTATTTCGCAAGACATCATCGATGCGGCTGTTGTAGATGGTGCTAACAGTCGCCAATTGAAATGGCATGTAATTTTACCGCTGTTACGACCAGTACTTTTGTTTATTGTAGCGACACAGACCATTGGAGTATTCCAGATTTGGGAAACGATCTTCATGTTAACCCAGGGAGGACCATCCAATTCTAGCAATTCGCTGGTATTCTTAATATATCAGACGGCATTTATTGCAGGAAAGTATGGCAAAGCTTCCGCTATCGGCGTCATATTATTGATCATCGTGATGTGCATCACGCTTATCCAACTGCGTTTCTGGAGTCGAGAATGAGCATTTTACAGTTGAAGAAAACAGGTGATAGAAAATTGGAGAATGGTTATGATTAATATCCATCAACCTGTTCACCACGATCGCTATAGTCGCATACGCAAACAGTTCTCAATTTTATTGAGCATCATGGTGCTACTCAGCCTGGCAAGTATCTTCATAGTGCCATTATATTGGATGGTTACTGGGTCGTTTAAGTATCAAAAAGTTACCATGGATGTACCGCCGGAATTCTTTCCAGCTAATCCAACCTTGGAGAACTGGCAAAACCTGTTCTTTGGTCCCTGGCCAATTTGGAATTGGTTGGTGAACAGCATAATTGTCTCGCTGCTAACGGTTGTGATTGTATTGTTGATTAGCTCTCTAACTGGATATAGCTTTGGTAAGAAGAAATTCCCAGGATCAGAGATCTTATTCTTCATACTTCTTTCAACTATGTTCTTACCAAGCCAGGTGATGTTAATTCCACTGTTTCTATTAGTCAGGACTTTTCAACTCACCAATTCAATGGTAGGGGTCTATCTGGCAATGGCACTTCCAATGCTTGCATCTCCCTTCGGCATTTTCCTGGTCAAACAATATTGCAGCACAATTCCGGATGAGTTAATAGATGCTGCCCGGATTGATGGGGCATCTGAATGGAAAATATATTATCAGATAATGCTACCACTCTTGAAACCTGCTCTGGCAGCGTTGGCTATCTTCACTTTCAGCAATTCGTGGAATAATTTCATGTGGCAACTGGTTATCGCGGGGGATAAGCTTCAATATACGTTGCCGGTTGGCGTGTCCTACATTGCGCGAACCCCGGCTTATGGTAGATCGGTCATTGATATTGGGCTAACAATGGCAGGGGGTACTTTTGGCGCTATCTTTATGATCGTCTTCTTCATTGCATTTCAGAAATACTTCATAGAGGGAGTAACATTCGGCGCGGTGAAAGGTTAGCAGAAGTTTATCCGGTCGATCACTATACTGGCCCCCTTGAATTAAAGTGAATTCATATTACTTTGGATGGACACTATCATGGAGAAACATCCAGATTATCGTCAATTGATAAAAAACCTATTTACCCAGGCCGAATCGCTTGAATTTGCTCTGCCGGCATTCAATTACAACGATCAGTGGGAGTTGGAAGCGATCATCCAGGCTGCAAAGGCTGAAAACGCTCCGGTACTGATTGCGGCCAGCGCTGCGGCTTATCGAGCCCTGGGTGTCGAAATGATGGAAGTACTAGGCCGGATGGCCATGAGACAGCAAGCTGCCGTTTTTTCCCACCTTGACCACGCGCGCCAGTTCGAAGAGTGCAAGGCTGCGGTGGATGCCGGTTTCGCCTCGATCATGATCGATGGTTCATCTTTACCTTTCGAAGAAAATATCTCGATCACACGCCAGGTGGTGGATTATGCACATGCGCACGGGGTATTTGTCGAAGGAGAATTGGGACGTATAGGCGGATGGGGGGATGAGACGGATCATCCCGACCAATTGCTGGTCCAGGTCGAGGAAGTGGTCCGTTTCATCGTTGATACAGGCGTCGATTCGCTGGCAATTGCCATTGGAAATGCCCATGGTTTTTATCAAGCAGCACCACAACTTGATTTCGATCTACTCCGGCAGGTCAAGGCATTGACCTCGATCCCGCTGGTTTTGCATGGCGGCACAGGCATCCTGCAGGAAGACTTAAAAAAAGTTATCAGATTGGGTATTCGAAAAGTCAATATTGGAACGATGATTCATTATCGCTATACCCAGGGATTAAAAGCCGTCTTAGAAAAAAATCCTGAAACGACGGATGTTATCCACCTTTTCTCAAGTGCGATCATTCCAGTTGTTGATACTATTCGTGAAGCTATTCGCGCCTGCAATGCTTCTGGCAGAGCTAAATTGCTCCAAAAGGTGTAAGGATGATGGTTTCTGATCCGATAGGCGCTATTGATGTTCTGGTTGTTGGATTGATCAACACTGACATAATTGTAAAACCAGTGGATTGGCTCCCGCCAAAAGGCACTTCGATCCTGGCAAACACACTTGAAGCCGCAGTGGGAGGTGGAGCAGCCAACACCGGGCGTGCATTGACAAAGCTTGGCTGGCACGTCGCACTTTCGGGCCTGGTTGGGAAAGATGAGCTTGGCGATATGATATACAGGGTTCTCCGCCAAGCGCAGGTCAATGTTGAATATCTCCATCAGAAAGAAGGTGTCCCTACCTCAGCTTCGCTGGTATTGGTTGGTTCGGATGCCGAGCGCTCTTTTATCCAGCGCACCGGGGGCAACCAGGTATATCAATTGACCGATCTAGCTGAAGCCCCCTTGTCGCAAGCACGTTGGTTGCATGTTGGCGGCTGTTTGAAAATGAAATCCCTCAATCTCAGGGATCTGTTGCTTACTGCAAAGTCCCATGGATTACTGACCTCGATGGACACCGATTGGGATATCTTTAATGCCTGGAAGCATAAACTATACTCGGCCTTACCCCTCACCGACTTGCTTTTCACCAATGAGTCTGAAGGGGAAATGCTGACCGGTGAGACGGGACCGACAAAAATTGCTGCTGCCCTACGAAAGGCTGGCGCACAAACTGTGATCATCAAGCGCGGTGAAAAAGGATGTTATGTTGATAGCCAGGCTGGCAGTTTTGGTCAAATGGCTTATCCCATGTCTGCCGTAGATACTACAGGAGCGGGCGACAGTTTTGTCGCCGGGTTTATCCATGGCGGTCTTTCGGGCTGGTCGTTGGAAGAATCGGCGCGCTTCGCCACAGGCATAGCTGCTTGCAGTGTGATGGCGATCGGAACGGTGGCAGGGATCCCGCTCTTAGAATGGACCAGAGAGGCGATAAAAGATATACGGAGAATTGACTCTTATGTGAACACACTTCAGACCTGAAAAGAGAATTAAAAACAAACTATCCCCTATTGAAAGGATTATCTACTACATTATGAACGGAAAAGAATTACAAACCATCTGGCGCAGCGGAACCCCGAGTTTTGGTACCTGGGTTACGACAACAGATCCAACCATAGCAGCAGTCATTTGCAACATTGGATACGAATGGATGATCATCGATACCGAGCATCACCCTTATAACCCAGAAACATTGCGACAAATCATCGCTGTTGTGCACGCAAGAAACGGTGTGCCCATTGTGCGTGTGCCCAGCAATAATCCGGCCTCGATCAAGCATGCGCTTGATTTCGGCGCCGAAGGGGTGGTCATCCCCCTGCTGCATACCGCTGCGGATGCGCAAACAGCGGTTGCGGCATGTCGTTATCCTCCTCACGGCATACGGGGATTTAACCCTCGCGATGCCAGTAACTTTTACAATGACATAGACCTTTATCTTGAGACGATTAACGAGCGGGTAGTAGTGATCTTGCAGGTGGAACATATGGATGCTGTGAATAACCTGGATGGCATTCTTGCAACCCCTGGAATAGGAGGAATATTAATTGGGCCTGCAGACCTTTCCTACTCGATGGGGTTTCCTCTACAGGTGAGCAATCCTGAGGTGCAAGCTGCGATAAAGACCACCATCTCCAAATGTAATGCAGTAGGAATACCGGTGGGGATCGCCATTGAGGGGACGCCTGAAGAGCTTGCTGCATGGATTCACGGCGGATTAAACTTTATGTTGATTGGCGGTGATTATGACTGGATTGCGCTAGGGGGGAAAGCGATTCTAAACCAGATGCAGACGCTGACAGGTGGACGCTGATTTAAGAATGTCGTAGATTAGGTAACGACTACCACTGATGTAGATATGAACCACATCCCTGCCTCACAACGAGCCCAGGTGCGGCTGTTCTGGATGCATGGTGTCAGTATGCCTATGGGTGTGATTATGTTTAATATCATACCCCTTTTTGCATTACGGCTTGGCGCTGGTCCAAGTCAAGTTGGGCTTATCTACGCGTTGATTTGGGGAGCAGACATCTTTCAATACTTGACCGCCCCAGAAGTTGCCTTTCGTCAAAAGAAACGATGGATGTTTCGACTATATTCTCTTGCAGGTTTATCATTCACAGGGATATTTCTTGTCCCAATGTTATCCAGTTTGGATGCACATGATCTACAGGTACCAGTTTTGATTTGTGTAGTGGGATCATACAATATCTTCGTTTCGATGGCTTTATCAGGATGGTCTGCATATATCCAGAAAATGATCCCTTTGGAGGTTACAGGAAAATTTCTGGGAAACCTGTCGGCAATAAGCAGCATTTCTTGGTTGGTTAGCGCGGCGGTTTCCGGTATATTTTTAGGGGGAGCGCCTGCATTGTGGCGATACTATGGGATATTTGGAATTGTGATACCAATGCTTTTCTTGCGGGTACTAATTGCTTTAAGATTGCCAGCCGATTCAATGGAAAAGATTCAGGAGCGGGGTAAATCGAAATGGTACGCGTTACTGTCCCCAATCAAAGATGCCTCCATGCTTCGCTATTGCCTGTTGGCTTTCGGCTTAACCCTGCTGTTATCCATTTGCGTACCGCTTTTTCCGGTATTTTTTCGCCATGTTTTAACCATTCCAGAGGCTATTAGCCTGATTTTGCTCGCAACGCCATATTCCATAGCTGCTCTATTCGGAAAGAGTATTGGGAATGCAACCGACCGTGGTGATTTTTATTCTCTCACTGCATTTGCTTTATTCCTGGCAGGGATCAGCTTGCTAGCGGTTAGTTTTTTACCTGGAGGGGTTAATCCAGTTCTCACCGTTTTACTGGCCATTTCCGTCATCGCCTTATATGGTATCGCGAATACCATCACCCTGATATGCCTTGGACGAGAACGGTTCGTCAGAGTGAAAGAAAATTACGAGAGTGAGTATTTGGGACTGGGCAACGCCTCAATAGGCATTGGGGCTGTAGTTGGATCTGTGTTGGGGGGCATATTGCCAGGGCTTATTGGAAGATGGTTCGGATCGGAATATCTGTATCAGTGGCTCTTTGGCTTTCAATCCTTGCTGATGTTTTTAATGGTTTTCTTGTTGATCATTTATCGATACAGACACAATTGAACGATAATCCTAGGAATTTCGAAAAGAAACGCATTGGGTATCTTCTTTTACCCCAGGAGGAAACCCCAGTAAAGAAACACATCTCTCTAAAGCCAGATATTTAAGAAAAGACCCCGGAAGTTGCTCCGGGGTCTGGAATACACGTTCGGTTTAGTAATCCGGCATGGGCGGGGGCGCCGGTTTATCTTTCTCGGGAAGTTCGGTGATCAGGGCTTCGGTGGTCAGGATCATGGCTGCGATGGAGGCGGCATTCTCGAGAGCGCCGCGGGTCACCTTAGCAGGATCAATCACGCCGTCTTTGACCATATCGACGTAGGATTCGGTCAGGACGTTGAAGCCGATTTTGTGGCTTTTCTTTTCCTTCTGGGCGCGGCGGACGTTCTCCAGGATAACCGAGCCATCCTTGCCAGCGTTCTCGGCGATCTTGCGCAGAGGAACTTCCAGCGATTTGCGGACAATATTGACACCGATTTGGGCATCGTCATAACTCATCTTGATGTTGTCCAATGCGGTCATGGCGTTGACCAGAGCCACGCCACCACCAGGCACGATACCTTCTTCGACGGCGGCGCGGGTGGCTGAGAGGGCATCTTCCACGCGGTGTTTCTTTTCTTTCAGCTCGGTCTCAGTGGCTGCACCAACACGGATGATGGCTACGCCACCGGAGAGTTTCGCCAGGCGTTCCTGTAGTTTCTCACGATCGTAATCGCTGGTGGATTTGTCGATCTCGACGCGAATTTGCTCGATGCGACCTTTGATCTGGGAGGGGTCACCCTTGCCGCCGACCACGGTTGTGTCGTCTTTGGTGACAGAAATTTTCTCGGCTTTGCCCAGGTCACTGATGACAGTGCTTTCCAGCTTGCGTCCGGTTTCGTCGGAGATGACGGTGGCGCCGGTCAGAACGGCAATGTCTTGCAGCATGGCTTTGCGGCGATCGCCGAAACCAGGGGCTTTGACAGCCACAACATTGAGCATGCCGCGCAGTTTATTGAGTACCAGGGTAGCCAGTGCTTCGCCGTCGATATCTTCGGCGAGAATGACCAGCTCGCGCTTGCCGATTTGAACCAGTTTTTCGAGGATGGGAACAATATCGGTAGCGGCGGAAATTTTCTTGTCATGGACCAGCAGGTAAGGCTCGCTGATATTGGCTTCCATGTGTTCCGGATCGGTGATGAAGTAGGGCGAAATGTAACCGCGATCAAACTGCATACCTTCCACATACTCGGTCTCGAATTCCAAGCCTTTGGATTCTTCCACGGTGATGACGCCGTCTTTACCGACTTTGTCCATCACTTCGGCGATCAGTTCACCAATGTTGCGGTCCTGAGCTGAAATGGAAGCCACGTTACCAATTTCTTCTTTGGTGGTGATTTCAATCGATTGCTCTTTGATTTTATCGGCAACGGCTTTGGTGGCGGCTTCGATGCCCAACTTGAGCAGCATCGGGTTGGCGCCAGCAGCCAGGTTCTTCATACCTTCGGAGACGATGGAGTGTGCCAGCACCGTGGAGGTGGTGGTGCCATCGCCAGCGATATCGTTGGTCTTGGTGGCTGCTTCCTTGAGCAGTTGTGCACCCATATTTTCAAATGGGTCTTCCAATTCAATTTCTTTGGCGACGCTCACGCCATCATGGGTGATGGTCGGGGAGCCGAACTTACGATCCACGGCGACGTTGCGTCCCTTGGGTCCCAAGGTGGTAACGACAGCCGAGGCTAGAACATCCATACCGCGTTGCAAGCGGCGACGTGCTTCTTCAGCAAATACTAATTGTTTCGCTGCCATAGACTTTCTCTCCTTTTAGATGTTATTTACCCTCCACGATTGCAAGCAGGTCGCTCTCGCGCAGGATAAGTAATTTTTTGCTGTCAATTTTGATTTCGGTGCCAGAGTATTTGGCAAAAAGAACTGTGTCACCTACTGACACATCCATGGGAATACGTTTTCCCTCGTCGTCGCGATCGCCTGGACCTACTGAAAGCACGGTGCCCTTTTGGGGTTTCTCTTTAGCGGTTTCGGGGAGCACAATCCCACCGGCAGTGACTTCCTCTTGTTCCTGAGGCTCAACCACCACACGGTTGCCGAGGGGCTTGAGTGATACAGACATACAAACCTCCTTGAAAATATTGGTTATCTACGAATAGACTTGTTGTTTAGCACTCGAATTCATCGAGTGCTAATATCGGTGTGAATAATACCTTTCTTTCTCGCCTGAGTCAAGGGGCTGTTGAAAAAATTAACAAAATTCTGATATTTTATGGCTGCGGAGGTGCAGGTAGAGTGGGAGGAGGTCGTGGGGTAGCCGGGGCGGTAGAGCTATCCAGTCGATTGCATATTCCCAGGCTGTCATCGACGATGCTGACCAGGATATTGTCATAGGAAAATTGCTCGCGCACTTCCATCAATACCTCACGGGCTTGCGGGCAGTAGTTCTGGTTGGCGCGACTGAGAAACGCCAGCACGGTACCGTACTGCACATAGTAGTAAGCCACGCTGATATTGGATAACTGCAATCCTTCAACAGACACACTGCTCTCCAGCAAGCCTTCCTCCACCAGGTTGAGAGCCACCTCATTCTCTTCGGCGGTGCAGCCGCGCACGGCGCATTGCAACACTGGCATGGCGCCTTCATAGTTACGCGCCTTGATGTAGATGATACCCAACTGACCATAGGTATTGGCATTGGTGGGGTCATAAGAGAGCGCTCTTTCGGCATTGCGGGAAGCGATGAAGAATTCACCTTGTTGAGCGTAGGTTTTGGCAATTTCCAGGTTGGGGATTGGGTTGCGTACTCCGAGTTGGGCATTGATGCTGGCGGCTTTGGCAAAATAATCCAATGCCCGTCCATACAGGGGTGATGCCGGAATGTTATTCGCCAGCCGCACATAGTTGCGCCCGACATAGACGTATAGAAATGTCAGGTTGGGGTTGATTTCAGCAGCAAGCAGGTATTGCTTGATGGCGCTATTGTATTGACCGGTGGATTCCAGTATGGTGCCGTAGATACGGTGGGCATCCATAGAATTTGGCGCCAGGGCAACCGCCTGGGCAGCATACTGTTCCGCTTGCGACCAGTTCTGCTGGTCGAGTAATACTTCGGCATAGTAAGCCAATGCCAGCGCATTGTTTTGATTCAACTGGTAGGCTTGCAGCGCTTCGCCTTGCGCTTCGGTGAGTAACGATTGGCGCCTGTCTTCGGGAATTAGCAAATTGGAGGCATACCAATCCAGGACAAAAGCACGTATGGCGCGGATATCGCTGTTTTCCGGGTCTAATTCCACCGCTTTATTGATGGATTCAAGCGCTTCTTCCAGGCGGTTCAGGCGGGCAACGTCGTTGCTCAACAGGCTGACAGAATATGTCTGGATGCGCGCCAGCTTTGCCCAGGCTTCTGCATTGTTGGGGTCAACCTGCAAGGCACGCTGGTAGGTGTCGATAGCGTCGTAGCGTGGCGGTGCTGGTGGGGGTGGATCGGGATCATACAGTTTTCCGGAGAGAAAATAGGCTTCGGCTTCCTGGATATATGATTCAGCCATGCGGGTGGGGGTGGGAGTGGGTTGGAATAGTGGTTGCACCGCGCCGCGTTGTACGCTCACCAGCATCCACACTCCAGCCAGGATCAAGCCCAACAGCAGCATCAGGCGGTAAATATTGCTTGCCGGTCGCACCGGTCGAAAGTTAGGACGTTTGCCAATAATTTCGCGCGTCATGGGTTCACGGAGAGGCGGTTGCTGTGGCAGTTGCTTCGGACGAGGTGGTTTCTTGTGGCGTAGGCGGGAGGGGTGTGCTGGCGAATTCCAGGCACAGGTCTAAACCAGCATTGGCGTTATCCACAGCAAGCTGGTAATCCGGTACTCCAATCAGCAACGCCTGGAAGATGGGAATGGCTTCGTTGCAGCGCAGGGTTTTTGCCAGTGCAAAGCCATAGAACCAATAGAACTGGGCTACGCTGCCGTAATCCAATGGCAATCCTACTACCTGGCTGCCATCCTCCGTCGTCCCGCCCTGTATTGCCAGCGCCAGATGGTTGGCTGCTTTGACCATTTCCCGGTTGCGGTAATACATCACGCCCAGGTTGCCGTGGAGTTTGCCATTACTGGGGTCAACCTTCATGGCTTGCTCGGCATATTGGGAGGCTTTACCAAATTGTCCTTCGTTGGCGTAAGCCAGGGATACCTCGGTGAGCGAATTGGGGTTGTTGGGGTTGAGGGCAAAGGCGGTCAGCAATTCTTCCACCGCCAGGTCATTATCCCCTTTCAGTTTGTAGGCATAGCCCAGGTTGAGGTGCAGGTCGGCAATTTTATCGTTCAGGGCAATGGCAGCTTTGAATTCAGCGATTGCTTCGTCTAAATTTTCGTTGCCGGTATTGAGTAGCACCAGCCCGCGGGCGCGGCGAACTTCCAACAAGGTTGGGTCGAGTTGCCTGGCAATACGTGATTCTTCGATTGCCTGGTTGAGATTTTCAAAATTTTTGGTGTTGACCAGTATTTCGGCGTAAAAGGCATGCGCCAGGGCATTGTTAGGATCCAATTCCAGCGCACGTTTGATGGCTGCTTCAGCAGCCAGGGTATCTCCGGTGAAACCCAACGCCCAGCCATTGACAGCATGGGCCAGCGGGTTGTTGGGGTTTTTGAGCAGAGCGTTCTGGGTGTTGGTGATGGCTTCTTCGTACTGCCCGGCAAACACCTGTATACGCGCCAATGTGACGTAATTGGAGGCGTTATAAGGATCGGCTGCAATGGCATCTTTGTAAGAAGCAATTGCCTGGGTTAATTTTCCCTGGCGGTAGTATTGCTCGGCTTCACTGATGAAGGATTCGGGGTTGCGGGTGGGCGTGTAGGTGGGGACGAGCAGCATGGGCATGGCAGGCGCCACAGCCTGGCTGAAATATAACATGTAGCCGATACTACCCAACAGCAAAGCGATCAGTAATGGATTTGACCGCCGGCGCGGTTTGCGACGCATACTCCACTTACTTCCACGTAGATACATGGTTTCATATTACCATTGGGATAGAGACAGCGTCAAGACGGACGGCATTAGATTAAGATATTCTTAAGTAACCAAAGTAACCAATTATTACCAAAAAGTCATCCTTGCCAGCCCGTTTTCTTAAGGCTAGAATTGAATTATGCGCTTTGAGATCTTCACGCTGTTCCCGGAAATATTCGAACCCTACCTGGGTATCAGTATTTTACAGCGGGCGCGTGAGAAGGGGTTGGTTAAGGTCGGCATTCACAACATTCGTGATTGGACGAGCGACAAACACCACATCACCGATGATGAACCTTACGGCGGCGGCGGCGGCATGGTGATGAAGGCGCCGCCGATCTTTGCGGCGGTGGAAGGAGTGTTGGGATCGCCGCCTGCCTGCCCGGTGATACTGCTCACCCCGCAGGGTAGGACCTTCAACCAGGCGATGGCGCTGGAATATGCCAGGCAACCACACCTGGCGTTGTTGTGTGGCAGGTATGAAGGCATTGATGAACGGGTGCGAGAACACCTGGTGACAGATGAGATTTCAATTGGCGATTATGTGATCACAGGGGGTGAACTGGCGGCTCTGGTGGTGGTGGATGCCATCAGCCGGGCGCTTCCTGGGGTGTTGGGAGACCCGGACGGGGTGATGGATGATTCGCACGCCTCGGGGTTGCTGGAATATCCGCACTACACCCGTCCACCGGAATTTCGCGGCTGGCAAGCGCCTGAGGTGTTGCTCTCCGGCAACCATGCCCTGATCGAGCGCTGGCGTCGGCAGCAGGCGTTGCTGCGCACCTGGCAACGACGCCCGGATCTCTTGGAGAAAGCGCCGCTCACCGATGCCGACCTAAAATTCCTGGCACAGTTATCCCACCCATCTAAAGGCATAAAAGAGGAGAATCAGCATGAAACTTAACTATGGTAAAACGTTTTTATTAGGTTTTGGATTTTTTGGTGTCAGTGTGATCTGGGGGGTGTATAACGCCTTTGTACCCCTCTTTTTGGCAAATAAATTCGGTCTTACTCCGGTATTGGTGGGCTTCTTCATGACATTGGATAATATCGCGGCGCTGCTAATCCAGCCACCGGTAGGCGCCTGGTCTGACCGGTTGCGCACCCCCATAGGCAGAAGAATGCCATTTATTTTGATTGGCGCGCCAGTGGGGGCGTTGGCTTTTGGGTTGATTCCCCTGGCGGCTGTGCTGCCGTTGTTTGTGGCTTGCACCACCACCTTGCTGTTGAGCATGGCATTCTGGCGCACGCCTGTGATTGCCCTGATGCCCGATATCACCCCTTCCCGCTTTCGCTCACAGGCAAATGGCATCATTAACTTCATGGGTGGGGTGGGGGCGATTATCTCCTTCTTGGGTGGGGCAGCCCTGTATGAAATGAACACGGCTTTCCCATTCTGGATGGGCTCGTTGTTGGTGATTGTTGCCAGCGTTCTGGTTTTCATTTTTATCAAAGAACCGCAGGTATATGAAAGTGGTGAAGAGAAACCAGGCATGATTGCCAGCCTGAAAGATGTGCTGCGTGACCCTGATCGCAGCGCGCTGCGTTTACTGCTGGCAATTTTCTTCTGGTTCCTGGGTTACAACGGTATCGAAGCCTTCTTTACCCTGTATGCCACCAATCACCTGGGTATGGCAGATGCAGATGGCGCTCGTCTGCTCGGGCAGCTATCGCTGATCTTTGTCTTGTTTGCGTTGCCATCCGGCTACATTGGCGGGTGGATAGGGCGGCGAGTGACCATTTCCAGCGGTATCCTGCTGATGACGCTGGTGATGTTAGCCATCTTCTCGCTCCCCCCGCAAGTCTTAACTATCCAACTCGCACGCTTGCCGGTGCTGGGGGTGGTGCCGGTGGTGGGGACATTGCTGATGGTGGCGGGTTTGGCATGGGCATTGATTAACATCAACTCGCTGCCGATGGTGGTGGATATGACCAACGCAGCCCGGCTTGGCACGTACACCGGTCTTTACTACTTGTTTTCCACACTGGCGGCGATAGCCGGACCGAATGTCAATGGCTGGATTATCCAGGCTGCCGGTCGCAATTACAACACTGTGATGATCGTTGCGCCGCTGTTCATGTTGGTCGCTTTTGGCATGATGCTGGGCGTGCGGCGCGGTGAGGCAGCACCTGATTCATGAGTAGGGAGATCGGCGCGTGCGGGTGGAACACAAGCTCTCGGAATTAATTCTCTGGTCAGACGAGCACCTGTTGGTGGTCAATAAACCCGCTGGTTTGCTCACCCTGCCGGATGGCTACGACCCCCAGTTGCCCTGCCTGGTGCGTCTG
>Ga0194126_10006869_pt1 | contig 16020 bp, 21 predicted proteins | sample TA2KigC150mmetaG_FD_148641 | JGI IMG/M metagenome (GOLD analysis project Ga0194126, IMG submission 148641) | Freshwater microbial communities from Lake Tanganyika, Tanzania - TA2015035 Kigoma Deep Cast 150m | ecosystem: Environmental > Aquatic > Freshwater > Lake | place: Tanzania: Lake... | reverse complement strand
TGATCGCTTTGGCCGAGGCGCAGCGGAATGGGGAATTGGTGGAGCGGCTGCGGGAGCTTGTACTGACCCCTGCCCTGAGCTCTGTCGAGGGAATTTGACTGGTTATAGCATATGTGCTATAATTTGCAGCTTGGTCTTCCCTACGTTAAGCACCTTGAGGGCAAACTGTGGGAGCTACGGATCCGAGCGGGGCGCAAAGCTTATCGAGTGATCTACTTCGCCTTTACTGGACAACGATTTATCCTTCTGCACGCCTTTCTGAAGAAGACGCAGAAGACGCCCAGGAAGCAGATTGCCATTGCCCAACGGAGATTGGCCGATTTTCTGGAATATGAGGGAGCAGCATGACGAGAGTAAGAGCTAGCCGTCCTTTCGACGAGTATCACGAGGAACAGATGCGGGACCCCGAGTTTGCTGCCACTTATCGGGCGCTGGAACCAGAATTCCAGGTGGCCCGTGAGGTGATCCGACTGCGTCTGGAGCGGGGCCTATCCCAGGAAGAGCTGGCCAGGAAAGCGGAAACCGGCCAAATGACGCTACTCTAGTCTCCCGCTATATTCTCCACCATCCATTTTCCACCATCTATCCTCCATTTTCCTCGTCATCGCCACCACCCTGCGCCGGCTCATCCTCCTGCGTCGTTGTCGGGAGTTCCACGTACATCGCTTTGGCCCCTTTGTCAAGTTGTGGAAATCCAAATTTTGGATTTCCATTTTGACAAGGTGAGGTAGAGGTTGTATAATAGAGATAGATCGGTACAATCTCAGTAGATCACAATTCCACCGATGTGAGGCAGTTGTACTGCCGAATGGGGGCTCGGAGTGCAACTCCTCGCCATCAATTGTGGTGTACTGAATCTGGAGACCTGCGAGGTGAGCGCAATGAGTGAAACGATGCTCCTGGAACGCACCCGACAGTTCTTGGAAGAGCCCTTGCTCGGCGAGCAAGACCTGGACACGAAAGTTCGCCTTCTGCTCGAGGCGGAATATCTGCGTCGTCTTGGACGCTACCGCCGTCTGGACCACACCCTGACTCAGAAGTATGGGATGACTTTTGAAGAGTTTGTGGCCCGCCGGGTGGTTCAGCAAAAGGGGTACACCTGGGAAGTAGAGACCGATGCCATGGATTGGGAGACGGCTGTGGGCGGGATAAGAACGATGGAACGCAAGCTTCAGGAATTGCGGGAGCCGGAACGTGTATAGCGCGACTGACCTGCGGCTGGAGGCACAGGAAGCGCTGGAGAGGGTGTGGTTCGTGCAGTCGTTGGAGGAGACGGAACGCACAGATCCCACCCTCTCCTTGCGCTTACATATCCGACCTAATCTCTTTGTGCAGGCGTTCTGGGGTGAATTGACAGGATCACTCTACCTTGCCCTGATCGAGGGTGGGCGGCGTATCTTCGGGATAGATCGGGACGCTGGCGAGTGGCATCTACACCCTTATGACGACCCGGACAAGCACGAGGCTTTGCCTGAAGGTCTGGAGCCCAAGCCACTGCTGAAATTCCTGGCAAGGGTGGAAGATCTGTTGCTGCAATATGAACTGCTGTAGGGGAGGCATTGACTTCTACCTACCATCCATTTTCCATCCGACGTGGACATCCTGGTGCCCTACGACCGGGTGCCTGACACTCGTCGAGTTCTTGAGCGGTTGGGATACCAACCTGAGGCTGAGATACTTACCCCATGGGGAAGTATTGATCAGATCACCAAGAGCATCGGCATGTTCAGCAAGGAGACAGAAGAGGGCGATAGGACTGCGGTCGTCATTGACCTGCACTGGGACTTGATCAACATCTGAGAAACGCTTGCTCAACGACGACCTGGCCATCAACGTTCCCCAGGGCTTCCTGCTCAACCTGCTCATGGTGGACCGCTGGCGGGACCTGGCGCGTGTGGGCCTGGCCATGCTGTGGCCCGATGTCGAATGGCTGAGCCAGCGTCATCGCATGTCCGAGGCCGGTCGCCTCCAGCTCCGCCTCTGGCACCTGGGCCGGGTGTTGCGCTACGTCCTGGCCCTGCTGAAGCGCTAACTTAGAATTTGTCAACGCCGCCTTTTCGAGCTGCAAACTCGCGCTGAACAGATTGTCTCCCATCCGCAGAAGAACAGGCGCGTCAAAGAAATGGAACTGGCGGGAGTTCGCGGTATGGTCGAGCAACTTCAACAGGAGATTCAAGCTTATGAACTCACCCGCATCTCACAGTCTATCCATACCCTCAGAGACGAGCTACAGGGCATTGAGGCTGCAAAACTACCGGCTGTGATTCAGAAAACGCTGGATGTGCTTGAGGAAGTGACCCGCGTCCTGTCGAAGGGATGGCGGAAAGGAGAATGGATAGGAGAGGATCAGTTGCAAAATGGACCAATGGCTGGTATAATTAGGTTATCTTGACCTGTTGGAGGTGGACGATGGACAGACTTATTGGTATGGCTGAAGCCAAAAGTAAACTCGCCGACCTGGTGGGACAGGTAGCCTATGGCGGGAAGCGATTCGTCCTGGAACGACGCGGCCGGCCTATGGCCGTCCTGATCGGTGTGGAAGAATTCGAGCGCTTGAAGGAACGGGCCGAAGCAGCCGCGACGAGCACCCCTTCTCCCCTATCACCGGAACTGCGCCGGCGGCAGGAGACGCTGGTCGCCCGAGCGCACCGTCTCGAAGCCCAGTTGGGCGATCCGGTGGACCGGCTGGCGAAGCTCCTCAGCACTTTGCCACCGGATGGGGATCGCTTCTGGGTGGATATCCACGAGGTCCATTGATGGCGCTTTACGACCTTGCCGACCCCGCGGTACCCTTACCGCCTCAGTTGGTAGTGGATAGCTCCTTGCTGCTGGCTCTTCGGCCTGGTGATGACAACCCCCATGCTTTTGCAGCTCAAAGGTTCATCAGACGTTTACGCCAGCAAATTGCTGCCTATCAGATGGTGGCCTGGCTTCTCATGCCGGTGCTTCAGGAGTGCTATCACGTCATTCTCGCCAACAGTCTGCGTCGTACCCTTCGGCCAGGCTCAGGGCAGGCCTGGGCAGCGATGGATACTGTTGCCCGGCCGCCCAACTGGCTGGTGATGTACAAGCGTCAGCTATTTCATCACCGCTTACTACTTGCTGCCTCAGGATGCACTCATTCTGGCCGAAGCCGAACGGCTGGGGGTGCTGGCCGTCGCTACCCTTGATCAGGACTGGCGGCGCGCGGCTGCATTTGACGTGTACACGTGCCTGAATGAAGCGTGAATAGTGACGACTGAACGATGCCTACATCTATCTTCCATCATCCATGATGAAACGCGCCTTCGACTTCGTTGTCTCTCTTCTGATCATCTTCATTGCTCTGCCTCTCTGGTTGATCGCGGCTATCGCCATCAGGCTTGACTCTCCGGGGCCAGTGTTCTACCGGGGTCAGCGGGTCGGGAAGGACGGTAAGCTGTTTGCTATCTACAAGTTCCGCACCATGGTCGCTGACGCATCGAACCAAGGCCCCGGCATCACCCGCGACGCTGATCCGCGCATCACCCGCGTGGGGCGATTCCTGCGCAGGCTGAAGATTGACAAAATGCCCCAGCTCATCAACGTCCTCCAGGGCGAGATGAGCATCGTCGGCCCTCTCTGTGCCGGGGTGCGGAGGTGCTGGGGTGCAGAGGAGATTCACCTCCGCTCCCATGCTCCCTTGCTCCCCTGCACAAGATGGCCAGCCCCGCCTTCATCAAGTACCGCCACGAGGAAGAGCTCCTGGCCGGCGGGGGTGACAATGTGGAGTACGTCTACCTGGCCCAGGTGCTGCCCGACAAACTGCGCCTGGACCTGGAGTACATCGAGCAGCAGTCGTTCCTCGGCGACCTGGCCATCTTGACCCAGGCAGCCCTTTCTCTATTCGAGCGCAACGAAGCATTGACAGGACAGCAACCATTCGAGGATAGAAATGCACCCATCTGAACAAGATTATCTACGGATGATCCAGGCGAGCGAATCCCAGTTCGTGGAGTTCAAGCGTGCCGCTGTGGAGGCCAGACATCTTACTGAGCAGGGGAGCAGGGGAGCAAGGGAGCAAGGGGGCGGGGGAGCGGAGGAGACAAGGTGAGGGGGTGACAAGGAGATGGAGAGAAAAAAGAGCCGCTTGTCACCGGCGTAGGGAAGCCCGAGATCAATGAGGGCATACGAGTAGCTCTTGGTCGTTGGGTCATAGTGGATGTCAAGGAATCGAGCCTCATCAATAACGGCCCGGACTTTGGCGCCAACCAAGCCGACTTCACTGAACAGGCCGCTGGCTTCCAGCCTCCGAAGGACGACCTTATGCCACAGCATCAAAGAGCCTCGAAGATGTGACGGAGGTGAGTTAGCTCGTGGTTGATGGCCCGCCACTCTAGCAAATCGGTGTAGAGCGTATGGTCATCGGGCGATACCCCCTCGGCTTGAACTTTTCGCTCCAGGTCTTCCAGAGACTTATATCGCCCCTGGAGTCGCGTCACCGCCTTCTTGAGGTCCAAGATCCTCTCTGTGACGCTAGTGGCGATGCCTTTATAAACAAGATCCTCGTCACTGACAGGGAGAACAGCGGTAACTCTTTCCAACAATTGTTGTACATGGGATGACATGGCCATAGAAATGAGGGTGTGTTGGCACCGGGATAGAGCATCCGCTTATTATCAAACGCAAGATCGTCGTGGGAAGAAGGGGAGAACTGAGCAGGGGAGCAGGGGGGCGGAGGGGCAAGGGAGCCCTGAAGCTCAAAGCTCAAACACCAAAGTTCAAAGAGAGCAGAGGAGCAGGGGAGCGGGGGGGCAGGGGGGCTAGGGAGCAGGGGAGCAGGGGAGCAGAGGAGAGACCTGATTTGTGCAGCCCAGCCCGGCATGGTATAATCAAGCTAGCAACCGACCCGGACCATTATAATATCCCGGAGTTCGGGCTGTACGATGTCCCCCTGAGCGCTGTGCTGGAGTATGTCTACCAGACCTACGTCCATTCTCTATTCTATGTTGCTAACCCAACCTGAGCAGGCGTTGCTTGTCTACCTCAGGCTCGATGGGGATGACAACGCCGAAATCATCGCCCAGGGACCAGGGGCGGGAAAGGTGAGCTGGGGTCAATTGTGTGACGCTGCCCTGCGCCACGGCGTTGGCCCGCTGCTCTACACCAAGCTCAAGGAGAGGGATGCTGATGACATCCCCTATCCACTCCTCCGTTCGCTAGAAGGGCAATACTTTGCCAGCCTGGCCCGGAATACCTTGATCTACCACGAGCTCGGCGCCATCCTCGAGCTCTTGCGGAGCGAGGGCCTCCAGGCGATCCTTCTGAAGGGGGCTGCCCTGGCAGGGACGGTTTACCCCAACATCGCCCTGAGGCCCATGAGCGACGTTGACCTCTTGATCAGAGTCCACGACTTGCCTCGGGTACAGGAGATGTTGATCGCGCGGGGGTACACTTTCTTTCCTGACCACGCCAGGGAGTTCGATCGGAGTTTTGGGCGAGCCAAGATGTTCACCCGGCAGTCCCCTTACCCCCTGAGCGTAGACCTCCATTGGCGCCTTTTGGAGTGGCCGCGTGGTCAACCGGCTACCTTGCTGACAGAGTGGCTCTGGAGTAATGCTCTGGAGCGAAGGGTAGCCGACATCCCCGCGCTGGTGCTGTCCCCGGAGGGAGAGGTGCTTCACCTGACCAGCCATCTGGCCAAGCACCGCTGGGGGCGGCTGCTCTGGTTCTACGACATCGCCCAGGTCCTTCAATACTACGAAAACGAGCTGGATTGGGACACGATCCTCGCTAAGGCCAGGGAATTCGAGATCCTCAAAGCACTTCAGGTCACCCTCGCCAGGACGGTAGAATTGCTTGGCCGCCCCCCCTCTTTCTCCCCCAACTTTGGGGGGGATGAAGGGGGGGCTGAGGTTCTTGAGAGGCTAGGGTCGGAGAGGCCGGGCCTTAGAGAAAAGGCGGCCTTCGCCCTCTTGACCGCCAGGGATAAGCACGCTGCCATCCTGCTCAGCGTCATCAGCAGAGATAGCCTCCTGCACAAGGCAAGGTACCTGGCTACCGTCGCCTTTCCCAGTGCAGAGTACATGACCGAGCGTTACCAGTTGTCCGACAGGAGAATGCTACCCCTTTACTACGCCTATCGCTTGGGTAGTTGGTTTTACCTCCTGGTGTGTTCCTTGCTCTCCGTGTTGTCTCAGGCCCTTGTAAAGAGAGCAGAGGCTTGCCCTGAGCCGAGTCGAAGGGAGCACAGGAGCTAGGGGGCAGAGGAGCTAGGGAGCGGAGGGGCAGGGGAGCAGGGGAGTTGGGGAGCGGAGGGGCATGGCGTTGGACAGGAAGAAAGAATTGCGGTATAATTTAGAGCACATTCTCAACGGGAGGTGAAGGAAGATGCCGGTTGCCATACCACAAACCATAAGACGGGCCCTGGGGGAAGAGGCGGTAGTGGACTTCATACCCTGGATGGAGAGGTGGCTCTCGGAGTCCATCAAAGAGAAAGCCGTGCCGCGGGACGAGTATCGGGAGGTGCTGTCGCGACTGGATGGGCTGGGGAAAGACATCTCGCTGTTTAAGGAGGAGCAGATTCGGATGCGGGCTGAGTTCAGCGCGGATCTGGCTCAAATGAGGGGTGAGTTCAGCGCGGATCTGGCTCAAATGAGGGGTGAGTTCCGCGAGGATCAGGCCCAGATGCGAGCCGAGCTCCGCGAGGATTTGGGCCAATTGCGCCGGGAGATGAACGAGCGCTTCGACGGGATAAACGGGCGCTTCGACGGGATAAACGGGCGCTTCGACGGGATAAACGGGCGCTTCGACCAGATGAACCAGCATTTCGAGTCACGACTCGATCAGATGTCAGAGCGGATGCTGGTACAGACGCGGTGGCTGATCGGTTCCATCGCTCTGTTCGGCACCATCCTGACCGTCATGATGGCCATTGCCCAGTTCACGCCCTGAGTCACATGGAACGCAAGCTTCAGGAATTGCGGGAGACTGAGTTTGACAAGACAGTACTTTGCCACTATAATACTCACTCAAGAACAGCTTTTGCTATCCTCCCGATCCCCATCCTTGACGAGTAAGTGATCAAAGGCGATGCTTATGCCCCTGCCAGGCTCTCTGCTCGATAAGCGATTCTCACCACAGCCAAAGGGTCTCCATTTTTATCCAATCGTTGAATCCAGAATGTCTCCAATAGCAAGGAGGTGATAGTGGACACCAAGAGTGGCTATGGCCAAGGGAATGTTGGGCTGTCCCCCCTTTTTTCCCTTATAAAGACCTGGGATGATTCCTGGGCCATAACATGCCGTTAGGAGGAGACTAAAATGTTTAAGAAGATGATGGGTGCGTTTTTAGTGCTGATCTTGGGCCTCACCGCCTTGTCGGCGTGCCAGCCGGCGCCCAAGGCTGCCTACGGAGGGGTGATCAAGATCGGCAACGTCGCTCCCCTCACCGGCGACATCCCCAAGGTGGGGGAAGGGGCCAAGTACACCCTGGACATGTGGGTCGAGGACCTTGAAAAAGCAGGTGGCCTGGACGTTGGCGGGGTGAAGTACAAGGTCCAGGTACTTCACGAGGACAACGAGTCCAAGGGCGAGTCAGCGGCGGCTGCGGCGACGAAGCTGATCGTGGAGGATGAGGTGCTGGCCATCATCGGTGCCTACGCCAGCAAGCAGGCCATTCCCACCGGCGCGGTCGCGAACGACCACGAGACGCCGTGCATCAGCCCCTGGTCCACCAACCCCAGAACCACCGAGAACCGGCCGTGGGTGTTCCGCGCCTGCTTCCTCGACCCCTTCCAGGGACCAGTGGTGGCTAACTTCGTCACCGAGGAGTTCGGATTCACCAAGGCGGCGGTGCTGTACGACGTGGCCAGCGACTACCCCAAGGGCCTGGCCGAGTTCTTCAAGGCCGCCTGGGAAAACCTCCATGGTCCAGGCTCAGTGGTAGCCTTCGAGACCTTCACCACCAAAGACCGCGACTTCAGCGCGCAGTTGACCAAGATCAAGGGCTCAGGGGCCGAGTTCTTCTTCACCCCGCAGTACTACGACGAGGTTCCCCTGATCGTGAAGCAGGCTCATCAGTTGGGGTGGGATAAGCCCATCGTGGGCAGCGACAGTTGGGGCTCAGCAGAGCTGATGCCGCTCTGCGGCGACGATTGCGTAGGGTGCTACTTCTCGACCCACTACGCTGCCGCCGGGGCCAAAGGCGCTACCAAGGAGTTCATTGACCGCTACACCGCGAAGCACGGCTATGTCCCGGACGACGTGGCGGCCTTGACCTGGGACACGGCGCTGATCGTCCAGCAGGCCATCCTGGATTGCGGCAAGCTCACTGGCGACCTCAAGGTGGATCGCAAATGCATCCGCGACGCCCTGGCCAAGATCAAGGACTTCGACGGCATCACGGGCAAGATGACCTTCACCGAGGAGGGTGACCCCATCAAGTGCGCGGTCATCGTCAGAATCAACGAGGCTCACGAGTTCGAGTTCTACGAGTCGGCTTGCCCATAAATCAGACACGGAGAGGGGGAGACAAGGAGAGAGGGAGAATCTCCTTGTCTCCTTGTCATCCCCTCACCCCCTCTCCTTGTCCCCGTTTTTCCAAGGGAGGTACGTAGGTGACCCTGGCTACGTTTTTTCAACATCTGTTCAACGCTTTACAGTGGGGCAGCTTCTACGCCTTGATCGCCCTGGGCTACTCCATGGTCTACGGCGTCCTGATGCTGTTCAACTTCGCCCACGGTGACATCTTCATGGTCGGAGCCTACATTGGTTTCTTCGTCTCCAGCGGGCTGGTAGCCTTCGCCTCACTGGGGATCATTGCCCTACCTAACTGGTTGATTCTCATGTTGACCATCGTCCTCGCCATGTTCCTGACGTCCTTCGTGGGCATGCTGGTCGAAAGGGTGGGGTACAGGCCACTGCGGGGCGCCCCTCGTGCCTCGGCCGCCATCACCGGTCTGATGATCGGCATCGTCCTGGAGACGGGCAATCTGGCCCTGTTGGGTGCCCGACGGCGCAGCTTTCCGGTCTTAATCGCGACGCAGAGCTATCAACTCGGGCCAGTCACAGTGACTAACACCAAGATCATGATCGTTTTCCTCTCCATCTTGCTGATGCTTGGCCTGCACCAGTTCGTACGCCGCAGCAAGTGGGGGATGGCCATGCGGGCCATGGCCTACGACTTCGTCGTCGTCCCGCTGATGGGGGTGCCGCTGAACACCATCGCCGCGCTGACCTTTGGCCTCGGCTCGGCCCTGGCCGCCGCAGCGGGGATCTTCTTCGGCATTGCCTACCCCATCCTCGAGCCCTACATGGGCCTGCTGATCGGGTGGAAGGCTTTCGTGGCCGCCATCCTGGGGGGGAGAGGCTCCGTCCTGGGAGCAGCGTTGGCTGGCTTCCTGCTGGGGTTTATCGAGATCTTCGTGGCCGCGGTCTTTCCCTCTACTCTGCGCGATGTGATCGCTTATTCGATCATTCTGTTAATTCTAACTTTCAGGCCGCATGGTTTCTTCGGCGAGCCCTACAGCGCTCAGCTCAGGCTGTGATCTGAAGGAGCCATGAAGTGCCACAGAAACGCGATCAACGAAAAGGAGACATCGAGATGGAGGTAGGAGAGCGTACCATTCCGCTTGCCAAATCAGTAGCCAGAAACACGTTGCTCGCCAGGGTGCGGTCGTATCTGGCCCCCATTCCATTGATGGGCTGGCTCTTCGGGGCCCTCGTGGCCGTGGTGCTTGAGCAAACCGTGGGCCTCCCCTTGGCTCTAGCACTTGGCCTGACCGGCATCCCCGGCCTGTTCGGCCTGCGCATCATGCTGACCAGGCCCGCGCTGATCCCCAGTGCGGCGGCTTACGTCCTCCTGGTCTACGCCTTGCCGACCCTGGTCGTGGCCCGCTTGAGCGCTCCCCTGGCCAACAGACTGGCCAGGAAGCTGCTCGACAGGTTCCCACTCATGGTCTCGCTGATCGTCCACCTGGCGCTGTTCTACGCCACGGTGCATTTGTGGGGAGGCATCAGCGCCTACCGCATCCTCTTTCTGAGATTCATTTTCATATCTATCATCCTCACCCTCAGCCTGAACCTGGTGAATGGCTACATGGGCGAGTTCTCCTGTTCTCACCCCGGCTTCATGGCGCTGGGGGCTTACGGCGCCTCGGTCCTGACCGTCTTGCTCTTCGTCAACGACGACGTCTTCGGAGCTCCGCTTCTCCCCCCAGCCCTGGGGCCGTTTTTGTTTCCCCTCGCGCTGATCGGCGGCGGGCTGTTGGCCGCTTTGGGCGCCCTGGTGGTAGCTATCCCCTCCTTCCGCACCAGGGGTGATTACCTGGCCATCATTTCCCTGGCCTTCATGTTCATCGTCAAAAGCGTGATCGAGAACCTGGAAATCATCGGAGGTCCGCGCGGCTTCATGAACCAGCCAAAGTGGGCCGATCTACCCACCGTGTTTGCATGGACGGCGGTCTGCGTGTGGACGATCTACAACTTCACCCGTTCCACGATCGGGAAGGCCATGTGTGCCGTGCGAGATGACGAAACCGCTGCCGCCGCCATGACCATCAACACCCGACGTACGAAAATGGCGACCTTCCTGTTCGCCGCCTTCTGGGCTGGCGTCGCAGGTGGGCTCTTTGCCCACGTGATCGGCTACATCAATCCCGGCACCTTTGGCGTGTACAAGCTCAGCGAGGTCCTGGCGATGGTCTATCTAGGAGGGCTGAATTCGGTCGTCGGCTCCATCGCTGGCGCGCTTGGCATCCAGGTCCTGATCGAGGTCCTTCGCCCTTTGGAGCTCTGGAAGTGGATCGCGATTCCCGTGCTGCTCATCGTGCTCATGATCCGACGGCCAACGGGCCTGTTCGCCTTCACCGAGGTCAACATCAAGGATCTTTTGCAGCCCAGGCAAACACTTCGGCGGAGCTCAGTGCAAGTGCCAGGGGAAGAGAGGTGACTCATGCCTTTGCTTCAGGTCAGAAACATGACCCATTTCTTCGGCGGTTTGCGGGCTGTCCACAACTACGATCTGGAAATTGAGCTGGGCCAGGTCAGAGGGCTGATCGGGCCCAACGGAGCGGGAAAGACCACCATCTTCAATCTCATCACCGGCATCTACCAGCCCACCGAGGGGGAGGTCGTCTTTAATGGCCAGAATTTGGTAGGACTACAGCCCTATCAGATTGCCGCTATGGGCGTGTGCCGGACCTTCCAGACCCTTCGCCTGTGGAGACACATGACCGTCCTGGATCACGTAAAGCTGGCCCACTATTCGAAGATCCACTACGGGCTGCTCGGTGCTTTCTTCGGCACAGGTCAGCGGTACAGGGAAGAAGCCGAGATTGAGGAGATGGCCTATAACCTTCTGGAGATGGTGGGAATCAGACGGGTCGCAGAGCAGGTAGTGATCAACCTGCCCTACGGTGTCCAGAGAAGGGTAGAGATGGCCAGGGCACTGGCCTCTGAACCCCAACTCCTGCTCCTGGATGAGCCTACCGCAGGGATGAACCCGGAAGAGATGGTGGAGATGATGAACGTCATTCGGCAGATACGAGACGAGCTGGGGCTGGCCATTTTCCTCATCGAGCACAGGATGAAAGTGGTCATGGACCTCTGCGATACCATCCAGACCCTGGATTTCGGGGAGGTCATCGCCGAAGGCACCCCGGAAGAAATCCGAAGCAACCCCAGGGTTATTGACGCCTATCTGGGCAAGGAGGGGATAGCCTGATGCTGCTGTCAGTTGAGAACTTGAGGGTCTCCTACGGAGGGATCAGGGCCCTCCACGGCGTAAGCTTTCAGGTAGATGAAGGAGAGATCGTGTGCATCATCGGGGCCAATGGAGCCGGCAAGAGCACCACGTTGAGGGCCATCTCCCGTCTGGTCCCCGCCGAACCAGGAAGCAAGATGACCTACATGGGGAAAGACCTGTTTCATTACCCCGCCGACAGGGTGGTCAGTGAGCTTGGCATCTCCCACGTCCCTGAGGGCAGGCGCCTCTTCGGCAACCTGACGGTCATGGAGAACCTGAGACTGGCTACCTTTGCCCGCAAGGATGGCACAGAGATCGAGCGAGATCTTGAATTGGTGTTCTCTCTCTTCCCGCGCCTGGCAGAAAGGCAAGCCCAGAAGGCTGGCACCTTGAGCGGCGGGGAGCAGCAGATGCTGGCCGTCGGCAGGGCTCTCATGAGCGGGAGGAAGATGATGCTCCTGGACGAGCCCTCCATGGGCCTGGCCCCCGTGTTGATGATGAGCCTGTTCGAGGCCCTGGAAGACATCAATCAGGAAGGGACAACCATCCTTCTGGTAGAACAGAACGCCCGCATGGCCCTGCAATTCGCCCAGCGAGGCTACGTGTTGGAGACGGGAAACCTGGTGCTGGAGGGAAGCTCCGAGGAACTGGCCGAGAACCCGCAGGTAAAGAGAGCCTACCTGGGAGGATGAACTGATCAAGGAGCAAAGGAGCAAGGAACAGAGGAGCAAAGGGGACAAGGGGACAAGGAGACAAGGAGACAAGGAGATAAGGAGATATTCACCCTGTCGTCACCTCTCCCCATCTCCCCGTCACCTTGTCTCCCCTGCTCCCCTGCTCGATTTGACCTGGGCCGAGATAGACCTGGACGCCATCGCTCACAATACGCGAGAACTCAAGCGGCACGTTGGGGAGAGGACAGAGTTGATGGCCGTGGTCAAGGCAAACGGCTATGGTCACGGCGCGGTGCCGGTAGCTGAAACGGCTCTGGATAACGGGGCCAGCCGCCTGGCGGTGCATCGTACTCTGGAAGGTGTCCAGTTGCGCCAGGCAGGGGTCACCGCCCCCATCTTGATCATGGGCTATACTCTACAAGCCGAGGCGGAGATCATCGCACGCTGGGACCTAACCCCCACTGTTAACACCCTAGAGCAAGCCCAGGCCCTTTCTGCTGTGGCCTCTCGCCCCCCCTCTTTCCCCCCCAACTTCCCCCCTGAAGGGGGGACTGAGGGGGGTGGGGGGGATGAAGGGGGGGCGCTCCCCATCCACGTCAAAGTAGACACCGGAATGGGCCGCTTCGGACTCCTGCCCGAGGAAGTGGTGGACTTCGTTCGGGCCATATCCAAACTGCCTGGCCTCACCCTCGAGGGCCTATACACCCACTTCGCCACAGCCGATGCCGCGGACAAGACGTACACTGGCAAGCAGTTCGAGATCTACCTTGAAGTGGTGAAGCGATTAGAGGAAGCGGGTTTCACCATCCCCATCAAACACGTGGCCAACAGTGCGGCCACCCTCGATCTGCCGCAAACGCACCTGGACATGGTGCGCTGCGGCATCGCCATGTACGGCCTGCGCCCCTCAAGCGAGGTGGAGCCGACGATTCCCCTGTGCCCGGCCATGACCATCAAGAGCCGCGTGGCGCGAGTGCGTACCCTCCCCGCTGGTTACTCCATCAGCTACGGCTGTACCTATACGACCAGAGGGCCTGCCCGTGTGGCCCTGGTGCCCATCGGCTACGGCGACGGCTACCCTCGCCTTATCTCTAACCGGGGGCAGGTTCTCATCCGTGGCCAGCGCGCCCCCATCGTGGGCCGGGTGTGCATGGATCAGTTGGTGGTGAAAGTCAGCCACATCCCCGACGTGCAGCAGGACGACGAAGTAGTGCTGTTGGGGCAGCAAGGCGACGACGAGATCACCGCCGAGGAAGTGGCCACCTGGGCCGAAACCATCAACTACGAAGTGACCACCAGCATCTTGCCGCGGGTGACCAGGGTCTACCTGACAGCCGGGCAAGTCGTGGCCGTGCACCCTCTCGTGGGGTTGGAGGTCTGACGTTAGAGGCCTGCCCTGAGCCTGGCCAAAGGGTCGGAGGTTGGTCTTCCAACTTCCAACTCCTGTAAGAAAGGAGACTTTGTTTTGACAACCATTTTCTTCGCTACCGACGTTCATGGGTCGGACGTCTGCTGGAAGAAGTTTATCAACGCTGGCCAGTTCTACGGGGCCGAGGTGCTGCTCCTGGGAGGCGACATGACCGGCAAGGCCATCATCCCTTTGGTCAGGCAGGCCAACGGCTCGTACAAGGTCACGCTGCTCGATCAGGAGACCGTCCTGAAGGACGAGGATGAGGTCGCTCGCATGGAGAAGATCATCGCTGACCGAGGCTACTATCCGATGCGCCTCGAGCCGGACCAACTGGATGAGCTGAGCACCCGGCCAGAGTCCATAGATGAGCTCTTCGTCCAGCACGCGGTGGAGAAGATGCAGCGGTGGGCCGAACACGCCGACCAGCGATTGAAGGGTACGGGGATAAAGTGCTTCGTGTGCCCTGGCAACGATGACATGTTTGCCATAGACCAGGTGATCAAAGCCTCGAAGTATCTCACCCTGGCTGAGGGGCGGGTGCTGGAGATTGACGATCACTACGTGATGATCAGCACCGGCTGGACGACGCCCACTCCCTGGCATACCTTCCGTGAGTGCAGCGAAGACGAGCTGCGAGCCAGGATCGAGGCTATGACCTCTCAAGTGGAAGACATGGACCGCTGCATATTCAACATCCACAATCCCCCTTATGGCTCCGGCCTCGACGAGGCGCCGGAACTGGATGCAGAGCTGAGGCCCAGGTATGCCGGCCGTTCTCTGGTGCCCGTGGGGAGCAAGGCGGTCAAAGAGATGGTGGAGAAGCACCAGCCACCGTTGGCCCTTTGTGGGCACATCCACGAGGGCAAGGGGATGAACAGGATCGGCCGCACTTTGTGCATCAACCCAGGCAGCATGTACGAGCAGGGGATGCTGCTGGGAGCCCTGGTTAAAGTGGACAGGTCGGGAGTGAAGCAGTACATGCTGACCTCTGGGTAATGGAGTACAAAAGTCAATCAATCGCTTGACGTTAGCGACGGTCTGTGGTACAATGAGTGCGATCTAGATGTACCGCCCTTTCTTTTGGCTCTTTCTTCAGCGTTGGAGGCATGGTATGGAGACGCAGCAGGTCAAGTGGGAAGAGAACCAGCAGGCTCTTGAGCGTGAGCGCGCCGAGCAGAACCGCAAGTGGTGGGAGAATCAGCAGGAGATCCGCCGGATGATTCGCTCTATCCAAGCCCTGAGCTGTGAGCACGACAGTGCCGTGAAAGGCATCCTGGAGGACTGGTTCAACGTCCAGGTCATCAGGGTCTTAGAATACGACGAGAGCGGCGAGGTGTTCGGACGGCCAGATCAGGTTGAACTGGACCTGATCGTCAAGGACGGCCTGCTAATCCTCAGCGAGATCAAGTCCTCCATGAGCAAGGCGGACATGGTCATCTTCGGCCGCAAAGCCAGCTTCTATGAGAAGAAACACCATTGCCGTGCCTCCCGGTTATTGGTCATCTCGCCCATGGTGGACAAACAGGCTAAGGTGCTGGCGGACGATCTGGGCATCCAGGTCTACAGTTATGCCGAGGACGTTGACCCGGAAGTTTTGACCCCAAAACCAGTGGATTCCTCATGACTTCAGGGTAATGGAGTGCAAAAGGCCCGCCTCTCAGAGGCGGGCCTTTTCGTTAGGTAGTCGAGATCTGATGCGGGTCCCTACTCGGCGGGAATCTCCTTGTAAATCAGGTCAATGTCAATTCCCTTGCTGCGGCGGTAGTACTTGAAGCCGAAGTAGATGATCGCCGCCAGGAGATACATGGCTAGCATGAACACCACCGAGCTGGCGTTCTGCCACCCGATGCCGTACAGGAAGTTCGGATCCCAGGCCCACTCCACCAGCAGCCAGTCCAGGAAGGACAGGAAGATCAAGCCGGCCAGGGTGACCAGCGGCATCTGGCCCTCTTTGGAGAGCCTGGTGCCCACGTAGTAGAGCACCCAGAGCAGGAGGAGAGCATTGCCCACCGTCAAGGCCCACATGACGATGAGTGTGATCCAGGACAGCGCCCCGCTGGCCTCCCCCAGCGCACTAACCCCATAGCGCACCGAGTTGTAGATCAGCCAGATGGACCCCACGCCATAGAGGGCCAACACCAGCCAACTCAGCCAGTTTGGAGCCTTGATCCTGGCCAGGGGCGAGCCCTCGAACAGGGCCTTCTTGCGCCAGGGCAGGATCACCGCCGCCAG
>Ga0194126_10006865_pt1 | contig 16026 bp, 13 predicted proteins | sample TA2KigC150mmetaG_FD_148641 | JGI IMG/M metagenome (GOLD analysis project Ga0194126, IMG submission 148641) | Freshwater microbial communities from Lake Tanganyika, Tanzania - TA2015035 Kigoma Deep Cast 150m | ecosystem: Environmental > Aquatic > Freshwater > Lake | place: Tanzania: Lake... | reverse complement strand
AATTATGCGACCGCGTGGCCATTATTAACCAAGGCAGTGTGATTGCTTGCGATACACCCAGGAATTTGATGTTGTCTTTGATTAAAGATGTTGTGTATCGGATCACTCTCGGGAATTTAACTCTATTGGATAATGAACCATTTGATCAAATTCAAGGGCTTCGTTCCTTTCATCAAAAATTGTCGCATGATGAGTTGGCTGTTGAGATTATCCTGGAAAAAGATGCTGTTCTCACCAATGTGATAAATGAGATTGCTCGTCAATCAGGTCTGATTGTGACGTTGAATAAACGCGAGTCTACCCTCGAAGATGTTTTTGTGAAACTTGTCGGATATCGTATGGAGGAAGTGGAAAATGTTCCAGCTGGCCAGTCCTAAAAAATCTAGCGGCCTGGGTCTTTTCCTCAGGACTATCAATGGCCGCTCCTACCCCAGGGTGGTGGGAATGCTTCGTGAAAAAACCTGGTTGTTTTTTGATATCTTTTTGCCTCTTCTAAGCGTTGTCGCATTTGCGTTAATGTACAAGGCCATTGGTGCACCCCAGGAGTACCTGGGTTTCGTGGTGATCGGCGGCGCAATGACTTCCTTCTGGATGAATGTGCTTTGGGCGATGTCCAGCCAACTCTATTGGGAAAAAGAAACTGGCAATCTTCCGCTCTACATTCTCTCCCCGGCTTCGTTGATGGCCATCCTGTTGGGTATGGCTGTCGGTGGTTTATTTTCAACCTTGTTGCGTGCGGTCGCGATTATTATCCTTGGAAGCTTGATCTTTAATGTCACTTACGTCGTGTCAAGTCTGACTCAGCTCTTGCTTGTATTCTTTCTCTGCATGGGCGCATTGTATGGATTAGGAATGATGACCGCTTCGATTTTTCTTTTATTATCCAGAGAAGCATGGCATATCGCCAATCTGGCTAGCGAACCGATTTACCTGGTGTCTGGCATGTATTTCCCTGTGAAGAACCTCGGCTTTTGGACAGGTGCGTTCGCCTCAGCGATTCCACTCACACTGGGGCTCGACGCGATGCGTCAAATATCATTCGCCAACGGGCCATTGTTGGGCTTTTTGAATGTCAAGGTGGAAATAGCCATTCTGGCCGCACTATTTATTATTTATACCCTCTGCTCATTTTTCATGATCAAGCATATCGAGCGCCTCGCAATTCGCGAAGGCCGAATCACGGAAAACAAAAGATAAGGATCAATATGAAAATAAATGAATCCTCGTTACGTACATTAAAAATCGCTGCTTGGCTCAGCTGGCAGATTGAATCGAACTGGACCGATCCTTTCCTTTTTGCCGTTTATTCCATCATCAAACCTGTGTCAGCGGCTTTCATAATTGTCATCATGTACAGCATCATCACCCAGGGAGATTTTTCCTCACCAACCTTTGCCTACCTCTTCCTGGGAAATGCGCTCTATCAGTATGTTCCTGCGTTGCTTTCAGGGGTGTCTTGGTCGATCATTGATGACCGCGAACATTATCGCACACTGAAATTCTTTTTTATCGCGCCGATCAGTATGACGCTTTTTCTTTTTGGCCGCAGTCTTGCGAAATTTCTGGCTGCCACCATCAGCGTGATCATCACCATCTTTTTCGGTGTGATCTTCTTTCATCTGCCCATATTCCCCTCTCAGATTCAATGGGGCTTGCTCACCTTCGCCTCAATTTTGGGAATTCTCAATATGCTGTTCTTTGGTCTATTCCTGGCAGGTGTTTCAATGATTACTGTGCGCCATTCGTATTTCATTGGAGAGGTTGTGGCTGCCGGACTACTGGTATTCACTGGCGCGTTGTTTCCGCTGGACTTTTTGCCTGTCTACTTGCGTGTGATCGGTTTATCACTGCCCATCACATATTGGCTGGAATTAATGCGGCGTATCCTCATCGGCCACCCCTTGCCGGGCCCCAATCTAATGTCATCGTTCTCAAATAATGAACTCATTACAATTCTTGTCGTTACGAATGCTGTTTTCCTCGTTGTTGGATATCTTGGATTTCAAAAGTGTAGTTCTATTGCACAGCAAAAAGGATTTGTTGATCAGACCTCAGAGTATTAGAGATGCGAATAAAAAAATCATCAAGAATCTTTATAAAAAGGTAATCAAGATGATTTAATTGAAATTTGATTGATGAAATAACTTATTTCTTTTTTCCCCTGAAATAATAAGCCACGCCAAAAATACCAATCAGGAATCCGGACAAAGAAGAAGTATATGCAAGAAAATTTAACAGTAGCGTGGATTCCAGAACTTTGATTACCATCAATAAAGGCACGATCACCCCGATTAGCAGCAACACTGTAGCTATTATAAATAATTGAAGTCCTTTATTTTTCATTTATAAAGCCAGCAGGCAACCATACCTTCTTTATCTGCCTTAAATTCAGGCGGGTATTCAATTTCGCATAACCCCGGGATCATCTTTGGACATCTGGGATGGAATCTGCACCCGGAGGGTGGGTTTACCAGGCTGGGTGGTTCTCCTGCGGGGATTTCTTTTTGTTTTGTCGCATTTTCAGCATCTGGATCGGATGTACCTTCAAGCAATGCCATGGTGTAGGGATGACGGGGATCATCGATCAATTTTTGCACTTCGCGCATTTCAATGATTTTTCCCGCGTACATAACAAAAATCCGTTCCGAAAAATACCTCACAGTAGATAAATCATGAGTAATGTAAATCACTCCAAGGTTGTGTTCTTTTTGTAAAGAACTTAAAAGTTTGAGAATTTCAACTCGAACAGAAGCATCAAGCATGGAAACTGGCTCATCCGCCACAAGCAATTTCGGATTCATGATCATTGCGCGCGCAATCACCACTCTTTGTTGTTGCCCTCCGCTTAATTGATGCGGGAATTTGGGCAGAAATTCCGAAGCGGGGCTCATCTTTACTTCTTCCAAAACCTTGCTAATTCGATCCAGTCTCTCTTGTGGGTCTTTGACCCCGTTGATTTTCAATGGTTCTTCCAATATTGTTTGAATGTTCATGAAAGGCGGCATTGCACCGTAAGGATCCTGTTGAACGTATCCAACATTTGATCGATATTTTTTTAATTCGTCCGATTTGAGTGCATTAATTACATTCCCCTCAAAAACCACCTGACCATCAGTAGGACGATTGAGGTGAAGAATCGTCTTCATCAGGCTTGTCTTGCCGCAGCCGCTTTCACCTACAATCGCAATAGTCTCATCCTTCTTGAGGTCAAAATTCACACCATCTACTGCACGTACATAGCCAGCGTGTCGAAAACCCCATTTTTTTAATTCAAACCAAACTTGCAAATTGCGAATGGAGAGTAAAGGGTTCTCTTGTAATTCACTGCTGGTATTTTTTTTCTCTGATATGTTCTTATTCATTTTATTTTTCTCTCATCAAAGTATTCTCATGCAAATAACCAGCACTTCACTAGGTCGCCATCAATTAAATACAATGGTGGCTCATTGACACACATGTCAAATCTTTTCGGGCAGCGATCGGCAAATCGGCACCCTGTAGGTGGATTGATCAAACTCGGAGGTTGCCCGGTAATGAATTCAGGTTTTTCATTTCCATATAGGCGCGGTACGCTGTTCATCAGTTTGACGGAATAGGGATGCCGGGGATTTTTAAAGAAGCGATCAGCGCTATTGATCTCTACCATTTGTCCGGCATACATCACTGCTACACGGTCGGCAATTTCACTGGATGTGGCAATATCATGAGTGATGAGGATGAAACTCGTAGACAATTCTGATTTGAATCTTTTTAGTAAATTAAATATATTGGCTTGGGTCAAAACATCCAAAGCAGAGGTTGGTTCGTCCAGTATGACCAATTCTGGACTGGTAACCAGCGCCATTGCTAAAGCGACCCGTTGGCGCATACCTCCGGATAGCTCAAAGGGATACCGATGCAGAAAATCAGTTGGTACTCCAACATGCTGGAACATCGTCAACGCTTGTTCCAGGGCTTTTTCTTTTTCGAATCCATAGTGAACCATCATCGGTTCAGCCACCTGCTCCCCCACTTTGATGACAGGGTTTAAAGCATTCATGGCTGCTTGAGGAACCAGGGACATTTTCACCCAACGGATCTTTTTTTGATATTCCTCATCATCCATCGCCATGGTCTCGGTATCACGCAAAAACACTTTACCCGAGTATTCTGATACATTTCTGGGCAGTAGCCTTAAGATGGCTTTTGCCAGTGAGCTTTTTCCGCAGCCGGATTCTCCCACAATAACCACGGCTTTGTTCTCTTCCAAATCAAAATTCACTTTGTCCACGGCTTGGACAATTCCTTTTGTGGTTCGAAAGTGAAGTTTTAAGTCTTCAATTTGAATTACTTTTTTATTTTTGGCCATCATATGTTTACATATCCCTTAATCTTGGATTGAATATGCGGTCAAGGGCAAATCCCAGCATGGCAAATCCCAATCCAGTGAACATTAATAGTACTGCCGGTTGCAATATCCAGTAATACATACCTTTGTATAAAGCGCCAAAGGTTTGGGCATCGTTAATGAGTTTTCCCCAAGTGGGTAAAACTGGATCACCAAGCCCCAAAACGGCAAGAGATGCCTCAAGGAACACATACGATGGAACCGCGGATACTAATGCAGGTATTAGTAGTGGAATGATTCTTGGAATCAGGTAGCGAAAAATGATTCTTAAGTCATTAGCGCCATATGCTTTTGCGGCTTCTATGTATGTTGCTTCTTTGACTTGCAGGAAAATTGCGCGATCAGTTTTAATTGTCCCTGCAAATATACTTAACGCGACAGTTACGCCTAAAATCACCCAAATACTGCGGGAATAAAATGTTCCCACCATGATTAAAATGGACAAGAACGGAAGAACTAGGTTGATTTCTGTGATTCGTTGGATCAATTCGTCCACCCACCCGCCAAACCATGCACCAATCGCAGCAATGATCATCGACAGGACAGAAGTAAATAACGCCGCCAATAGTCCGAAGGCAAGTGCGACAGGCGCTCCCCATAGCATTGCCACCGCCAGATCTCGTCGGTTGTGATCTGTGCCAAACCAGCCTGCCACCTTTCCATGCATGACGAATTCAACGTTGATATCAGATTCTTTCTCAAATGTGATTCCTTGAATGGCCAGTGTATACATCCCTTTCATAGGCTCAGTCGGATCCGATTCGGGTATTGCAAATATTCCATCAATCGGATTGATCATCTGTCTGCGCATGATGCGGTTAACTCGTTTGGACAAATTACTGTCTTGCGAAAAACGATAAGTAAATTTTGAAGGTGTTCCGAAATCACCAATACTTAATTCTTCCCCGTCGGGTCTGATTAATTTTACGGAAACAAAAGGCTGCTTGGTTTCATACTGAGTGTTGAAGTATAGAAATAATTCTTGCGGAAAAGCATCATAAGCATACTCAAAACTGTACTCGAAATCAAAGGTGGGATTACCAGCCGCATTAGTGCCTGCCAACTTGGTGAATTCCTCGTCGATTCCTGCTTTAACAGCAATGGTTTCAGGTAATTTTTCCCGCGTAAACCAGTTGTACCAGACCGGGGGTACATTTTTGGGGTTTTGATACCATACTTCCTCGCCCCCCCTCCATAATCGTATCGCTTCAGAGTAAGGGATCTTGATCATGGCAAAGATAGCCAATAAAACTAACATCAAAACGATGATCGCACCGACGATTGCGGAAGGAAATTGTTTGAACTCGCTGAACCATTTTTTAAGTGTAACCATCATGTTTGATTACCTCCACCAAGCTTAACGCGGGGATCAACGATAACGTAAATGAAATCCAAAATAAACACTGTAATAGCCAGCAGATAAGCATAAATGATCGTGGATCCGACGATCACAGCAGTGTCATAAAGGCCAATCGCGCGAAAAATTGTTCTGCCCAATCCAGGCCAAAGAAAAATGGTTTCCGTGATGGTTGCGCCGGTCCATAATCCAATCACTAAAAGCGCAAAATTTGTGATGATCGTTGGCATGGTGGGTCTTAAAATATAGCGCCTTTCAATATCTTTGGGGCTCAATCCTTTCGCTTTTCCCATATCGACATAATCTTCGCTCGAGTAGATCAGGAAAAAGGTGCGCCAGTTATAAATGCTGAGAAACCAGGATGAGATAATCAATGAAGACGCAGGCAAAATAAGGTGTTTTAACACATCAAGAATATAATCGATGGTATTGGTCGGCGGTGGTGAATCAACCATTCCGCCAAATGGAAGAATTCTAAGAAATGCGGCAAAAATTAATATGAAGAAGATTCCATAAAACCACGGCGGGGCAGCAGATGTGGGGGACAAAGCGATGATGACCTTATCCCAAAAACTGCCGTATTTTCGGGAAAGCGCCAGAGCAAAAAACACACTGCCAAAAAACAGGATTAATTGCGATGAACCCATCAGCAATAATGTTGCAGGAAGCCTTTCAAGTAGGATTAGCCGGACTGTGCGCGATCCACTGTCGCTGGCCATATTTTTTGCCCGCCCTAATTCAAGTTTGAGGCCGTTTTCAAGGTAACGAAATGAGCGTATAAAAAAGGGTGTGTCCAGGCCATTACGCTTTTCCTCCAGGCGGATCAGGTCCTCAACCATTTTTTGTCTAGCTTCCGGCTCAACCGCTTTATTGGCCGTCATGGCTGAAACCTTCATGATCGCACTTTCTCGTATACTATTTCGCATGATGGTATCAACATAACCACCCATATTGGCAATAAGGATGGTGGCATAGACGCCAATGACGATCGTGACGATCAGCATGAAGACCCGAAATGCCATAAACCGCGCAATTCTTTTAATCGAGGATTTATCTGACTTCACGCTGGCCTGGGGGATTTCATTCGTTGCAACCATAAAGAATACTCCGAATTGGGATGGATAGGGGCAAGTTTTTCAACCTGCCCCTACCAATTAATATTCGATTATTTTACTTCTGCCCTTGAGCCTACTGGGTCACGAATTGGACCGCAGCGAACGTCGGCTGGTTGACAACCAGAGGTACCACAGCCACTTCCAATTTATTGGAACCGGCTGCAAGTGCGGCAGTTTCAGCGGCAGTCAGGACAACCACATACTGTCCTTCTTCCACGAGTTCAGCGTCTTTCACGAGCACTGTGTTCCCGGTGGCGTCATACAGCATAGCTTTGACGTATTTCACGTTTTCGACCTTGTATGGTTCGCCTTCAAAGGTCACGAACACATCGAATTTCGCTTCTTCTCCAACGGTAACCTGCGCAGGGCCTTCCATGTCCACTTCAGCAATGATTGGTTCGCCGAAGGCTGACCAGCGTTCAGCCAGGTACGGGTAGTCAGCGAAATGTTTGACCACTGCAGTTTTTTCAGTGAAGAACACGGAATCCAGGATGTAGGGTCCCGTGCCCAGCCAGTAATGGCCGTAGGTGTCCTTGAATGCCTTCAGGTTCGCATAGCGAGTGGTTGCTTCTTCAGCGGTCAAGTATTCGCTCATGGTGGGTGCGTAGGGGATCAAAGTCTCCGCGGTTGCGGCTTCCAGTTTGGCATCCAAGAGTTCCACTGTGGGTCCACCGATATAGGATATCTGTTCGATTCCCGCCGGTTCAGCCTTGTCAATGCTGTAGGCAGCTTCGCCAGCAGCTTCTACCTGGTTGGCGATCGCGGTGGTATGCCAGGGAGCTTCACCCAGGTTCCACCACGGCCATACGCCAAAGCCTAATAACTCAGCATCTGTTAGCACGGTGTCATTGTAGATTTCCACCACTAATGGGTCCTGGGATACTACATTCCAGCCCTTGAATGCGAGCATGAACGCGTCATACAACGGTACATAGGCTTCATCATAGATAGCGCTTTCGGGTTTTGCCCAGTCGTGGACAAAGATCATGTTCGCGACCACATCGGCAAAGGAGAAGTTGGAGCCGTCATGCCATTTGATGGTTTCATACAGGTCAGCCGGGTAATAGGCGACTGTCTTTCTTTTCGCGGTGAGCCCCTCAGGAAATTTCTCACCCGCGGTGATGAATTTTTGAGCAACCGGATCCCAATCCACCCACGTTTCCGCAGGAACAGTGATCTCGGGCACAAATTCCAGGGTAACCCAGTCATGGGTTGTGCCGACAGCCAAACCTTCCTGTACTGTCACTTCAGCGCGTTCCAGATGGAGTGGCCAGGTTAATCCCGTGAATGGATCATACATCAGGTCATTACCCATGGTCATGCCGTACACGCCATGGTCAAAGGTCCAGTTAGACCCGGAGAATGGGTTGTAAGGTTCAGCGAACAGTTCCTGGGTGGCCCATCTCATGCTGCCGCCCTCGACTCCGTCAAATCTTAGGGTGAAGGGAGTCATCTGTCCGGTCTCAATGCCAGCGGCCAGGTCAGCGGTCGCAACCACGTTATCCTGGTAGGGGATGAAGCCCTTGCCATCGATCAGGAAGACCTGCAGGGAGTCCTGTAAGGAAAGCTCCATGGCTCTCGCCATCATCTCGCGGCGTTCTTCGAGGTTTTCGTAATCAGCAACAAATAATCTGTCGCCTAACTCCTGGAATTCAGGATCCGGCACGTTGGAATACCAGGCAGGGATGCCCTGCTGGCTGGAAGGCAGATACATTTCCTGGAAGATATTGGCCTCATCGCGGTCAATGATGGATGCGCCCCAGGCAGCGGTGTACAAATGCCATTGTCCTTCTTCCGGTACGGAACCGATCCAGATGGGAGCTGCTTCGCCGCCGGTCTTCAACTGGCGGTCCACAGTGAAGCCAATGGCTTCAAACTGCGCGGCAACGTACTCGCCGATCGGAATACGGGTTTTGTCCGAGTCGTTGCGGATAATGAAGATCAGGGTGATCAATTCGCCATTCGCGTCTGTCCATTTGCCATCGACCAGGGTTGCGCCCATGGCTTCCATTTCAGCGGAGATTACTTCCCGGGCTTTCTCAAGGTCATAGGCATAGAAGGATTCTAATCTGCGGGCCACATCGATCAAATCAACATAGTCTGGCCCCTGGGTTTGCATGGCGAACCATTTTTCCAGTGCGCCGCCTTCGTAGATCTCCTGGTTCAGGTAGCTGCGATCATAAAGCCAGTTGGTGGCTTCGCGGATCTTGCGGTTGGTGAAGGGGTTCATCCGGCCGTCATCAAACACCGCGGGATTGTAGAGGATATCGTAATACAAACCGTTGTTGGTTGAATATGCGACACCAGCTTCCTGGATCGCGGGCAGGTCTGCTGAGGACAAGCCATTGGCATAAATATCGATCGCCCCGGCTTCAAGCTGTGTAATTGCAGAATCAGCGTCGATCACCGAGAAAACGATCTCATCCAGCCAGCCGCCTTTCCGTGTGCTGGGCGGCGCTTCAGGCTCCTCAACCTCTTCCGTTGGTGCTTCAACCTCTGGAGCAGGCTCAGCAGGTGCAGGGGTTGGCGTGCATGCGGAAAAAACGAATGCCGCAACCATTAGCACACCGAAAATTATCAAAAAACTTTTCTTATACATATCTTTTCTCCTTATGGTTTTTTCTCACAAAACTTAAATAATTCGATTAAATCACCTCCTTGGCATGGTCAAAACATTTGGTTCGGTTAACAAAATCCCTCTTCTGGAATAAATAAGGGGTGACATAGTAATCTTTGCGTATGCATTCTTTTAGTTTCTAAAAATAACCTTTTTGTTAAAAAGGTATACAAACACGCCAAACAATACTAATGTCATGCAATGCATTGTACAACAATAAAAAAACAGTGTCAACGCTACGATCACAAACCCCATTGAAAATAGAACTTCGTTGCTTATATTTCTTTGCTCAATGACATTCCATGTTCAAACGAATAAACTCAATAGAGTTATAAATTTCATTCCCTGAATATATTTCCGTTGAATCACAAATCCTGTCTGAGATTAAAAAGGTATCCAAGTAATGAAATAACGGAATCACCGGCAATTCGTCATTGATGATCTCAACGAGTGACTTCGATACATTGGTTTTCATCCCGGAATCTAAACCCGCATTTCTAAAATTCGCACAATCAATATCAAATTGGTTGTTTGAATACCCAAAAAAATTGGATCCACCGGTGATCTTGCCCAGCCAGTCGTTGGCGTTCGTAGGGATTTCATTTGCCATGAACATCTCACAGGCGAAATCATCACCGGTGTCCCAGGAAAGGAGAGCTATATCGAAATTTCGCCCAAACAATCTCCCTCCAGGTCCGGGCAAATATAGTTCATTTGCGGGGATCCGCTCAATCACCACTTCAATCCCACAGCCGTTTAAGCTGGAGGCAATTTCAGCAGCGATCTCATTTTGCAGGCTCGATTCCGAGACTAAAAGGGAAACCGAAAGTGGAGTGCCATATGGAATTTGGGTATTTCCGATATGCGCCAGGGGTGTATCTGGATTTTGATCCAGGTCAAACCAGCCAACAGACTCCAGCATTGAAGCGGCTGCTGCAGGATCGAAAGTGTATTTTGTTAGGGTTGTGCCTGTCAAGTAGGGATGGGAAGAGGGCAAAATACTGGTTGAGGCAGAAGCATTTCCTCGCAGCAATTGATTGATGATCGTATCGCGATCAATGCAGTAAGCGATCGCCTGGCGAGTCCGGATATCACCAAAAATATCCGGGCGGTCTACGCCGTATGGATTGTAGTTATCATCATACGATGCGGGTTTGATACCCAGGGCAATTAATACCAAGCGTGTTGATTCCTTTGTGACCGATTTAAACCCAAAATCTTCAGGTTTATTTTCGCCTAAAGTCTTCACATCTAATACCGTATCAGAAACAATATCGCAGCGTCCATTAGCCAATTGTCCGATGTTTTCAAAATCCTGGGAGTTGATGAAAATAAAATTGAGGACATCAACCTTCGGAATACCCTGATTGGCAAGAAAATAATAGGGGTTCTTCACCATCTCAATGCGTTCTCCGGGTATCCATTCATTCACCATGAATGCGCCCCAGCCCAGCGGTGTGCGGTTTGCTGCGTCGGATTCTAGCAATTCACTGGGACTCAAGTCTTTCCACGAGTGTTCGGGTAAAGGCGTCCAGAAATAATTCCAAAACTCATTGGTTATCAGGCCGGGATGGCTGGTCCATTCGATCGTATCATCGTCTAATGCAACGTACTCAGCCGTTTGATCGGTATATTTTCTGTTAATGGGAGTGGTTGGATCGGAGGCGATCTCAAAAGAAAAAACTGAATCGCGAGCGGTCAGGGGTTGCCCGTCTGACCAAACAATACCGGAATGAATCTTGAATGTAGCCGTGGTCTGGTCCATCTGCAATGGGCTGACCCCGTCAAAAACAATGGCGCAGGTAGGACTTGTGCATCCAGCGGGAAAAACACTGACGCCTGTTTGTAGTTTGACAAAATTTCCTGCAGTGTTCACCACAGGATCACCAGGGTTAACGCCAATGGGTAGGACTCTTGCGCTCCCGTCAGTTATGCTTGGAATTCTCTCGAAAATGACAGGTTGCGGCTGACCGTTGATCATCTCCACCGGACCATCATAAATCGCTGCCATCACGCTTTTTGCGGCCTTGGAAGCAGCATTGTATACGTAAAGGGATTCTGGCTCATATCCCAGACAGATATTGATTTCCTTTGGAGGTAGCGGAGTGGGAGTTGAGGGAAGAGGGGTTGGATTTGCGGGTAAAGGATTTAGAATTTGGCAGCCGGTTAAAACCACAGCAAGAACAATGCAGATCGAAAGAAAATTTCTCATTGATTATCAGATTTCTCCAAATTTAGCCCTGCGAATTATAAGCGATAGTCTGAGGACAAGTATTAATCGTCGCCCTCGCGCAATCGAATATAGGATTCATACCGTTCCCGGTCAACATTGCCTTCATTTACCGCAGTTTTAACGGCGCACCCAGGCTCGTTGATATGGCGGCAGTTGTTGAATTGGCACTTGGCCACAAGATCGCGAAGTTCAGGAAAATACGCGTCCAATTCTTCCGGTTCTGTATCCCACAGCGAAAGTGAACGTAAACCAGGCATATCAGCCACATACCCCCCGCCCTCCAGCTCAAACAGCTCACGTACCACGGTTGTGTGTTTTCCCTTGTGGGCAGTTGTGTCTTTTAAACCGCCAATACCCAGGCCCAATCCGGGTTGGACCAGGTTCAACAAACTGGATTTTCCAACACCGGACGGACCTGAAAATGCGCTCGTCTTTCCGATGAGTTTATCCCTGAGTTCATTAATCCCGATGTGATTTTTCGCGGAGGTAAGAAGTACTTCATATCCCAGGCGAATGTATGTCGAAAAAAGTTCCTTCGCTTTTGTTTCCCCAACCAGGTCCATCTTATTGGCAAGAATAAGTATGGGAATTTGTTGTTTTTCCATGATTACCAGAAACCGGTCCAACATTCTGAAACTGGGTGCAGGATGATCGCAGGCAAAGACCAGGCATACCTGATCGGGATTGGCTAAGAGAATTTGTTTGAAATCCCCTCTGGCGGTAGGGGCTAAACGAAAGAATTCTTTTTCCCGGGATAATACTTCTTCAATGGAGCCAGTGTGGTTGTCTGAAGGTGAGATGATCACGCGATCTCCGACAGCGGCTATCGTCTCATTTTGTCGCTTCTTTTTTAAGCGGCCCCGCAGCTGACACATAAATATGCCATCAGAGGTACGGACTGTATAGAACCCGGATTGAAGTCTTGTGATTGTCCCTGTGATTATGTCCAATTTTGCTATGGTGTGGGTGTAGATTGAACCTGTGAGGAACCAGATGGCCCGGACGGGCCAGAAGGCTGCGATGCACCTTCAATAGTTGGCGTGACTTCCAAAGTCGGTGTTCGTGTCACATTGAATCGCGATTCCCATGGATAAAGTCTTTGCGGAGAGCCAAAATAATAGGTCTCGATGATGCGTCTGAAAACGGGAGCTGCAGCCTCAGATCCTTCTCCGCCATTTTCAATGATCACGGTCACCGCGATATCCGGTCGGTCTGTTCTTGGTGTATCCGAAAAACCGGTGAACCAGGCGTGTGACCTGCCCATTGGGTTCTCTGCCGTGCCGGTTTTTCCATAAAGCGGGATTCCCAAATCACCTAATTGATCATTGGCTGTGCCGATATCCGAACGAATAACACCACGCATCCCTGTTCGAATTGCCTCCAGTGTTTCCGTTGATACAGGTAATGTGCCGTTCGATTCGGGAGCAAACGTAAACGTGGCGATTCCGGATATATTGGTAATATTTTCAATAATCTGCGGCCGGTAGAGTGTCCCGCCATTCGCGATGGCTGCAGTAAACCGGACAACCTGGAGCGGCGTCACCAGCATATCTCCCTGGCCAATGCCTTGCTGGACCGCGTCGCCGTCAGTCCTTGGGTCTATGATTTGCCCCTCGCTCTCGGCTACTTGTCCAAAACCGGTTGCGCTTCCCAACCCAAATCCGCGTGCGATTTCAGATAAATAAGTGGCGCCTTCCTGCCTGAAGAGATCCAATCCAATATGATAAAACCACGGATTGCATGATCGGATCAAGCCCTGAACCAGGGTAAGATTTCCGCTGGGCGGTAGCTCCTTATCCACTGTCCAGTCTTTGAAACGCTCGCCAGCCAGTTCTTCAAAGTAGGAGCCGCAGTAATAAATTGTCTCCGGTGTGTAAAGGTCGCTCTCCAATGCAGCAGCCATTCCGACGATCTTGAAAACCGATCCTGCAGGATAAACCCCCTGTGTCGCTCGGTTAAGCAGTCGCTGTTGGCCGTCATTAAGCATAGTTCCGAGCAGTTGGGAAGAATTGAAATTGTTTGGCTCGAATAAGTTGGGGTCAAATCCTGGCGATGAAGCTATTGCCAGAATCCTGCCGGTATCCACTTCCATGACCACGGCAGCGCCTCGGAAACCGAGCAGTGCTTTTTGTGCTTCGATCTGCAAGTTCTTGTCGATCGTGGTTGTAATGTCCTGCGGAGCTACGGGGTCAGATTGAGCAATGCGTGAAACTACCTGATTATTGGAATCTATCACATAAAGAGAAGCAGAGGGTTTCCCAGCCAGGGCTTCCTGAGCGAATTTTTCGATTCCTGCCTGGCCAACAATCTCAGATCCGATAAATCCGAGAGCCCGATAATCATCCACTTGCTCTTCAGGGATCGGCTGGACATACCCGACAGCCTGCGGTGCGATACCGCCGCTGTAATAATATCGAGAGGTGAACGGGCTCCATTGAACACCGCTGAAATTAAATACAGAACTATTCTCTGGGATCTCCCCAACGGCCACCTCGCCCACCGGCACATACCAATTCGTCAAACGGATGTCTTCATAAGCCTGTTGTATCGAATCGGCTGTGCGCCCGGTCAAATTGGATAACTGGGTCAGTAATTGGCCTTCGCGGCCATCTTCGATCTGATTGGGGATAATGCCAATGGCATAAGCTGATGCCTGGTCCGCAATAGGTTCGCCGTTTCGGTCAAAGATAGCTCCTCGTTCAGCGCTGACTGCTTCCAGTTGAAGTCGATTGCCCCCGCTTAATTCCGGCATCACCAATCCCGTATCCCAGATCACTCGCCAGCCATTGCTTTCGAGGGTCAATGGCATGCTGATCTCCCGCTCAAGAGTTCCGAAAATCCCGCTTTGATAGTTCACCGTATATATCGCGGAAGCAGTCGCTGGATTTTTACTGGTGGCGCGTAATGTAATATCAAGTGATTTTAAATTTAAGCTGAAAGCAGATTCCTCGTAATACTTAATAAAATCCTTCTGAAGGATCGTTTGCTTGGATTGATCGGATAACAGGCTATACATGGTCGCGTAATCAAATGATTTCCACGCATTCAAAAAACCATTCACCGTATCTTCAACTTCAGGCACAGAGGTCACATTGATCTGAGGTGTAGGTAGTTCGGATGGATCGGCCGAACCTCCTCTGCAAGCGCCTATAATGAAAGCTAACAGGATGAAAAGAGACCACGATTTAGTTATAGAATTCATTCCGCTAATACTCCTTCAAACCATTAACCAATATCTTCACCAGCGATCACACGGTCAATGATTGGACATTGATATTTTAAATGGAACTGGCAAATTTTTGGCCAGTCAGTTTTTTGATAGCTGTCGTACATGCGCAGCGTCCGCTCTAGATGGCAAAGAGGCATTCCAATGACACTTGCCATGCAGCCGCCAAAATCAATAACCGGGTGAAAACTCTTGTTCTGGATAGCATACGCTCCTGCTTTATCCATCGGATCGCCGCTTTCAATATATTGATTGATTTCTGCATCAGAGTAATTACGCATTTTCACTTCTGTTTTGCAGGTCTCAAGCCTGGGCGTTTCTTTGTTTCCCTGGCGAACTGCCACCGCTGTCATCACCCAATGAGATCTGCCGCGGAGATTGATCAGTGTTTGGTATGCGTGCTCAGCATTGGCAGGTTTTCCTAGTATCATGTGGTCAAGTACGACAATCGTATCCGCCGCGATCACAAAATCATTTTCAGGTATTTCCGTCAGCGATTTACATTTTTCAAAAGCTAGTCGCCTGACATGATTTTCCGGCAGTTCATTTTCGAATTGCGATTCATCCACATTCGCTGCGGAAAACCTTAACGCCCAATCCACCCATCCAAGCATTTCTCTTCGGCGGGGGGAATTTGACGCCAACCAAAACACAGAACGGTTCATTCGCGGGATGATTTTAACACAAACACATGATCGGATTTCTATTCTCGCCAGTCCACCAGCACGCCCAAATAACTCTCTTTTTCATTAAGTAGTCCCAGATACGCAGACTGCATTTCCTCCGGTTTGACCACATGGGTGATCAAGTCCTTAACATTGAGTTCTCCTGTTTGAATGAGATCCCAAATCGTTTTCAAGTTGCTTTCGATACTGTAGGGGACGCCGACCTGATCGTAAGCCGGAACCCGCCATTCGAATGCGCCCTGGATCTGTAAACAGCGCATGTGCACAGGCCGCAGAAGTTCTGTCAAATTTCCATTGACTTCGGCTCTCGGTGTACCCAGCAGCACTACTTTCCCATTGGTCGCGGTTGCCTTGACACAGTTTAAGACCACAGCGCTGCTGCCAACCGCATCAACAGCGATTTTT
>Ga0194126_10006861_pt1 | contig 16033 bp, 12 predicted proteins | sample TA2KigC150mmetaG_FD_148641 | JGI IMG/M metagenome (GOLD analysis project Ga0194126, IMG submission 148641) | Freshwater microbial communities from Lake Tanganyika, Tanzania - TA2015035 Kigoma Deep Cast 150m | ecosystem: Environmental > Aquatic > Freshwater > Lake | place: Tanzania: Lake... | reverse complement strand
TGAACGAGAGCCAGATCGCGACCGCCACCGAACTCCGTTCGGGAGACCGGATCAGGCTCGGGAGCGTCGAGCTGGCGCTCATCCACAAGGGTGCGCCGGCCGCCCGCGGGGGCGCGCGGGCCGCGGCGGCGGTGGGGACGGCCACCCGCGACACGTTCAGCTTTGTCGAGTCGGACCAGATGCTCCGCTCGACGCGCATGAGCTGGGATCGGATGCAGAGCGAGATCGGCGCCGGCTCGATGCTCGAGCGGGGGCTCTTTCGCGTCGTCACCGAAGCGGGGGCGCTGCTCGTGCAGCCTCACCCGCTCGAAGAGGTCTTCGGCGTTGTCCTGGATCTTGCGTCGCGGGTCATCCCAGCGCGGCGGATCCTCCTCCTCACGCGGGAGAAGGACGACTCCGACGCAGTGGTGCGTGCCGCGCACCCCGCCGAGTCCGCCGGCGGCAAGATCATGCTGAGCCGCACCATGATCGACGCGGTTCTCCAGGGCAGGGAGTCGATTCTCGTCAGCGACGCCCAGGTCGATCCGAGATTCAGCGGCCACGAGAGCATCATCGCTCAGCAGATTCGCTCCGCCCTCGTGGCGCCTCTCTTCGACAACGAGCGCGTCCTCGGTCTGATCTATGCCGACACGGACAATCCGGCCCTCCACTACGATCAGGATCAGCTGCGGGCCTTCACGATGCTCGGCAACCTGATCGCGGTCAAGATCACGACGGCCCATCTTCTCGAGGACCAGCGGGAGAAGGAGCGGATGGAGCAGGAGATGGCGACCGCGGCGCGGATCCAGCAAAGCCTCCTCCCGACCACTCTGCCGGAGATCGCGGGGTACGAGATCCTCGCGCGGCAGATCCCCTGCCGCCACGTCGCGGGGGACCTCTTCGACGCGGCGCGCATGCCCGACGGCGCGTTCGGCATCGTGGTGGGAGACGTGAGTGGAAAGGGAATGGGCGCGGCGCTTCTGATGTCCCACGTCATGGCCTCCCTTCGCCTCCTCTGCGACGAGAACGTCCCTCCCGGGACCTTGATGGAGAGGGTGCATCGGCAGGTTCTGCAGTCTTCCGACGCGACCCACTTCGTGACCCTCTTCTTCGGACGGCTGGACGCCGCCGCGCATCGCATCGAGCATGTCAATGCGGGACACAATCCGCCCCTTCTCATGAGTCGCGACGGCTCGCTCGAGACGCTGGAGGCGACCGGACTCCCCGCGGGCCTGCTCGCCGACAGCTCGTTCGAGGTTCAGACGAAGGAGATTCCATCGGGTGGGCTCCTCTGTATCTACTCGGACGGAATCACGGAGGCGGAGGGGGCGGATCTGGAGTTCTTCGGCGAGGAGCGCCTGATCGATGGGCTCAAGAGTAGGATCGACCGGCCGCTGCAGGAGATCCTGGATGGCGTGATGGACGACGTGCGCGCCTACACCAAGGGCGCTCCGCCGCAAGACGATATCACGCTCTTCCTTCTGCGGAGGGCTTGAGGAAGGCGCTCGCCTCGGGGGAGCGTCTCTCGCGCGGGGGACGCTGCCGGCGACGGATCGGAGGATGTGAGCATGTGCGAGTTCTGCCACAAGCACGGCGAAGGCAAGAAGTGGTATCTCCAGGCCAAGAACTACTCCGACGACCTCATGAGCGATCTGAAGCGCCGCCGCTTCATCGGAGATTTCTTCTCGCGCATCGAGCATCTGAGCGAGGAGGCCAGGTCGCTCGACCGCTTCGCGAAGGCGCCGCCCCTCGTGAAGAGCCTCGTCCGCAGCACCGTCACGCGAAGGATGAAGCGCGAGCACTTCGGGCAGGTCGTCCCGATCGAGGAAGTCGAGCAGATCTTCGGCTTCACGAACTCGATCGTCCGGCTTGCCTGCGTCTGCCGCCTTGCGACGGTGGGCAAGGAGAAGCGCTTCTGCTACGGGATCAGCCTGGAGGCGGACGGCGGCGAGTTCTCCCGCCTCATCAGGGGGCTTGACCAGAGCTACGCCAGCGGCCCGAACACCGTCGGGCTGGAGTCGCTGTCCAGGGAGCAGGCGATCGACGCCTTCCGCGAGCACGACCGCCGGGGGCTCTGCCACTCGGTCTGGACATTCCGCACCCCGTTCATCGCGGGGATCTGCAACTGCGACCGCGCCGACTGCCTGGCGATGCGGAGCACCGTCACTCACGGAATCAAGGTGATGTTCCGCGCGGAGTACGTCGGGGCCGTAGATCCCGACCTCTGCGCGGGATGCCGGGACTGCCTGCGAAGCTGCCAGTTCGGAGCGATCAGCTACAGCCCGGCGACAGAGAAAGCCGTGATCGACCAGATCTGGTGCTATGGTTGCGGCGTCTGCCGGGCGGCCTGCAGGAAGGATGCGATACGCCTCGTGCCCCGCGAGGAGGTGCCTGCGGCCGCCGGAGTCTGGTAGGGCGATCACACCGCCGGGCGGACAGGCCAAGAGGCAAGAGCCCGGGGAAGGAGACGAGGCCATGCGCCAGCCCGCAACTTTCGTGCTCGCTGTCCTGACTGCCGTCCTCTTGGTGGCGGGAATCCTCCTCTACCAGAAGTACCGCCGGACGGAAGCCGCCTACACGGCCACCAAGGCGGCGGAGGAGACCGTTCGAGGACAGTACAGCGAGGCCATCACTGCCATCGCCGAGATCCAGGACAACCTCAACGCGATCGACCTGGAAGAGACCGATGTGCGCCTGCTCTCCCAGGACATCGAGGCCGACTCGAGGGTCACCCAGTCCCGCAAGGATCAGATCAAGGAGCGGATCGAAGATCTGAACGCAAGCGTTCAGCAGAGCAAGGAGCGGATCCGCCAGCTCGAAACCACGCTCAAAGAGAGCCGGCTGAAGATCGCCGGGCTCGAGAAAATGATCGAGAGCCTGAAGATGACGGTGGCGAACAAGGAGGCTCTCATCGGGAGGCTCACGGCGAAGGTCGATTCCTTGAGCACCAGGGTCGTAAGCCTAGAGGCCGAGACCCGCCGGGCCCAGGAAACGATAAGCGAGCAGCAACAGACCATCGAGGACAAGCGCCGTGAGATGGAGACGATCTACTACATCGTCGGATCGCGAAAGGACCTGAAGAAGCTCGGGATCATTGAGGAGACGGGCGGGGTCCTCGGCATGGGCAAGAGCGTGCAGCTCGCGAGCAACTTCAGCCGGGGCTACTTCACTCCGCTCGATACCCAAGAGGAGCAGATGATCCCCACTCGGGCGGCGCGGATCCGCGTCCTGAGCGGTCAGGCGCGAACAAGCTATGACATTCGCGTCGCCGGAGACTACGCGGCGGTCTTCATCACCAACCCACGAGAGTTCTGCAAGGTCAAGTACGTCGTGGTGATGATGGAGGAATAGAGTCGGGAACGGCGCACCGCGCCGCCTTGACCCTCCTCGCCCCTTTGTGACAAGCTCGCGGGTCGCGATGTTCCGCCCCGCTGCGGACCAACCTGTCTTCATTCCAAAACGAGGAAGGGGCGCGGGTATCTCAAGTACGATTACATGAGCCACGGTTCGCCGCACAGTCCCGCGAACAGCGAGTCATACTGGGAAACGAAACGTCCCTTCGCGGAGAAGTACGGCGTCGACTTCGAGGGCTTCGGCGAGCCCGCGCCGAAGGATCCGCATCTCTTCCGCGCGCAGGTCGAAGCGAACTTCCGCAAGGTGATCGATCTGCTCCATCACGACCAGGAGCTTGTCGATCACCTCGCCGTCGCCCTGGCGAGCCTGGGCGACTCAGTCCCATCCGAGATCGAAGGCTGCCATCTGAAGCCCCGCCGCTCTCCCGCCCGCGATCCGCGCCTGCTCGACTTCCGCTCCTACCCCGAGGATCTCTGGGCCAAGCCGGGCGAGAAGCAGCCGAACCGCGCCGCCCTCGGCAAGTGGGGCGCCTACGTCAACAGCATCTGCCGCAGGGAGCACGGAAGGCCGCTCTTCCTGGCGATGTCGGCCGATCTCGCCGGATCGACCAACATCTCGGGCTTCGCCGACGGATGGGGCGAGATCCCGGGATGGGGGAAATACGATCGCGCGGCCAACCCCGAAGGATCGCTCCTTCCGCAGGAGATCACGGAGTTCGCGAATGCGGGAATCTCGACCGGCATCGCATCGGTGAACCTCGCGGAGAACCCCTTCGAGGAGTTCGACGGCTTCTACGCCTCGTGCTCCACCTACGGCAGCTTTTCATACCTCAAGTACGGGCCGATGCGCCTCTTCAGCCAGCTCGCCCAGGACTGCCCCCTGAAGGTCGGCAAGGTCGTGTGGATCGCGGGCCACTTCGAGGCGGCGCGCGGGGCCTACCTGATCCGGGACTACTCCCCGAACGCTCGGCCGATGGGTTGCATCCTTGTGCAGGGCACAATGTCGACCACAACGTCGTGCAGCTTCTCCCCGAGATCGAGCGGGCGGGCTTGAACGTCAAGAACGTCGCGGCGATCAGCCCGCAGCTCTTCGCCTGGCAGGATGAGGCATACAAACGACGCGTGTTGCCGCAGGCCGACAGGCTCGACGCGACCTTCATATCCAATCGGGGACGCAGGCTCATGCACGACTGGATGCTCCACCCGACCGCCTACGAGTACGCGATGACCTCGGACTTCGACGATCGCTGGCGAACCGGCGGCACGCTCGAGGAGGTCATCGAAGAAGCGCACCTCTCCCCCGATTGGCTTCTGCGGGGCATCGAGCGCTTCGCGCGCTCGCGCGAGACGCGCCTCGCCGGCATCCGCGCGGCCCTCGATGAGGCCCAGAATAGTTAGGCCGTCAGGGATTGAGCGCTTTTGCGCAGCTCGCCGGGCGCCCGACCGGCTCCTGGCCGCGACCACGACCCTCCTGAAGTTGCTCCTGAAGTTGCTTCCAAGAGCGGCTGACTCACCCTATAATTGGGGGGATTGCTGCGCTTCGGCACCCCTGGAAGCCAGGCGTGCGGTGAGTCCACCAACCTGAAGGGGAAGAACCATGAGGATTCTCGCTGGACTGCTGTTCCTTGCCGCGCTGCTCGCGCCCGTCGCCAGCGCGCAGTATCCGAGGGGCGTGATCGCCGAGGACGGGACCGCCACCTGGTGCACGTACTGCCCCGATGCCTACGCCGGACTCGATGTGATGATGGCCCGCTACAACAGAAGCGAGTTCACATCGACCCGCCTCTATTCTTCCAGCTCGGGCGGCGGGCTCTCGACCGCCGAGACCGATGCAAGGCTCAGCTACTACGCCATCACCAGCTTCCCCACCGTCGTGTTCGACGGGACGATCAAGGTGGTGGGCGGAGGAACGAGCGTAGCTAGCGGCCAGGCCTATGAGCCGATCGTCGCCAAGGAAATCCTCAGGCCCTCGCCACTCAAGATCAGAATCAACACCATCGACCTCGTGCAGCCGGACGGATCGATCGACTTCGACATCGAGGTGATGGAGACGATGGCTGACATCGGAAACGTCAAGATCCGGGCGTACATACTGGAGGACAAGGTCACCTATTCGGGCAGGCAGCATGACGAGGTGACCCGAGATGTCCTCCCCGAGGTGGCCCTCAACGTACAGACGCTGGGACAGGTCCAGAATATCACCCACAACTTCACGCTTCCCCCCGGCTGGAAGACAGTCGACCTCTGGATGGCGATCTTCGTGCAGGACAATGACGACAAGTCGATCCTGCAGTCGGCCAGCTCGCAGCCGACTCCGGCTTACTCGATCCGCGCCTGGTCCAAGGGAGACAGGGCGGTCGTAGCACCGTCAGGAACAGCCTTCGATTTCCAGGACTTCCGCGTCTACAACCTCGGGCTAAACGCCGATGTGATCCGGGTCGCTCTCAACGTCCCCAGCCTTCCTTCCGGATGGGCCTGCTTCTTCACGGACGGCATCACCGAGTACACCGACTACGTGGACCTCGCCCTGAACCCGGGCGAGCACCAGACCTTCCATCTCAGGGTCGATGCTCCTTACCGCGGCTTCACAAAGCCGACGATCGAGCTGACATCCCCGAACCTCCCCGGCGTGACTCGCGAGATCCCCTACTCGTTCATCACCGATGACGTGCAGGTTCTCCTGGTGGACGACGACGGCGCGGAGACTTTCGAGGACTACTTCCAGGACGCCGTGCAGGCCTACGGGTCGAGCTACGGCATCTGGGACACAGGGCTCGCGCCCGTCACCGGACCCGCCTTGACGCAGTTCCCTGTCGTTGTCTGGTGGACAGGCCTGGCCTATCCGACTCTCGACGATGCCGACCGCGCCGCGCTGACAACCTTCTTGAACGGAGGCGGGAGCCTCTTCATCACCGGGCAGGACCTCGGCTGGGAGCTTGCGTACTACGGCGGAGCCGGTCTCGTCTGGTACAACAACTACCTGCACGCCAACTACATCATGGACGACACGAACGTCTACAACCTCACCGGCGTGGGAGGCGATCCGATCTCCAACGGCATGACACTCAGCATCGCGGGCGGGGATGGAGCCAACAACCAGGAGTATCCCGACGCCATCGCGGCAAGGGACGCCATGGCGACCAACATCTTCACGTACAACGGCATGAGCCCGACGCGCTACGGAGCCATCAAGATTAGCACAGGCGTCTACAAGGCCGTCTACCTCGGCTTCGGATTCGAGGCGATCAGCACGCAGGCGAACCGCCGGCTCCTGATGCAGCGATCCTTGCAGTGGTTCGGGCTCGTCCCGAGCGACGTCGAGGAGATGAGCGCGGACCGCGCGGGAACGAGCATCGCCGCATTCCCGAATCCCGCCGCTCCCGGAGCGACCCTGAGCTACCGGGTTTCCAGCTCGGGACGCGCGGAGATCGAGATCTTCGGCCTCGATGGCTCCCTCGTGCGCACTCTGCTGAAGGAGGATCGTCCCGCGGGTAACCACACCCTCTACTGGGACGGCCGGGATGATGCCGGCCGCGAGGTTCCCTCCGGAGTCTATTTCTTCAAGCTGGCTGCCGGAGGCGATCGATCGAGCGGGAAGGTGGTCCTGACGAGGTAGAGGGTCCTCGATCGGCTGACGCTCTTGGGGCGCGGGGGTCATTTCCCCGCGCCTCAGAGCATCTGCGCAGGTCGTCTTGTCGTCTCCATCGACACACGATGGCAGTCTGAGCCGCGGCCTTCCGTCTCAAGAAGCGCGGCCTGGTCGATCCATCCGGCCGGCAATGATCCTCCCCCTTCCCGCTGGGAGGCGTTATGATCCGGCCATGCGGAGCTTCAGGGATCTTCCTCCCGAGGATGGGCTCTCTCCGGAAGTCGGGCGCTGGTACGCGGCGCTCGAGGAACTGCGCGTCGGCACCGTCCTTCTGCTGCACAACCTCAATCCGGACCAGCTCGCATGGTCGCCCGGGCAGGGGCTCAACACGATCGGCTCCCTCGTCACCCATGTCGCCGAGGCGGAGGCTTTCTGGCTCCTCGAGCAGATCGGAGGACGGCCGCTTCCCCGGGAGCGACGCGAGCTCTATCGAATGGACCTCTTCGGCGAGCCGCGGGCGCCCCAGGCGCCCCGCGCGCCGGCCTCTTACTTCATCGGGCTTCTCGCCGATCTTCGCACGGAGACTCGCGAGGTCCTGTCTGGGATGACGGATCCGGATCTCGAGGGCAAGCGCGTCTGGGTCCCCGCGGATCGTCCCGACGACCGGGAGGTCTTCACGGTTCGCTGGATCCTGAACCACGTCCTCGTCCATGAAGCGCATCACAAGGGGCAGATCGCGATTTTGCGCAAGATCCTGGGAGCGCCGCCCCCGCCGGTCCTCATGGAACGACGTCAGGACTGAATACCGGTCGTGGCCCGCCGGCCGGGAGGCGGCATGACCCCTGGAGGATGAGACCAACCAGTGAAGACAAGACCGAGCCGCATCCGCCTCACGCCCGCGCTCACGCTGGCCGCAATGTTCGCTTCGGCCGCTCCCGGCGCAGCCGGATACGATCCCAGTCGGATCTTCCGCGACATGTTCGACGCCGAGACGGTGAGTCAGAGGGCCGACCTCTGCTCGCAGATCCCTGAAGGCGAGTCTCCGCAATACCTGCTCTCCTTCTGTCAGGGCCTGCTCGCCCTGGCCAATCGGTCGGACAGCCTTGCCGTGCTGCTCCTGGAAGAAGCGCTCAAGCTGCAGCCCGACTTCGCCGCGGGGTGCGTCATCTACGCCGATGGATATGTAGAGCGCGGTGACACGAGGAACGCGATCCGATGGTATCGACGGGCCAGCGCCATCGCGCCGAAGCGTCTCGATCCCTACTACGGGATCGGACGGATCTGGCTCGAGCGGGCGGAGACCGAGGGGACGCAGGCATACGCGGAGGCTCTGCAGGCGTTCCGCCAGATGACCGTCGCCGACCCCTCGAATCCCGACGGGTGGTCGAACGTGGGGATGGTCCTCGCAAGCATGGGCCGGTTCGACGAGGCGGAGGAGAGCTTCAAGAAGGCCCTCTCCCTTGCCCCGCGGGATCCCGCCCTTTACGAGAGCCTCGGCGCCCTCGCGTCGCGTCGCGGCGATGACGCGGCGGCGGAAGATGCCTGGCGCCAGAGCCTGAAGGTCGATCCCGCGAATGCGACGGCGGCCATCGAGCTGGCCTCTCTGTTCGGAAGACAGGGGAGAATCTCCGAGGCCGCCGCCGTCCTGGAGCACGGCGTGGCGACAGCCCAGCTCGGTCAGGCGGCCGGGCGGCTGCGCCGGGATCTCGCGCTGCTCAGCCTGCTCGAGGATCGAACCAAACGCGCGGCGTCGCTCCTCGAGGAGGCTTGGGCCCTGAGCCCCGACGCGAGGACGCTTGCCGCTCTTGCGCACGTCCACCTGCTGAACGACAAGGTTGGCGATGCGCTCCCCTTGCTTGCCGAGGCAGCGGGCAAGGACTCGGTCGCGACGGGTCCCTTCGTGCGGGCCTGGCAAATGAAGATCGCGCCTGAACTGCCGGAGTTCGGCCAATCCAACCCGGCAGGCTCGTTCCTTCTCCGCAAGCTGGGCAGCCGGCCGCTCGCGCCTTCTGAGCCGGCCGGCGCCTACGCGACCCATCATCTCGTGCGCCTGCTCCTTCCCGACTGGGCTCTGCCCGACGGAAAGCTCACGATCGAGCGCAGAGCGGCCCAGGCGGAGTACGACACGCCCCCCGTCCCGGTTTTTCGCGCGACCGCGACCTATCCCGAGACGGCGGTGGGGAGCGAGGGAACCGTGCAGATCCGCGTCAAGATCGACAAGGACGGCGGCGTCCGGGACGCGAGGGTCATCGAGGGGGGAGGCAATCCCGCGCTGGAGTGGGCCGCGCTCGATGCGGCGAAGCGCTGGCGCTTCCAACCCGCTCTCAGAAACGGGAAGCCGGTCGAATCGGAGGTGACGATCCCGTTTCGTTTCTCGATCGCGCGTTGAGGAGAGGAGGCGAGAGATCGGCGCCCACGCACGTGTGCTTCTTGGGGATCGTCTCCCCGTTCTTGAAGGCCGCGCTTGCGAGACTCAGCTTCGCGTAGCGCTAGACCAGCTTCGGTCGCAGAGGACTGCCGATCAACCTCCGGCCAGGGGCGCGAGGCGCTCGCTCCATAGGATCCGCTGGCGCAAGGGCCATGCTTCCGGCACGCCGTAGGCGAATCCGCTCGCGAGCAGCCAGGACTCCTTCTCATCTCCGCCCCAGAAGAACTCGATGTAGGCGGGCTCCGGCTCCCGCGTCTCGATCGCCAGTCCATCGTCGGACTCGGCCATCGTGACAACTCCCCGCAGGACCTCGCCGCCTCTCGGTCTCGCTTGGAGGGCGCCCCCCTCTTTCGGCTCGAAGGTCACATCATCGCCGAGCCAGCCCGCGAGCCCATCGCGCGTCAGGAAACGATCCGACAGCTCTGAAACTCCCAGCGCGAATCGTCTCCGCAATAGGAAGGTCCGTCGCGGACCCTGCCCTCCGCTTCGGAGAAAGAAGTCGAGCGCCCCCAGCATCGAGCGCCAGCCGCACAGGTGGCCCCGCCGCTCCGCCTCCCACCTGTTCCCCTCACCCCAGCCGGAGTGGCTGAGGACGAGGCGCGTCTTCTCCCTCGCGCCGGCGACCGGGGCGAGGGAGATGGAGGCCTCCGTCGTAGCCCGCAATCCGGGGAGATCCCAGGAGAACCGGAGCCGCACGCCCGGCTCGACATCGAGAATGACCCCGCGCTGGTCGCCGTAGCCCGTCCAGAGGAGGCTGAAGGCATGGCCCCGCTGCAGGGTGAACTCCGCCCGATCGCAGAACCACGAGACGAGGGAGACCGGATCGGTCCAGGCCCTCCAGACGCGATCGGGCGGCGCCTCGACGATCCGCTCGATCTCGAATGCTCCTTCGCCGCCGGGGGGCAACGCTCCAGGCTCGCGCTCGAGGGACTCTTGCAGGCGGTCGAAACGGGCCTCCCATCTCGCTGCGACGGCATCCCGTTCCCCTTCGCCGATCGCGTAGGATCGCAGGGTCAGAGTCATCATGCAGCCGTCGCCGTCGGGCCAGAACGAGAGGCCGATCAGGCTTCGCTTGCCTCCCTCCTCCCAAAGGACCCTCATGTGTCGGCCCGGGACGATGTTCCGGATCACGCCCGTCACCCGCCCACCCTCCTTGAGGCGGAGATCGATCTCGCCCCCCTGGGCGGGATCGACGAAGGCATCGTCAGCGAGCCAGCTCCTGATGGCGGCGGGGCCGACCCAGTAGAGGTGCGCGCGCTCGCGGGTGGCGGCGACCCTTCTCTGCAGCCGCAGGTAGGTCGGCGAGGCGCCCTCGCGATGCTCCTCCAGCAGGAAGCGCAGGTTCTCGAGCACCTTGTCCCATTCGAGCGCGACCATGTCGTAGCGGACCTGCCAGGCGGGCTCGCCGGGAAAGCCGGCATGGCGGAACTTCAGGTAGGTCTTCCCCGATTCCTCGTCGTCCAGCTCGAAGCTCGCCGTCGTCTCGCAGCCGTCCCTCTCCATGAACCAGGACAGGACGAGTTTCCGGTTCTCGTCGATCTCGAGGATCTCGCCCTGCGCGACGGCCGGCTGCGCGCTGTCCTGCCACTCGATCCGGTAGCTCGCCCCTCGGGTGGGCTTCCAGCGGACGGTTGCATACATCCAGCGGGACAGGATCCCCGGATCAAGAAGGGCTCGAAACACCTCCGCGCGCGGCGCCCCGATGATGAGGCACCGCTCCACGGTCCGCGCCGGCTGGCTCATGAGATCTCCTCGCGCCTAGGGGACGTCGAAGTTGTAGGTGTAAGAGTGGACCCTTTCGTTCTGGAAGCGGACGTAGAGATCCCTGGTCCTCGTCTGTCCTCCGAGCAGGCTGATCCTGTAGTGGACCCAGGTCCAGGTGGAGTCGCCATCCTCGATCCCGCGCCTGTAGGGAAGCCCGAACTGCCCCAGGAGATCGCTCTTCGTCGTCTGGTCGATCCGGATGTCGATGACCCGTTCAGTCGGGAACTCGCGCCCGACGGTGGCGGCGCATCCGATCATTCCGAAAACCAGAAGAGCGACCGGTATGACGGCCAAGGGACGGGCGTGGCGGACGAGTTGCCCTCGAAAACCATGGTGGATCATGAGCCCTCCATCTTTGATCGTCCGTCGCCTTGCATGAAGCGCGATGCGACGGCCGCGCGAGCGCTTCAACCCCGCAACTCCACAGAAGTTCTCGTCTTATGGCTCCCGCTGTGGTCGGCAGGTTATCAGACCCCGTGAAGGCGGGTCAAGGCAAGCGGCGCCTGCGACCGTTCGCGGCGACCTCGAGCAAACGAGATCTTGGGAAACCGCTCGGATCGCCGATAACTGGAACGAGTGCTCGGATCATCGGAACATCGCGCAATGAATGACCTTGGTGTCACGGCGAAGCTCGACGTCACCCGCGTGACGGCCATCCCCGTCCATGAGGATCCGGGGAGCGGCGCGGCTCGAACGCACGCGGAGCCCGGATCTCGCTCAGAGGGGCCCGCGCGCATGCTCCGCGTGCCGACTCCTGTGCGCGGGATCGCGCGGACGGTCTGCGGCTCCTACCTGGCAGCCGGATCTCTCGACGGCTCGATCCGCGTCTGGGAAGAGGGCGCGGACGCGCCGCGCCGCACACTGACCGGCCATTCCGAACCGATCGACTCCCTTGTCTACGACGACCGCAGCGTCCTCCTTGCCTCCGCGTCCCGCGACCACACGATCAGGCTCTGGGAACACCTAGGCGGCCGCTGCTGCGCGGTCCTCCGATGCAGCCCCTACCCGAGCACGACGATCGCCTTCGATGCCGCCTCCGACCGGTTGGCGACAGGCGACAAGGATGGGACGATCAAGATCTGGAGTCTGCGCCCCCCTCGCGTCCGTCTCGCCCTCAAGGGGTCGGACGGACGCGTGACGGGCCTCGCGTTCAGCAAGGACGGCTCGCGTCTCTACAGCGCCGCCGGCGACGGCCGCTTCCGCGTCTGGCGCCTCCTCGACGGCGCTTGCGAAGCCGACCTCAACGCCCACCGCGGCCCGGTCCTCTCATGGACGATCGGGCCCGATCGCAGGACGATCGCGACCGGCGGAGCGGACGGTCGCGTCCGCATCTGGGATCTCGGCGAGCTTCGCTGCATCCAGACCCTGGCTGTCGGCAACCGGCCCGTGGTCGCGCTCGCGCTTTCGGACGACCCTCTCCGCGTGGCGGTCATCGACGCGGCGGGCGTGGCGCAGGCGATTGCGCTCCCCCGCTCGGGCGAGCCCAGGATCTATGCCGCCCATGTCTCGCGCGTGCGCGAGGAGACAGCAGTCTCCGTCGTCTTCACGAAAGGCGCCGGGGGCTTCGCGATCGGCGGTCCCGATCGCGGCATCCGCATCTGGGACTTCTGATCGGCTTCGCGCGCGAGGCCGAGCCGTTCCCGCGCATTCGGTCCCGGTCCCGATCGAGACCCGGAGCGACCTGATCCCTTCCCGGGCCATGCCCCGCTTCCTCCAACACCACCGGTGCGGGACACTCTGTTCTGTGAGATGATCGACGTCCGTCGGCGACGATGGAGGCAGGATGAAACGCGCACCGATCCAACCCGTCAAGGGAACCAGGGATTTCTATCCCGAGGCGATGGCGCAGCGGGTCTGGCTCTACGAGCGGATTCGCGCGGTCGCCAGGCGATTCGGCTACCAGGAGTACGAGGGCCCGATCCTCGAACCGATCGCCCTCTACGCCGCCAAGAGCGGCGATGAGCTGGTGAAGGACCAGGCCTTCGTCCTCACCGATCGCGGGGGGGAGGAGCTTGCGATGCGCCCCGAGCTGACCCCGACCCTCGCACGGATGGTCGCCCAGAGGCAGGCGCAGCTTCCCCGCCCGATCCGGTGGTGGTCCTTCGGCCCCTTCTGGCGGTACGAAAGGCCGCAGAAGGGACGCACGCGCGAGTTCTTCCAGTGGAACATCGACCTCCTCGGAACAGACGATCCGCGCGCCGATGCCGAGCTGGTGGCCATCGCCGTCCACTTCTTCCGCGAGGCCGGGCTGGCGGGAGGAGAGGCGATCGTCCAGCTGAACAACCGGCGTCTGATGGACGAGCGACTCGCCGCATCGGGGATCGACGGAGATGCGAAGAAGCTCGCCTACCGCCTGATCGACAAGCGGGAGAAGCTCGATCCCGGCGCGTGGCGCGAGTACGGATCGTCCCTCGGATTCCAGGCCGATCAGATCGCCGGCTTGAACGGAGTTCTCGAGAACAAGGACTTGTGGAAGGACTCCGAAGAGCTCACGCAGCTCTTCGACCTCCTCTCGGCCTACGATGCCGCGGACATGGCGATCTACGAGCCGTCCGTCGTCCGGGGCCTCGACTACTACACCGGGACCGTCTTCGAGGCCCGCGATCGGGACGGGGAGTTCCGCGCGATCCTTGGAGGCGGCCGCTACGACAACCTCGTGGCGGACGTCGGTGGCGATCCCGTCCCGGGAGTCGGATTCGCGATGGGAGACGTGGTGATCTCGCTCGTCCTCGGCAAGTACCTCCGCCTGCCGTCTCCGCGTCCCGCCCCCGCGCGGGTCCTGGTCACCGTCTTCTCCCCCGAGATGGCGGGAGATTCCATCCGACTCGCGATGCGCCTGCGCGCCTCGGGCATCGACACGGAGGTCTACCCGGAGCCCGCGAAGATGGCGAAACAGGTCCGCTATGCCGATCAGATCGGGATCCCCTATGCGATCGTCCTGGGTCCCGACGAAAAGGCGGGAGGAGTCGTGGCCCTCAAGGAGCTGGCCACCGGCGAGCAGGTGGTCGCCACCATCGACGAGGCGGCCGAGCGGATGCGCTAGGCGAGCGGCTCAGGCGCGATCAAAGGGCTCTAGCGCTGCGCGCTCTCCTCGGCCCGCTCGGTGAAGAACCGCCGCACCATCCAGACGACCGTGCCGAGCGCGACAACGAGCAGGACAAGGAACACGATCAGCTGGTCCCAGTGCGTCCGCACAGGAGCCGCCCCGAGATCGGCCAGCTTGCCGATCATCATGTCGCGCACCCAGTGGCGCACGAGGATCATCGAGAGGATCCCCAGCGCGAGCAGCGCGACAGATGCCCAGAACGCGCCGAGCGATTCCGGTTTGGCCAGCGCGAGGGCCACCGCGACGAGAGCGAGGAAGATCCCTCCGAAGAGATGCAGGGAGCGGACCGGATCTCCTCCGAGAAACGCCCCACGGATCGTCTCGGGAAGCGTGAAGAGGAACCAGAGCCCCACCAGGATCTGAACGAGCGTCGCGCCCGCGAACCAAGTCCTTCCGTAGCGGACCGCCCATGGGCCGAAGGAAGGATCCCCCTGCCGCAGCGCCCTCTGTCCCACTCCCATGATCCCCAGGCCCGCCACCGCGAGGGACGCGACGAAGAAGTGGAGAAAGCGCGGGATCAGAGTCGGCTCCCCCAGATTGAGCCGCGCGCCCGTCCGGTCCCCGACATAGAGCCACTTGAACTTCTCGGGGGTCTGCATGAGCGTGAGGTTGTTCGTGTAGATGAAACCGATCAGGAGGACCAGGAAGGCTGCGACCCAGGGGACCCAGACAAACCGCTCCCGCCGGATCGTGTCGGATAGCGACATGAAGTAGTGGCCATAGTAGGCGAGACAGAGGAAGCCGATCACCGCGATCCAGGGAACCGCCATCAGAATGCTCGACGTGTAGAAGAAGCGCCCATAGAGCACCTGGACGAAGAGGAGCGGCGCGACCCCGAAGGTGACTGCGGCCGGCGTGACGACCGGGAGCAGCTTGAAGATCGAGTCGGCCATCCGTCGATGGTGGGGCACGTTCCCCCTCCCGCGCGAGGCGGAGATCGCAGCCAGCACGCCTCCCCCGAGAAGCAGGTTCATCGCGATCAGGTGCACGAGAAACGTCACGAAGAGCAGGACGCGGATCAGCCAGATCGGCGCGGAGAAAGGAACGGCATCGGGAAGCGGCAGGATGGGGTTCATCGGCTTGCCTCCTGGACCGGAACGGGCGTGCTCTCCGGCGGGAATCCCCACAGGCTCGCGAGATAGTGCGCCAACGCCCGGCGTTCCTCGTCGGCCCCCATGAAGGGGGGCATGAACCCCTTCAGCTCATCCAGATTCTTGAGCTGCGCGCCGATGAAGCTCTCCCTCCATCCCTGGATCAGGGGTCGGATGCCGTTGTATCCGCCGACTGTGTGGCATGAGGCGCACTGGAAGCGGAAGATCTCCTCCCCTGCCTTGAGGCGGTTCGACGGCGTCACCTCGGCGACCGTCGCCCACCGGGCAAGCGGCAGGAATCCCGCCTCGTCGATCTGTTTTCGCTGCTGGGGCAGAATCCCGTTCGAGTACATCGTGCCATAGATCACGTAGGGCTTGCGGACCGCTTCCCTCACCCACTCCGACGTGCCGGTCACCGCGAACCCGACAACGAGGAAGAGCGCCGCCAAGGCCTGGCTGAAGCGGGCCGGGTTCCTCCATGCGAGCAGCCAGGTGAAGACCAGCAGGAAGAACGAGATCCCGAGCGACAGTCCCAGGAAGATGGTCACGGGGGGAGCCCCTCCGAAGGCGATCGCGCGGGCGGCCGCCGGGATCGCGAACAGGTACCAGAGGCCGGCGAGCGGCATGATCGTGAATCCCGCGAAGACCCACTTCGCCGCGTAGCGCACCTGTCGCGCGCGCATCGAGTCGGCCCGGATCCCGGACGCCGTCAGCAGCGCGTAG
>Ga0194126_10006854_pt1 | contig 16043 bp, 16 predicted proteins | sample TA2KigC150mmetaG_FD_148641 | JGI IMG/M metagenome (GOLD analysis project Ga0194126, IMG submission 148641) | Freshwater microbial communities from Lake Tanganyika, Tanzania - TA2015035 Kigoma Deep Cast 150m | ecosystem: Environmental > Aquatic > Freshwater > Lake | place: Tanzania: Lake... | reverse complement strand
CCTTCCCACTGACTAGCTCCCGTAGGTGGCGTCCGCGCGGGCGATGACCTCAGGCCATGTGGTGAAGCCTCGCGGCGGATGCTCCAGGTGCTCGCAGGCGAAAGACGCGAATGAGCATCCCAAGCGCACAGCGCGTAAGTGTGAGCTTCCGTCGAGTCGCGCCTTGACATAGCCCACTTGCAGGCAATCGCCGCCGCCGAGTGCATCAACGTACACCCGTGGTGTGCTGGCGGGCACGTAGTCGGGCAGTCTGTCGAGCGCCTCTCCGGTGACGCAGCCGTTTGCCCCGAGGGTACAGATCGCGGCTCGTGCGCCGTCAGATAGTGCCATTTCGATGGCGAGGCGCGCTGAGGCGATGTCCTGAACATCTAGCCCTGTGCATGCGGACCACTCGTGGCGAGCGCCTTGCACAACGTCGGCAGTCGCGCATGAGGTGCTCCAACCGGCCCAGCCGGGCTCCTCCAGGATGTGATCCTCCCCGAGCTGGTTCACCATCCGGTGAATGTCCACGTATATGAGGGTCGCGGGTAATTGCTGCCGCAGACGTAGTACCAAGTCATCCGTGAAAGCGTTCACGTCGCCGCCGTTGAGCAGCACGGCATCTGGTAGCGGGCTGAGGTACGGTGCCACGTCCGCGAAAGAGATTGGGGTCGGCACGTGGTCGCACCACACTCGTTCGCCTTCCTCGGTGTGCACGGCCTTGTGGACGTTGGTGCCAAGCGGGTCGGTGAGAACGGCGCTGTAGTCGATGTGGGGCCCGAAGCGTTGGCTGGTGTACTGTCGGTACTCGGCCACGTCATCTGCGCCGACGCGGCATACGGGCAACAGTGTGTCTTCTTCGGACAGGATGCAGGACGCCGCACACAGGATACTGTTGAGCGATCCGTGCCACCCTTGAAAGTGGCGACCCTCGACGATGCTATCGGCCTTGATAACAGATGCAATCACCAGCAACCGCATGTGATGCCCTCAGAAGTCATACCCAAAGGTACGGATCGTGTTCCGGTGTATCTTGGCCACTAGGTCTTGGGACTCAACGTTGTAGTAGACCGGGTATGGGTCTCGAAGAAGTCGGATGTCCGAGCGTAAACGTGGTAGCGGCTCGTACACGATACCGAGGCCCTCGCACAGTGCTGCCATCTCTGTTGCCAGTGCCTCGAAGCGCAGGTATTGGTCGAGTACTGGCGCGCCGTTTTCGTCGAAGTACATGCGTTCGTGGTCGTGGAACCATTGACAGTACTGCCGGGTCTCACAGTGCAGCCAGTCCCGGAAGTCCTCGATGGCGCTTGATAGCAGCGGCTTGTCCTGGTCGCCGGCGGCTTCGTGCTCGTTCTTCCGGCAGTGCCAGTAGTACGACACGGCGAGGTCCCAGGGGTTTCGGACGACTGCCCACTTGTGATACCGCTTCCACACGTCCTGCCAACTGTCAGCTAGTTCGAGAATGCGCTGGATGAAGTCGCGCACATCTGCCGGATCGTCGTGTTCCGACATGATGATGTCGCCGAGCAGTGCGCTGAGCATTCGCAGTCCGCGTCTCATGCTGAGTTCGGAATTCCACGGTTCGCTGATGTGCAGCGGCCCGCCGATCAGGATGTCGCTGTAGCCGAGGCGTGGGGTGAGGAATGCCTCGATGCTTGATCCGGCAGTCTTTGGCGCGCGAATGAAGATGAGCCTATGCCGATGGCTGATTATCACCCTGTAGCTCCGCAGGAGCGCGGGCTTGCAGCTCCGCAACGGCCGCCTCGGCCACTTCCTCGCTTTTGATGCACGCCATGCACAGGCAGCCCCAGTCGTTCGGGCACTGGACCATCCAGTTGTGCTCTCGCCAGTAGCATGGCACACACGCCTCCGACGTGATGTTGATGTTGCTTCGGAAGCCGTAGAGGTGCGGGCTGGTCGGACCGAACACGACTACACACTTGACTCCTGCCGCCGAGGCGATACGCACGGTGCCGTTCTCGCAGCCCAAGTGCAGGCGTGAATGCTGCAAGACATGCAGAAGCTCCGGGATACTCGTTTTGCCGATGAGACTCGTTGCGCCAGGGATGCTCGTCTCGCCGGCCTTGCCCACTTGGAGAATGCGCACGCCGGGCATATGCTGTCGCAAAATGCGAATGACCTCGGCCCATCGGAAATCGGGCCATTCCTTCGTCTGTCTCTCACGTGCGCCGCGTTGGGTATCGCTACCGGGGCCGAGTGTGATGTACGGCTCCCGTGTCGCCCATCGCGTCTGCCAGCGGATAGGTGCCTTGGTCTTGAAGGTAAGTGAAGTCACGGGGACAGGTGGGATGTCAAGGCATACGCACGCGATCTCGTGCAGGGTCTTCTTCTCGAACTGAAGGCGGTTGAGCGCGGCCGAATCGAACATGTCACGGTAGCAGTCCTGCCAGTCGTCGGGAAGTGCGCGGTTCAGCGGCTCGTACCAGCGCACTGAGGAACGCGGGTCTTGGAAGTACGATTCGTATTCCATGGCGACATACGGGCGCCAGTCGATAAAGTGGTCCCAGTGTGGCGCTTCGCTTTGGACGCAGCCCTCCCATGCTACTGCGGTCCTAATCGTCGCATCGAATATTGGCTTGCCGTTGTACTCAAGACAGAAGACGAGATCGTTCTGGACGGGCTTGCGCAGGTAGTAGCAGAGGAAGTTGATTTGTGGTCGCGCCTGACGAAGCGCAACTGCCAGATGTGCCGCGTCTATAACATCACCTAGTCCGCCCTCATGCCACAGCCCAACGCGCATAGAAGATTCCCCCTTCGGGGAGGGGCCGGCCGATCCCCGGCCCCGAGTCGTACGGACGCGCTTTACCACGTCCATTCTCCGGTGAACCACGGTGGCAGGTCGATGTCAACGAGGCCCTTCTCGCCAGCCGTCGCGGGCGGCGAGATGAGAGTCCCGACGTGGTAGCGCATCGTCTGGTCCTTCGTGACCTTCACACGAAGGGTGCCCGAGGCCAGGTCGATGGCACCACCGGTGTTGTTGGAGAGTTGCGCGGTGACTGTGTCGGCCGCTGTCACCTGGGCCGTGAGCGTAAGGTCTGCCACGTCGATGGACAGCGAGGCTTGTGCCAAGTCGCCAAGTTCCGCGCCTGTCACGGTGACTTCCTTGACTTCCTCGGCACCATTGGCGATGGAACTGGCGTTCCATGTCGCCGATCCCCACATGACCTCGGGTTCCAGTTGCCCGGCCGTTGGCCCTGTGCAGAGCGGCGTGCCGACGACGGTAGAGTTCACATTGGCCCAGAACCGTCCCTTGGTGCCGATGAATGCGAACTCTGCCGCGTCGATGTCGAGGTAGGCGACTCCGGCCGGCGGCAGCGTGTGGGTGTCCGAATCGTACGGCGCGCCCACGGGCTCGATGATGCATACCGTGTCGGTTGCGGCAAGCGCGGTTGTCCAGGTCTTGACGGTGCCCGTCACGACCTCGACGCCGAGTTTGGTGGCGGACAGCACGTCCGTAACACGTGCCAACTGCTGTTTGCCGGTTCCGCCCGCGACGTGAAGGATGGACCCACGTGCGGGCGATTCCCATGTTGTCACGCGCCCGGTGGCGTCGGTGACACGCGGTGTGAAGGATGAGCCGGACGAGGTGAAGGTTGCCGTCCCGGCGGCTGCGGTGATGCCGCTGCTGATGGTCGCGTAGATGCGCACGGCTACAAGCTGGCCCTCGGTGATGTTCGAGATGGCCCGGATGTAGCGCACGCCACGACCGTCACGAAGTGTGTCCAGCCCGCCAAGAGGCAGCGTCGGGTCTTGTGTCCGCGTAGAAAGCGAGTGCTGCGCGGATGATCGCGGTGCCATCTGCCTACTCCTTTCTTACGCGGTGTCCAGACAATCGAGGAGCTCGGACTGGTACCTCGGATTGTCGGTGTAGAACTGCCCGAACCAGAACATCTGCGCCAGCATCACGGGCGAATCGGCTGCGAGCCAGTCGAAGTCGCGTAGTGAGAACTGGTAGTCCCGGTGGGCGAGCATGTGGATGTAGTTGAGGTTGAGGAAGCGGATACGCCGAAGCGTTTTGTTGCTTCCGTCGAGGCCGCCGTTGTCCGCGTGCGAATCCCAGAAGATCGGCACGCCGTCAACCTTGACGCCCGTGTAGCCGCCGACCTTGAGCTCGGCGGAATCTGCGTTCCAGGTGGTCTTCGCTTGCTGGAGGGACTTGATCCGCCGCCACATGTTGTGGTCGGTGATCCCGAAGTCGGGTCGGATCGAGCCCTGTGTGGCTTCCTCGATGGCCTCCGTCACCTTGTCGATGGTGATTGCTGTTGCCGTGCCGGCGGTGCCGGCGTAGACGTGCTTGGCCTTCCAGAAATCGTTTCCGGCGGCCGCACGGTCAATCCCACCGTAGGTGATCGTGTCATCGAACATGTCGGGGAGCGAGAGAATCTGCTTCACGCTGTGGCCCACTGGGGCGTACAGTGCGTCGCCGAAGCGGTCGGCGAGTTTCATTGAAGCAGACTCGGAGCGGATGCCGACGAGGTTTGCCGCGGCCGCCTGCGTGTTGGCGAACTTGGCGTCCTCGATCATGTGCAGCCGGATGGGTTGGTTCGTCGCGACCCAGGACCAGAACGGAGCAGCGGCGTCGTCGCCGCCCTCAGAGGCCAGTGTGTCATCGTCGGCACCGAACCACCCGCCCTCACCATCGGCATACTCGCCGTACATGATGGGTTGGGAGAAGGTTTCCCCGCCGTCGAACGTCTCGCTCTTCTGCTTGAGCATGAGGAAGAGCGGGTTTGCCTGTGTGATCGTGTCGATCATCTTGGGCAGGTAGACCGTTCGGAGCAGGTTGTTGGCCATCCCCAAGTTGAGAGTAGCCATTTCGTGTCCCTATCAGACGAGCAGTCTGTCCCCGTCCATCCGTCACCTTGAACCCGGATGCGCCGCCATATAGCGTGCCGCTTCGGCAATCGCGATCTGGCGCGTCTGTTCCCAGGAGACGTTCGCGGGGTTGATCGGCTGCGTCGTGACGACGCCACTGCCGGCACCCGGTTCCGTGCGTGCCGCTTCTGCCAACCGCTGTGCGGCGGCCGCCCCAGTCGCGGCGGCGTGCGCTTGCGCGGCTTGACGCCCCATCACGAGATGGAACGCGGCTTCGTACGGAAGCGATGGGTGCTCGTTGGCGACCTGCGATACGGCTTGCTCGTCGAACTGGCCGTATCGTGTGTGCAGGTCATCGAGCGCCTGTCGCCGTTTGAGGTCGGCAATGTCCCGAGCGAGCGGTTCGAGCGCGTCGAGCAACGGCGTCGGCGCGGGAACCGGGCTCGGTATTGGCGTGGCCACGGGGTTGCTCGGTGAGGGCTGCCGCTTCAAAGCGTCGGCGATGATGCCGTCGAGTTGACGGCGGCTCTCTGCGAGCACTCGTTCGCGTTCCGCGAGGCCGCTTTCACGCTGTTGAATCTGCGTTGCGGTCGCTCGCATCTGGCGAAGCTGGTCCAAGCTGAACTTCTGTCCGTCGAGGTCGATCTCGGTCGGAAGCACGGTGGGCGCCGTTGGCGCGACCACGGACGGCGGAACCGGCTGCTCCGGGGCACCGGGTGTCTGTTCCGCCGTTGCTTCGGCAACTCGCGCATTGTGCGCGTTGATTTCCGCGATCTGCGTCGCAATGTCCGCCGCGTTTGCGGGTGGTCGTGGTTGTTCCATAGGTGCGCTTTCCCTTGCGAGAGGATCAATTCCCAATCCCGCCTACGTTAGTCTCCCTTGCGCTGGCGGGGCGTAATGAATGGCGGCGGCGGTGATTCCACGAACGGCTCGGGTTTCGATACGTCGCCCGGCTCGGCTAGAGCCTCCCAGCGCGCTATTCTGCGCTCTTGGCGCGCCATGTGTGTCGCCTGAACGGTCTTCCAGTCTAACCGTTCATCTTCAGGCAGCTCCTCCTCCGTTATCAGCACCTCGTCGGTGAGCTTCTGGAGGACGCGCGCCATTCGCTCCAAGAAGATGCGAGTGCGCCGGCCGGTGTACGGGTTCTCTGAGGTGAACACGAACTCGCCTGTCTCGGGATCGTGCGGACTGATCTGCGTTGCATTGCCGTCCGAGCCGATTGCGAACATCTGCACGATGTCGTCAACTGCCTTGGCGAATATTCCGGCGGTGGCGGCTCCCATTGTTGGTGTGGCCGCGTTGTCCTTGAAGAAGAGTACGCCCTCTGCATTGGCGGTTGGCCAAGTCGTCGTGCCGAGGCCGATGTTGCCCAACTGGTCGATGTTGAGTGGGTAGTGCCATTGGCTGCCATCGTAGGAGGACAGGTAAAAGGCGTCATCGTCTATCGTGCGGATTGCCGGGGCCCACTTGCAGCCGGAGACCATGTTGTCCAGTGCGATCGACGCAGCGTTGACATCGCCCGTGCCTTTCAGCCACAGGTCAGCACCCTCATCGTCGCCGGTGTTGTAAACCGTGATCCTGCCGTCAAAGAGCTCAAGTAAATCCGCTGGCAGGTCGTCACCGATGCCGAGGCCCGCGATCTGTGGTTGGGACGTTGGCACGTACGTCTCGCCGTTTCCAACGAGTAGCGCCTTGTTCGCTGCCTTAGTGACTGCCATCTCACGATCCTCCACGTTCGAGACGAAGTTCCCGAAGGTCTTCCTTACGAGCGCGTCATCAGGCTCATGGTTTTGAGCTCACGAAGAACCGCCGTCTGCTCGCTTATCGCCTTCCCGAGGTCTACCACGCTTGTGTCTAACTGGCCCAGTAGCCGCTCGATGCGGAGGTTGCTTTCTGTCAATGCTTCGCGCAGGTGACGTTGCCGCTCGGCGGTGTCCGCGTCATGCTTCACGATGGCGTCGGAGACAAGTCGGTAGGCGTCGTTTGTCGGACTTGATTTTCTTAGCTCTAGCATCCACTTTACGAGGAGCACGATTGCGATTGTCCAAGGTCCACCAACCTTGCCAAGCTCCGACAATGCGGTGAGAAACTGCGGTTCCATCTCAGAACTTCTTAAGGGTGCGGGCGAGCGCGGCGCCTTTTATCCAGTTTTGGTCGCGTTTGCGAGACGCGGGCTTCGTCACCGTTGCCTTCTTCGCCATGTGCTATTTGCTCCGGGCTTGCTGAGCCAAGGGCCTGCAGCAGGTGGATGATGGCCAGGCAGTCGCGGCCCTTGATGTTCGCGTCGTTCACGAGTCTGACTAGGGCATCGCGTTGCGCTTCCGTCATGCGCACGGTGAGCATCTGATTGGTACTCATTCAGAATCCCTCTTCATGGCGGCTTCGGCTCGGCCGCGCGTGTCGAGTTGCGCGCGGATATACGCGGGTGCGGGCTTTGGCGAGTATGGCTGTGGACGTGCACGAACGTCTTTACCTCGCGCCACGCGCGCCTCGCATTCCCGTATCTCGGTCTCCCGAGCCGCGACATGACCCTGCTGCACGGCGTCCCAATCCAGGCACTCTTCGGGGGCCCGCCACGTCTCAAGGAGAAACTGCTCGCCCGTCAGTTGCTCCATTCGGCGTGCCATCCGTTCAATGAGGTACTCTACCTGCCGACCTGTGTACTTGTTCGATGACCGCACGACGTATTCGCCCGTGTCGTGTCGGTGAGAACTGATCTGTGTGTCGTTGCCCGCCTCGTCAACGACGAACATCTCCGTGGTGCCTGAAACGTCGTACCCATAGATACCACAACAGTTCGAGGCCATCGTTGGCTGGCCCCAACTCGCACCGAATTGAAGGGTCCCGGAGCCACCGGTCGGCATCGTAGGGCCGCCGAGGCTCACGTGCGTGTCATAAATCTGGATTTCGGTGTTGATACCTGCGCGAAGGCTTAGGATGTTGGTCGAGTGGTTATAGGCAATGGCCGCCTGCGCCGAATTGTCAACGTCTCCAAAGACAAGTTGTCCATACGCGTTGTTGGGAGTCAGGATCGTGATGCCACCGGTGGCGTTGTTCTCGACGACACAATCATCTGCATCGGCGTGCGCGCTGCCGCCCGTATCGGCGGTCTCGACGTGCAACTTACCGAGCGGGCTTGCCGCGCCCACCCCTAACGAGCCGCGTACAGCAAGTACACCAGACGCAAGACCAAGTAGGTCGGCGTCTGCCGTGATACCGATGTCCCCGCCGTCAACCACCAGATTGCCTGTCAAGTATTCGTCGGCGAAGGTAGGCGAGGCTTCCGGGGCGATGCTCTGGATCGTGTCGAGTTGGCTCGCAGTGATCTTCAGGTTCGTCGCATTGTAGTCGATGCTGGCCGTCGGATCGGAGAACGTAAGCCCATCGCCCCACAGGATTGTGCCTTGGACGCCTGCTTCGGTGATGCTGCGAACCTCCCAGCGCCTCTTAGGGGCATTCCATTGGAGAAGATCACCCCCCGCAGCCGGAAGCCCGGCAACGTCGGCTAGGTCGGAGAGAGATGGTGCGAGACGGCTTCGGCTCACAGGAATATCACCTTGGGAATCCACGTTACCGCCGCGCCGGCGGGCGACAGCGTTTCCTCCGGCAGCCCGTCTTGCCAGTACACTTCATTGCCGCCCGTGGCGGTGTCGATGGCGTCTTCGGGCAAGCCGTCATCCCAGTACTGCTCGGTGCCTACCGTCGCATCGGCCGCCATTACGTCACCGCCCAGTCATCCGTGTTGACCCAGCCGGCCGTGCCGTCGCAGTCCACCACGACCGTCAGTATAGCGTCGTCCGTAACAGCGGGTGTTGTGCCGGAGAGCTGGCCACCAACCCATGTGCCGAGCCCATGCGCGGCGGTCGCCAGTACCGTATCGGCGCTGATGCCTGCCGCCACGTTCTTCTTCAGGACCAGCCGCGGCTGATTCCCGTTGTACGCTGCACCGTCGCCGGCGGCGGACTTGTAGACCCACACGGACGGTGTGGCCGTCGCGCCACTCGCCACTCTGAAAGACTTACCGGCTGACTCGAACTTCTTCGTCGCGTTGTTCGGAGTAAGCCGCTGGCTTGGCGATGCGGTGCGGTAGATCACGGTATCTATCGTGATCGTGCCGTATCGCAGCCACGCCTTGTGGTTGCCGGGGGTCTGGTCATGTTTCTGCGAACGCACATAGCTGCGCGGGAGAATGTTCGCCTGGCTGGTGAACTCCGTTGTGCAGTTCATCAAGGTGTTGCGGAGTGTCGCCTGAACGTTGGTGTACACCACGTTGCATCTGATGCCAGTGGCGAGTATTGGCCCCGTACTGCCGAAGGCACAGTTCTCTAGTGTCAGGATGATGGAGGCGTACGTGGCGAGGTCAATTCCGATTGGCGTAGCGAATGATGCGTCCGAGTTGATGGTGACAGAATTAAGGATGTAGGCACCGTCTTTACCGAGCGCGATCGCGGCGGTTCCGCAACCCGTGATCGTGAAGTTCGAGAGCACGAGTCCGTCAACGTTGTCGTACGAGGTCTGAATGATGCCGCCGTTCAGGCATCGCCAGATATTGAAACCATCGTATGTATTATCGAAGGTTGTGGTGAATAATGACAGTCCCATACCACCGCTATGGGCAATGTTGCCCGTAGGAGTGAGAATCGGCTGGCCGGCCGCTGGAATGTTGCCGAGCAGGAACCCTGTCGCAAAAGCGCCGGCGACGGTGTTGCTGTTGAAGACTGAGCTAGGTGAAGGAAAGAACCAGCCGTAGGTGTTGCTGCCCGTAATAAGCATCAGGATGTTGCCTGTGACAACGCAGTTCGACGTTTGGAGCGGGTACAGAGCCAGGTAAAACCCAGCCTGACCACCGCTGCCGGCGCTGACGAGGTTATACATCACGTTGTTGGTGAAGTTGAGAATGGTGCCGGTCGCGTTTGCTGGGGTGACGTAGACGCCCCAGTCCTCGATGTCATGTATGGAGCAACGGTTGATGCTGCAAGCGCCACCGCGCGTAGCGATCTCGATGCCCCGCTTCGAGGCTGCGTTCTCGCCGAGATAACTGAACTCCGCCCAATCCGCATCGACCGTAGCGGTGGCACCTACGTACACGAAGGCTACGGCTGTTGTCGTCACGACCGTGATAATGACGTTCCGCGTCAGGTTGATGATCTCGGCCTGCGTCGGCGATGTGCCAGAATGGGTGTTCGTGAGTCCTACGGTGATGTTGATGGTGGTGCCGGACGCATTGCCGTTGAGGACGCGCTTCTCGCACTGGCTGGATGTCTGCGTGGTCGATGCAATCCCGATGTTGTCACCGCTGAGCCATCCCGTGCTGTCGGCAGACGTGAGGCTCGTGGCGCCCCCGGCGACATCGGCGGCGAGAAGCGTCCGGTCGTACGTGCGCGGGTTGCCTTGAAGGTTGCAGGTTCCGAGGTTCCGCACGTACAACCCGAAGTTGCCGTCCGCGGCGCAGTCGAACTGGAGCGTGCAAGTCGAACCGGAGGGAATCGGCGTACCAGTCGTGCCGTGGGAGAGGACGCCGCCGGCGTAGACGATGGCATGCCCCGAGAGCCGTAGGTTGTACGCCGTAGCCGCTTGCGGTACGGGCACCCCGCCGACCATCGTGCCGCACTGAAGGGTGCCCGACTGGCAGATCGAGACGGCGGGAAGCACCGAAGAGGTGGAAGCGGCGCCGTAATCCGTCGTGTCCACGTTGTCCATCGCAACGACCACGGCCGTTGTGGCACCTGCGCCGGTGTGAAGACCCCCAATGATCATGTCATCGCCGGCTGCTGGGGCGCCAGTCGTGGTGGTGACTAGTGCGTGGCTTACGTTGCCGACGGTACTATCGCGCCAGAGGTTTATTTGGTTACTTGATGAGCTCCTACTCTCCACCTCGTACGCAACGGCGTCGAGTAATAGTACGGGCGACGCGAACTGCAAGTAGAACCAACCGATGTCGGTCGCGCTGCTAGACGTGATGCTCGGTATATCACTGACGTTCACCGTTACGGCGGTTCCGGCGACCTCTACATGATCCGCATTGGTTGCAAGATGAACGGTGAAAGTCCCGGAGGGGGAAGCTGCCCGAAATGACACTTTGACTGCGATGCCGGCGACCGTGATGGCTCCGGGAGTGAAGGGCTGAGTGCGGGTGCCGGAGTACGCTGTCGTAACGAGATGCGTAACGCTCTCCACGTTGAGGTACGAGGTGGCATCCACGAGGCCCCAGGTGGCTGCCGTCGTGAGGTTGCCGCTTGCGATGCTGAACCGCACGGCCATCAGCCGGCCTCCGATTCGGGTGGCGTTTCCTGAGCCACGATCATCTCGCCGAGGATGCGATCTGCCGTGGCTTGCGCAACCGTGGCCAAGTCCTCGGCAGTGGCGGATTCATCGAACTTCATCGGTAAACGCGTGTTCTCGCTGCCGTCTTCCCAGTCGATGACGAGTTCGTAGTTCCGCCAGCCGAACTGGACGAGCGGATTGATGAGCTCCCAGTGCATCGCTTGCCCTTACGCCGGTGAGAACTGAAGCCAGACGCGCAGACCTTTGGCCGCCGTTGTCTGCACCGCGTCGATGTCTACGGACAGATCGTCGTAGGTGGCCACGTCGTCCTTGGTGGTGTCGATCACGGCAGGTGTGGCCGCCGTGTCAGAGCCCGTTTCCCCGCTGTCGATGGTGAGCTTGGTAGAGAGCATGTCAACGCCGTCAGTCACGTTTCTGATCTGGATGTCCATGGTGCCGGTCACGCCGGCAGTGCTTACGCGACCGTGCACGGCGGTCAGGTTCATTCCGTTGCAGGCGGCGGGGATGGTGAACCGTGCCTTGTTGTCGCCGGTGGTGCAATCCGTACCGTTTGCGATGACCTCGATTACAACGTCCTTGATCGCGGTCACGGAAATGTTCCCGTCCACGCCGGTGCCGTGCGTGACGACCGTGTTTCCGGCGACCGGGGCAATCGCACGTTGTACCCATGTGTCGGCCGCGCTACGCACGGCGAGTCCAGTTGAGCCAAGGCCTTCGAGAGCGGCGAGATCATTGGCAAGCGCGAACGCCGGTGCGCCACCCGAGCCGTCCGGGTTGGATATCGTCAAACCTGCCGCTGGTGCGCTGAGTGTGCGCACCGCGAATGCGCCCGCGCCGGTGCGAGCAAGCATCCCAGCCGTTTCAGCAAGGGCTGCAAGCGCGTCAAGGTCTGCGTCTGCTGCCTGGTAGCTGCCGGATGCCTGCTTGCCGTTGAGTTGTCCTTGGATGTCGCTCGTGACTGACGCGAGGTACTGGAACTCGGTGCTGGATACCGAGCCGTCAGCGATCTTGGCAGCGTCGATGCTTGTGGGGAGATCGGCCGCTTGAAGCACATCCCACGCAGGGGCCGCTGAGACATCGCCAGTACCAAGTTGACGAAGGAACTTGCGCGTAAGGGTGATGTTGCCGGTGAGCCGCGCCCATGCTGCCTCGCCGCTGGAATAGATGAGGTCGCCAAGGGTTGCGCCGGCGAGCGCGGCGAGTGCGGTTAGGTCCGCGTCGAGTCCTTGCTTGTTGTCGAGTTGCCCCTGAACGCTTGACAGGATGCCATCGAGGTATCCGAACTCGGTGCTCGAGACGCCGCCGCTCCCGATCTTCGCTGCGTCGATGCCGGTGGGAAGATCGCCAGCTTGGAGCGTGTCCCAGTCAGGCGCGGTCGGATTCTCACCGTCGCCCACGGCACGAAGGAACTTGCGCGTCGTGGTGACGTTCCCCGCGCGGCGTGACCATGTGCCCGCCGCGCTCGCGTAGATAAGGTCGGCGAGGACGGCCGTGCCGATGCCAGCAAGTGCGGTGAGGTCCGCGTCCGATGCTTGCTTGCCGTCGAGTTGGCCTTGAATCGCACCCGTAAGTCCATCGAGGTATCCAAACTCTGTGCTACTTACGCCCCCGCTACCGATCTTCGCCGCGTCGATACCTGATGGAAGATCAGCCGCTTGCAGGGTGTCCCACGCCGCGGCGGTCGGATTCCCGGCCCCGTCACCGACGGACCGCAGGTATTTGCGCGTTGTCGTGGTCTCGCCGCCGAGGCGGGCCCATGTTTGCGTGCCGGTGGCGCGAAGGATGTCCCCGATGGTGGCCGCGCCGATTGCAGCGAGCGCGTCCAGGTCCGCATCGGTCGCCTGCTTGCCGTTGAGCTGAGACTGGATCGCGGATGTTACGCCGTCGAGGTACTGAAACTCCGTATTGGACACGTTGCCATTCGCGATGTTCGCCGCGTCGATCCCTGTTGGCATCGCGGCGGCGGGAAGGGTGCCCCATCCGGCGGACGTGGCACCCGTCGCGCGCAGTACCCATCCTTCTGTGAGCCCGGCAAGGTCGAGTAGGTTGACCTCGGCGGGAAGGGCGGTGACATCTGCGATGCTGGCGAGCGTGTGGCTGTGGGACGCGGGGGCGAGGCCGGCTTCGGCCGCGGTCTGATTGATCCACTTCCCCGTCGTAGCGTCCTTGGCAAGCACTTCGTTGTCGTCGGGATTCGCGATTAGGACATCGGCGAGGTCGTCGAGGTTTAGAAGCACGCCACCCGAAGCCGCGTTCTTCCATAAACCGGTTGCCGCATCGAAGCGTAGCAGATGCCCGTCCGCTGGGGATGCGATCTCAACGTCGCTCAGGCCGTCTAGGTCGAGTTGAAGGGGCTCCCGTGGCATGGCGCTCTCCAAGTGCGTCCTACTGTGCGCGACCCATGAAGTACACCTTCAACGACGCGCCTAGGCCCGTGCCGCCGCTGTACCCGTATTTGACCCGCACGTATCGGGTCGCGCCGTAGAACGGGCCGATCTCGACGGGCCCCGGATTCGTTGTCTGCTTGATGACCCACACCTTGTCGTCGAGGTCGGTGTTGTCGCCGTCTCCCTGGGCGTACCAGATGGACTCGTCATTGTGGGGGCAGGACTGGACTTGAAGGTGGATTTCTTGGCCCGTCTCAGGCACAGCGTTCACGAAGAAGCTGAAGATGCCGATTTTGCCGACGTGCAGGACGGTGCTGTATTCCGGCGCGCTTGTGTAGGCGGTGAGCGTGCTGTCGTTGACCATTTCGACGACCAGACTGGATTCAAGGCCGCCCGAGTCGATGGGTACTTCCGTAGCCATGCGTGTCTCCTACTGCGCCGAACGCGCTCTTCGCTCGGCGAGCGCCTGCGCGCGCTCGCGTTGAATGCCTCGGAAAGTAGCCGCCGCGACATCGGGCCCGAGGTGCTCCGCTACAAGTTGCAGTGCAGCCTGAAGTTCGGATGGAAGTTGTGCGGGACTTGGTGCGCCTGCGATGGCCTCGTCGGAATACGGATTCGGTGGCGGTTGGCCCCCTTGGCCGGGCTGCGCACCCGCTTGGGCCGCTTGAAGGGCCATCGACTGCTGACGCGCCTGCTGGATCATCCCGATGTATCGTTGCGCGTGGGGAATGTCGAGCAGTTCGATCACGGCCTCTGGTGGAAGAGCGCCCGCCTGCGCCAGAAGGACGACGTTCGAGCGTTGCTGTTCGCGTTCGGTGACGGGGTTCGCCACATCCACGTCGATGTCGAAGTCGAGCACCGCGTCCAGTTCATCCTCGATGGCGCGCACGTCGATCTTGCTTACGTCCACACCTTGCTGTCCGGCGACTCGAAGCAGGCCCGCGAGTCCCCACTGCTTCGCCCCGTTGTACAGCATGTTCTCGCCGATTTCGACGAGCGCCTCGCTGAGAATGGGTATCTGAGCGTTGGTCCGCACATCGGCGTACTGCTGAAGCGCGTTGATCGCCACCCCGGCGGTCAGTTGAGGAACCCGCTGTCCGCGCGACACGTCGTGGATGCCTGAGATGTCCTCCATGTCGGCGGCCGCCATGTTCGTGGCGAGGATAACTTCGTTCCCCAAGGGCGGCGGCATGAGGTACTGGATCAAACCGGGTGGCACTTGGAGGGGGTTGTCCCGGTTGGAAGCCTCCTCGGGATCGAAGGCATAGCGTGGGTCAACCGTAAGCCATGGCTGGGTATGCCGGCGGCGGTGTTCACGTAGTTGTTCCCGCCCCTCGTTGTAGTCACGCTGGGGATCAAGTAGCGGGTGGAGTGGACTGACGCCATAGAACTGCGTAGGCGCGGTGAGAGGGCGGTAGGTAACGTAGGGCGGGCGGGCGTACGGGATGCGCGTCAGGCCATTCGTGTCTTTGAGCGCGCGTGAAACGGGAAGTAACTGGTCCTGTGCGGCGTACACCACGTACCAGTCCGGGTACTTGGCCTTATCTCGTTGCGGTTCTGGCAACGCGATGCCGGTAGCTTCCAACGCGAAGTCGCGCAGCCAGCACTCGATGATGCGTGCGCGGCCAGTGACGATCTCACCTTCGGGACTGCCGTAGATCGTTGGCTGTTGCGCCGTTCCGAAGGCGGTCGCGCGGTTGGCGGTCGAGATGGCGCCGGTTGGTTGCTCCAAGTCGCTGAACTCCGGGACGGCGGCGACTTCGACGCCCCAGCGGCGTTTCACATAGCCGACATCCAGGAAGTACTCCTGGATGATGAAGCTCATCTCCTCCAGGCGCGTCTTGGTGAGATCGAAGTACAGGCGGTAGGGATCACAGCACCAGAGTTCGTTGTTGCCGCGTCCTCGGTAGGCATCTGGGTTCCACGGCGTCTTCCAGATGCCCGTGCCGCATACCTGAGCCGAGCGGACTCCCTCTTGCAGCGGATTCGCGGCCTTCGCCTTCTTCAGAGTCCAGCGGAGGTACTTCTCGGTAACTGCGCTGAACTCCTCATCGCCCTGCTCGACTGGCTTGGCAAGCCACTTCGGGATGTACTCGGTAAGGCGGGCAGTGGTCTGCTCCGCGAGCTTCCATATCTGGTTGAAGTAGTGGGTTGGTACTTCGTTCGTGTCGGCGAGCGTCAGCGATCCCTCCCAGCCGTCCCAGCACTCCTTCCACATGTTCTCGTAGGGGGCACGCATCGAGAGGGATGAGCGGTAGAGCCGCCACACCAGGCGGAGGAGTTCGTCCCCTTGCACTCGGTCATAGGGTAGGTACTCTGACCGGGCTATCTCAGGGATCGTGTTCGCGCTCGCCATGATGGCCATAGGCCAGGACCTTGCGGCGGTCAACGGAAGCGCGCTACGGGCATCCTGGTGCGTCGCAGAATGCGACTCAATGCCCGGCGTTGCTTGGTGTGCCCTTGAGGCTGCTCTTGCCACGGGCGCCGGGTACGGCGCTACCGGATGTGCCGGTGGATGTGGTGCTCTCGATGGTGGTGTTCGGTGTTCCGTCGAGG
>Ga0194126_10006850_pt1 | contig 16054 bp, 10 predicted proteins | sample TA2KigC150mmetaG_FD_148641 | JGI IMG/M metagenome (GOLD analysis project Ga0194126, IMG submission 148641) | Freshwater microbial communities from Lake Tanganyika, Tanzania - TA2015035 Kigoma Deep Cast 150m | ecosystem: Environmental > Aquatic > Freshwater > Lake | place: Tanzania: Lake... | reverse complement strand
ATCAGAATATCGATCAGCATGCCGTCTCCATCAAGTGCTACCATCCTCACGGGTGGGTTAAAGTATTTGTCGGATAAGTATAACCGTCTGGCCGGTAATTTTTTATCCCGGTTCTTTGTAATGGGTTCACCACTACCATGTTCGGATTTTGGGAGGTCAATGATATGTCGATAATGAACCAAGAGCCACTCACCAGCCCTAGCCGGCCCGCCTGGCCCCTGAACGGTCTGGAGTCCTTGGGGGTTTGTCCGGTATGCGGCGCCGGGGATCGGCGCCAGACCCATGAGTTCCTAGAGGACCGCATATTTCATTGTGCGCCTGGCCAATGGGCCCTGTGGCGTTGCGAAGCGTGTGGATGCGGCTATCTGGACCCCCGGCCAACGGCCGCGACGATAGGTCTGGCCTATGCCGAGTACTACACGCACGAAGCGCCCGACGACGTTTTCCTGTCGTCCGCGACCCGTATCGGGCGGCGCTTACCCGCTCTGCGTAATGCCTATCTGAACGCCCGTTTCCCGGCGCTGGGGTTGAAGCCCACTCTGCCGCTGGGGGGGGGATGGCTGAAACTGTTCCCCGAAACGCGTGATCTGGCCGAGCGGGATGTCAGGCACCTGCCCGCGCCGACGGAAAACGCGCGCCTGATGGACATTGGCTGTGGCAGCGGCGCCTTCGTCAAGCGTGCGCGGGCCATGGGATACCAGGCGGAGGGGCTGGAATTTGACGAAAATGCCGTGAACTCGGCGCGTCAGGCGGGATTGCCGGTGCGTTATGGGGCGCTTCCGGATACGGGTCTGGAGGCGGAGACCTATCAGGTTGTCACTCTCAGCCAGGTGATCGAGCATGTGCATGATCCCAAGGCCTGTTTCGCCGAAATTCATCGGCTATTAGTGGCGGGAGGCACATTCTGGCTCGCCACACCGAATATGAACGCCTCCGGCCACCAGGAATTTGGACCGGATTGGCGTGGCCTGGAGCCACCCCGGCATCTGGTATTGTTCTCGGCGGAGGGTTTGGAGAGGGCGCTGACTCGAGCGGGTTTCACCGATATATGCTTCATGCCGCCCGGGCCCGTCAGCGAATGGTTTTATCAGGCTAGCGAGCGGGTACGGGGCCGCATTCCGGAGGGTCAGCCGGTCACCTTGTCAAGGGCGCTCCAGCAGGCGGCGGTGAATGAGGATCGGCTAACGCGGCGGGATCCGCGCGTTGGCGAAGAATTGGTGGTGCTGGCCAGAAAACCCTGACGGCGGTTGCTTACATATCGAGAGTGGGCCCTCCGAGCGAGGGCGCGGGGTGCCGATCGCCGCGGGTCAACGGATGGGGCGGCGCTCAGGGCAGCAGGACCACGAAACCGTAGGGCGGGACATCGAACGTCAAGGGCGCATGGTGGTCCAGCGGGCTTTCGACCACCTTCACCATCTCCGCATCCTCGTTGGTGCTGACCAGTGTATCCGCTGCCAGCCGGAGCATCCGTCGCGGTGGGGGAGAGTTATCTTTGGGCAGGTCCAGGGTGACCACCTCGGGGTTGGGACTGGACGATACCAGCGCCAGCGACCAGCCGTCCGGGCGCCGCACGGCCATTCCGGCCAACGGGTCGAGTGGCGGGGGCGCCTGATCGAACTTATGGATCAAGTCCCCCAGGCCGAGCCAATCCTCCAATTTAACCACACCCTTATCGGCCAGGGACTTGACGGACAGGGCGCTCCGTGTGTCGAAATCGAGAGCATGCACCTCGCCCGGCAACACCCGATTCAACATCGATACAGCCAGGCCGGTCGGCCGCAGCCGCCGGCTTGAGCCCAAATCCCGGGCAATTCCCCAGAGCCGTACCAGACTGCCGCGATCCTCGAGATAGGCATCGAATTGGGCCAGATTCCAGACGCATTGTCGGCTGACGCCCTGATTCGCCGCCTGTATCAAGCGTTTGGCCAGGGCGCTGCCCGCTGCCGCGCCCGCCACGACCTGATTGCGCAGATCGATGGGGGCATTGCCCTTGGTGGTGTGCAGGTTGACCTCGTAGACGGCCAACTCGCGTTTACGCTGGAGGGCGCCAGCGAAACTCTTGGGTAGGAACGGATCGGGCTCGAATAGTTTGGGCCAGATATCCGCGGGTTCGGCCTCGTCAAGCTTGTAAAGCAGGTAGGGCGCCACCACGAGGAGATCGGCGTTGGGCGTGTTGTCCAGGCTCTTCAATGCGCGCTCGGGGTTGACATGCTGACCATCCACCGCGAAGCGCAAGCGTGGACCGGGACCCGCCCCCTTACGGACCCGGGCAAAGGCCTCGCTGGCCGCTCGTCCAAGAATGACGGGGTCGGGTATGCCGCCCGGTCGGAACATTATGTTCCAGTTTTCGTTGCCGAATTCCACGACGATTTCATCGAAGCCATCGGTCGCCATGCGCTGCGCCAGATATTGGCCGAAGGCTTCATATTCCGGTCCCATCAAGGTGGTCGGCAAGGTCACCCAAGGCTTGCTGCCGATGCGTTTGCAAAGGTCAAGAAATTCAGGCAAACCGTAAAGATAGGCCCCGTCATCCGGACCCGGGCGGTAGCGGGTGGCGCGCCGGGCAAAGGGCGCGGCGACACGGTTGTCCCAGGTATCGCCCAACTGGCCCTGCCAATCCCGAAGATAGCCTGGTTGCACGCGCTGCAATACCTCGACGACTTCCGCGCGGAAGCCTGTAGGGTCGGCGTTGTCGGGCGCAAGGCTGACATCGTCCAGCAGCAGTTTGCCTGATTCCGCCAGGAATTCGAGTTGCACGGTTCCCGGCGGGCCGTTGTCCTGGGCCTCGAAACGGCGCTGAATGAGTTGCCAATCCTGGGCGAGCGAGATTGTCTCCAGCAACAGGGGGGAGGAACCCAGACGTTGCAGGGTGATTTTCAGGCTGGAGTTCGGGGCGCCGGCGCGAGCCCAGAATTGCAGCGTCCAGCGGCCATTGATGGGCAGCAGATTGCCCGCGCGAGCACTGATGGCATCCAGATGGTGCAGGATGCGCGCGGGTTTGGCGGCGGAGAAGGTCTCCAGCGCCAAGGATCGGGCGCCCGGGCTTCCGGGACGCCTGTCCCGTGTTTCGGCGTGAATCTGTCCGGCTTGCAAGTCCTTGGGCCACCACCACTGGGCGGGCAGTTCCGCGTCGTTGGTGCGGGTCAGGACCACGACGTCGCCAGGCCCGAGCATCGGACCGTCTTCGGCATAGAGAAACACCGGCAGTCCGTCACGGCCTTTCTGCCGCGAATCCAGCAACTTGCCGCCAGTCCCTCGCGCCGGACCGGTGATGACGTCATAGCGGGCGCCAGCCCAGAAGCCATCGGGGCGTCCGGTCCAAGTGGTGTCATCGCTGAAGCCGCGGAAATCGGCCTGGCTGACGATGACCAGTGTGCGATCGATGACCCCCTCGAGACCGGGGTTTTGCAGCACATTCGCCATCAATTGCGCCGCGCCCCAGGTGCTCCAGTCGGCCAGATTGAGTCCAATCCGCGGCGCGGCGGCCAGCTTGATCGCGGGGTTGACCGTGACCTTCAAGTCCGCCTGAAGCGCAGCGGAGCCTAGCAGGCTCAAAACCGCCAGGGTTGCGCCCCAAGGCTTCGGGTTTATTGTCATGCGGCGCTTCCCAAGCGGCGGACGAGGATGTCCCCCAGGCGCCGCACGCTGCCGGCCAAGGTGTATTCGGCCAGGATGCGCGACCGTCCGGCTTGCACCAAGGCCTTGCCCAGTCCGGGATCATCCATCAGGCGGGCAATCGCCCGCGTCAAGCCCTCGGTATCCGAGGGCGCGACCAGCAGACCTTCGATACCGTCACGGATCATTTCGGGTACGCCGGTGATATGCGTGGTGATGCAGGGAACGCCCAAGGCCATGGCTTCCATGAGTACCACCGGAAGCCCTTCGGCGAAGCTGGGCAGGACAAAGGCATCCGCCCGCAGGTAATAATCGAGGATGGCGTCCTGATTCACGGCGCCGGTCAGCATGACAGTCTCGCCCAAATCCAGTCGGGAACACTGGGCCTTCAGGGATTCCATATCGGGACCCTGACCCACGAGGGTCAGATGCACCCGGCGACCCTCGGCGCGTAGGGCCGCCAGCGCGTCCAGCAAGATATGCTGACCCTTGGCGGCCACCAGGCGACCCACGCAGACCAATTCGAAGGGATCACCAGGGGGCTTGGTGGCCCGCGGGGCGAATCGTTCGGTGTCCACGCCCAGTCGGCTGATCTCGAATTTCCCCCAATCAGCCACGGGCGAGAGTTTCATCATTTGACTGCGGGCATAGTGACTGATGCAGAGCACGAAATCGGCTCCGGCAATTTTCTCGGTCAGCCGATAGCCCGGTGCATCATAGAGTTCATCGGGGCCATGCACGGTGAAGGAGAACCCTATGGGAAACATGGTCTTGGCCAATAGTCCCACGGCCGCGGCGGGCGTGGCGAAGTGGACATGAAGATGGCTGGCGCCTTCCTTTTGCATCCAGGCGCCCATCATGATCGCTTCCACCCAATAGGCCAGGTAAAAGAGAATCCGCTTCGCATCGGTTCCGCCCAGGCGGAGCGCTTGCCTCAGGCCGCGCAGGACGGCGATTGGGCGGCGGATAAAGGTGGTGAGGAGCGCGCCCAACGCTCCGCGCGCCCCTTGCGGTTTCAGATACCAGGTCTGGTCGGCCTCGCGGCGTTCGGCGTCCGTGAGTCGGTCGGGTGGACGGTCGGGGGGATTGACCGAAGCCACGCGGATGTCGAAACCCCGCTGGCGGAGCGTCAACACTTCACGCAGGATAAAGGTGTGGGAAATGGCGGGATACTGGCTGATGAGGTAGGCCAGTTTGGGAACGGCAGTATTCATGATTGCACCAGGCAGGCTTCGTACAGGGCGAGTGCGGCTTCGATCTTGGCGGGCCAGGAAAATCGCTCCTCCACCCGGCGGCGTCCGGCGAGACCGCGATCCCGCCAGGCCGCGGGTTCGGCAAAGATGTTGCCCAGGGTCACCGTCAGGTCGGCGACCACGGATTCCCAGCCGGTCGCGGGAATCAGCTTGCCAACCGTATCATCGACGATCTCGGCCGGCCCCCCATAGTCGAGCGCAATCACGGGCCGGGCCGCCGCCATCGCTTCCAGTAAAACAGCCCCGCCCGATTCCCGGACCGAGGGCAGGCAGAACACATGGGTGTCCCGCATGAGTTCGGCAATCGCCTGGTGCGGAAGCTCTCCGTGAAAGGCCACCTGCTCCGCCAAGCCCAGTCGATCGACCCGATCGCGCAGTTCGGAAGCCTCCGGGCCGCTGCCGACAATGTCGAGTTGCGCGGGTTGTCCGGGAAGCATGCGCGCCAAGGCGTCCACCAGCATGGCTACCCCCTTGAAGGGAAGCAGACGGCCCACGAACAGGATTTTCAGCGGTGTCGTTGCCGAGGGGGGCAATGGCCAGGGTAATGCCTGGAATGTTTCGAGGTTGACACCGTTTTCCAGCATGTCAACGCATTTGCCACGCCAGCGCTCCGGTATGGCTGCCCGGGTGGAACGGGTCGCGGTCAAGATCATCCGCGCCCTCCGGGTGGTGCCCTGGAGGCGGTCGATGATGTGCCCCAGCCTCCGAATTGGATACAGCCAGCCAGACTCCGCCTGCATGATTTCGGGAAATGTATCGGGAGAGCGGAGTCCACCATTCCAGGGTCCGAGTATCACTGGCAGACCCAGACGGTGCAACGATGTCGCGGCGAGGGGCGACACCGGGGTGGGTTGATGCACGACGCGCCAGGGGGTTCCCGCCCGGAGTCGTCGGGATAGCCGTCGACGCGCGACGGCGTCATAAACGAAGAAGTCCAGTGAGGAAATGAGAAACACCGGATGTTCGCTGCGCGGAAACAAGCGGGAGGCGAATCGATAGAGGGGTCCGGCGAACCATTCCGTATCGATGAAGATCACCTCCGTCCCGGGTAGTGGCGCCCCTGCCTTTTCCAGGGCTTCACGGTTGCGATTATGCGTCACCAGGGTGACAGGCACTCGACTGGCCAGGCGGGAATACCACTCCCAACCGATCTGGGACACCGACCCCATGCCGGGGCCGCATTGGTAGGCGGAGACAAGTACGGCGGTTTGTTCGCGCATGATGGGTAAGGGTGACACTTTATGGTTCAAGTGGATTATCTTACTCTCGAATACTGATCGTGACGCGTGTTGGGCGACATTTCTCTGTCGGTGGGGTTGACCGATGCCCCGAACCGCGGGAATGGCCCGAAGCATTGCGACACAAGAAGCCGATCGGCGCGTCCAGGGATCTGTAACCGGGCATGCGCGTCGCCGGCCTGGCGTGGCAGGCGACGCTTCCCGTTCCGTCAGCATGTCATGGGTTAGGCCAGTCTGTGACGAAGAGGCTGACGAGAGAGGCTCTCCTGGCCATGGATCGTGGGCGTGCGGGTCATCGCGCCCAAGGTCTTCGGTCTGTTCTCTAGCACTTTTTTCGCCAACAGGTTTACCATGTGACGTTTGACTCATTCAGGTGCTCGGTTAGCTCTTTACAGAGCCGTTTGTAAGGGGTTCTGGCTGTTGAGCGATGCTGACTTGTCCTGATCAATATCCTGGGGTTAGTCGCCGATGGGTCTTCCCCATGCTCCCGTGATGAGGGTATGAAAGGCATGTCCAAACGCTATGACCCGCCGCAGTGTAGCGGTTGTCGGAATGGGGTTGCGGCGCCATCCAGTTCCATACTTCTGGTGAGGGGTGAGTATTTCGGGTCTGTAATGATGGCTTACGCCAGGGATGCATGGATTGAAGTCGTTCAATGCAGTATCAGTATCAAAACTATACGGCATGGACTGGGCATAATTAAGTCGTTTGATGAATCGCTACCAGCAGGAAATAATGATGCTAAAGCACAGTAATCGGGATGGTGTTGATATCGTGGAGTTGAATGGGCAATTGAATATGGCCTGCGCCGGTGAGGTGAGAGCCCAGCTCCTCAATATCATAGAACAGGGTTCCCATAAACTGGTCATGGACTTTGGCGCCGTGGAGTTTGTGGATTCTAGCGGATTATCAGTCATTATATCGGCTTACAAGCGGATTGCCTCCAAAGCTGGCAAGATGGCCTTATCCAACCTGCCAAAGAATGTGCAGGCGCTCTTTGCCTTGACGCGTATGAATGAGGCATTTCAGGTTTTTGCCGATACCAGCGCGGCTGTGGAGTTTCTGAAGTCGGATGCCTGACAACTGAAGGGAAAGGGCATCATCTGCTTATTCATGGATGGATATTTTGACTGTCGGCAATCCATGAAGAAATGGCCATCATGGGCAAATTGTCTAACCCTATCTCTGTTTTGCCTGCTTTCAGGATGTGGGGCTTGGGAGACCATTCCTGGACCAACCGATAACGAACCCCGTAAGGCCTTCAGTGCTCCGGAAAAAAGCGAAAGAGTCTCCCCCACGTCCGCCGTCGAGGTTTTTCGTGCAACCACGGTCGATGAATATCATCTGTGGGATGGGGATCAGATTAACATCGAAATCGTCGGTCGCCCCGAACTATCCGGTCAGCAGATTGTGGGCCCCGATGGAGATATCAGTCTGCCGGTCGCGGGCGCCATCAAGGTTCGTGATTTGACGCGTGAAAAGGCGGCCGAGGCAATCGTGAAGGCGCTTTCCCATTACTACAAAAATGTCTATGCCACCATCCGCGTGAATACCTATGATTCCAACCGGGTCGTGGTATTGGGTCGCGTGGAACATCCGGGTCCGGTTCAGTTCGACACGCCGCCCACTCTCATTGAGATCCTTTCCAAGGCGGGCGGATTCCCATTATTAAGGCCCGAGCAGGTCCTGACACGCTGTGCCGTCATCAGAGGGGATCAGATACTTTGGATCGATGTGGCGCGTTTGCTGTCTGGGGATTTGACGTTGAATGTCAAGCTCCAACGCAATGATGTGGTGTACATTCCCGATGCCTTCGACACCTCGGTATTTGTGCTGGGGGCCGTGAGCAAACCCGGGGCTTACCGCCTGACCCCGCAAATGTCGATACTGGACGCTCTGGGTCAGGCGGGTGGCCCTCTGGAGGCGGGTAATATGCGAAACATTCATGTAATCAGGCCTGACAAGGGAGTCAATCTGGAATTGGATCTCGAAGAACTCATGGCGCCCGACCCCAAAATGATACTGGCACTGAAAGAGGGGGATATCATTTATGTACCAAGAAGCGATCTCGCGCAGGTGGGTTATTATTTGCGTACATTGAGTCCCTTCTCGCAGCTCATCACGGTGGGCACGATGCTGGGAACGATGTGACCGGGTGGAAATCACAGAGCACACGAACCTTGCTGGATGCCCGCCAACCTTCGAGAAGCGGGTTGATCAGGTGTCGTCATGCGTGGCTTTGTTGCAGTCGAAACTGTGGCTATCGACGTGCTCGAACAGGGGTTATCCGGACAGGGTGGGTAATTTTCCATGATGCCTCTGGTCAGCCTGCGCAAGCATTACCGACTGGCGCTCATCATCATGCTGGTGATTTTGGTGGCGGGCATCGCGGCCGTCTGGAAAAAGGGGAAATATGTATACGCGGTTTCCGCCACCGTGTATGTCTCACAAAAATTCGCCAGCATCCTCAAGGACGCCAAGGATCTGGAATTTGCCGGGTCTCAGGCCTATAAGCAATATATCGAACAGCAGGCGTTGACCATTGGGCGCTATGACATCGTCCTGGAAGCCTTGCAGCGGCTTGGAGAACGCCGTTTAGTCTGGCAGATGCCCGGCGAGAGTGATCGCCGTGCCGCCGAGCGGCTCAAGTCGGCGCTGGTCATCAAGACGGTCAAGGACACCTATCAGATCACCGTCGGCCTGGAGTCCGAAAATCCGGATGGATTGGACCAAGTGCTAAATTCGGTACTGGATACCTACGTTGAAAAGTCCCGCGAGCTTGATTCCTTTTTCGCGCGCGATGCGCGATTGGGCGCTCTGCGTGAGCGGCGACAGAAAATCATGACCGGCGTGGAACAGAAGCTCGTGCGTCGTAACCAGATAGCCGAGCATCTGGGGGTCACCAGTTTTACCTCGAATGCGGTAAACCCCTATGATCAATTGTTGATGGATAGCATGATTGCGCTGGCCAAGGCTCAGCGGGATCGGATCGCGAGCGAAAGTGAACTCTCAAATTTTGAGGGAAAGGATGCCAAGGCCGCCCTGGGCGCCGCCGCGTTTGAATTCCTGCAGAAGGATCCTGGCTTGAATAGCTTGAAAGCCAATCTTCATGAGCGCCGTAGTGTCCTCATCCAGCAAATCAGCGGTCTGCAGGATACGCATCCCCTGATGAGTCAGATCAAGCAGGAATTGAAGCAGATCGAAGAAGAGTTAAACCACATCACGACGGATATTTACAATACGATCACCAACAGCCTCCTGGAGCAGCGACGGTCCAATGTGCGTCGCGATCGCCAAACCGAAAGCGAGTTGCAAAAGCAGATCGAAACGCTGCGGCATAAGGCTTCCGGTTTTGCCGCCGTGTATAACGAAGCGCTTGCCTTGAACGCCGAGATCGACAAAAGTCGGGAGCAGTTGGAAGCCGTGGACAACCGTATAGACTTTTTTGAAATGGAGTCACAGGCGCCAGGGTTTGTCCGCATCGACAGTTATGCACGCCCTCCCGATAGCCCCATCAAGGGCGGGCGCAAGAAATTGTTCATGATTGTCTTCGTGGCGGCCATCGGTCTTGGTCTGGGGGCGCCGATCGCCCTGGATATATTCGACCGTAGCATCAAGTCCCCGAATGTCATCATCAAGATTCTGGGACACCCTCCCATCGCTTCAATTCTCGAACGCACCGACGATATCGCCGTCCAGCGCGTCAGGGACGACCAGATAAGGCGGCTGGCCATCACCCTGGACCGGGAACGCCAGACACATGGTAAACCGATTGTGCTGATGACCTCGGTCAAGCCTGGCGGCGGGGTGACTGACCTGGCCTTTGACCTGGGCAATGAGTTGCGGGAAATGGGTGTGAAATGTCTGGTCGTGGAAGTAAATCCATTAAAACCCGACCCGCGTTATACTGCTGGCAAACTGACGCCGGGGCTTCTGGATATGCTGGTCGAACCGATCGATGCGAGGGAAGCGGTGATTCCCGCCTCGCAGGATCTGCCTGAGCGAATTGGCGTGGGATTCGCCGTCGTTCCCCATCTGTTTGCCTATCCACGATTGCGTGAGCGTCTGGAAGAACTCAACGAACACTATGACATCATCCTCCTGGACGCACCGCCGATTCTTTTGTCGGGTGACACCGAGTACCTTGCGGGGATTGCGAATGTCTCCCTGTTGCTTATCGGCTCCGGTCAGGTTGGACCCGGCGAACTGCGCCGCGCGGCCGACATCATGCAGAAAGTGAATCCACCCGTGATCGGGTTCATTGTCACCCATCTTAAAATCTACAAGGGTGGGGGATACTTTGCGAAACAGGTCGAAGAATACGCGGCCGCCGAGGCCCGGGCGCAGGCCGTCCTTCGGGAGCATCCACTGAAACAGAATCAATCATGAACAGCGTCTTTCTCTATGTATTACACAGCGGCAATCTGTATGGTACCGAGCGCATGGCATTGGCGACCTTGACGGGGCTTAGAGACCAGTTTTGCCCCATATTGTTCGCTCCCCCGGGCCCCGCGATCGAGGAAGCCGGACGATTGGGCATTGAGGCGGTTCCATTCTCCAATACCAAGGAACTGGCGTTGGCCCTGCGACCCTGGCTGGCACGCTACCGTACGATCGCCTTTGCCGCTACCGGGGTCAGTCATTCGCTGGTGTTCATTGCCTGGAATATGCTCTATCGGCGCCGCTGTGTGCATATTCATCTGGTGCATGGAGGAACCGACGAACGGCTCAGCTATGGCCGCAAGCGGACCCTGAATGGCCGCAACGTGACCTTTGTGGCGGTTTCCGACTATGTGCGGTCGCGTCTGGTGGCCAACGGCGTGCATGAGCGGCAAATCCGCGTCTGCGAAAACTTTCTGCCCGATGCCCAGATTGACGCCACGCCACACCGCGCGCCCTTCCGGAATCATGGTCTGAACAAGGTCATCATCGTTTCCCGGGTTGATCCCATCAAGCGCATCAGCCTATTGCTGGATGCCCTCGACCGCCATCCGGAATTGGCCGGTCTCTCGTTCACCGTCTACGGCACGGGCTGGGACCTGGATGCCTTGCGGGAACGCGCGGCGCAAACCCACCCGAATGTCCAGTTTGCCGGATTCAGCGACCGCATCCCGGAAGCCATGCGAGCGAGTGACCTCCTGCTGCATACCTGTCCCGTGGAGCCCTTTGGTCTCGCGATTCTGGAAGCCATGGCGGCCGGAGTACCCGTCCTGGTCCCGGATCAAGGCGGCGCCTCGACCCTGGTCGAGCCGGGCGCTTCAGGATTTCACTTCAAGGCCGATGATCCCGATGCCCTGGCGGAGGCCTTGCAGCGTATCAATGGCCTGCCCGCCGATACCTTGAATCGTATCGTTGCGGGAGCTTCCGCACGTCTGCGCGGACACTATTCGGAATCGGCCGGTATCGAGTGCTATCGGAGTCTTTTTGCGGAGTTGAATCATGGCCAAGTCTGAATCGGTTTCCTCGCCGCTGGTTTCCGTGGTGGTCATCGGCCGCAATGAAGGTGCGCGACTCACCCGTTGTCTGCAATCCGTCCAGGCCATGCGTGATCCGGGTGGATCAGTGGAAATCATCTATGTTGACTCCGCCTCCCGGGATGACAGTGTGGCAAGGGCCCGGGAACTGGGCGCCCGGGTGATCGAGGTGGTGCCAGAGCGGCCTTCGGCGGCGCTGGGGCGCAATGCCGGCTGGCGTGAGGCTCGTGCACCTTACGTACTGTTCCTGGACGGCGATACGATCCTGCATCCCGATTTTGTCCGCGCGGCCCTGCAAGCCATGCGGGATCCCCAGGTTGGGGTCGTCTGGGGGCATCGGCGGGAAATCCATCCGGAGCAGTCACTCTTCAATCGCGTGCTCGACCTCGATTGGGTATACCCGCCGGGAGTATCGGATTTTTGCGGGGGCGACGCGCTCATGCGGGCTGAGATATTGCGCGCCGTGGATGGCTTCGATGCCACCCTGATTGCTGGCGAGGAGCCCGAGTTGTGCCAGCGGATACGGGCGCTCGGATATCGGATTTTGCACATCGATCAACCGATGACTGGCCATGATCTTGCCATGACGAGCTGGAACAGTTACTGGAAACGGGCGTTTCGGGCCGGCCACGCCTATGCCGAAGTCTCGCATCGGTTACGCGCTACCGACTTTCCGCTGTGGGTGGAGGACGCCCGCCGTAACCGGATTCGCGGGGGAGTTTTACTGCTGCTTTTGATAGCCGCACTGTCCGGCGTCTTCTTGACCCAGTCGATCATGCCATTGCTGCTTGTGTTCGGTGTGGTGTTGGCACTCGCTGTTCGCAGCGCCTGGAAGGCGCGCTGGAAGGGCGGATCGCCGGTGACGCTGTTCCTGTACGGGCTTCATTCCCACGCCCAGCAAATTCCCATTCTGTTCGGACAAGTCGCCTGGTGGCGGGATCGGCGGCGCGACACGGTCCGCGGTTTGATCGAATATAAATGAAGACCATGGTCATACCCGTTCTCCGTATGCAGTCCTGCCTCGCGACCAAGGGCTGGATATCATAAAGCGCCTCAGACCCTACCTGCCGCACATACTGGTCATCCTGTTTGCTGGCTGGTGCGTCATTCAGTTTCGAGCCGATATCCGTCAGTTGTCGCTAGGGCCGGTGTTGCGATCGCCCGGTCTGATCCTGCTGGCGACCCTATTGTCACTATTGAATTACGTCTTGCGTATCGTCCGCTGGCGATCCTATCTGGCTCACCTCGGGCATGTTCTCACCTTCCGCTTCGCGGCCCTGACCTTCACGGCGGGGTTTGCGTTTACCCTGTCTCCCGGCAAGGTCGGTGAGATGGTCAGGGCGCGCTATTATAAAAATATGGGAGTACCGTTCAGCCATGTGGCCGCCGCCTTCTTCACCGAGCGCCTGATCGACCTTCTGGCCATGGTGACGGTGGCCCTGCTCGCGGTGGCCTCGTTGGCCGACAGTTATCGCTGGGTGCTCTGGGGGACCGTCGGCGGCATGGGTTTGATCCTGTTTCTGTTGGCCGGCCTTTCCTGGGATCGCCTGGAAAGAGTCTTCATGCGGCGACAAGATCTCCCCGAGCGTCTGCGGCATGCCGGCGCCGGTATTTGTCGGATGTTCGGATCGGCGCGCGCCCTCTTGCGCATCGACATGCTGCTCCTCGGTTTCGCGCTGGCGCTGGCGGCCTGGAGCGTCGAGGGTATCGGTCTGAAAGTCATCGCCGGCATGATTCCCTCCCCCCACCTGGAGTTATCCGCCGCGTTGGGCATTTATTCGGTCGCCATCATCATCGGCGCCCTGTCCTTTCTGCCCGGAGGTCTGGGCAGCACCGAGGCGGTGATGGTTGCGCTCCTGGTGGCCTATGGGTACTCAATGCCCGATGCGATGTTGCCGACCCTGGTTTGCCGACTGCTGACACTCTGGTTTGCGGTAGGCCTGGGCTGGCTGGCCGTGCTGGTGTTGCGGAGTGAACCACGCGCAGCTTCTGGAAACGCCCTGACCCAGCATTCGATCATTCAATCCGAGTCTGACATGAACGACAACAAAACGCCTGTCTGTGTCGATCTGGATGGCACTCTGATTCACAGCGACCTGCTCCTGGAATCCTTCCTGCTGCTGGTCAAGAGTCATCCATTCTGCCTTTTTCTGATCCCGCTCTGGCTGCCGCGCGGCAAGGCGGCGCTGAAAGCCGAGATTGCCCGCCGGGTGACCGTGAATGCCGCCACCTTGCCCTATCATCGGGAGTTTCTGGTCTGGCTGAAATCGCAAAAATCCGAGGGGCGCCAACTCTGGCTATGCACGGCCGCCAATGAAAAATTGGCCCAGGCCGTGGACGGGCATCTGGAGATCTTCGACGGTGTGCTTGCCAGTGATGCGACCCATAACCTTTCGGGGTCAAAGAAAGCCGTGGCCCTGGTCGAACGCTTCGGAGAGCGGGGCTTTGATTATTGCGGCAATGAGCGCAAGGATCTCGCCATCTGGGAACATGCACGCGGCGCCATCGTGGTGAATGGCGGCGGCGCTCTGGAAGCCGCGGCCGCCGAGGTGACACAACTGGTTCAGGTTTTTGCGCCGTCGGGCAAGCGGTTGCGCGCCGCCCTGCGCGCCTTGCGGCTCCACCAGTGGGCCAAGAACGTGCTGGTCTTCGTGCCCTTGCTCACCGCCCATCGCCTGAGTGACATGGGGGCCGTGATGACCTCCTTCTGGGCCTTTCTTGCCTTTGGCTTGTGTGCCTCCTCGGTCTACCTGCTGAACGACATGCTGGATCTGGAAGCGGATCGGCTGCACCCGAGAAAGTCGAAGCGGCCTTTCGCGGCGGGACAACTATCACTGCGCTTCGGGTTTGCCTGTATGCCGTTACTGCTGCTCGCGGCTGGCCTCATTGCCTACGCCATTTCCGAGCTGTTGTTGCTGTGTCTGGTGGGTTACTACCTCATGACCCTGGCGTACTCGTTCCGCCTCAAGACGATCCTGATGCTGGACACCATCACCCTGGCCGGACTCTATACTTCGAGAATCATCGCCGGTGCGGCGGCCATACCCGTCGCGCTGTCGTTCTGGCTGTTGCTGTTCTCGGTCTTCCTGTTCCTGAGTCTGGCGCTGGTCAAGCGTTATGCGGAACTGGAGGGTATGCGCCGCCGCCAGCAGTTGAAGGCTTCCGGGTGTGGTTATCACGTAGAGGATCTGTCAGCCTTGCAGAGTTTTGGCGCGGCCTCGGGTTATCTTAGTGTCCTGGTGTTGGCGCTCTACATCAATTCACCCGAAGTGGCCGCCTTGTACGCTCACCCCAAGGTGATTTGGGCGCTCTGCGTATTGATGCTTTACTGGATCAGCCGCATGTGGATCAAGACGCATAGAGGCGAGATGCACGACGACCCGGTGGTCTATGCCCTCCGCGACAAGATCAGCCTGGGCATCGGGGTGCTGGCCGCCGTCAGCGTCTTCGCGGCGAACTGGCCATGACCGGCTTCTCGCCCTTGTCCTGGGGCCGGGCGCTGCGCGTTCCGCAGAGGCTCTATTTTCTCAATGACCGCCATGCCAACTGGCCGCCGCGCGTGAGGACGGGTGGCGGCACATGCCTGGCGTTCGGGAACGGCCGTAGTTATGGCGACAGTTGTCTGAATGCTCACGGCGAACTCCTGATGACGCGAGGCCTGGATCGCTTTCTGAATTTCGATCCAGAGACCGGGTTGCTGGTCTGTGAAAGCGGCGTCTTGCTGGCGGACATCCTCCGGCTGTTTGTTCCTCAAGGCTGGTTCCTGCCGGTGACGCCGGGAACCCGCTACGTGACGGTGGGAGGGGCTATTGCCAATGATGTCCATGGCAAAAACCACCATGTGGCCGGAACGTTCGGGATGCATGTCGAGCGCTTCGAATTGCTGCGTTCCGATGGAACTCGCCTGATCTGTTCCAGGGCAGACAATCACGGCTTGTTCGCCGCTACCATTGGGGGTCTCGGCCTGACCGGGTTGATCACCTGGGCTGCCCTGCGCCTGCGACGCATCGCCAATCCCTGGATCGATGCCGAGACCGTGCGCTTCCGGAATCTCGACGGATTCTTTGAATTGAGCGACGAATCCGACCGGGATTATGAATACACGGTCTCCTGGATCGACTGCTCAGGTCGGGGAAAGCGGCTGGGACGGGGCTTGTTCATGCGCGGCAACCATGCCCCGGCCAGCGCCCCGACGGGACTTCACCGGAACAGGGAATTCACCTTTCCTTTCGTTCCGCCCTTGTCGCTGGTCAATCCGCTTTCCCTGAAGATCTTCAATACCTTGTATTACCACAAGCAACTGGCGACCGAGACCCGGGTAGTGCAGCACTATGAGCCGTTCTTCCATCCGCTCGACGGCATCCTGGAATGGAACCGGATGTATGGGCCCAAGGGGTTTTTCCAGTATCAATGCGCCATTCCCATGGCGAGCGGGCGAGAGGCGACCGCCCAACTGTTGGAGGCCATCGGCCGT
>Ga0194126_10006847_pt1 | contig 16057 bp, 13 predicted proteins | sample TA2KigC150mmetaG_FD_148641 | JGI IMG/M metagenome (GOLD analysis project Ga0194126, IMG submission 148641) | Freshwater microbial communities from Lake Tanganyika, Tanzania - TA2015035 Kigoma Deep Cast 150m | ecosystem: Environmental > Aquatic > Freshwater > Lake | place: Tanzania: Lake... | reverse complement strand
CGACCGCCACCACACCCACAAGAGCGCAGGCGACGGCTTGCCCAAGACACCCGCTCACTACCCGCGGCGAGGCCTTTCCGGCACCGTCAGCGCTCCGTTCATGCTCGAGGCGCCGACCTTCCGCCCACGGCATCGCCCAAACGCCGAGCCGGCGGCGACGGGCGGTAGTCTCGGCTTTCAGCAGATCCGGGCTGGTGTCGTAACGCCGAAAATGGAACGCGTGGCCTGCTTGAAGCATCGCAACGCTTGCGTCAATTCTTCCGACAATCACCCGTGCAACGACGCGACCGTACCGGTCGTATTCGGTCGGCTCCAGGACTACGCGACGGTTGTGAATCAGCAGCGCCAAATGGTGGCGAGCCGTCTCGCCGTAGTCTTCGCGCAATTCAGGCGCATCGATTCCATACAGCCGAACCTGAAACGGCTTGCCGTATGGTCGCGAGCATGTGCAGGTGTCGCCGTCGTAGACCGCCACCACTGTGGCGGTCCCGCGATCCAATTCGCCAAGCCGGCGACCAAACATCCAACCGAACATGCCGGACGCGCTCCCTCGACCGATCGCCCACTAACCACCGGCAACCACCTGGAAATCGTGGCGGAAAGCCGTATCGCCCCCCCATCTGGACACGTTGACCCGCCCGGTATCAGATAACCGCCGTCAATCAGCGTCAAATCAAGCCGCCGCAATGCCGGTCCCCAAAAAAGTAGCCGATCGACTCGCCGCGGGCCTGAAGCGATTCAAGCCGGTTCTCGAGAGCGCGAAAGCGCGGGACGTGAACGAAAGCGACACGTCCATGATCGTCACCGACATGCTCGCCGAGGTATTTGGCTTCGACAAATACAACGAGATCACGCGGGAGTACGCAATCCGCGGAACGTACTGCGATCTTGCCGTGAAGATCGACGGCAAGCTTCAAACGCTCATTGAGGTGAAGCCGATTGGAACCGAACTGCGGGAGAGCCATATCAAGCAGGCCGTCGACTATGCGGCAAACCAGGGTGTCGAGTGGGTCGTCCTCACCAACGGCCAATTCTGGAAGGTCTTCAGCGTCTCGTTTTCGAAACCGATTTCGGCCGACTTGGTTCTTGAAATCGACATGCTCTCGCTGGGCCACAACGACGAAGACGCGCACGACGACCTGTTCCTGCTATCCAAAGAGGGAATCCAGCGGTCCGGGTTGGATGCCTACAACGATCAACTGCGGGCGCGAAGCCGATTCAACCTCGCCGCGATCATCCTTAGCGAACCGATCCTGCACGCGATTCGCCGCGAACTGAAACGACTCTCACCCGACGTGCGGATATCGGTTGACGAACTACGCGAAGCGCTCATTCACGAAGTCGTGAAACGCGAGGTCATCGAAGGGGACAAGGCGGCAGAGGCGCAGAAACTTGTGTCCCGAGCCGCCCACAAGGCTCTTCGGCAACGACGGGCAAAGGGCGATGCGATGGACACGGGGATCGTGTCCGCCGACGAACCACCCGGCGAGCAGCCGGCCACCGACGCCTGACCAGTCAGCAGGGGATTCGTCCGTCGCCCGCCCGCCCGGCGACAGGTTTCGGTAGGACCGGGCTTTGGTTTTCTCCCGCGTCATTGATGGCATTCAGCATGGCATTGACCTACTACCCATCCCCGGGCGAAGTATTGATGTGCGATTTCTCGACCAGTTTTCGCGAGCCCGAAATGGTCAAGACTCGGCCGGTTGTCGTGGTGTCCCGCAAGTTTCAGACCACTAGCGCCGTCCACAGCATCTGCACGGTCGTCCCTGTTTCAACCCAATCACCGCGTAGCCCAAGTCGGTGGCACCACAAGCTAGCGATCGACTCAATGCCCATCCCGCTCGGAAAAGACGGGGTCGACTCATGGGCTAAGTGCGACATGGTCGTTTCCGTGGGATTCAACCGTCTGGACAAGGTGCGGACAGGCCGGGTTGACGGTAAGCGAATATTTGTCGAACACCGCGTAATTCCCGAGGATTTACAGGCGATCCAAGCCTGCCTGCTCTACGTACTGAACATGGCCCACTTGATTCCAAGCCGGGAATAGCCGATAGTTTCTTTGACCTCGAAAGAGGCTTTCAAGACCATGGGAAACCGTGGCAATCTCCGGCAATGAGCGATGCCAAGCTCGCTGGAGATTCGAAAAGGCCCCGTGTAACCCACGGGGCCTTTGGCTTTTTCAGGCGTGCGATTTTGGGCTAGGCACCGGGTTCGGGCTCGCCATTTCCGCTGTGAGCGCCCACCGCCGCCATCCCCTGTTGGCCGGCGGCGGGCCTGCATGAGCCCGGGAGAGTGGCCGCCGTGAGGCGGCCTACCGCCGTCCGGTGCGGCGCCTGGCGCGCTTTGCCGACTTGACCTCGGCGCGGTGCCGCCGCTCGTCCTGGCGGTAGATTCGCACCGCCTCCGGATGCGCGAGCTTCCAGACGTCGGGGCGCAGTGCCGCGTAGTCGCGACACCCGGCAAGGCAGCCGTTCGTGTAACGTCTCCTCTGTAAATCACCGGTATGGGCCTGCTCGAGTCGAGCGTAGCGAGACGAGGGCAGGCCCATACCGGCCGCCAGTTTGAAAAGGCGGGTCATCGAGGCTTTCTTGGAAGTGTCACCTCACCAAGAAGGAACCCGCGATGACCCACCAAGAAGAATGTACGGTGCTCGACGATCTCACGGATCTGCTCATTGAGCACGGCCCGACCGCCATGGCGTCCGCTCTGGCCACACTCATGAATCATGCCATGCAGATCGAGCGTGAGCAGACGCTACAGGCCGAGTCTCATCAGAGAACTGCCGACCGTCAAGGCTACGCCAACGGATTCAAGCCCAAGACCATTCGCACCCGGGTCGGCGAGGTCGCCTTGCGGATCCCGCAGACCCGCGGCTACCACGACCCCGAGGGGCGGCCGTTCTATCCCAAGAGCCTCGAGCGGGGTGTCCGGAGTGAACGGGCAATGACGCTCGCAGTGGCCGAGATGTACGTCCAGGGCGTCAGCACCCGGAAGGTGACGGCCGTCGTCGAGCGGTTGTGCGGGCTGGAGGTCACCTCCACCCAGGTCAGCCGGGCTGCCGCCGAGCTCGACGAGCAGCTGGCCGCCTGGCGAAACCGTCCGATCGGCGAGGTCGCCTACCTCATCCTCGATGCCCGGTACGAGAAGATCCGCCACGGTGGGGCCGTCGTCCCCTGTGCCGTCCTCACGGCCATCGGCGTCTCGCCGGATGGCAAGCGATCCGTCCTCGGCTGTAGCGTCGAGCTCAGCGAGGCGGAGCACCACTGGCGGACCTTCCTCCAGAGCCTTCTTGCCCGAGGCATGCGAGGCATGAAGCTCGTCGTCAGCGACGATCATGCCGGGCTCAAGGCGGCTCGCTCCGCCACCCTCCATGGCATCCCCTGGCAGCGGTGCCAGTTCCACACCATCCGCAATGCCATGGCCCACGTGCCAAAGGCCTCGATGCGGGCTGATGTCATTCAAGACCTGAAGCGAGTCTTCAATGCCGACGATGCGGCAGAGGCCGACCGGCGGCTCAAGGAGATGGTCGCCCGCTACCAGAAGCCCGCGCCAGGGCTCGCCAACTGGCTCGAGGCCAATGTCCACGAGGCCCTCACCGTCCTCGGCTTCCCTCCAGCCCACCGCCGCAGGCTCCGAACGACGAATGGGCTTGAACGACTCAACAAGGAGATCAAGCGCCGAACGCGAGTCGCCACGCTGTTCCCCAACGAGGCTTCGCTGCTCAGGCTCGTCTCGGCAGTCCTCAATGAGATCAGCGACGACTGGGAAACGGAACGGTCTTACCTCAACATGGAGGCCTGTTGACCCGCCTGATCATCAAGGCATTTACAGAAGAGGGGTTGCTTTATCGGAGTTTTCTGGACCAGCAATAGGATGGCGCTGTTTTTCGACCCAAACCTCGGCTACGACGTGGCGGTCAACTATTTTGTGTCACAAACCGATGCGTGGCTCGAGAAAATAGTGCAGTTCTACAGCATGACGCACGCGGTCACGAGCGTTCGAGTGTATCCGGTGACCTACACGCCGACGGCAGCCGCCATCGCCTTGCCGTAGTTTCCCACGGTCGAAGTGGGCCTTATGAACCGTCGCAGCGCGCTGCGTCGACAATGCGGTTTTGGCTGCGATGCCCAACCTGAAAGCCAAACAGCGGTTCCGCTCGAGAGGCTCATCCAATACGACGGCGTATACCTCGCCGCCGCGGCGGAAAGGAGTGTGTATCCCGTGACCTATCAGCCGACCGCAGCCGCGGCTCCTGCTCCGTAGGCTGAAACCGTGGACGCCCACTTTTCCGTCAGAAAAAGCACTTCCTGAGCTGCTTGGCGAGTTCGCCGTCAGCCTTGATCCTGATGTTTGTGTTGCTGTTGTACGGAGAACGGTCACTGTCACCCAGCAGGAATTTTACCTGGTCAACTAATTTTTGATTGTCCCTGTAAGCCTCACTCTTCAGACTCCTCAGAGCGTCTTGCGATTTCTCGCTCTGCCGCGACCACCACTTGCCGGCACGTGTTTCGTACGCCACGAGCGCCGCCCGGATCTTTTCTGCGATCGTGTCTGCATTCGTAGCACCCTTCGTAAATCCTGCGCCCTGCTGGCTCTTCAGGAAGTCGTTCGCGGATTGCGCGGGCCAGAAAAAATTCCGCTGATCGGCCGGATTAAAACGTTGCACTGTAAGGCCACTGATATCCACTCCCTGCGATCGTAGCGCCTGCACGGCGAGCGCGAGCTGTTGTTCGTTAGGCCGATAGTGACCGCTCGCATTGTTGATGTACGTGAGCCTGCCTTGCACCACCGTGATGCAGCCTGTGCAGAGCACCTCGCCCCCCGCCATGTAGGCGGAGTGGAAAAACTTCCCCGCCGGGATGGGCCGGCATGTGTGAAACGCCGCGTAGATATCGCGATTCTGGCCCATCGCAAAGCCAGCGACCGCCTTGTTGTCATTCGCCTCTTCTCCTAGATAAGCGGAGTTGGCGTAGCCTCCCGCGTCGTTCACTCTAAAGTCTTCCCCGGAGCAATCGAAGCGGTCGAGCCCCCCGTGGCCATTACGGATCCAGAACAGGACTTCCGCGTCGATGGATGGGCGTTCCTCAGCCGCGGGGCATGTCGCCTGCGGCTCGGCCACTGCCCCGGCGTGATCCCGATGTCCCAGATCACTTCACGCTGATCTCGGCCGGACCGAGGGCCCACACGGTGGGCCGGCCGGTGGGGGCATCGAGGGAGTCGCGGAGAAACATCTCCACCAGCGCCGTCGTCACGCCATGCCGGCGCAGCAGGGTGAGCGTCTCGGCCGACGCGCCGAGCGCACGGATCTCGCTCGAGTCACCGTCGCCGAACAGCGCCGACAGGTCGAGGCCCGCCGACACGACCGGGCGGTGGACCACCGAGAATTTCTCGAGCCCGGCCTTCTTCGCGACCACCGCCAGGCAGTCGTCGAGGCCACCGATCTCGTCGACGAGCCCGGCCTGCTTGGCCTGCGTGCCCGACCAGACCCGCCCGCCGGCCAGGTCGTGGAGCTTCTCGACCGGGATGCCGCGCGACTCGCTGACCAGCTTGAGGAACTTCCCGTAGACGTCGTCGATCGTCTTCTGGAGCTTCGCCTGGTCGTCTTCATTCCAGCCCCGGTCGGGGGCAAACGCCATCGCCGCCTCGTCGAGGGCGATGTTTTCGACATGCAGCCCGACCCGCTTGAGCAGCGACCCGAAACTGAGCTTCATCGAGAACACGCCGATCGAGCCGGTCAGCGTGCCGCGCTCGGCATAGACCGGGACGCCGATGCAGCTCACCCAATAACCGCCCGACGCGGCCACGTCTCCCATCGACACGACGGTCGGCTTCTTGGCCTTGAGCTCGACCAGTGCCTGGCGGATCGCCTCGCTGGCCGTGGCCGAACCGCCCGGGGAGTTGATCCGGACCACGGCCGCCTTGATTTTGTCGTCCTTGATGATGTCCTGGATTTCCTTGACCGTCGGCCCCGAGACGATCGATCCACCGGAGGGCTGCTTGCCGTCGGTGATCGCCCCGGAGAGGTGCATCACGGCGATCGAGTTGTCGGCGACGCGCCCCGACTTCTCCCCGCCGCCCCCCGACATCACCTTCCCCATCAGTTCGAAGACCGACATCTCCTTCTTCGGCTTGGCCGTCGACTCGATCCAGCCGGCATCGCCGCCGATCCAGCGGTTCATCGTCGCCTTGATCGAGCCGTAGGGCGCCAATTCGTTGACGAGGCCCGCGGCGACCGCCTCGGCTGGGAGCAGCACGCGCTGCTTTTGCAGCTCACGCACCTTGTCGGTCGTCAGACCGCGTCCCTTGGCGATCATCGACACCTCGGCGTCGTTCATCGTGCCGAGCATGTCGAGATAGTGCTGCTTGAGGTGCGTGCTCATCGTCGCGTTGACATACGGCTCGACGGCGCCCTTGAAATTGCCGGCGCGGACGACCGACGCCTTGACGCCGAGGAGGTCCATGGCGTCGCGGTAGAAGTAGGACTGCATGGACTTCGACGGCATGTCGACGCCGCCGAAATCGGCCATCGCGACATGGTCGCACGTCGCGGCGACGGCGAGGTGCGTGGGGCCGGCATTTTCGAGCCAGGCGGCGAGCTTCTTGCCGGTCGCCTTGAGCCGGCCGATCCGGCGCTGGAGCTCGTCGAGCTGCGCGAGGTTGAGGTCGAGCGCGCCGTCGGAGAGATCGAAGGCGACGTGCGTCACCTTGGCGTTCTTGCCCAGTTCGTCGAGAAGGTCGCAGAGCTTGTAGAAGCTCTTCCGCTTCCCCGGCGCCCCGCCGAGGATCAGGCTGGTGGGGTCGAGCTCGGTCGGACCGACGAGATCGGCATAGCTGCCCGACAGCGGAATCACCTGGACTTGGTTCTTCGGCGCCTCCGGCTTGGGGTCGGCCTTTTTGGCGTCTTGCTTGGGGGCGGACGCCTCTTTCTTGTCGGCATCGGCCTTCGGCGCGGGCGCGGGATCGGCAGGCTTCTCTTCCGGCTTGGGAGCAACGGCGGGATTCGCTCCCTCTGCCGGCTTGGCCTCGGCCTTGTCGGCGGGAGGATCGGCGACGGCCGCGGCGCCCGGCGGCTCGTCGGCCCGGATCACCGCCGTCGACCATGCCGTGGCCGACAGGGCGACCATGAGAAGGACCGGCAGACCACGACCAAAATCACAAGCACGCATCGTTCCATGCTCCCTGAGGCGACCGTCCATCCCGACATCCCCGCTTCCGGTGTGCCTCGGGAACACGCCGTCGGTTCCCGGGGCCGGCCAAAGCTCCAGGAAAGGATAGCTCGGTGTCGGCGGGGGGGAAAACAAACCGGCAGCGGCATGGCCGGGGTGCTGTAGGATGCCGAGGCTTCATTCAACGCGTGCCGAGAGATCCACCGATGGCCGACAAGCCGATCCTGTTTCTGCTCCGGGCCGGGTTTCCCGACCCGTCCCACGGGCCGCACGGCTACTACTGCCCGGAGTGCGCCGTGGTCGCCGGCCTGCTCTATTACCACCCGGAATTGACCCGGGCCCTCGACGTCCGCCAGGTCGATGTCGCCCGGCCGCGGGCCGAGGTGGTGGCCCTGGTCGGCGAGGCCAACCAATCGTGCCCGGTCCTCGTCCTGCCCCCCGGCGACGTGCCGGCCGGTCCGCACGGCATCCACCAGGGGCGGGCATTCGTCGCCGGACCGGAAGCGATCGCGCTGCTGTTGGCGGAGCGCTACGGCACTGCCCGCCCGCACTGACGGCGCCGGCTCGTGACATCGCCGCGGTGAGGATCCGAGGGCTGCCATGGAGACGGGTCCATGTGGGTACGAGCCTGGCTGATCGCCGGCGCGATCGTCGCGGTGAGTGGGTGCGATCGCGCCCCGGAGGTCGCGCCACCCCGCGTGGCGCACGAGGCTGACGACACGAAAGCGGCCGGCGCCACGGCCAGCTCCGGTGAGACGCCGCCGCCCGAGGTCCGCACGCGCGTCCTCGCCCCTCCGGTCGAATGGTCGGATCGGATGCAGGCCGCGGTCGAGGGTGCCAACCGATTCGCCGTCGCCCTCCACCGGCTCCGCGCCGCCGACGGCGGCAACCGTTTCTGCTCGCCGTTTTCGCTCCACGCCGCCCTGGCGATGACCGCCGCCGGCGCGCGAGGGGCGACGCTCGACGAGCTGCGCGCCGTGCTTCACTTGCCCGACGCCGAAGGACCGGCCGCCGTCGGCGACCTGGCGCGCTACTACGCCGCCGGTAGCCCGCACTACGAGTTGGCGGTGTCGAGCGCGCTGTGGGGCCAGACCGGCCTGGCCTGGAACGACCGGTTCGTCACGCTGCTCGACGAGCACTTCGCCGCCGGCTTCCGCACCGCCGACTTCGCCGCCGACCCCGAACGGGAGCGCCAGCGCGTCAACGCCGACGTCGCCGCCGCCACCCGCGGCCGGATCGCGGCGCTCGTGCCGCCCGGCTCGTTCACGGCGCTGACGCGCTTGTGCCTCACCAACGCGATCTTTTTCAAGGGATCATGGCGGACGACGTTCGCCGAGCGGGCGACGGCGCCGCAGTCGTTCCATCGTGCCGACGGGTCGACCGTTGCGGTGCCGCTGATGCACCGTACGGGGACCGAAGCCCACCTCGCCGGCGACGCCTTCCAACTCCTCGCCCTTCCCTACGAGGGAGGCGAGCTCGAAATGGTGATCCTCCTGCCCGCCGAGGCGGGCGCCCTGCCGGCGCTCGAAGCCCGGCTCGACGCCGGCGCCGTCGCCGAGTGGCGAATTGCCGCGGAGCAGGTCGACGTGTCGATCTGGCTGCCGCGATTTCGGCTCGACGACCGGCTCGATGCCCGGGCGGTGCTCGGCAGCCTCGGGGTCGCGACGCTGTTCGTGCCCGGCAGCGCCGACCTGACGGGAATGACCGAGTCGGAGCGCCTGGCCGTGGCGGCGGTGCTCCATCAGGCGTTCGTCGAGGTCAACGAGGAGGGCACCGAGGCCGCGGCAGCCACGGCCGTGATCGCCAACGCCCCGGGCCCCCCGCCGCCGCGGCGCGTGGAGTTCCGCGCCGATCGGCCGTTCCTGTTCCTGATCCGCGACGTGCGCCACGGCACGATCCTGTTCGTCGGCCGCTACGCCGAGCCACAGTGATCGCCGGTGCAGCGGCCGGTCACCGCCGCGCCCGGTACAGCTCGGTGTCGAACGGATCGTCGCTCACCTTCCAGGGCTGGCCGTCGCGCTTCCACATCTTTTCCTGCTCCCCCCGGTTGAACGGGCGGGCACCGACGCGGCCGAACACCGAGAGCTGGTTGCCCGACTCGTCCACCGCCCGGTCGCGGTCCACCCCTTCCGACACCGCCAGCGCCAGGCCCCCCTTCGTCACCGGGTAGGTGGCGACCAGCTCCGGCGTCGGCCGCGGGCTGAAGCCGACGTTGCCGGGCGTGTCGGGGGAGGTGAGCTGGACCACGCGCAGGCCGTTGGCCCCGTCGGCCACGTAGGCGAACTGGCTGACGTACGTGATCCCGAGCTTCACGTCGCGGGCGTCGTTGATGCAGCCACCGCCGTCGAACACCTGGTCGATGAACGGCTCGGCGGGCTTCTCCACGTCGACGATCACCAGACCCTGCGGCCCGCCGGCGACGTAGGCGTAGGTCCGGCCGACATACACCGAATTGGCCTGCGGGAGCGGCACCGTGGCGAGCTTGACCGGCGCGCAGGGGTCGCTGATGTCGAACGTCTTCAGCCCCTCGGCATCGCACACGAAGGCGTGGCGGAACTGGATCGCCACGGAACGCGGCTGGATCACCTCGGGCGCCGGGATCACGGCGAGCACCTCGGGGCACTTCGGCTTGGCCAGTGACACGACGACGATCCCGGCGTTGCAGCAGATCCAGGCCTGCTCGCCGGCGATCGTGATGCTCCGCGCCCCGGTGAGGAGGCCGCGGGGATTCCAGGTCAGGGCGCGCTCGAGGAAGTTGTTGAGCGGGTTACCGTCGAGGAGCGTGCCGGCGCCGACGAGGATCAGCCCCTCCTCCAGATCGGTCACGTAGAGGTAGGCGTAGAGCTCGTGGACGCTCCCCTCGAAATTGGCCGGGTCGTGGGTCCGCGTCGGGTCGGGGGCGGTCGTCGCCGGAGCGGCGACGCCGGTGGCGTAGGTGGTCTTCACGTAGAACTGCTGGCCGAGCGGCGACACCGGCGCGGTCGTGATCCGCTGCGAGAATCCCTTGTTGTCGATGAACGCGATGTCGAACACGCGCAGGCCGTCGGCCCCGCAGGCGGCATAGAGATATTCGCCGCGGTGCTGCACCTGGAGCACCTCGCGCGTCTTCAGCGGCTGGAGGATCCGCGCGCCGATGTCGGCCGCGGCATGGTGGTAGGCGTGCGGCAGCAGGCCGCCGGCGGCGCCGTGGCGGGCGAAGTCGTCGGGATAGGCGATCCGGTGGAAGGAGCTGCCGATCACCACCTGCGGCTCGTCCTGCTCGGCGACCACGACCCCGGCGAGGCCGCCGGTTCCCAGCGCCGTCCAGGCATAGCGGCCGATGAAGTTGGTGGCGTTGGTGCCCTGCATCAGGAGCTGCGCGATGATCGCGTTGTTGTCGTCGGCCTTCGCCAGATGGCAGTCGGTGCACATCTTCGTCTCGTGCGTCCCGGCGCGGAGGCGCGAGAAGTCGTCGGACGGGCCGCGGCCCGGGCCGCCGCGGACGGTGTGGGGGACGTTGGTGCTGAAGGCGATGCCGCTGAACCCCTCGGCGGAGATCGTCTGCTGCTGGACGTAGATCGACTCGCGGAGGTTGTTGTAGGAGCCGACGTGGATCGCGCAGCTCGAGCGCGAGGGGTTGATGCGATTGCCGGTGGCGTTGCCGTCGCGGGCGAGCATGTAGACGTCGTCGCGCAGCGTCTGGAAGTTGTACGAGGTGAGGTTGCGCGACACGTCCCCCTCGTAGTGCAGCGACGGGGCCTTTTGGTTGGCACGCTGGACGAGATGGCAGCCGAAGCAGCTCGGGTTCCACGAGCTGTGGCAGGCGATGCAGCTCATCAGGTCGTTGCGGTGGGCACAGTCCGCGGGGGGCACGTCGCCCCCCCACTCCATCGCGCCGTCCTCGGCGACGCGGACCGTCTTGGCGAACGCCGACAGGGCGTTGTAGTGGTCGCTCTGCGGATCGACCGTGGCCTTCGTCTGGACGATCTCCCAGGTCAGGTCCTCCTCGACCATCGAGTTCTGGTAGATCCGGTCCCCCTCGACGACGAACCGCCGCTTGCCCGACGGCGTCCGCAGCGTGCGCAGGTCGCGGCCCCCGTCGGGGCTCGACGTGTCCGACGCCGGGCCGCTGGTGCGGAGCGTGGCGACCCGGTCGACGGTGCCGTGGCAGTCGATGCAGCTGATCTCGATCGCCGCCCGGACCTCGCCGTAGAGCTTGGTGTTGCCGTGCATGTCCTGGATGAAGTGGCAGTCGATGCAGTGCATCCCCTTTTCCATGTGGATGTCGAGGAGGTGCACCGGGAGGCCGTCGCGCTCGTGGGCGATCGCCGCCAGGGCGCGGCGGATGGCGTCGGGGCCCTTGCCGTCGGCGCCGCGGTAGGTTTCGCGGATCTTCTCCGGCATCTTCACCGCGGCCCGCAGCGCGGGATTGCCCGCGTCGGCGACCGGCTCGCCGCGGTGGTCGAGGAGGTTCCCCTTGCGGTCGTGTTTGAACACCGCGCGGTACGCCCAGCCATGGCCGTGGAAATCGGCGAACTGCGTCTGCTGCGTGCGCTCGTTGAGGTCGGTGAGGTTGGCGAGGAACTCGGGATCGGCCAGCAGGTTCTTGGCCGCCGACTGATTCGGGTTGCGGAACTGGACGGCGAGCTTCTCTTCGGAGCTGGGATAGCGCTGCGCGGCGGGGTAGACGAGGGCGGCGTCAGTCTCCTCGTCCCACCACATGTAGCCGATGTAACTGTTCATCACGGTCGTGCCGGGATGGATGTGGCACACCATGCACTGACTGGTGGGGATCCCGTTGCCCGGAGCGAACTGGTGGTGGATCGGGTGGCCGCTCTCCCCCTTGCGGATCATCGGATCGGGGGAGAAGCTCTCGCCGCGGTTGCCATAGACGGCATACGGCCCCGAGTGGACCGGCGAGCGGTCGTTGGCATAGACGACGTGGCAGCCGGTGCAGCCGCTGGAGCGGTAGTCCCCCGGCTGGTCGTTGGTGCCGAGGAAATTGAGCGTCGGGTCGAAGAGGCGCGTCTTCGTCAGGCCGACGAACACCGGGTCGGTGCGGTTCTCGGTGCCGAGGCCGCGGTTGGCCAGCCGGGTGCGCGGCCGCCCCGGCTCCTCGAGGCGCTCGGGGTTGCCGACCTCGGGGCGGAAGCGGCCGCCGCGCTCGAAGATCCGCAACACGTTGCCCGGCTGCGAGCGCTCGAAGCGCGGGAGCGGATCGAGGTAGCGGAGGATCGACTCGCGGTCGACCTCGTCCTGCGTCGGCGGCGGGACGGTCTGGAGGCGCTGCCCGATCCCTCGGTGCTGTAGCTCTCGCCGAACAGCGGCTGCTTCGAGGGGACGGCGCCGTTGTTGTAAAGGGCCGCGCCCCACAGCATGCAGCCGTGGGTCATCATGCTCTTGCGCACCTGGAGCACGACCGACGCGTGGCACCCACCACAGGCCTGGTGGGCAACGCGCAAGTCACCGGGATTGACGAACCGGACGAACTCCGGCGACTCGTGGTTGAGCAGCGTGTAGCTGCGGACGGGATTGGCGGCGCCGGGCCAGTTCTCTGGCTCCTTGGGGTGGACGTGCGCCGCTTCCTTCGTGAAGCAGTCGGCATTGCCGCCGTGGCAGTCGGTGCACCCCAGTCGCACGGCCGGGCTGCGGTGCATGTCGCCGACGCCGGCGTGGCAGGAGACGCAGCCGTGGCTTTTGCGGAGCGCTTCCTCGGCGCTCTGGCCGGTCCAGTCGGGACCGAGGAGGTGATCGGGCAAGGGCAGCGGATCGGCGGGGTCGACGGGAGGATGGGCCCGGTGCGGAGAGGCCGGCGCGACGTGCGCCGCGCCCCGCACGCCTGACGTGGCCCCCGGCTCCGCGGCCGGACGGAGCGGATTGACCGGGGCCGGCAGGGCAGCGGGCGGCTCGGCGCGGGTCGCGGTAGCGAACAGCGCGATGCCGAGGCAGGCTGTCAGCGCACGACGCAAAGCCACAGCCCGCACGCCCCGATCGAACCCCGGCGGATGCATGCGGTCTGGCTCCCCGCTGGCAAGCGACGACACCCGATCACGTCGCTGGAAGGGGGCGGAGGCTAGCCAGGAGGGCAAATGGTGTCGAGGTGTTCTCGGCGCGGGTCGGTCACAGTCGGCCCTGCCGGAGGACAAGGCTGGCTGGGGGGAATGGGAGGGCCGCGCGGGGATCGAGAGGGGCGCGGAGTGAAAGATCGAGAGGAGCCTCGGCTCGGGCTCTGCAGAGGGGACGCGGGTCCCTGACCGGGGTGGATGCGGGGATGACGCCAGCCGTGCGAGTGGTGCGGTTTTTTTGCAGGGCCTGGCGGCGTCGCGGCGATGAATTCCGAGGACCTCGGGTCGCCCCACGGAAGCGAAGCATGCGACCGACACTGTTGCCAGAGACGACATTCGCCCGGCCCCGCCGTCGCTCGCCGTGGCTCCTCGCGCGGGCGTCGTGCGGCACCTGCGTGGCGTTCGTCGTAGCGATTGGCGCGGCCGCGTCGGGGGTGGCGGCCGATCTGTCGCCGCCGATGGGGCGGCCGGCGACCGAACGGCACCAGTTCCAGGGAAACCAGTTCACCCGCGCGGGCAATCCGCAGTGCCTGTCGCCATTTGCCAAGCCGACCGAGTCACCGCACGAAACCGGCTACTTCATCGGGGGCGGGGCGCGCACCCGGGCACGCCACGGGCAACAGCGCCGCGTCGATGATGGAACGTGGGGGACCGACTACGTCGGGATCCTGTTCCACAAGCACATCGAGCTCAACTGGTGGCACGGCAGCCGCTTCCAGGGGGGCGGCCTCGGTTACCGTACCGTCGGGCCGCGCCGGTAGCGGCACCGGCGCCGAGCATTCACTTGCCCGGCAACTGCCAGACGGCCGAGAACTCGTGCGGCGGGTGGACCATCGCGTCGACCGACCGCGACAGCAGCACGAGCGCCGGACCGTCGTCGGGAAACCGCTCGAGGAGCGTCCCCAATCCCCCCGCCGCGCGACGGAAGTCCGCTTTCTCGAAACAAGCCAGCGCCTCTTCGTAACGCGAGAACAGTTCCTTCCGCCCTTCGTCGCCGCCGCAGTCGAGCTCGAACAGGTCGACCGGCCCGGCGATGTTGACGACGCGCACGCTGCACAGCCGGCGGAGCAGGAACGAGTCGTCGAGTTGCCGACGTGTGGCCCCGGTGACGACCGCCGGCACGCGCAGGTACTTGGTCGTCCCTTGGACGCGGCTGCCGAGGTTGACGCCGTTGCCGAGGGGACCGTACTTGAATTTCTGCTTCGACCCGGTGTTGCCGACGCAGGTCCGGGAGGTGTTGATCCCGATCCCGACGTCGGTCCGGCAGCCGATCTCCGCCTGCCAGCGCTCGTTGATCGCCTGGAGGCGGTGCCGCATCCGCCGCGCCGCTCGGCAGGCGCGGATGGCATGGTCGGGCTGCGACGTGGGTGCCCCCCACATCGCCAGCAGTTCGTCGCCGACGTAATCGACGACCACGCCACCGGCCTCGACCACCTCCGCCGACAGCTCGGTGAGGATATGGTGGATCCAGTTCATCGTCTTGACAGGCGCGAGCCGCTCACTGACGGCGCTGAACCCACGGATGTCGCAGAACAGCACCGTCACGTCGGTCTCGCGCCCCTCGAGCATGCCGGGGTTCTTCTCCAGCTCCTCGGCGAGCTCACGGCTGAAGAACTGGGCGAACGTCGCCCGCTGCTCGTTCTTCTGCCGTTGCTCGTCGAGGCGCGACAGGCCGGTGGCGACGCCGCTGGCGAGCGTCTCGACGAGCAGCTGCTCGAGATGCGAGATCGTCGGGTTCTCGTCGGACTGCGGCTGTCGGGAACGGTGACCGTAGAGGACACCGATCACCGCTCCGGACCGGTCGAGGATCGGGGCCGCGACGACCGCCTCGATGGCCGCCTGGTTGGTCATCATCAAGTCGCCACCGGGCGAGGGGAGCTCGCGGATCGATTGCTTGGAGGAGCGGACGCGGTCGCACAGCGACCGACTCGGGCGCGTCGCGGAGTTGCCTGGCGAGTAGAGATCGACCAGCCGGAGATCATCCCCCTTGGCGACGAACACGGCCCCGACGTCGAGGCCGATCAGATCGACCACCGCCCGCGTTGCCTTCCGGTAGAACTCCTCGGTGTGGGCGGCGCTCTGGAGAAGGTCGATCACCCGCCGCCACCATCCGACCATCGAATCGGCCTGGTCGCCGGGCATTCCCGCCAGCAGCGTGGAGAGATTGACCGTCGCCTCGGGGGTCACCGTAGCGGCGGCGGGCGTGGGGCGGGGCTCGGCGGCGTGAACCGCGACGCGCAGCGTCTCCGCTTCGGTCTTGATGGAGAGCGTCACCGGCAGGGGCAGATCGGCCGACTGGGTCGTCTTCACCGCCTCGCGCCCTTCGACGGCCACGTCGAGCGATTCGCTCTTGTTGGTGACCCGCACCCGGTCGCCGTCGAGCCGCGCCAGATGAACCTGGCGACGGGAGACCGACTTCTGCTCCTGGGGGGCGATCGGCAGCCGAAAGAAACCCGGACTGCGGTGGGGGACGAACAGTTTTTCGGTGGCACCGCGCGCGTCGACGCGCCCGAGCTCGACGATCGTGTCGGCCGCGCCTTCGAAGCACGGCGCCGAGGCGGTGCTGCGGTGCACGACCAGCCACAGCGGGCTCGTCACGGGTGGCGCTCCTTCCGGCAGACGTCGGACCGCGAGCCGAGGGCGGTCGAACCTCCGGGGTATGCTCGGAGGGCGTCGCAGGACCGTCAAGCTCCCACGGGAGTGAGGCGGGCGGTGAACCGACGGGGTGGTGCGGTGGTACACTCGAGGGCGTATTCATCGAGCCTTGCCCCGCTCCCGGAGGAACGAATCATGAGACCGCGCCGCCTCGCGCGTGAGGTCTGGCGGTGGACGGCCCACACCACGGGT
>Ga0194126_10006845_pt1 | contig 16060 bp, 17 predicted proteins | sample TA2KigC150mmetaG_FD_148641 | JGI IMG/M metagenome (GOLD analysis project Ga0194126, IMG submission 148641) | Freshwater microbial communities from Lake Tanganyika, Tanzania - TA2015035 Kigoma Deep Cast 150m | ecosystem: Environmental > Aquatic > Freshwater > Lake | place: Tanzania: Lake... | reverse complement strand
TGACCTCGGAAAGGTCTTTCCCGGAGGCAGAGAATCGATGGACCAACTCCACCATCGTCATTTCCCCTTCTCCCCGGACCGCAAAATCGATATTTCGATTCCGGATCAACCTCTCGCCATAAATCGAAGGGTGATGCCCTCCAATGACCACATGGATTGCCTGATCAATCGATTTTGTAATTTCGGCAATCCGTTCCACCATCGGGTATTTATTGCTCATGGCGGAGACGCCGACGATGTCCGGGCCGAAGCGCTGGATCACCTCTCCGATCTCGGACCATACCCTATGTTTTTGATCCTTCAACGCCTCATGGATCTGGCTTTGATGTGTCAGGGCGTACTCATAGCTTCCGGTTTTTCCCACGAAACGCCGATCGTATTCGGCATCATAGATTCCGACTTCAAATCCCTGCTCCTCGAGCAGGGTGGCCATGGTTCCAAAGCTCAGGGGGAAACAGGGCGCCTCTAATCCCAGGAATCTTCGATGGGGAGGATTTACGAAGAGGATCCGTTTTTTTTCACTTCTCTTCCTTTTCAAGGGTCGATCGGCCCGAGGAAGACTGGTCTCTTTCAGAGCCTCGGGGACGAATCCCTGCTGCTTGAAGATATCCATCCCTCTTTCAACCCATTCCGCCTTCCCCATGGCTTTTGCATTGCTGGCTGCCCAGGCCATCTCTTTCACATCATAAAACTTCATCCTCCCTATCCTTTTCAATAACTCATTAAAATAATCGCCCCTCCCCTCTTCGTCTAAGAAACCGAGCCAGAGATAAAGGTCGATCGAATGGAGGGGGGCGTCCGCTTGGACCTCTCTGAGCAATCTCAACGTGACTTCATGAAATCGGTTGGCGGAATCATGAAATTGGAGTTGTCGTAAATATACCTTGGCCAATAGGTATTTCGTCTCCGAATCGTTTGGCTCCCTTTCCAGTTTCTTCTTGCAGACGAAAAAGGCCTTGATGATATTTCCCCGCTCGAGAGATGCGATGATCTCATCGGCCTCCGGCCCTTTCGCCCTTTCGACGGCCTTCCTCGCCTTTTCGTCCTGTGCCTGAATGCTCTTGACCGGAAGGGGAAAGATAAATTGGCCGAAGTTCAGTTCCGAGAGGTCGATCTTCTTATCAAAAATATAACGGTCCAGCGTATATGCTCTTCTTAGGTCTTCGTGAGCAATTTCGTATTGTCCAAAGAGAAAGAAAAGTGTGCCGAGTTTGTAATATGCTTTAGCCATCTCTTCCGGGTCATCCTTATTCACTCCCTCAAAGAGATCGAAAATAGTGACATGCCTTCTCATCTCTTTTCGCAATATTTCGTAACCCGCGATCATCTTCTTCGCATGTTGGGGATGACTCAGATTAGAGGAGTGAACCCGCTGGTAGACCAAAAATTGATTCAGGTATCGGATCCTAAATCCTCTGGCCAGAAGGAAGCATTTGTAATGATAGAGATGGTAGTTCCCGAGGCTGGGGTCGAAATATAAGACATTGATCTTCTCCAGAGAGGCTTTTCTGAAAAGCAGGCTTCCGTCATGGAGGTTGGGAGTTCCCAACATTCTGAGCAGTGCGTTCTTCTCGGGAAAGGGGATGATATTCTCTCCGATGAGCCTCCCTTTCTCGTCGATCATCTTGGCGTTTCCGCATACCCCTGCACAGGTTTCGTCCTCTCCCATGACCTCCAACTGTCTTTCAATCGCCTTCGGAAAGAGTTTGTCGTCCGCCGAGAGGAAATAGAAGAAGTCGCCGCGGCTCATCTCGATTCCTCTATTTAAAGCCTCTGCCAGTCCCCGATTCGGTTGAGCATGATATCGGATCTTCTCCCCGAATGATTTGCAGACAGCCTCTGTCTCATCCGTGGAGCCGTCATTGACCACAATGATCTCCAGGCCTCCAATCGTCTGAGCCAGGACGCTTTCGATGCACTCCTTCAAAAAGGGGCCGTAATTGTAACAGGTGATGATGACTGAAACGGACGGATGTGTTTCGTTCCTTTTCGGATCCATGCTCAACTTAGCCTCTCGCCTTGCCTCTTTTCCCTCGCTCGATTTCGGTCTTCTCTTCAGGGGCCCATGTGCTTCTCTTCTCAAAGAATATTTCATCGCCACCGAGCCTCTCCGGGATCAGCCTTATCTTTTGTCCTTCCATCATCATGTACGCGGGCTCAAAGGGTGGAAAATAGAAGGCCCTGGCATAGGCGGCGATCCTTTCGCGTCCCCATTCGGGACAAACCTCCCGTGATGGAAGATCCATTCGTCCATAGTACCGTCTGGGTCCGGCTTGGGGCGTGGAGGAGTATCTCTCTGAAATCAATCGGGAGACATTTTCACAGAAGATCCTGTACCCGTCTTCATGGGACAGGCGATACAATTCGATGTTCGTCACCTGCCTCGGGATCCGGAACGATCCCTTCTCAATGATATCTCCCTCATCCGGCCCTTCTGACATCTGATGGAGTGTCGCCCCGAAGGTCTCCTCTCCGTTTAGAATGGCCCAGAGTGTCGAATTCCATCCACCGTATTCAGGCAAAGGCGCACAGTGGAGGTTGAAGCAAGGGATCTTCTTGACCAGATCCTTGGCCACGATCTTCGGATATAGGACAGAGATAATCAGATCCGGTTGGCATTCCTCTGTTATCTCAATCAGGGATCTTGAGAGGTTATACCAGGCGATCCTCTCTTCTTCGCAGAAATTCCTCACGCTCGATCTTCCCCACCAGTTGACTTCCTCCCCTCCTCTTGACACGACCCCGCAAATTTGGCAATCCGCCGTTAGCAGGAACTCCAAGCAGCGGATTCCCAGAGGTCGATCACAGAGAAATAGGACTCTTCTCATCCCACGATCTCCATCAGTTCCTTTTCGATAAATGGGAGAATCGCTTCGGCATACCTTTGATTTCCTAGACTTGAGAGATGGAGCCACCTGCCATTTTCATCAAGAAATAGTGCTCTGTTATTGATTGAATCAGCCAGCAGGCTCTCCATATCGCATAATGTCACTCCGGTGTCCTTCGCAATTTCGCGAATGATCTGGTTGTAAAACCGATTATTTTCATTATAAGATTTATTATTTAGCATCATCTTTTCGACTGGGATGAGGTGGTTGGTGGAGAGCAGGACTTTTTGGACCTTTGCGGCAAAGAGCTTCTCGATCAACTCCTTGAGGTTAAATTTAAAAGAGACAGGATTGACCCTGGGTAGGCCTCCATCCGAAAACCAGTAGTTGCAATCATTCATTCCGAATTGAACTGTGACGAGATCGGGCTTAAAGGCATAGGCTTCAGGAAGCCGCTCCAATCCATTCCGTGTCGTGTTCCCATTCTCCCCGAGGTTGAGGCTGTAAACGAAGAGACCTCCTGACTCATACTTCTTAAGGGCCTCATCCACCAGTGCGGTCCATCGTCTGGTCATATCGACCCCTTTCTGGTCATGGCCCAATCCATAGGTAATCGAATCGCCGAAATAACATATCCTTACGACCTTTGATGGCATGGCACATTACTCCTTGAAGGGGTGAGGACCGGAATCGGACCTAAGATCTCCTGGAGCGAACGAAACATTTTTTGGTGAAGGTCGAACTGTCTCTCGAAGGATAAGTCCTTCGTCGTGAAACAGGGAGAAAACTTCCCTTCTTTTCCAACCAGGTAATAATCCTCCCAGCGTGGGCTGACCCATGTGATGCCGTACTTCATCGGATTTTGAAAAGTATCACTTCCGGGAAGGGGAGCAAAGGAGGATAATAGCCATTTATCCGGTTTCACCTGCCTTGCAAACTCCAAAGTTTCTTCGACCGTGAAGTCATCCTCGCCGGGGAAGTTGACAATGAAGTAGGCCTTGGTCTTAATACCATTCTCTTTGGCCGCAAGGATCGCTTTCCGGTTCGCCTCTACTGTTGTCTGTTTATTCATGAGGTTCAGCATCTTCTGGCTCCCTGTCTCTATTCCAAAACTGATTTCGCAGCAGCCTGCCTTTCTGGCCAATCTCATCATCTTCCCATCAATGGCTCTGGCGTCCTGATTCAATCGAAACCTCAATCTAAAAGGTTTGATGGCCTTCATGAGAGTGCGAAACCTCTCCGGCTGAACCAGGATATTATCGTCGCTTAAGAGGATATGGCTGAACCCATGATTCATGACGTCCTCGATCTCGGACAGAACACGCTCAAGAGGCAGGATCCGGTAAGTCTTCCCTGAGATCTTCGAACAGAAGCTGCACTTGAATGGACACCCTCTCGAGGTATAAATGGGGGTTGTCTTCTCACCTCCGGGGGTGTACCGGTGGAGATCGACGAGATGTCTCGAAGGTTTTGGGATCGCCTTCACCCTGACAACCCCTCCTTCATAAATCTTTTTGAGATTCCCTTTCTTCAAATCGTTTAGAACGGTTTCGATGACCTCCTCCCCCTCTCCCTTAACAATCGCATCGCAGCGCACCTGCTTCAGGGTATCCTCCGGCAAGAAAGAGGGATGGGCGCCGCCGAGGACCACCGGCCTGTCTGAAGGAAGGAGATAGGATATCTCTCTGACGAGTGGAACATTGGGGGTGACACAGGTGATGCCGAAGAGATCAGCATCGAGCCCTCGGACGACGGAACGCCAATCCGGGTTTCCGGTGAGATCGACCAGGGAAACATCTTGCCCGGCCTTCTCCATTACGGAGGCCAGGTAAAGAAGGCCTGAGGGAGGGTAGGCCGCATCATTGGCTAAATAGGGACTGGGGGGATTGATCAGGATGATCTTCAGCATATCGGTCCTCATGCCGGGATATTGTCCGTAAGAGTCCTCCCAAGAGGATTGAAATCCTTTGGATAATTCATCTCCATCATGCCCGAATGATCACAGATGATTTTCTCCGCAACCCTCTGAATCCCCTCCTCGATATCGATCTTCGGCATAAAGCCCAGCAATTCCCTCTGCCGCTTCACATCGGGGATCTTTTCCAAGGTCATCTGGGGAGGGAGAGGAATCTCTTCGACATACGTGCTATAATCCCTGCCATAGATCTCACAAAACAGCCGGGCTAAATACTCCATTTCAATGATACGGGGATGAGCAATGTTGAGGATGGTAAACTGATTGAGGTAGATCGCCCTTTCCAAAGCCACGACCGCATCGTCCATATGAAGCCAGCTCCGCTTGCTCCCTTTATGCAGCTCGATCTTTCGATGGTGATATAGATCATCCGCAAACCTGATCATGGCGCTTCGATGAGAGCCGATCTCTTCCCGCTCATGATAAAACATGAACGGCCGGACAATAACGGCATGGAGGCCGCCATATTCCACTTCATATTTTGTAAGCTCCTCGCATAATAGTTTGGAGAGGGCATATCGGTTATTGGGCTTCAATCCGGTCGATTCCTCTGATTGGACTCCCCCCTGGTTGCCATAAACTTCCGAGGTTGAAAAAACGATCAATTTGGCCCCAACTAACTTCGCCAGTTGAATAACATTGTTGGTTCCACCCAGATTGCGGTCGATCGTCATATGCGGAGAGGCCTCACAGGTGACACGAGAAACCATCGCGGCAAGGTTATAAATAGCCTCTGGCTTTTCTTTTACGGTGACGGGATAGAGATCATTAGGATGGACAATGTCGGTCTGGAAGTAGTCCGGACCATACTTGTTTTGAATATCCGCACAAAGGACACGGTGCCCGCAGCCCCTCAGGTACCTGACAAGGGGCTTGCCAATATTGCCTTCTGAACCGATCACCAAAATCTTCATCGCTCTTCACCTCAATCGATTGGATTCTCTCATCATGGCTTCATGATCGCATGGCCTACCATGAAAATTTCCGAAACCCCTCTAACCTATAAGATCCTTCCCTCTAAAAAATCGTACACTTCCGCCTTAACCGCTTCGGCAACCCTGTGAGCGAGGAGATCAATTCGATGAAGGTTGAGACCATCCTTTTTCTGACCTTGAGCAAGCCTGGTCCTGATTTCAGAAAGGTTCATCCCTTTATTCCTCATTTTTTTTATCTCCTCGACCCGGGAAATATCTTCGACACTAAACCGTCTCTGCCCCCCTTGAGTCCTCCGAGGAGCAAACAGGCCCATGAATTCCTTTTCCCAAAAACGTAAAGTGTGCTTTGAGATATTCAGGCTTTTGCTGACTTCTGAGATGGTGAGAAGCTGGTTTTCCCTCTCCATGGCTGCCTTTATGGAAATCACCTTTTTATGATTCTTATCGGGAAGAATCACTCTAACTTTAACTTTCACTTGAACTATAGCAAGCCATATGCCATGCCAAATAAATAAATTTCTTTAACAATATAAATGGGTTAGGTTTGACCCGCGTGACGAATCGGCAGAAATGGCCTGATTAAAAAGGTTGAAGCTGAATTTTTTGCCGGGCGGTTAAGAATTAGAAAGAATTTTTGCGGGGTTACAAATGAAATGCCCTGTATTTTTTAACCCGTTGATTTGTAAGGGTATTTTAAATAATTGATAAGGTATTAAAAAAAACTTAAAGTTTTTTTATAATTAGACGATAAAGTAAGTGAAGAAATAAAGGACCGCTTATGATCATCGGTGACTTCCATGTACAGCATATTTTAAAGGCTTACAGTCAGCAACTGTCTGTGCGATCCCGTATCTCAAAAGATAGGGTCAATAAGCAAGACGGCCAAAAGGATGAGGTCACTCTATCGAAGGAGAGTAAGAAGATGCTGGTCGTTGACAAAATTGCAAAAGAACTCATTGCGCAATTGACAAATGGCTCCCGGCGCAATGAGACCAGTCAGGCAATATTGAATCGTTTAAGCCAGGAATATGGACGGCCGCTCGATGTGGCTTCGGATGGCGGACAGGGGATTGCTTTCAAGGTTCTGGGTGAAACCGATGGCGGGGTCAAAGAGTATCTGGCTCCTGCCGAAAACAACCAGTTGGAAAAAAGGCTTTATGAGATGACGAAATCGTTCGTCAATGAACAACTCATTTGAATTTGAATAAGGAGAGAATAATGAAAGTCTCTGACATCAACCAGAAGAACAACATGTTGCAGAATGTCGGCCAGGCCAATTCAACCCATCCTCCGGAGAAAAATCAAAAGCCCGGAGAAGCGGATGCGAAGACTGCCTCCGGAGACAGGGTGGAGTTTTCCACCCGCTCCAGAGAGATGCAGAAAATCTATGAGGTCCTTCAGACGACTCCGGAAGTGAGATCGGATAAGGTTTCCGAGATTAAAAAGCGGATAGAGGATGGCCAGTATCGTGTGGACAGTGAAACTCTTGCAGAAAAGATCATCAAAGAATCCATCCTCGATCTGATCAAATAGAACCACCTTTAAATCATCTGCCTGAACACCCTGAAAGCTGAGAATAAAGGCCTTCAGGGTTTTTTGTTTTCATGGGTGGGGACCGGATGGCGGTGAGAGTAAGGACTGCGATAAAGGACGATCTGTTTTGCCAGTCTGTTGCGTAGATTGATCACGATGGGTCCGAGGAGATTGGCGGTAATTTCGGACTTTCCGTTTGACGGGTGAATACTCACTACCACCAGGGTCTGAATCCCCTCTGAAGCCCTGTCAAGTTCAAGCCCCTCCGCATCTTCCGGACTGATTTCGATGTCGTAATCGGGTTGGAACCAGAGGGGATCGGTCAGGACGAAGGCAAGGGAGTCATTTTCGACCGATTGAAACCAGAAGAAGGGTGATTCCTCGGCGTGCCTCAAAAGGACAAACCGCTTCTCTTCCGGAAACCCGATCATTCCGTTGAGCAGATGGATGACCTGTTTCTCTTCTATCTCAATCGTTCCGAAACGGCTGGTCGATACCTTCAAAGGGGGCTTACTCCTTTCCTTCTGTAATATTGTTCAGATGGCTTAACCCGATCTGAGTGGCAAGCCGGTTCTCCTCCGCTATCTTCTGATAGACCTCCTCGCGATGGATGGGGGTGTCTCCCGGCGCCTCAATGCCCAGGCGGACCTGCTGTCCCCTGATCTCGATGACATGGACCTTGATCCTCTCTCCGATGACAATACGCTCACCCGCCTTGCGGGTCAGAATCAGCATGTCCACCTTCCCTGGCGAAAATCTTGTAGCCGCACATCCTGTGACTAACGAATATAATTGAGAATGGTCAGTTCCGCAATCCTCGTCGAGGAGAGGAGGGCGGCCTGGTAGGCCAGCTCTTTCTCCCTCAGTTCCACGACCACTCTCGCATAATCCGCATCCTCGATTTGAGAAAGTCGTTCCTTCAGGTTCAAATCCAGATAATTCAGGATCTCTCTCTTTCCTTCCAGTCGACTCGTTCTCGCTCCTACATCGGCAATCCCGTTATTGAAGTCGTCCTGAGCCCCTCTTAACTGGTCGATCTGTTGACCGATGGCGCTCCGGTCATTATCCTCGAGAGCTCTCTTCAGTCTGCCCAGGGTATCAAAAATTCCGGAGTCCATCAAAACGGCCTGTCCGTTTTTCCCCACGGTCAACTCCTCTCCCTTGCCGATCAGGATTCTAAAATCATTGGCATCCCCGTCATACTGTGCAGTCTCAATCCCGCCAACCGTCACTTTCAAAAAAGGAGCCGTGCCTGTTCTGTAGCCCGAAAAGATGTAAGATCCTCCCAGTCTCGTGTTGCCCAGGGATATGGCCTGATCCAGGAGATGACCCACCTCTGTGGCCGCATAAGTCCTTGACTCACCGGACTGCGTATCGCTGGCCATCTGAATGGCGATCTCTTGCGCCCGGTCAACGAGCTGGAGGGTCTGGGAAAGGACCGACTCGCTCATGTTTAACCATGACTCCCCCCTCTTCATATTGCGCTGATACTGCTCTAATTGTGAGAGGCTTGCCTTAAGGCCGAGCGAGTCGATGAGGGAGAGCGGATCATCCGACGGCCGATTCACATTTTTCCCAGAAGAGATCTTCTCGTTGATCCTCTTCAGATCGCCTGACAGCCGGAGGATCCTCTCTTGAATGCCTTGATAGAATGACCGCGTCGCTACTCTCATCTTCCCTCCTCTATCTCATCTCCAACAGAAACCAAGAAAGATTTTTTCCTGAGTTCCTGGCTTCCTTACCTCATCTCCAGTAGGGACTGCAACATCTCATCCGCGATTGCGACCAGTTTCGAGGCGGCCTCGTGGGCCCTCTGGACCTTCATCAGTTCGACCATCTCCTCATCCAGGTTCACTCCGGATACGGAATCCCTCAACTCCGAGAGGTGAGCGAGGAAGGCCTGGGTAAACTGTTGATTCTCGGCTGATTCGTCAGTCAGAACACCGATCTCCCCTACCAGCATACGATAATAATCGTCAAGGGTTTCCGCCTGAAGCGTGCTCAAAATAGACGCCCCCCGTTGATCGAAATTCCATTTTCTGATTTGGATGGACCCATCGGTCTGAATCGACAGGATTCTCATCGCATTTTCATTATCACCCGGGGCGCCCGATACCCCGCCTGCCGCAATATTGGCCGGGATCCCTTTCACATCACTGCTCAATCTGATATAAGAAGCCGCTCCGGTAAAATCGCTGGCGTTGGGGGTGTCAGGGGCGGTCTTAAAATTTTCGAAGAAATACTTTCCGGTCTCTCCCGAAAGGGTATATCCCGCAAGGTGCAGGGTATTGACCTCTCTCATCAGGGTCCCTGCCAGTTCATCCAGATTGGCGATATATTCGGGAATGGTTTCATCCCGGAGATCGAGCCATGCCCCGATCTTTCCGTTCTGGAGTTTCCGGCTGATATCGCTTGCAATGCCATTCCAGTAGATCGCATTCCCGTCCTGGCTCAGTTCCCAGTAATATTTGCCATCGACCAGGATCATCCCATCCTCACTCATGACGGTCAGTGCGCCGTGCTGATCGGTCAGGTAAACATTGCCCACCAGCTCGGAGAGCTGTTCAATATGATTTGCCCTCTGGTCTCTCAAATCATTGGCCGCCGTCTGGTCGGACTCCGCAAACACGATCTTTTCGTTTAACTCCGCAATCTGTTTGACCAGCCGGTTTACCTCCCGAATGGAGAGTTTGAGGTTGGTGTTCATCTCCCTTTTGATCTGATAGAGAGACTCGTTCATCGATTGAAATCGGCGCGTGAGGACCTCCCCTTTTGCGAGAAGGGCCGTCCTCTCCGAAAACCCGCCCGGGTTGCTGGCCACATCCTGCCAGGCATTCCAGAATTCATTCATGGCCCGAACCAACCCCTGTTCATTCGTCTCATTAAAAATGGTCTCCATCTGAGAGAGGACAGATGCCTTCGTTTCATATTCTTTCAGAAGGGAGGTCTTCTGATGGATATTCCGGTTGATGAACTGATCCGTATATTGGACGACGGAGTCTGCCCTGACCCCCATTCCCACCTTCAACCGGTCAGCGAAATAAGGGGGATTCGATTCAAGAATCATCCTCTGGCGGGTGTACCCCGGAGTGTTGACATTGGCGATATTGTGACTTGTCACGCTGATCGCCTTCTGGTTGGCAAGAAGGGCTCCCTTGGCAATGTCGATCACATTCCGGATGCCGCTCATGTTCAAACCTCCCGATTCAACGCATAGGATGGAGAAGCAGATGGGCTTTTATGGCCCGGATAACCCGTCGACTCGCTCCACCGGCCGATCAGAGGAGAGATCAGCTCTGAAAGAAAAGCCATATACTCCCGTATGAAGGTGGTGTTCTGATCGTTAATCTGTCCGGCCCATGCCTTGAGCTGGTTAAGCGTCTTCTGATACGAGGAGAGACGGGTCTGATGAGTGGGGGGCAGAAGGGACGAGAGACACGAAAGCGTCCGGTCCCTTTCTCCCTTTCCCAGACCATTGAGGATCGTTTCGCTTGTTCTCCGGATCTCCTCCTCGATGATCCGGATCGTTTTGATGCGCTCCTCGATCGATCTCACCGATTTCATCAGAGAATCGGTGTCCCCTTCCCTCAACCATTTCGACTCTATCTTCATCTCTTTGATCAACCGGTGGTAGTTCGACGCCTCCTGTTCAAACAGTTGATATAAGAGATCCATATCTTCCTTCCAATCCTTCATCATTCCTCCACTCCTCCTTTCCTCAAAGGGTCCCGGGAGATATCGGCCTTTTTCATCTCAAAAGAACCGTTTTCGCCTGCCTTTTTCTTCATCTGACGAAGGAGCATCTTTCCCAGACCCAGCCCGCCGCTTTTTGAAATATTCTTGCTGATCTCTTCATCAAAGAGGGCCTGAAAGATATTTCTCTCCTTGCCCTCAGCCATGAATCCTGTTCGGGGAATGGTCTGCCGCATCGTTTTCATCATCTGATGGATTAAGATCGATTCGAACTCCTGACAGGCCTTCTCAAGCCTCTTCTCGTCGATCCGTCCATGGCCCTGGATTTTCGAGGAGTTCCAAGACTCCGGCCGCTCCCTTACCTCATTTATCGGCATTTTCCGCCCTCTCCCTTAATCTTAAGTACCTTAATAATATGATCATGCGCAAAATGATAAAATTCACAACCAAGCGGATTTAAATTCGAAGCACGAAATCCGAAATTCGAAACAATATCAAATGACCAAATTTTAAATGTTCAAAACGAAAAAAGCTTTAAGAAATTTGATTTTTGGTAATACTTTAGCGGTTTGAAAATCTTTGTAAAATCCCTCCCGACCTCCCTTTGCCCTCCGGGTCAGAGACCGCTCTGGGTCGGAGACCAAAGGGAGGAGATAAGGGTTTCCCCCTTTGGTAATCTTTTTCCTACCAAAGGTAGGCAAAGGGGGATTAAGGGGGATTTTATGATGAATCTTTTGGTCAATTGACTCGTAAAACTCTTCTTTTCAAAATGCTAAAGTGATACGATTTTTGAAAATTCGAATTTGTTTCGGATTTCGATATTCGAATTTCGAATTTTTTCAACTTCCAAAGCCTATTGGGGTCCGGCTACGCCGGGTTAAGTTTATAGTATCTCCAGGTCCGCCTGAAGGGCCCCCGCAGCCTTGATACTCTGCAGGATGGAGATGAGGTCCCGGGGGGTGGCTCCGATGGCATTGAGCGCCCGGATCACCTCTCCAAGGCTCACTCCCCCTGCCACAATCACCAGCGCCTGCCCCTCCTCCTTGACCGTCACACTCGATTCGGGTGTCACCACGGTTGACCCTCCCGGAGCCACAACCGTCCCGCTGCCCGGGGGGACAACGGTCGTTCCCGTTCCTCTGGGCGGAGGCGGTGCAAAAGGAAGGGGCTGCGAAACATTTGAACCCTCCTTGATCTGGATGTTGAGATTACCGTGGGCCACTGCGACGGTTGAAATACGCACATTTTCTCCCAGGACGATTGTCCCTGTCTTCTCATTGATGATGACCTTGGCCACTGAATCCGGAACGACTTCCACCTTCTCGAGTGATGCGATCAATTCCGTTATCCGCTCCTGATAGGTATCCGGAACGGTGATGGAAAGGGTTCCCGAATCGAGACAGGTTGAATAAGAACCGTTCAGAGAACGGTTGATTGCCTCTTTCGTCTTTTCAGCCGTTGAAAAATCGGGGTTAAAGAGGGTGAGGAAGAGTTCCTTCTTCCCGTTGAGATTCACCGGCACCTCTCTCTCGATGAGCGCGCCCTTTGTGATCATTCCCACGGTGGGATGATTTTTCTGAACGCCTCCGCCGGCCGCCCCTCCGGCGGCAAATCCACCGGTGAGAATCGGACCCTGGGCCAGGGCATAGACCTGTTGATCCACTCCCCTGAGAGGGGTCAGAAGCAGTGTTCCTCCTTGAAGGTTTTTGGCATCTCCGATCGAGGAAACGGTCACATCGATCCTGCTTCCCACCCTTGAAAATGGCGGCAAGGTGGCGGTCACCATGACCGCCGCGATGTTCTTCGGTTTGACCTGGTTCAGTTTGTCCTGATCGATATGGATCCCCATCCTCTCTAACATATTCACGATGGAACGGATGGTGAATTCACTGCTCGACCCATCGCCGGTGCCATTGAGCCCTACGATCAATCCGTATCCGAAAAGGTGATTCGTTCTCACCCCTTTAAAGGCGGAGATATCTTTCAACCGGGCCGCCTCAACCGGAGAGACCAGAAAAAGGATTCCCAGGATCAAGATCAGGTATCTTCTCATCATTTCACCTTTCTCCTCTGCGGATTAATCTTTAATGACAGGTTCTTCAACCTCGAATCATGGAAATTGATCAAGTTCTCAGGTTTCGGTTACCGTTACGAAGCCCCTGCCTACCGGCAGGCAGGCGTTTCGTAAATCGTCAAACGGTTATTGGTGACGATGCTCGTATCGAAGCAAGAGGCTCGAAAAACGAAGCTCGAGCATCCAGATTCAATTCACGAGTCTCGATACGAGCTTCCCCGCCTGCCAGAGTGTATGTACGGCGGGCAGGGACAACGACAAACGTCATTGTCAATTTAACGATACGGGCATCTTTACCGTTACCTTTCACCTTTTTAAAACGGCCATACCCAGTCCACTATCCTTGCCAGCCATCCCGGGCTCTGTTTGTCGCTGATTGCTCCGTATCCGTTCAATTCGATCGCAGCCTCGGCAACATAGGTGGAAAGGATGACATTGGTGGAAGAGATGTCTTCAGGCCGGATGATTCCCTGAATGGAGATATACTGGTTCTCATTGTTGACCTGAATCTGTCTCGTCCCACGGATCACAAGATTGCCGTTCGGTAAGACATGGACCACCCGTGCGGTGATATAGGCGGTCATGGATGAAGTGCGGGTTGTCTCTCCCTTTCCATCAAATTGATTCGATAAATCGATTTGATGACTCGCACCAACGGGAAGCTTATGGAGCTTCCACCCGCTCGTGATGAGCTCAAACAGTCCGCTCCAGTTTGCCTTCAAACCGGAACCCCTCTCCGTTTTGGTCTCCGCATTCTTCGATGCGCTTGACGATTCCACAATGTTGATCGTGACGATATCGCCCACGCTTCTGGCCTTCACATCACTATAAAGGTTGATCGATTGTGAGGAAGACCAGAGAGACCCTTCCTCCCTTATCGGGGCAGGCCTGGAATGGGCTGACAGCGCCTCCTTTTCAAGGTCCATCGGAGTCGGCCGTTGGGCCTGTGGCGTTAAACACCCTGTCAAAAGGAGGAGCATCATCTGAAGCCCCGCCGCTTTCTTCCACCCGATGATTAATGAAGACATCCTCATCTCCCTTTCACCTTTCCTAACTGTTTAGCCAAAACAAGCATAAAATCGTATCACGGAGATGGGCAAGCCGTTCGGAAAGGCTTCGAGGCGCCCCTTCCGGAGCATTGGCACAGCCCTTTATCCTCCTTTAGGGGCTTGATTAGATAATAGCGTCTGTTTCCCATTCAATCCAAAAACCGCCATTCGAAGCCTTGGAGAGCGGTTTGCCCATCTCCGACGACATGGGTGCTTTTCTTTGGCTAAACAGTTAGCGCCTTTCACCCTGCGCCTTTTTTAAAAATCGACCCGAACCGTATGCTCATCGAGCACTCTTCCCGAAACCTCTTTCCTGGTCGCGAGATTGACCAGTTTGATACGGTCTCCTCTCCGTCCTTCTTCTCTTACCTCCCCCACGGTAGTGATCTTGACCTGGCGACTCTCTGCCAGAAGCATGACCCGATCCCCTCTTCTGAGCAGTGGGGGTTCCTCGACGATCCCGGCCCGCAGGACCTCACCCCTGTTGATTGCAATCGTCATCCTCTTTCCCAAAACCTCTTTCATCTCACTGAGGAAGTCATGGGGGAGGAGGGAGAGACTCCGGCTCACCCACTGCACATCCTTTGCCTGGAGCTCATGATGTTTTCCCAGATAATGTGCGGCCACGACCACATCCGTATAGATACCGACCCGTCCGTTCACCCTTGTTTTTCCCACCTCTCTTCCGTTCGCTCGAAAAAGGAGAAGTCCGGAAATATTCCCTCCCCGGCGGGCCTGTTCGGATAGGAGGACATCACAGGAGAGACCTCCGGAGGGAAGCCCGATCTTCTCATAACCATGGATTGCCTTGATCTCAATTCGGTATCTCTTCTCCGGGTAGATGGTTTGAAAACCGGCCTCCAAAATTTTTATGACTTCATCCAGCTCAAGGACCTTCCCTTCCCGGTTGATTTCGATGGAAAGAGAAGATTGTCCTGATATTCCGGGACCGGGAACGAGAAAGGTCCCGAAGGCGAGAGCGATGAAAAAACATAGGGCCTGTTTCATCCATCCATCTCCTATCTCTTCAGGTTATTGGCGACCTGGAGCATGTCATCTCCGGCCTGGATCACCTTGCTTCCGATCTCATAGGCCCGCTGGGCCATGATCATATTGATCATCTCCTCCACCATATCGACATTCGACATCTCCAAAAATCCTTGGGAGAGCGTCCCGAACTCATCCGTCCCCGGATTCCCCTGGGCCGGGTCTCCGGACGCCTCGCTGGGAATGAACAGGTTCTGTCCGATGCTTCTCAATCCGCCGGGGTTGGGAAAGTTAAATAACTGGATCTGAACGCTTCCGAGTTCCCTGCCGTCGGAGCCCGAAGCGACCAGCTTCCCTCCTGAGTCGATCGTGATCGTCGCCGTCCTGGCGGGAACCGCAAATTCGGGCTGGAGCCGGTTCCCGTTACTGTCACAGATATAACCATCCTTATCTAACTTGAAAGCTCCCGACCGGGTATAAACCTCTCTGCCATTGCTGGTGAGCTTTAAAAAACCCTTTCCTTCAATCGCCACATCGAGTTGATTCTTGGTATTGGCATAATCCCCCTGGAGGAAAAGTTTCTCCACGGAGACAACCTTCGATCCCATGCCTATCTGAATTCCCGAAGGGATCTGCCCTCCTCCGGCCGTGGAGGCTCCTGCGGTCCGGATGTTCTGATACATCAGGTCCTGAAAACTGGCCCGGCTCTTCTTAAATCCATTGGTATTCACATTGGCAAGATTGTTGGCCACCACATCGATATTCGTCTGCTGGCAGGCCATGCCTGTTGCCGCTGTCCAGAGTCCTCGCATCATCGTTTTTTTTCCTCCTTGTTGGGATGTTTAAACCCTTCCGAGGTCATTGACCACCTTTCCATTCAGTTCGTCCCGGGATTGAATCACCTTTAAACAGGATTCATAGGTCCTGAGGGCATCGATCAACTTCACCATCTCTTCGATCGAATTGACATTCGACTGTTCGAGATA